>R21__coassemble_1342_pt1 | contig 16804 bp, 12 predicted proteins | sample R21__metabat2_high_PE_030 | metagenome-assembled genome bin R21 | reverse complement strand
TTCGAGCAATGACGATAGGCCTTGTTCAGCAGCGTGTTAATGAAGAAAGCAGGAGACAGGCGAGGAAAGACCTTGCAAAGAATAAAAGTATTAAAACGAATATCAGATAAGGATAACCCCCAGTGTTCTACGTGGAGCACTGGGGGAGTTTCAGATTATCTGCCGAATCTGCCGATTTTCTGCCGGTTGCCAGTAACAGATAATTATTAACCCAATGTCTGACCAAATAAATGACAAAATAAATGACCAGATAAATGACAAAATAAAAAGATGTACGCATATGGCTTCGGGACAAAGATAAGCGTTACTATGCGATTTGTGCCTGAGGCTCCAATGTTATAAGTGACAATATAAGTGACAGAAAATGTCACTTATGGAAATGGTACATGCCTTTTTATGCCCTTTACAGGCGTGCAAATAATACTAACGGTTAGTTGATGAATCGCTAGTTTTTCATCAGTAAAAACTAGCGATTCGCCTTCGATCGATACATTTTTAACAGAAAAAGGCGTTTCGCCATTAACTGTTGCAGTTTTTCTTAATTGACAACAATAAAAAGGTCTTGTCCTATAGTCTGCGCACAAGATTGTTGCTATGATAACAATATTCAATAAGAGATAAGCCAAAGAGATACTTCGGTACACAAAGCAGCGTCACGCTAACAAGAAGGTATATCTCGAGTTTATGAACTCGAAGAAGAAAGCAAAATTCCGCTCAGGGCATGAGTCGGAGATCATGCTATACGAAGTGGCAACGAGGGAGCTCAAGAAGCTACTTAAAGGTAATCCGGTTCCTTCCGAAAAGAAGACAATCGCGAAGATTCGCGAGCTCTCCGCGCAGAAGAATGAAGAGTACGAAGAACTCTCCGAGATCAAGAGACGAGAGAGATCACTTCAAGAGAAAGTGATCAATGTTCGGAGTATTTATGAGATCCGAACCGACAGAGTACAACAGAAAAGGAGAGATCAGGAGCTGGGGTAATACCCGGCTCTTTATTTATAGATCACATAATTAAAGCATAAACTTTGCTAATTCAAGATATGTTTTACTATCTTTTAATGGTATCTCATCAACGATTCGTATTTTGCCTTTATCCTTACCAAGAATTGTCATACTGCCATCATACAATAAAGATATAAAAGTTTCATATGTATTTTTATGCTTTCTCTCTCGATATTCGAATAGAATACCATAATCTTTAGCGACTGCATTCGCTATAATTGATTGTCCATCAGAATGTCTTATCGCATCTTTGTCAAAAGTAAATCTGTAAGGGATAAGGCAAAGTAGATTTTTTCGAGTTCGCATATCCTTGAGCAGTCGATTAACATCTCTTTCTAATCCCTTTTTCTGTACATTACTATTTTCATATTTAAGTAAATCGTCATACTCCATATGGCTTAATACAGCATGAAACAAAGTGGCTTTTACAGGTTTGTAGTTTTTATCTTTGGTGGTAATGCGCGGGGATCCATATCCCCAAACCCCTTCATTGAACTGAACAATCGAATCTGTAAATTCTCTTCTTGCTAAACCAGCAGTTTCAGGTAGAAGTAGTTTAAGATCTAGACTGTAACAATTGCTATTGCAATCGCTCTGACCTGACTCTTCCGTTTCCGGTGCTACAAATAACTCTTGATTTGACTTGCTGAGAAAAAACTTAGAATTATTCAGCAACTCCCACATATATACTTCGTAGTTGCAATCTTTTTTGTTTTCGACGAAGTCTTTTATTATCAACGGAGCTGGCAAAAAACTAATTCTAAATGATGGAGCATCCATATATTATCCTCGTAAACGATACAACAACAGGAACCACGTATCCTTATCTACAAAATTATAACATATGAGTTCTCTGGCAGTTCCTTACTGACAGAAGTTGTGAGTCCTAATGAAGGACGAGCTTTGCGGTTTCTGCCGCATATTACGAGGGTCAGGGGAGCGAAATCTCATGCAAGATGCCGGCTCCGATTTTCATGAAAAATGGAAGTTGGCAGCCAAGGCGAATCTTGATCTCACTGTATTCGAAGACTCAAGATAATGAAATAATGAATACAAAAGAATACCGCTCCAATTGATTATTTATAATCTCATGGAACGGTAATACTTGATAACTTTATAAAGTTGTAAGAAATGCGTTTTATATAATCATCAAATGGTACGGCGGGCGTACTTTTATATGTTCAAATCCGCTTACGCAGATTGCATTGGTGAAAAAGGCCGCACGAAGCGGCCTTTTTGCTGAAGGTAGTGTCCTGTTAAGGAAGGCGATATTCAGCAGTTACGAAAGTGCTGCTGTTCTCATATCTCTCAAAAGCTGTCACAAAGTTAGAGTTTTCCAAAGGATTGCCGCTAACTCTAGACAAAAGATAAGCGATTATGATGATATCGTCGCGCGAAGACATTACTGACTTATAAAGCGGAGTCATATACTGAACGTTATCGTAATGATTGTTGAAGTAAATGACTATATCTCTATCTTCCATAGGGAGAGGAGATTCCGGATTTCGATTGCTATTAAATGTATATGAAATGAAACCAATCTGGTTATAATCATATCTAGAATCGTGGTCAGAAATATCGTCTATGTCCAGAACAATTACTTCTCCGGTACTTGTATGGTAAGTAAAATTACTCGGAGATCCAGAGTACTGGCTAGACCATCCTGCTGTTGTCCCGCCAAAAGTCGCAGGGTCAACATCATTAGGCCACCAACCTAAATCGAGTGCGAGTCGTGTGAGCTGGAAAATTTCCTGTCCAGAGCTGTTTGTAGTGATATAGTCGTCAATGTTAACATCCATAAAAAGCTGAATGTCGCCGTAGACGGTATAAGAATACATACCAGTCGGCGGATTGTCGACAGGGTCTTCAGTTGAGCTAGGCTCTTCTGTAGGGTTGATAGGCTCTTCAGTTGAGCTAGGCTCTTCGTCGTGCCAGTGTCCACTGTCCGGGTTCTCGGCAGGAGGGTCCTGAATCGCCTGTTCGTTTATGTGCTCTTCTTCTTCGTACTGTGTTGTAGTCTGAGTAGCATTCTGCTGTGACGCTGTGCCACATGCTGTCAGGGAGATCAGCATGCAAGCTACTAATACTGCGCTCATTACCTTCAAAAACTTTGAAGTTGTGAGCAGGTTTCCAAACATTCTTCTAATATTGGTCGTCATACTAATCACCTTCCTTTCAAAATCCTGTGATGACCAAAAGACGCGCCAAAAGAGAATAAGGATATACTCCTTCAAAACTTTCTCTTAATGTGCGCTTACTAGGTGATTCTCCGGGGTATCACACTTCCTTCTTGCAATCGGTGCGTACTCTAGGAGGTCATTCTTGGCTTCCTCACTTACGAAAAACTTATAGTAGCCATAACGGCTCAGTTTTCCGATGTGATCGTTAACGCTCCGATTCCCGGATCTTATACTGCTACTATTCCGTCTTAAACAAGAAGTAGCCAAATAACATCACCTCACTCTTCAGCAACTTTTCCTCACATTGCTTTTGTTATTTGTTTTACATAGGGTATTTTATCATAATCATAACGATTGAGATTCTTTTATCCATTAAAATAATATGTAATTATGAGAAATCGATAATAGTTTTTGACGGAATACCTAAGTAAACATAGACAATTATTATATGGAAAATGTAAAATATATAAGATAAGGATAGAAGGCAGGACGCGTATAAGAACACCACACAATCGGCAACATAAGCAACAACGGCAACGGATCGGAGATGATAAACGATGAGTAATCAAAGAAGAGATAATGACCATCTGTTTAACAAGTTGTTTGTCGCATACGCCGAAGTTTACATGAAAAACACTTATACGTATTCGATCAATCTCAGAGATATTGTAGATAACAGTAAGCCGAGACTCGAGACAATGGTGCTCGAATACTATGACTTCATTAACAGGGATAGTGCTTATAGGAAAGTTTCCAAAAAAGATATCGTTTCCGGAATACCGAGCGGATCATCTATAAAGAATTACTCCGATGATCTATATGATTACAATGCCCTTCCCCATCAGGCTGAAGATAAATGCAGGATATTACTTCGCGCGATATATCAAACAATATACAAAGAGGGCGAAGGCGGAAAACGTCTGTCAGCAGTAAAAGACACTATAGCCGATGTTATTCATGAAACTAGAGAACTATACGGCATTGATGCGCAGGAATTAAGAAAATGGATTGATGATCTGGATCATATATATTCTCTTATTGATCTGGCCCTGATTTCTTCTTACGACGAAAGCAGAAAGGCTGTAAAGGAACTGGTTAATCGCGTTTTATCCAAAGACAATGATCAGCCACAGCTCCCGCCCATTCAATTTATACTCGGTTCTGCTGATACAAATACGATGACAAATATGCAGAATACGATCATAAATTTTCGTAATAATCTTAGAAGATTGTATTCTGACGAGATGTTTTCGTGTCGAGTAACACGCGCTTCGACTATCCAGCGCGAGTATCAGAACCGCAATTTCAGCGTTTCCATTGATGAGAAATACGTGTTCGTTTTGGATTATAACGTATCTAATGAAGATGAGTTGGTATACCAATTATTAAAGCGTGGTACGGGAAGCCGATATCCTTTACTTGAGATATGGATGAAGGATAATGCTGAACAACGCGGTCGGCAAAACGACAGCGCGATCAGACTTCTTAAAGATGCTAATGAGCAGGGATTCAGAATAAATACATACAAAGATATCACTGACATAATATTTGATGTCTTCAGCAATCTTGTTAAGAATGACATCAATTTAGCTGAGCGCGATATTCGCATAACCAATGCTCACCTTTATGTTGACGGCAAAGAAATCTTATCTCTGGAACACAGTTCTCCATATAACAGTGCACAGGCAGAACTATTGAACAATCGGATCTCCGATCTGACAGAACAGCTTCAGGATCATATAGAGGAAAGTATTAATATTCTTGAAAGAATAGAATTATGCCGTAGCCAACTTCAAGGTTATAAAGACAGCATGGATGAGATCCTTACTATGTTGATCTGTAACCGTAATAGTCAAAATTCAGATCTAAGCAAATTTCAAAGTGTATCCTTTTGGGGCAGCGACAGTGAGAGCGCTCGCAAAGAATTAGATGATCCGCAGTGGAAAAGGATTCGTGAAAAAGGTGAAAAAAGCATCGATAAAGGCAGGCAGCGCCTTGAAGAATATATGGAAAGCAGATTCTTGCTTATACAGATCCTTCAAAGTCAGATATGCGAGGATGATCGCGTATCAAATAAAGATGCAGTACGGAAATTATATGATGAACTGGAAGGATTATCTCTTAAATACAATATCCGACATGACATGATATTTAAGTATGCTGATTACCTTAACAGGATCTCGTTATACGATGAATGCATATCGAAGTCCGAAAGACTGCTCAAATTGTGCGAGATTTATGAGGACAACGAAAATCTGCATGATCGGGCATGCATCCTTCTTGGCGATGCGTATAAAGCTGTCGGTAAGTATGAGGAATCATTTGATTACTTAGACCGTGTTCTGAATAAGGACTATGATCGAACCAGCAAGATCAGACTTCACGCCATAGTATCTAAATTGGGCGGAATGATCCTGACCCACGACATGAAGTCTTTCGGTCCGCTATTAGCAACCATCCCGAAATCGGTACTGCAGGAAACATACGAAGATCCGGATATGACTATGATACAGGCCAGGATCTATCACGATCAGGGTGTGTACTATTCCAGTAATTCGGAGTTTAAGACAGCAATAGATAGTTATGAGAATGCAATAAGACTATATAAGTCTTTAAGCGAAAAATACGAAAAGGACTCCTTGAAGGCGGCAGAGATTGCGGACAGGATGACAAGATCCATAAATAATCTGTCCGGTATATATTTGTTTACTGACAATTACAATCTGGATCTCGCAGAGTCCGGATATATGAAAGCGCTTGAAATAACGGAGAAATATTCGGCTCCACACCTGTTCCCGCGTATTTTTGAGCCAAAGAAAACAATATACATGTTAAGACTTGCCCTTATTATGAAAGAGAGGAATGAATATGCTGACGCATTACGAATCGTGTCAGATGTAATCAATCTTCGAAGCAGATTTGCTGAGAATAACAAGAAATATCGAAGAGGGTTAATGTTTGCAAAAATACAACGAGCGGATCTTTATATGGAGATGAATGAACTTGATTTGGCAAAGGATGATCTCGACGAAGTTGAGAATATTATGAATGATAAAGATACGGATAATTCTTCGGCAACAATAGAGGTCAGATGCAGTTATTATTCAAGTCTGGCTATATGGAAGCTTATAAAGAAAGATCGTCAACGCAAGAAGCAATATGATCTCGCGATCAAATACTGGGATGAGTTTGCTACTATGAGTTCGGTATATGCAAGCCGTAAGAAAAACGAGTTCATTCGAAGATATGACAAGATATTAAGTGATCAAACGAAATGATCGCACAATAAAATATAATGAAATATGACGCTGCCATCCCGGCAGCGTTTTTTCTTCCCTTTTGCGCAATCTTCCCGAATTTGGTTTTGATTTAGTTTTGATTTGCAATCCGAATACCGTCCTCACCTTTTACCATAAAGTCAGTTGTTGTAGTTCTTTGAGGCTCATTGCTTTAGGTCCAAAACTATATTAGGGACCGGAGAGGAGGTGATACAGGGGATGAATCCCTTTATCGAATTTATAAGCGAACTGGTCGAGACCATTGAGCACTTGTCGGAAAGCTTACAGCTCCTTCAACAGCACATGGTTATCGATGAGGAAGAAAAACGATTCTATCAAAAGGAGAAAGCACAATGAAGAAAAACAGAGTGATCGTCAAAGGAAGGATGGCCTTTGCACATCTTAATAATCCATCCAACGTAGATAAGAAGTATGGAATGACGCTGATCATTTCTAAGGACGATGACCAGTCGGTAGGTCGTATAAAAGAAGCAATCGAATGCGTCAAGGAAAGCAGTAAGGAGAAATGGGGCGGCTATGTTCCGAATAACCTCAAGATCCCTCTTCATGACGGAGATATTGAGAAACCGGAGAAAGCACAGTTCCGCAACAGTTTCTATCTTAATGCCAAGTGTTCCGATCCGCCTCAGATAGTCGATAGAAATGTCGAGCCGATCGAGAACCGCGCCGAAGTATATTCCGGGTGCTTTATCAATGTAAGCCTCGTGTTTTATGGATACAACATGAGCGGTAACAGAGGCATAGGAGTGTGGCTTGGCAATATCCAGAAGATCAAAGACGGTCCCAGAATGGCAAAGAATCATATCGATGCCAGGGATGAATTTGAAGTAATCGTGTAAGGAGGCGTGCGTATGGCAGAGTTAATGAATATAGCGGATGTCAGGCCGTTCCTTAAGTTCGATGAAAACGGAAAAGTCAGGGATGATCTTTATAACTATAAGATGATCTTCTCTCATGATCCCCATCTTCAGGGAATATGTTTTAACGAAGCGACGCGAAGTATTGTTATTGACGGTCAGCTTCCGTGGGAAAGTTCGAATGGCGAATGGAAATACAGTGACTGGACAAATCTTTTGATGTATATCAATGAGAAGTATGGTATCTATTCGACGAAGAAGTGTCAGGAAGCGATGTACGGTGTGGTAAGTCTTTCTCGCAAGGTAAACCCGATCAAATCCTATGTTGAGGATCTTGAGTGGGATAAGACACCCCGTATCCCGAATCTTCTTATAAAGTATCTCGGGGCTGAAGACAATCAGTATGTACGGGCCGTAACGGTCAAGACACTGGTTGCCGCTATTGCGAGATTATATGATCCTGGTATCAAATTCGATTACGTCCTGGTTTTATGCGGCATGCAAGGGATTGGAAAGAGTACATTGTTCTCGAAACTGGGGATGAAATGGTATTCGGATTCCATGACCATCGGCGATATGAAGGATAAGACTGCCGCAGAAAAACTCAGAGGCGTTTGGATCATGGAGATCAGTGAACTCGCAGGGCTCCGGAAAGTCGATGTGGAGACTGTTAAAGCATTTATTTCCAGATGCGACGATCAGTATAGAGAACCCTATGCCACCTACGTTCAGACTCACCCGAGATCCTGCATTCTTGTCGGATCCACCAATACCACAGACGGGTTCCTTCGAGATATTACGGGAAATAGAAGATTCTGGCCGGTTATGGTAACGGGCGAAGCCGAATCTACAGTATGGGATCTTACCGAGTACGATATCGGACAGATTTGGGCAGAAGCATTATATCGGTATAAGGATGGAGAGACTCTCTATCTTCCCAAGGAAGTCGAGAAAATGGCATACGAACAGCAGAGTCAGGCGATGGAAACCGATCCGCGTCTGGGTATGGTTGGAGAGTATCTCGAATCGACAAAACAGGATAGGGTCTGCCTTATGGAGATCTGGTGTGAGTGCTTTATGCGCGACAGAAGTCTGATGAAGCGCAGGGACGCATATGAACTGGAAGGTATACTTCAGCAGCTCGGTAACTGGGAAGTATACAAAGGAAATACTACGGGAAAAACAAGGATTCCCGGGTATGGTGTACAGAAAACTTTCGTTAAGAAGAATACACAAAATGATCATATCTATGCATATGAGAAAGGACAAGATTATGGCTAACAATTGTAACAGTGAAGATGTCGCTCGCAGAGCGACAGCAATGGGAGTAGAGCTTATGTGCTGTAAGGCACTTGATGAGATCGAGGTAATGTTCGGCTGCATGTCGGATATGAAAGCGAAGATGGCTCTTTCCCCGGGAAGGATTCAGCAGCTCTATGATTATATGGATCTGCCGAAAGATCCGTTCGAATTTCTTGCAACAGTTCCCGCCGCTTCCCCTGAAGTGACGACGATGAGGAGAAATCTCAGGATTATTATCGAAGAGATCCCGGAGTTCGACCCGTATGATCTCTGGTTTAAGTCAGATACCATCGGAGATCTCGATGAAGTTGTTCTGATGATACGCGCGGAGAAAAAGCGAATTGCTGCCGAGTATCAGAAGCATTTCAAGGAATTTGAGAGGAGGTACGGCAATGAGTAGTTATGATGATTACTGGATCAACAGAGCTGCCGAAAAAGTTAAGCGATATAACGAGAAGCTTACAGACGAAGAGTATTCTGCGGTTATGAAGCGAGCGTTATATCGTGATGAAAGCGGAAAACTGGCCTGTGATATCCTGGCTACTGCAAGGGAGCAGAACTGGAGCCCCCTGGATAATGTCTCCTCGTGGCGACGCGATCATTATAAAGAGTCATCCCTTGCAGATCACGGATCATCCCTGATCAATTCAGGCGGATGCTTTATAACAACTGCTTGCCTGAAGCACTTCAAAGATCATTTTGATGATGATTGCTATGAACTTACGGAACTCAGGCATCTTCGCGATACGTTCGTCAAGATACAGCATCCATCTGATGTTGAAGAGTATTACAGGATAGGACCGGTAATCGTTGAGGCGATCAACGCTCAGGACAATTGCGATGAGATATACGCAGATATATATGAGAACCTCGTCCTGGCGACTATCCGTTTATCAGAAACATCATACGAAGAGGCATATGTTCATTATAAGAACTATGTCGCGAATCTCAAGAATCTGTATTGCAAGGAGGTGACCAAGTAGACTTATGATTTGTGCAACTGTTGATGACTTGTTTGATAAGGATCTGCTGGATAAAGCTATCAAAAAGGTCGAACGCAAGAAAGGTTCTTGCGGATTCGACGGAGTATATTCAGAAGATGTCAGGCAGTTATGGATTAAGGACGGCGATGAGATAGAGAAGAAGATAAGAAATGCTTCATATTTCCCCTGCATAGCCGATGCGTTCGAGATTAAGAAAAAGAACGGGAAAAAGAGAAATATCACAGTTCCTGCCGTAACTGACAAAGTCATCATCCGTGCTCTACACATGTTGCTTTCGCCCCAATACGAAGAGCTCTTCAGCAATCGGAGTTTTGCTTTTCGACCGGGACGGGGCACCATGGATGCGATCCGTTATCTGCGCAATAAAATGAATGCAGGATACGATTGTGTGATAAAGACGGATATCAAGAGTTGCTACGATACTATAGATCACAAAACACTCTTCGCGATACTCAAAAGAGACATCTCGGATAAATGTATATATACATTGCTTAAGAGATATATAGATATGAAGTATTGCAAGTATAACCGGGTGATCAAGATGCGAGTCGGTATCATGCAAGGAAGCGCGCTAAGTCCCCTTCTGGCCAATATATATCTGAATGAATTTGATCAGATGATGGAGAAACGCGGATTCCAGTTTATAAGATATGCAGACGACATCGTATTGCTCGGCAAGAATAAAAAAGAAGTCCAAAGAGCTTATGCTGCAGCAAGGATCATGCTTGATCAGGATCTGCACCTTCAGCTCAGTGACGATAAAACGACCCAAAGCCTCCGGAGGGGCATCGATTTTCTGGGGTATCACATCGGAAAACGGAGCCGTTATGGCTACTATAAGTTTTTCGTAAGTGAGGAAGCCAAGAATGACCTCCTAGAGTACGCACCGATTGCAAGAAGGAAGTGTGATACCCCGGAGAATCACCTAACGTGGCTGGGCAGTTTCAATCGAGGATGGCTTAACTACTACAAGTATGCCGACAGGAAAGAACTCAAAAAAATTAGTCTTTCCGTTGATGAGTGCCAGAAGCAATTTTATATGTCACATTGGAGTGAACGTGCCGGCTACACAGAGCCGCAGCTCCGGACAATTAAAAATGTTATGTATGAATATGTTTCTATGCATGACTGGCTTGGCGAGCTGATCGGAAGACTATCATTGATCAGAAAGTGAGGATTATTATGGGTAATAAGTATTCTAAGTGGTTAGACGGAAACCAGTTTAATAATTCCGTCCGTCTCAGAAGAAGATATGATAATATCGATACGACACCGATGTGCACTCCGATGGTCCGATATGAATATAAAAAGAATATCATTTCAAAACCGGGCCGTTTCGAAGGAGAATTGAACGAGCTTCAGAAGAAAATATTGAGTCTGGTGACATTTCACGGTTTCCTGTCAAGCAAACAGATCCAGACTTTTTTGGAATTGCAAGGTATGGAAGTAAGCATGTCCGAGATAACCCGGACGCTCGAATACCTGATCTACTATAACCTCGTTGAGAGGAATACTGTCATTCGTCGCGAAACAACTTATAACCGCGAGAAATTACAGTATGTTAATACGAATTACGAAGGTGTGAAACTATACTCTCAGGGTGTATTCAAACCTTTTGAACATACTAATTTTCCTTCTTGCCCCTTGAAGAATCTGTCAATTCTGAAGCAAGAAAGTGGCAATGCGATTCCTTCGCTTGCTATCAGTATGCATATTGTCAACCAGATACTGTTGAATAACATGATCTATGCCGGTAATGTTCAGAGATTCAGGATTGCTCAGATCAAGTATCTGCCGGGTATGAGATTGGTTGTTCCTCTCGAAATCGTTACCGAGAACAGAACCTATTACTTCGTTAACTCCCTGTTCTTAACAGCATACAGGTTGCAGGAAGTTTTAAGCAACTGGGTCGACTATTCCGCAAGACTGCAAGGGAAAGATGGTAATAGTGAGATCTGTGCTAAGAAACACAATAGAAACGGAGAGCTTCCGCTAAGAAAATACGAGCGGTTTACGCTGGTGATCATTGCGGTCAGCAACGTACACTTGATGCAGGTCATGGATATTGTTAATAAAGCAGATATAGAAGACTTTGATATAGCTTTTACAGTATATGATGATTGGTTTCAGCCGAAGAGGGGTAACTTCTTCCTGAGGGAAGCAATCCGATGAATGAGCCAATGCAATCTGCGTAAGCGGATTTGAACATATAAAAGTACGCCCGCCGTACATAAACAACATCTCCCGCCGGATAGCGGGAGATAGTTGTGTTTGGAGATAAACGAAGAAGTACAAGCTATTAGCCCCCCTTTTTTCTAGTAACGGAAACATATATCTCATCACTTGGTAAAGTTCAAATGGTATAATGTGTTTATCGGATACGACAGATAATAATGAACACTCTATCTTGTGATTTCTGTCTATCGCATTAATATACACCAGCGTTGTCTCTTGTATATGTGATTCAATTATGTTTATGAACAAATAATAAAACAGTGATGGAAAACTATGGATTTTGATATAAAAGAGTTTGATAGATATCGTGAGAATAACTGTCTTGAGGTAAAGAAAGCAAAAGGCGGTCTTCCGCTAAGCCTGTGGGAGACATATTCGGCGTTTGCCAACACCAATGGCGGATGTATCATTCTCGGGGTTCAGGAGAATGACGATAAGTCATGGAATACAACAGGTCTTAAGGATGCATCGAAACTTAAGAAGGATTTCTGGGACAGTATTCACAATAAACAGAAGGTTAGTATATCTTTGCTAAGTGATGTAGACGTAATCGATTATGTAGTTAATGATGATGTTATCCTTGTTGTTAAAGTCCCGAAGGCCAGAAGAGAGGATAGACCTGTATATATCAAGAATGATATGTGGGGCGGCACTTTCCGCCGAGATTGGGAAGGTGATTATCACTGCACAAAGAATGCTGTTCTTGCGATGCTTCGTGATCAGACCGAAGATACTCCTGATCAGAAAGTGTTAATGAACAGGAAAATCCAGGAATTTAATAAGGATTCTATAGCATCATATAGGCGCAGATATGATAGTACACATGATAATGCTTCTTGGTCTAAGCTTTCAGATGAAGAGTTTCTGGTAATGATCGGTGCAGCTACAGATGATACGGAAGATGGAAGTGTCAGACCGACCGCTGCCGGACTTCTTATGTTTGGAGAAGAATACAGGATCACACGTGAGTTCCCGGAATTCTTTCTGGATTACAGGGAGATGCTTGATCCCAATATACGATGGACGGATAGGATACAGAGCCAATCCGGAGATTGGTCAGGTAATGTATACGATTTCTTCTCACGAGTATCGGCAAAACTCACATTGGATCTTAAAAGACCTTTTAAGACAGATGGTTTGTACCGTATTGAAGAGACACCTGTACACGAATCTGTCAGAGAGGCACTGGTCAATTGCCTTGTAAACACGGACTATTTCCAGTCCTGGAGCATCGTTATAGAAAAGTATATTGATAGGATAGTATTTGCTAATCCCGGATCCATTCGTATCGGCAGGTCGCAGATGCTCAAGGGAGGAATATCTCAGCCGCGCAATAAGAATCTTCTTAAGATGTTCAATCTTATCGGAATCGGTGAACATGCCGGGAGCGGTGTTCCTGATATCTTTGATGTATGGAAAACGGAGAAGTTTGCAGATCCTGTTATCGAGGAACGTTCCGGGCGCGATGGCGGACCTGACAGAACCACGGTCACATTGCCGCTTGTCGGTGTTGATCATGCCCTTTCTGCCGAAGGGCATGAAAAAGGGCATGAAAAAGGGCATGAAAACTTGACTGTAACTAAGACTGATGAGCTTAATGCACGCAGAATGGCGATATATTCGATGATAGAAGCAACATCAGATATATCTATTCCTCAGATTGCAAAGCGATTGGAAATTACTGATAAACAGGCAAGAAGTGATATAGATTATCTCAAAAAAAGTGGTTATATAAGACACGAAGGTCCTGCCAAAGGAGGAAAGTGGATTGTCAGTAAAGCATATAACCCGGATTGATATTAGGAGATAACAAGAAATAATATGAATTAGTGCCAGCTGATGTGTTGTTCATTAATATCCGTCTAATAATATCTGAGTGTTGTATGATTTGTTCGATTATAAGGAGCTTAGTGTTATAAACAAAGAAGCTATTATATTGAGGCAATGATATGAACTTAAACAAATTGGAAGAACTATTTGATAAATGTTATGAGGTAGAAAGTGAGTACCTACGGCAATGGAGTGGACTAAATTCTGTCGAATGGAGTTTAGAAAAGATGGATTCATATAAGCATGGCGTTATCATGTATTTATACATAGAAAAGGATCCACTATTGCTTGAACTGATTAATCAGAATTATGATTACCAACAATTATATAGACTTATATGTAGAGAGATAGATAAAACGGATAGGGAAATACAGAATAGAATCCCGAGAAACAGCAAGTCTACTGTCAAGAAAAAGACGGCGCATCCAACCGAAGGGGAAAATCTCGTTAAGTGGTATAGGAAATACAATTCTTATAAATTAGAATTACTGGAAGATGAGCCGGAAAATAGAGTTTTTTCTATTCTTTATATAGAATTAAGCTATGCAGAATATAGTTCAAAACGAAAATATGATGATGAGAAAAATCAGCCTCATATACATGAATTATACTCAGAATTAGATGATAAGGATTTCAAAAAATGGAACCTAATACCAGTCGGAACTGTTCGAAAGCTTAAGGCGTTAGATCCACCACGTCTTTACGACTCAAATAAGAAACGGACTCTTATAGTTGATATTCCCCGACCATTAGTTGATATTTTAAGAGAATTGCAGGACAGAAATATGATTGGGAAATTATCCGTAAGGTGTAAGAACAACGGAATCTTTACAGGAAATATAACCAAGGAAATAATACAAGCAGAAATAGAAAAAGGCAGGCTGTTTTCATTGGACGAGTCAACTTGGCATGGTGTGACCAAGATGTATGATGCAAAAGAATATCACAACCAATTATGGATAAATAAAACATACAGTTCATGGACATTTGAAGAATTATGTCATGATTGTACTATCGAAGGAGAATCTGTAGTCACACAGATGATCCATTTAGAATATGCGAACAATTTAATCGAACATATTGATTATGAAAAGATATACTATACTCATGATGAATATACAGAACGTATCCGCACACAAAAAATGGATATTGAAGGCACCGCACAGCCGAGAAGAAAATTTTTTAAAGTAAATAATGCAGCTATACCTTTTGATTATCCATGTTCAGCACTAATACAAACTAATAGTGGTTATGACGAAATTAAATGCCCATTCATATTCTTTGTATTAAATTGTTATTTTCAGCACAAAGATTTACTGAATGAGTATTTTAATGTTGGATCACAACAAAATGGGACATAATTTCTCTAGAAATGACTGATACTAACATTTCTGAAGAATGAATGAAGTAGGACTATAGTATTCAGACAACTAAATACTGTAAGATATAATGTCAATTATTGTGAGTACATTTGTGAGTTCAAAATGAGTTCACGAGAACAGAAAAACATATACAAATGAGTTCAATGAGTACAAAACTATTACCGCAAATGCAATAAAATTAAGCATTTGCAAATGGTTTCCAGATAAAAGCGCTCGAACTCGAATAATTGCATAGACTCTGAAAGCCAATAAAATAGGGCGTTTCGAGAATTTGAGTTCATTTGGGATAAGATTCGGATAATATAGAGATAAACCGAATTATTCCGAGTAACAACAGGTTTACATATTATAAGAGCGCTGCTGTCTTACAAGATCGGCAGCGTTTTTTGTTGTCCGGAAGTACCGGAAACAGGATCCGCCGCCGATCGGATCTTGACAACTCAATACGCTGCTAGTCTCTGTTTCGTTTATTCTTCACAAAGCGGTATTGCTTGGATTGTTGCTTTTGTCGAAGATTATTACAATTTTACTTATTTTGTCCAGTTTTCCCCTCTCCCATTCCTTAATAGTGAGAGGTAAAGTTCGTTTATCATCATGTCAGATTTGTGGTGATTTATATCGTATATAGAACTTTTTTCAAAAATCATGCACAATATCGACCTTTCCCACTGCTTAATAGTAGAAGGATGTTTCTCTCTATTATCGTTTCAGTTGTTAACTACAGTTAACAACTGGAAGGCTATTTTGAAAAAGTTTCAAAATCTTGTCCCATTTGGCCTTCTCCCACACCTTAATAATGAGAGGAACAGTTCATTTATCATCATGTTAGATTTTTGTTGAATCGTATCAAATTACAGACTGTTTTCACCATCAGCCTGTAATATCGATATCTCCCATTCCTTAATAGTGAGAGGTGATATCAGACACACAATATCGGCAATCTCTTTTGACAGCAAAAAAGAAAGAATACAGGACTTCAGTTGTAACCGTACTGGTTTAACTGGAGTTTTTCTTTTTTTATGCAAACACCCCGCAAAAACTGAGGTCAATGTCCAGTAGTAATGAAGGGAAATTTAGCCGGATGACAACTTAAACAAAACATTAAATTTTTTTGTTTAGATTGCCCCCATAATTTTGGCCTCTCCCAGTCCCTCTTAGTGAAGGGACAAATAAAACCCTTCGAGGACTTTGACAACTGAATAAACAAACTATCAGGTACGTTCCTTGTATCCCGAGCCAAGTTGATTCCGACCTCGCCATGACCGGCCTTAAGACCGAGAGCGATAAAGGGGATGAGTCAGAATCAGGGTTGCACCCTGAGGGAGGCGACGACAGATGCAAAGGCCGATACTTCTGCGTAGTCACAGGCTGAGCGTTGAAGCGGAATTAGTCCACCGTGAGCCGTCGCACCCAATGAACGCAGCGGGGTGGGAATCCCCGGAGCAAGAGACTCATGTCCCGTAGCAGCAATACGGGAGCCGGATAGTTTCATGAAAACAAAAATAAAAAACAGAGGAGGAAAACTATGTCCAAAACAAGATCACCACCATAGTTACAAAGAACACACAAGCAACCATCAGGAACGAAGCGTGCATACGCTTGAAAAAACAAATAATTAAAGGAGTAAACAATATGCAAACAGCAATTAATACAAACAACAACATCTTTATCAGAGCAGACGAAGTCGCAATGGTATTACACGTATCTGTTCAG
>R21__coassemble_1285_pt1 | contig 17354 bp, 17 predicted proteins | sample R21__metabat2_high_PE_030 | metagenome-assembled genome bin R21 | reverse complement strand
ATCATAATATGGGTAATTCACCTTGTGTTGCCAGAGCTGCTTCTTAAAAAGTTCTAATTCCTGCGGAAAAGTTCTTTGTTCTTTATGAGATTGCGAGTGCAGTGGTGATAGTGTGAGATTGATAAAGAGAGAAAGTTGATTTTGGAAGCTTTGAAGGGATGAGTTCTGTAAGATCAGGTGATATTATTGTTTCATGAAAATAGCAACAATGACATTCCGGCTCCATGCCCCCTGGGTGCACAGCCTTAAAGAGAAGCGCATGATCGTAAAGAGTCTTGTAACAAAGTTACAAAACAAGTTCCACGTATCGGCAGCTGAGATCAACGAGCAGGATACGCACCAGATCATAGTCATCGGTGTGGCATCCATCGTGCCGCACAATGCAATGGCTGACAGCCTGATGGATGAGATATCTTCTTTTGTGGAATCGAATACGGAAGCGCAGATCCTTGATGAGACGATGGAGGTGCTCTGAGTTGAGCCTCAAAGAGACAAGCAAGTTTATATCTCTTATCCTACGCCATAAACCGGAGACCATCGGAATAACTCTGGACGAACACGGGTGGGCGAATGTAGATGAGCTCATTGCAGGTATTGCAAAGACTCATCCTATTGACATGGCCATCTTGGAGCAGATCGTAGCTGAAGACGAGAAGCAGCGTTATTCCTTCAACGAGGATAAGACGCTGATAAGGGCAAATCAGGGACATTCAATTCCTGTTGATGTTGAACTGGAAGAGAAACAGCCACCTGAGATCCTCTATCACGGCACAGGCGAGAAATACGTTTCATCTATAAATGAGCAGGGATTGATTCCGAAGTCCAGGCTCTATGTTCACTTGTCAGGCGATGAGGAGACTGCCCGTAAAGTCGGCCAGCGCCACGGCAAGCCGGTCATATACAAGGTTAAAAGCGGTGAGATGTATAATGACGGATATAAGTTCTTCCGCTCTGTTAACGGAGTCTGGCTCACGAAAAGTGTGCCGGTGAAGTATCTGTATTGATTACTGCAACCTTATTCAAGGGGAAGCCTTGGATAGAAATATGAAGCGGATAAATAGTTTATCAGAACATAATAAGATCAAGACAAAAGGCGCCCGGAAGAATAATTCCTGACGCCTTTTTACGGGATATGAGGGGATAATTATGAGAAAAATGTCTGTTTAGATTACGTAACGACGGATTCTGTTGATAACTTCAGCGTGTGTAAGGTTCTTACCTGTTCTCAGATCAACATAAGTGTTGGGGTCTGAACCAAGGCCTGTTCCTCCGAAGCCGAGGCTGATATTTGCCCTGATTCCGAGGCTGTCTTCGAGGACTTCTTTGATCAGTGCAGCTACTAAACCGTTTGTGCCGGGAAGGTGTCCGCCGATCTTTCCGCAGATGTCTCCGAAAACGCCATTTCCTTCGATTACTGAGATAAGCTCGTCTAATTCTGTAACTGTACCACCAGATACGATCTCGAGTTCTTCCATTTCCAGTGTTCTGTAGTTAGTCATAGTTGTCATTGTCGTGTTCTCCTTTGATGAAATTGTGTTTTTGATTGATGGCTTCATTATCACCGCCGTGAGTGGTACAAACAATCAGTAATTCACAGCGTAAAAGTGGCATAAGCAACAGAACTAAAAACACCTGTTGAACAAATAAAAAATACCACTCCGGTATTTCACCAAAGAGGCATTTATCCAATGTATTAGGGATATAATTATAAAGCACGGAAATCCATGGGCTGAAAAGGAGATCTCACATGGAAAGAAAATACTACGAAGATATCGGATACAAACCCTTCTTATTCTTCATGGTCTTTGGAGTATCAGTTGATGAACTGCAGGTATCGAGAGAGAAGCATAAAGTCGACGGTATCCCTGAAGGTCTTGATATTGCTTCATTAACAAGGCCGGACCACTCCGATTATATAGACGGAATCTTAGGCGGTGAGATCGGCAATCAGCTCATGAAGGCTGACAACGTTCTCTACCAAAAGTGTAAAGATACCGACAAGTGTATAGTGCTCAAGGGCAGCATTGAAAACGACAGCACATTCGATTACATGAGAAATGTAATAGGCATAATCGAAGCCCTCGTCGAGAACGGCGCCGCAGGGGTTTTAGATCTCTTGACTTTCACTTTGTATTCACCTGAGGTTTGGACGGAAAGATTCTTTGATCAGGAGATAAATGCGCAGAACCATGTAATGATAATGTTCAGCGCAGAAGAGGATGGTACATACTGGATTCACACCAGAGGAATGGCTGAATTCGGCCGCCCCGACATCGGCATCAGTAACGTTCCTGAAGACAAACTCGAAGACTATAAACAGGTAACCGACCAGATGGTCTTCTACGGCGGCCAGGGCCTCTTCTTCAAAGGTCAGGCCAGACTCCATACCTTCAACGGAAAATCTTTTATAGTCCATCCCGAATTCATCAACGACTTTGAAAACGATGACTACAATAATGCGTTCTATGTGGTGAGTGTAGAGGAAGAGGAGTAAACTGATATTTGAGGAATGCAGCAAGAATATCCTTAGGCGACGTAAAATATATAAAAGACTGCGGTAATTGTTTTGGAATAGATAATGAAAATTGACAATCTACATGAATTCAAAAAGTCCCTAGAGACGGCATTCATTGATCGAATGACGGATTCTAATTTTGCGTTACAGCCCAGATTCCTATCTAATAACCATCTCGAAGGCCAAAAAGTACTTTCAGTCATAGATGACGAACTTTCATCTTGCGATGAATTCTCAATCAGTGTCGCTTTTATAACTAAAGGTGGTATAACGCCGCTTCTTCAAACTCTAAGAGAACTTCAGAGAAGAGGAGTAAAGGGACGAATCCTGACAACAGATTATCTTATGTTCAGTGAGCCGGATGCGCTTAAGAAGCTTTCTCAGTTCTCAAATATAGAATTAAAAATGTATCGAGTTCAGAACGGTCCTGGTTTCCATACAAAAGGTTACCTTTTCAAGGATAAAGAGTTCTATAAGATTATTGTCGGCAGTTCTAACATGACGCTGAGCGCATTAACCGTTAATCATGAGTGGAATACAAGAATTGTTTCTACCAGCAACGGAGAAATGGCTTATGAGATATTGAATGAGTTCGAGTCATTATGGAATAGCAAGAACAGTCTTTCGTTCGAATTTTTCTATGAAGACTACAAAACTAAGTATGAAGTAATTGCCAAGCAGCGCGAAGTTGCAGCACTGGAACAGGTTGTTCCGCTTGATGTTGCCCGCCTGGAACCCAATACAATGCAGGTTGGCTTTATAAACCGTCTTAAGGAACTTATCAAAGCAGGCGCCGATAAAGCACTTTTAATCTCTGCAACCGGTACAGGTAAAACGTATGCTTCCGCATTTGGTATAAGAGATGCTCTTAAGCTTACAGGCAAGGTTCTCTTTGTTGTTCATCGCAAAGAGATCTTAAGGCAGGCTCGCGAATCATACAAAAAGGTTTTTGGTAGAAACATTAAGATGGCGATGCTTACCGGTGATGATAAAGATTATGAAGAAATTGCACAGGCGAATTTTGTTTTCGCTATGGTGAACATGATCAGCAAGCCGGAAGTGTATGAGCGTTTCTCTAAGGATGAATTTGAAGTAATAACACTAGACGAAGCTCATCACAGCACGGCGGGAAGCTATCAAAAGATCATAGATTACTTCAATCCCAGGTTCTTGTTGGGCATGACGGCAACTCCCGAAAGAACTGATAAGTTCAACGTGTTTGAGCTGTTTGACTATAACATTGCCTATGAGATCAGGTTGCAGCAGGCGATGGAAGAGGATCTGTTATGTCCTTTCCACTATTTTGGAATTACAGATCTTGAGGTTGATGGAGAAACTATTGATGAGGATACGGGTCTTCGCAATTTCCGATATCTTGTAAGTGATCAGCGTGTAGATTATGTGATAGAGCAAGCTAATTACTATGGCTATTCCGGAAAGAGAGTTAGAGGGTTGATTTTCTGCTCCTCTGTCCGCGAGGCAAAAGAATTGTCAGATAAGTTTAATGCACGTGGTCTCAGAACGCTTGCTTTATCCGGAGAAGATACTCCAGAGGAAAGAGAAGAGGCTATCGAGAGATTAGCTGATGACGGACGTGTAGATAATCTGGATTATATATTAACTGTAAACATCTTTAACGAAGGTGTAGATATTCCTGAGATCAATCAGATCATCATGCTCAGGCCGACCGAGAGTGCCATTGTATTCGTTCAGCAGTTAGGTCGTGGCCTTCGTAAGAGAATCGGGAAAGAATACACTGTAATAATTGACTGCATTGCGAACTATAAGAACAACTTCCTTATTCCGATCGCACTGTCAGGTGATAGAAGTTATAACAAAGATAATGTCAGAAGATACTTGATGGAAGGCAACCGAGTAATTCCTGGATCCTCTACAATACATTTTGATGAGATATCTAAGAAGAGAATATTCTCAGCTATAGATGTTGCGAATTTCAGTGACATTAAACTGATCAAGCAGAATTATAAAAATCTTAAGGATAAGCTTGGAAAGATTCCTTCTCTCTTGGATTTTGACAGATATGGAGAAATGGATGTCCTTAGGATATTCGATAATAATTCGCTTGGGTCTTACTATAAGTTCCTTGTTAAGTACGAACCGGATTATACAGTTAGACTCTCTGCCGAACAGGAGAAAATAGTAGAGTTTGTTTCCCGTAAGATAGCTAACGGAAAGCGAATTCACGAGATTGAATTGCTTGCTCTGATGCTTACAGAGAAAAACGGTCTTATGGGAAAACTGCGTGACAGACTGCAAGTCGACTATATGATCGAGTTGGAAAAGAATACGTACGATAATGTCGTTAATGTTATGACGAATGAATTCCCATCAGGTTCCGGCAAGGCATCGTATAAGGAATGTGTCTTCCTTGAACGTGAGGGCAAAGATTATTGCTTATCTTCACAGTTCATGAAGATGCTCAAAGATGATTCTTTCTATCAGATATTGCAGGAACTTATAGAGTTTGCAAGATATCGTTATGAGAGAGATTACAAAACTCGTTATCAGGATACAGACTTTGTTCTATACCAGAAATACACATACGAAGATGTATGCAGACTTCTGGCATGGGAACACAATGAGGTCCCGCTAAATATCGGTGGCTATAAATACGATAAGAAGACAAAAACGTTTCCGGTATTCATCAATTACGATAAGGCCGACGATATTCAGGATACAGTAAAGTACGAAGACCATTTCGTTACAAATGACAGGCTGATAGCTATTTCAAAAAGCAATAGATCGCTTGAATCTGAAGACGTCCATAACTTCCTTTATGCAAAAGAAAGAGGAATCGACGTCGAACTTTTTGTTCGAAAGAATAAAGATGATAAGATATCCAAGGAGTTTTATTATCTCGGCAGGATGACGGCTACTGGCAATACCAAAGAGTTTATTATGCCTAACACCACATCAACCGCTGTAGAGATAGAATGGCGCCTGGACACACCAGTAAGAAATGATATATACGAATATATTGTGAATGGATGATTGGGAATGAAAACTATTAGAGTTGTAGCAGCAATTATACGCAAAGGAAGCATGATCTTCGCTACGCAGCGCGGATACGGTGACTTTAAGGATGGATGGGAATTTCCCGGCGGCAAAATTGAAGAAGGAGAGTCACCTGAACACGCAATCGTTAGAGAAATAAAGGAAGAATTAAACGCAGATATTATTGTCGGAGATCTTCTTACAACAGTCGAGCATGACTATCCGAACTTCCATTTATCCATGGATTGTTTCTGGGCTGAACTTGTACCTGATTCAGGCATGAAACTTTTGGAACATGAAGCTGCAAAATGGTTGTCGATCGACGATATTGATTCTGTTGATTGGTTGCCGGCTGACATTAAGGTTGTTGATGCAATTAAAGCGGCTAAATTCGAAAACGATTTATGAAATTACCATATTCTGACAGCATTAATACAGGTTATCTCGCACGGTTGTTCGATAATACAAGCGAATGTTATAAACTATTTTGGTTTAAAGCGATAGTAACTGCTGTTGGTGATGGTAAACAAACGCTTACCTATGAAGAACTCATTGATAAGATGATTGCTGACGCATGGTATATGGTTACTGAATATCATTTAAGTCTAGGTCCCAAAGATAGTTTGCAGGCTGTTATTGAATTAATGAATTCTAAAAACCCTGAGCTAAAATCATCAGAAAAAGAAAGCATAATAATTGATTATCTTGCTAGTGTTAATGATAAGGAAATCTTATCAAAGAAACACACGTTAACATACAATGTTCCTTATCGTCTCCAGGCTCCGTTTCTAACAGATTTAAAGGGAAAAGCTTGGAATATACCAACAGCAGATTTAGCTGCGAGAATTAATCAAGGCGATAAACTAATATATTATTTTGAAGCAATAAATGGATTATCTTCAAGAATAATTGTAAATGATGAATGGGCAGATTACATCAAGAAGAATCGTGAGATTATTCTTGGTTGGATTGAATACCATATGATTCATTATTTACAAAAACGCAATCCGAGTGTTCCTGGAATTGCGGACAAACTTTATCCACCGCAAGAACGAAAACTTGAAAAAGTAAAGAAGTATTGGAAGATGGTTTTATCTGTTGAACCGGTACGCGAAATTTATAACAACCAGATGCTGACAGATAAAGATATTTCTATAGATCATTTTGTTCCGTGGTCTTATGTTGCTCATGATGAATTCTGGAACTTAAGTCCAACTACGAGAAGTATTAATAGTTCCAAGAGTAATAATCTTCCTAATTGGGAATTATATTTTCCTAGACTGGTGCGGCTTGAATATCAATCATATAAGTTGATGTGGAAGTACGATATTATCCTCAAAGAGTTTAATAAGTGTGCAAAAGAACATATTAATAATATTGATATCCAAGAACGCCTCTATAAAGAAGGACTTTCTTGTGATGAGTTTACTAAGCAACTGGAAACAGTAATTCGTCCAATCTTTAATGCTGCTCACGAATGCGGATTTAATTGGAATTGGGAATATAAGGATCAGATAATATGAATGAAACTAAGGAATATTATCAGAATAATGCTCAGGCATTCTTTGACGATACGGTAAATGCTGATATTTCTGAACAATATGATCGTTTCCTAAAATATATTCCAAACGGCGGAAAGATATTAGATTTTGGCTGTGGATCTGGAAGAGATACAAAGGTTTTTTTACTGAAAGGCTATTGTGTTGATGCAATTGATGGCTCTAGTGAGTTGTGCAGACTTGCAAGCGACTATTGTGGAATTCCAGTAAAATGCATGGACTTTTATGACTTATCTGATACGGAAAAATACGATGGCATATGGGCTTGTGCATCACTTTTGCATATATCAAAAAATGAAATGCCGATAATGCTCTCGAAGATGAAAAAAGCACTTGTACAAAACGGAGTGATATATGCTTCTTTCAAACTAGGCGATTTTGAAGGAAATAGAAATGGACGATTCTTCTCTGATGTCAATCCGGATATATTTGATAAACTGATTTCTGATGTTATCGGATTAGTAAAGATAGATGAGTGGTTTACAGAAGATGTTAGGCCAGAGAAGAAAACAACATGGTATAACGTAATACTAAAAAAGTCCTAATAAAGAGAAAGTGAAATAATAATGATTATTACGATGATGAAGAAGATGAAGAGTAATCATGAATAAGCCCCGGGAAACCCCAGGGCTTTAGGTCACTTAATTGGAGTCATCGGCAGGTTCTTCGCTATTCTGCTTGGAAATATCTTCGATTTCTTCTGGTGTTAATTCAGCAAGCTTTTCTTTGATTTGCCCTATTAAGCTGTTGATACAATCATATACTCGCTTACCGTCTTTATCATCCGGAATACAATTTTCTAACTCGATGTTCTCGTAATCCTTGTCCTCGTTGTAAAATGCTAGAAAGAAAGCTTTCACATCAAATTGCAAGTCCGCTTTTGATATCTCAAAAACATTCTCATCATTTTCAAAGCAGGCATAACCACTATCAGTATTCTTAAATTGCAGAATTCTTTTCATATCGTTTCCATCTCCTTCTTAATGTATCTAATCCGCCTTCAATATTTTCTGAAATAATATCAAGGATATTGTAATTCTCATCCCGGTATTCCAAGGCGCCTGATTGAACAAATAGCTTTTCATTGTCTTTTCCAATAAAGATAACGTTATCAACATCTAGATTTACTATAAACTGTGGTCTATGAGTAACCATCAAAACCTGTCGATGTTCACCCATGATTTTGAAACGATCAAGAAGATAATCTCTGATAGCTTTTTGTGAAATATTATCTTCTGGCTGATCAATAATATATATTCCGTCATGACTTGTTTCATAAGACAAGATATCAAAGTACATTTGAGCATCTAGACCAGATGAGAGTTCTTGCGTTCGATCTTTTCCTGCTTGTGTTATTGTATACTTGCTCTCAAGATCCTCTGCTATTCTTTTCTGTATTCTTTCTTTTAACTCATTAAGAGCATCTGATGGTGCGCCAGAAAAATAAGAAAGGCGATCAGCTAACTCCTCTTGACTCATCTCCAAAACTGACATCCTTGTATCTTTTTTCATCTCTGATGAGAAAAGTGATTTTATATACTCTTCATCAATTTCTGTTATTTTCAGTCTGCTGTTAAACTCATAATCTTGTACGCGTTCTGTTTGTATCTGTATAGTTTCTTTTTCAATACTGAAATCTGGAACTGATGATTTCTTTCTGCGCTTAATGATTTCAACTATTGCTTCTGCAGTTTTATCTATACTTTCATTGTATGTTGAAAGTTTCTTCTGTGTATCTGAAACAGAAGACTGATAGTTTTGTTTGAATTTATCTACGGCATTTTGGAAAAGGGCAATTTTCGTATTTTCTCTTTCAGCCGATTTCTTTTTCTTTTCATAACGTTTCAACATGTTTTTAAGATGTTTGATATAGGTTTCAAGTTGTTTCTTGTCATCATGTTCAAGCCATTTGTTTTCCGATAATGTTTCCATTTTTTCAATAATACTAGCGAGATCGCCGTTGACATTACTATAGCCCTCTACACGTTTATAGTTTTTATGCATTGAACCTACAAAAGATATACTTTCAGCCTGTTCTATATCTTCGTCAAGTATCTTAAATCGACCTAGTTGAGTTTCAAGAAGATCTAATGCATATTTTTCCTCTAGGAAAGAATATATTGTATTTAGTTTTCTCTGTATTTTTTCTTTATATGCTTCAGCTTTTATAGCTGTTGGGTAATACGGTTTCAAGAAATCGTCAGACTTGATTTTTCCTTGCTCAAACTTATCCCTGATTTCGCCCTGCATATCAAAAGCAAATACCTCTGTAACACCAATAGATGTTTCTACTTTGATATTGTGTTTTTTCAGATATTGTTCGTAACCCTTAACTATGTGCTTATCCAGCAAGTTATCCTGCTGCTTTCTATATTCAGTAAGTTTATGTAACAACAAAGACTTGCCTATAGAATTGTCTCCAATGATTACATTTATACCGCGAGAAAGAGGTATGGTGTATTTCTCTCCATCTATAGTAATTTGTATGTCTTTGACATATATCTCGGTAGGGTTAAAGAAACTGTTGACAGTTTTTATTCTTCGGTGATCCGTTATTGCCATAACTAGTCCTCTGAAACATGGCAAACATTTCACATATGTATATATAAAATCTGTTTTGTCTTCAACCGTCTCTTTCGGATAATACTGCCAATCATGACAGTCTGATCCGGTAATAAACCTTATATCTTCAGTTAAACCTTCAACTTTCAAAAAATTCTTGTTGAACACTTCATTTTTGCGGTTTTTAAATTCGAAAGCCTCAAAATAGTCAGTGTAAATAAACTCCTGAAATCTTTCTGTCCCAACAGTTTTTGCATCATTTTTATATGGATGAGTCGAAGACAATGTGCTCTTTTGATGAACAATGAGGACAGTGTCCAGATCAATGTTTCTTAAAATTGAGAGAAATTTTTCTTCCGAAAAGGCGCCACTCCTGTCATAAGCGATCTCCCCATCTTCACCTTGCAAGCAATTTGCAATGTTTGATACCTTAGTTTCATCCTCATCATTAAAAATCGCTATTACATGTAATGGCTTTGGGCCTTCCTCCCCAATAAACTCTACCGTGAATTCAACGCCGGGAAATACTTTTATGACAGAACATTTTTCATCCTTTTCGTAGGCCTTCAGAGCCTTGTACATATCGAATCCAAATGCATCATGGTCTGTTATAGCGCATATTTGAACACCATTGTCATTAAGCTTTGTTGCTAGAATTCCAATGTTTTCAATTGTATTGAAAGAAACTTTGCCTTTGTCCTTAGTAGAAGAACAAATGGAATGAATATGCAAATCAATTTTATAACCAGACTCAACAACTTTCATAATTATCTACGTCCAATCAATTCTATTGTTTAATTAAAGTAATGATTATATGCTATGGAACAATACTTAATTAATTATATCATTCCGATTTGCTGTTCTGATCATGAAGATTTCCGTTCTGATAAATATCAGTGAAGGTCTGAGATTACGTAGATCACGTGGTCCTTTTTCGCTAGGTGACAGATTTATATTAGCACAATAAGATCAGCCGGATTGAGAGAATTTGCAATGAAAAGATGCCGTGAAGAGTGTAGATATACATATCTGTTATGATGAATCTCCTGCGTGTTTGGTATTATAATAAAAATGTGGATTTTCATTTCAAACATCAGGGATAATAATGACACATGATAACAGTAAACTTGTACTACAGAGGTCAGAATGGAAGCGCAAGAGCATTTGCGCAGGAGATGGAGCAATCCGGAATAGCTGATGCCATCCGCAGTGAAAAAGGCAATCTTCGATATCAGTATTTCGTTCCGCTTGATGATCCGGAGACGGTGCTTCTGATCGACTCATGGGTTGATCAGGCTGCCATAGATGAGCACCATGCATCTCCTATGATGAAACAGCTTGCTGCACTTCGTGAGAAATACGATCTCCACATGACTGTTGAACGCTTTGTCAGCGATGAATATGAAGCGGATAAACAGTTTATCAGAACATAATAAGATCAAGACAAAAGGCGCCCGGAAGAAAAATTCCTGACGCCTTTTTACGGGATATGAGGGGATAATTATGAGAAAATGTCGATTTAGATTCCGCAACTACGGATTCTGTTGATAACTTCAGCGTGTGTGAGGCTTTTGCCTGTTCTAATATCAAGATAAGTGTTGGGGTCTGAACCAAGTCCTGTTCCTCCGAAGCCGAGGCTTATATTTGCCCTGATTCCGAGGCTGTCTTCGAGGACTTCTTTGATCAGTGCAGCTACTAAACCGTTTGCGCAGGGGAGGTGTCCGCCGAGCTTTCCGCAGAGGTCTCCAAAGAAGCCGTTGCCTTCGATTGCTGAGATAAGTTCGTCTAATTCTGTAACTGTACCGCCTGATACGATCTCGAGCTCTTCCATTTCCAGTGTTCTGTAGTTAGTCATAGTTGTCATTGTTGTGTCCTCCTTTGATGAGACTGTGTTTTTGTTTGATGGCTTCATTATCACCGCCGTGAGTGGCACAAACAATCAGTAATTCACAGCGTAAATGTGGCTTAAGCAACAGATTCCCGGACGTCTGTTGCACAAATGAAAAATACATCTTTGCCATCTACATCATTTGCAGAATATTCACGGCGTAATAACAAAACAAAACGGCTCTCTTGCGAGAGCCGTTCAAATGTTGAGGTTGTTATTGTAATTAAGCTGACTTGTTGCCTGCGATTTCTCTGACATTTTCTATTGAAAGACAGGAGAATTCGGCGATTTCTTCTAAAGATAATTTCCCGCTCTTTAACATCGTTTTTGCATTATCAATGCTGGCTTCCAATTTGCCTTCGTTTTTTACTTCTTCCCATATATCACACATAGTCTTAACTCCTTCCTCAGATTCCTTGTAGTGCCTGACTTTGTCAGACAACTCTTTGTAGTACATGCCGTCTGCTTTGGTGCAGTAGAAATCGCTCATCAGTTTGCCCAAAGCAGAATCGTCTGTTCGTATCGATCCGTTTACGTATATTATATCCCTAATACAAGAACCCATACATATTATGAATATATCAGTAAAGGCCGGCAATACTTTTGCGCAAAACAATATGTGGGAATTCAAAAAAAACAATTGCCTTAGAACTGTTATCCCGGACGTCTGATTTCTTGCAGGTTTTTTGCCGGTTTTTCAGAGGCATTTCTCCTAAATCCGACAAGGTTTAGACATTCTCATACAAACTTTGCGGGTGCTTGCCTGAAACGTTGATACAAATCCGGGGGTATTTTTGTCAGCTGTTGTCGGTGCCGGTCTTTACAACTATCGACACTAATCGCAACCTGCCTGAACACCCAAAACAGATCAGCCGGTTGCAGTCAAGGCCGTCAGCATTCGTCAGAATGTGCCTTAGGCAGCCTTGACGGCTAGAAGGCTGATCCGTAAAAAGACTCTGGCAGGTTGCGATGGATCAATCACCCAAAAAGTCTGAATACCCTTTTATTCCTTAATTATCACTTAGTCCTAATAATAAAAGCGGCGCTTCGAATCGAAGAGCCGCTCTGGTTTGTTACGCATTAAAAGATCAGATGTTAAGCTGACTTGTTGCCTGCAAGTTCTCTGACTTTTTCTATTGAGAGACCTGAACATACAGCAATCTCTTCTAAAGATAGCTTCCCAAGTCTTAACATCGTTTTTGCATTATCAATGCTGGCTTCCAATTTGCCTTCAATTTTGCCTTCGTTTTTTACTTCTTCCCATATATCACACATAGCCTTAACTCCTTCCTCAGATTCCTTGTAGTGTCTGACTTTGTCAGACAATTCTTTGTAGTACATGCCGTCTGCTTTGGTGCAGTAAAAATCGCTCATAAGTTTGCCCAAAGCAGAATCGTCTGTTCGTATCGATCCGTTTACGTATATTATATGCTCTCCGTCATTGAATTGCACATTGTGTTCCAACACGGTACGTTCGATATGGTAAATGGGTTCATTCATGCCGAGTACATCGTTCTCTGTGATGAAGATCACATAATTTTCGCGAAGACCGGAAAAGTCGTCATTCGGGTTTAGCATGCTGGAATCCAGCAAGGCCGAATGATATCTTGCTCTTTCCTTATTGGCGCCTTTGTCGGCTCTCTGGATCTCGATGTCGTACTTGTTTCCCTGTTTGTCAGTTGCGTGAATGTCAAGCCGGACTGACCTTCCCTGAATGTTCTTAAGTTCTTTTTGCGTTTTGACCTCTGATACTTTGAGATCGTCTCTGTCCAGAATGATCTTAAGGAGAAGTTCAGCGCCTTCAATGTAGTTATCAAAGCAAATCGTCATAAAATCATCATCCATAAGACGAAGGCGTTGCAATCTCTCAAGATCTTTTTTGCTAATCTTTTTGCGGTACATACGCTTGAATCCTCCTTTTCGAAATAGTGCTGATAATGTATCAGGTAAGGAGGAGAAATGCTTTATAAAAAAGAACGGTTGTCCCAATAACGGATATTGACAGAAGAAAGCTGGCCGCAAAAGCGAATTAATCACGAGGAAAGAAACAGATCTTAGTGTGAGGTCTTGTCCGAATATGCTTCAGCTGCATCGGAAAAGTATTTCTGAAGCTTGGTCCTGAGTGACTTCGGACGGAGCGCGATCGCTTCTTTGCCGAATCTTCTGAAGTAATCTTCAAGCTGCTGCTGAGGCCAGTCGAAATGATATCTGTCGCCTTTGATCTCAGTTACGGCAGGCCTGTTCTTGACGATCATCTTATACATCTGCTTGCCGCGTTCGGTCATCTGTATGACTGCGTGAATGTCGGAAGAGGCAGAGTGGGGATGACGTATCCCGACCTGTGTGAGCCGCTCTTCCGTCTTTTTGCTCCTTACGAATACGTCTGATGTTATGAATACATTTCGAAGTCTTGAGATCCTGAATGTGTGATCAAGATCGTATTTGTGCCCGTGGCAGAGAAGGTAGCTGAACTGCTCTTCTTTGGATGTCGCTATCAGGTACGGTTCGGCATAGACGGTTCCCTGCTTTGAAGAATTGGTCGAAGTAAATGACAGCACTTTGTTTTCAGCAATCGCTTTGTTGATCGCTTCGTAAGTCTGCCTGAAGATTATCTCTTCGCGCTTATTTCTGGGGATCGAGAGGTAAGACAGGAACATGTCCTTGATGTATCCTGAAAGCGAATTGTCTTTAAGGAGATTGTTCTCGATTATCTGTACTATGTTGTAAGATTCCCCGCTCACGGTGAGCGTGATCACAGAGCTCTTGCCGGATGCGTTCTCCCTGTTATTGATGTATGTTGTTATTATCTTCTCAGCCAGAACTGAAGCCTCTTTGGACTTGAGTGATTTTACCGATGTTAATTCTTCGAGCATGTTATTTAAGAGCTCGTCGTTGTCTTTTCTGTATTGCTCGAAATAATTGACAATCAGCTCTTTCAGAAAACCATTGAGGTTGACGCTGCCGTCGTTTCTGAAGAACTCGAAGAGTTCGGCATCGTTGATAAGCCTCATTTTCGTGTCTTCGGAAAGATATATCTTGTATTTCTCGGTCATGTATAACTCCTGTTTGGGGTTGCAAAAATCATTGAAATCCCGAAAATCGCTCTAATATAATGATTATATTGGGGTTGTAATCACAAGTCAATCTGCATCTTTTAAACCCCACTTGCCGGGGTTAACATAAGGCTGCAACGTGAAAGACACGCTCAGCAATCAGTTCAGGTTGGTTTGCAGGTTCGAATCCTGCCTTAATAGTCGAAGCGAAGACTAAGTGTCTTGCAAAAAACGTTGACTAAAGGTGCATACAGCAAATGGATTGCCCACGACTGTTAATCGTTAAGGGGGAGATCCCCCGGCACCTTGTAAAGGAGAAAAAGGAAATGTTGAAGTTTTTAAAGAAAGAAGCAAATGTTGCTTACACAGCAAACGGTGCATTATCCAATGCATCTACAATGTCTGACTGCTTAGATCTTTTCGCTACAGCAGGCGCATTGAGAAATGCAGGTGACGAAGAGATCATCGAGAGGTTCATCAGAGCCTTTGCAGAAGACAGGGAGATCGCCATGAAGACACTCTTCTTTGCAAGAGATGTCAGAGGCGGTTTGGGTGAGAGAAGATTCTTCAGAGTAATCTTCAGATACCTGGCTGTTAACTATCCTGATGTTGCCGTTAAGAATATCGACAACATTGCCGAGTACGGCAGATATGACGATATCCTCTCATTGATGGATACAGCTTGTGAGCAGGAGGCGATCGCTTATATAAAGACGGTCTTAAATGACGACATGAAGTCCATGCAGGCACAGGGCTTAGTCTCTTTGATGGCCAAGTGGTTGCCTTCTGTAAACACAAGCAACAAGGAAGCCGTAAGGCTTGCAAAGAAGATCGCAAAGGGCATGGACATGTCTTGTGAATCCTACAGAAAGATGCTGTCTTCCTTGAGAGCTTATATCAGGATCATTGAGAATAACTTAAGAGAAAAGGACTACTCTTTTGAGTACAACATGCAGCCTTCAAAGGCTCTGTTCAAGTACAGAAAAGCATTCATCAGAAACGATGGTGAAAGATATCAGAAGTTCATCACGGATGCTAAGGAGAATCCTTATGAGCTGAACACGAGCACTCTGACTCCTTACGACATCGTAGGCTCTGTTATCAAAAACAGAAAGGGCATGTCTTCTGAGGAAAGAGCAGTTCTTGATACTACATGGAATGCATTGGAGAACTATGTAAACTCCGATAACACTCTGGTCGTGGTTGACGGCTCCGGCTCAATGTACTGGGGCGGCGCAAGCGTTATGCCTGCTGCAGTTGCTGAATCTCTGGGCATCTACTTTGCAGAGCGCAACAAGGGTGCTTTCAGAAATCACTTCATCACTTTCTCAGCTAACCCTCAGCTGGTTGAGATCAAGGGTGAGGATATTTTCGAGAAGGTCCAGTACTGCATGAGCTTCAATGAATGCAGCAACACAAATATCGGCAAGACATTCGACCTGATCCTGAACACAGCGGTCAAGAACAGACTGAAGCAGAAGGATATGCCTTCTAGACTGATCATAATCTCGGACATGGAGTTTGACTCCTGCGCCAATGATGCAGACATGACAAACTTCGATAATGCCAAGGCAAAGTTCGAGAGAGCCGGCTACAAGCTGCCTTCTCTGGTCTTCTGGAATGTCAACAGCTTCAACAGGCAGCAGCCTGTCAGAATGAACGAAAAGGGCGTTACCCTGGTCTCAGGTATGTCACCTCAGATCTTCGCGATGCTGAAGAAGGACAACATGGACCCTTATTCCTTCATGATGAGCGTGATCTCATCTGAAAGATATAAGCAGGTAGCAGCATAAAGAAACTGCTTAGTGAAAAGCTTAGTGAAAAGCATAGTGAACAGCTTAGTGAACAGCGCCCCCGTCAATTTATAAAACCTGGCGGGGGCTTTTCTAAGAAAGGAAAAACTTATGGAATACATAGAAATAAAAGGAAAGGTGAATACAGCGATCTGCTACGCAAAAGTCGTGGAAGATGAAGCGATCGAACAGATCAGACGAATGTGCGACTACGAGATGACTGAAGGCTCCAAGATAAGGATCATGCCCGACGTCCACTCCGGAAAAGGCTGCACAATAGGCACGACAATGACTGTTGTCGATAAAGCCGTTCCGAACGTCGTAGGCGTAGATATCGGATGCGGAATGTACACTGTATCGCTCGGCAAGGGTGAGATCGACTATATGTTGGTAGATGCTGCAGCGCACTACATCCCTTCCGGCAGATCCGTTTGGGAAGGCAGAAAGGAACAGTTCGACCTCACAGGTCTTAAGTGCTACAGATCTCTTAAGGACACAAAGAGATTAGTCAGATCTCTCGGCACATTGGGCGGCGGCAACCACTTCATCGAGATCGATGAAGCATCCGACGGCACTAAATATCTTGTCATCCATTCCGGCTCCAGAAACTTGGGCAAGCAGGTCGCAGAGTACTACCAGAAGCTCGCCATCAACTTACAAAGAGGTTATGGCGAATACTACGAAAAGCGCGACGAGATAATCCGCACTTACAAAGAGCAGGGCCGCAAGTCTGAGATCCAGGCCGCATTAAAGGAACTCCACTTCGAAGTCTACGGAGGCGAGACAAAGATGCCCGAAGACCTCTGCTACCTCTACGGAACATATCTTGAAGATTATCTCCACGATGTTGAGATCTGCCAGGCCTTCGCGAAAAGAAGCAGGGAATTAATGTCAGAGATGGATTACGTACTTTAACGCCGTGCCCATATAATTGTGTAAATTCAAAATAAAGAGCCAAGTGGCTTAACC
>R21__coassemble_1264_pt1 | contig 17548 bp, 16 predicted proteins | sample R21__metabat2_high_PE_030 | metagenome-assembled genome bin R21 | reverse complement strand
GCAAATAAAGAAAAATACAGCAAACAGCTTAAACTGTTTGACTTTTTATAGGAGAGTGTAATATGGAAAAATTCAAACGCGAAAACTACTTAAGAAAAATACGCGGTTTTTATGATGATGACGATATTATCAAAGTTATTACCGGTGTCAGAAGATGTGGCAAATCCAGTCTCATGGAAACAATAGCAAATGAAATCAGGGATAAAGGTGTTCCTGAGACAAACATTATCTATATTGATCTTGATAAACGTGGTAATAGAAATATCAAAACAGCAGATGCTTTGGAAGAGATAATAGACGGATATGTTACTGAGACTGGGCTAAAGTATCTGTTTATTGATGAAATACAGAATGTTGAGGGTTTTGAAGAGCTTATCAACGGATATAGAACTGATGGTGGATGGTCAATATTTATTACAGGTTCTAATTCCTATCTGTTAAGCGGTGAACTTGTTACGAAACTGACCGGACGTTATCTGGAATTTGAGATGTTTCCGCTGACTTTTGAAGAATACGAGAAAATGAAACAGTTTTATGGGAAACCTGTTGATCCTCAGCTGCCGGTTGAGCTGGTGAACTATATTCAGGAAAGCGGTTTCCCCAAAACGATTTTCATTGATGACCTCGCAGATAAACAGAAATATGTTCAAGGTGTAATCAATGAGATATTTGAAAAGGATATCCGCAAGCGAGTAAAGATAAGGAAGAAAGAAACATTTGAAATAGTTCGCAGATATATCATTAACAACTTTGGTGCTACAACAAGCATCAACAACATATGTGAAAGCCTTAATAACAGTGGTTTAAACATAGGAAAAGCAACCATATCCAGATATATAAAAGCGTTAGTTGATGCCAAGATCCTTTATGAATGCGACCGTTTTGATATGAAGTCCAAGCGGTCATTAAGCGGTGAGAAAAAATATTATCTTTCAGATCTTGGTTTTTTCTTTGCTTCAAACACCGACAACCGTATTAACTATGGTCCGACTTTAGAGAACATGTTATACATTTATGCATGTGCTCATGATTGTTCTGTCAGTATTGGAAAAATCGGAAAACTAGAATGTGATTTTATTATTCGGAATCGCGAAATGGACTATTCCTATGTTCAGGTTGCGTACACTATTGCTTTAAGCAAAGAAACCGAAGACCGGGAATACCGTGCGCTCGAAAAGATCAAAGATAATTACCCCAAGTATGTTATGACAACAGACTATCTTCTTCAGAACAGAAACGGAATAAAGCATGTAAACATATTGAATTTTATGCAGAACGGGCAAGAGTTCTAATTAGATAAAGTGCGAAGGAACAAGGGACTGCAATGAGAGTTTTGGACGAACGTGGATAAAGCGGCCGCAAGTTGGGGAGATTCAGACAAAGGGATGTTGTATAATAATTTAATAATCAACGATATTTGATTGCGGGAGCATATTTTAAGGATCTTGGTATTGGATTTAATGGGGAATAAACGGATAACACTTAAGGGGATAACTGTCCTCGTATTTACCGCGCTTATGGCAGCAATGTTTTCGGGTTGCATTCTTAACAAGCCGGATACTCAGAAGATGCTCATAAAGTACATGAACAACCGCTATCCGGACGAGACTTTTACGGTCGAGTGGACCGACTGGATATCCTATGACAATGAGAAGTATATAACGACGGTCCATTTCTCGACTGACGAGTTTCCTGGCGGTGTGGTCGAGGCGTACATCGCAAAGGAGAACGGCATGTGGATCTACCGCGATAACTACATTCTGCTAAGAAATAAAGAAGCAATCGAAGCGGATATGACAGCGGCCGCGGAAGAGTATTTCGGTCCGTGTAAGGTTTTCGTAAATTACGTGACTAGGGATATCCCCGATTCGATCAAACCTGATGCGGGTCCCGGTTACATTCTCAAGAACTGCGATGTGGAACTGGTTATCTATCTGCCTCCGGATGAGCTCGATTACAAGAAATATGGGGATGCGACGAATGCATTTTACGAGTATCTGACGAATGACGGCCACGACAATCTCTTCGGTACGGTGTGGATCATTGATTCACAGGATGTATACGATGCTGCTCATATGATCTTCGATAATTCGGAGATGATCGAACACGAAGACATCTCTCATAAGGTCGGCAAGTTTGGCACTCCGGTCTTTTATTCGCAGAATTAACTATTCAAACTCTGCGCATCACTCCGCTATCGAAGCTTTAAGGACTCCGCCTCATATCAGAAATAATTCTTGTAACGAAATTGAATTTCATCCGTCTAACCCATGAATAAGAAATCGGAGGATTAATATATGAATACCTTTTTCGGTACACTTTGGCACCGTATCTTTGTAGCTAATAAAGAGCAGCTCATATGGTTCGGTGCCGTCATTGTCATTATGATCGTGCTCGCAGTTCTCCACCACAAGTGGAAGGGCGATAAAAAGAAGATCCGCCTGTGGCGTGGACTTTGCTTTCTGCCGGCTGTGATTGCCGCTGTTCATGCTTTTATCTATCTGAGAGGATTTATGATGTTTGTGGGAGGTTTCTTTCCGCTTTATGTCGTCGCACTTTTCGCGCTTTTACCGGTGCTTTTTGCCAAGCGCAAAATCGGATATAAGATTACAGCGGTGATTACGGGACTTGTGACCTGTGTTCTCGGCTTCCTCTATATCGGCATGGCTCCGGACTATTTCAATCATACTAGGGAGAGCTACACCGAATCATTCCATTCCCTGGTACAGGATATGGACGAACACTATGTTCTTAAAGAATGGAAAGAAGTTGATTTTGCTGCACTTGAAGCAAAATACATGCCTATGGTGATAGAAGCGGAACAGGAGCAGGATGAGCAGAAATTCACGGATGCTGTCATGATGTTCTGCAGTGAGCTTCACGACGGTCATGTTCATGTCGTAACAGATGATAAAGACAGGATCGAAGGATGCATATCATATACAGTGTCATACAAGCCCCGTGAATATGGTCTTGCAATGGTTCAGCTCGATAATGGTGATGTCATCGCTGTCTGCACGACCGGCGATGTACAGAACTTGGGCATTAAGGATGGTACTGTCATTACCAAATGGAACGGAAAGGATATTCTGACGGCCTGTGCGGAGGAAGTCCCAAATCTCGGTATGTCCGTTAAGGAAAACGCTGAGCGTATTGCTGCAATCGTGCTCTCCGGTGTAGGAGGTGACACGGTCGAGGTCTCATTCCTTGATGATAACGGTACGGAACAGACCGTAACACTTAAAGATTTGGGTGATCCGCACACCCAGCTTGAAGCATTCAGATTATTTAGACATTTCGAAAAGCTCGGTGCTGAGGACGAATTCGAGTCTCTTCTTGATGAGAATTTCAGCACAAAGATGCTGGATGACAAGTGCGGATATCTCAGGATAACATGCGAATCATCAGGCGACGACCTTTATGATGTCTTCGTCGGATACATGACAGGCAATCATGCAAAGGCAAGGGAGATGTTCCGTGAGAAACTCCGCGCACTGAAGTCTCAGGGAATGGAATATCTCATCATAGATATTCGAAATAATCAGGGTGGTTACGATGAGATTGCCAATGCTCTCTGCGACCTTTTTACAACAGAGGATATGGATCATTATGCAGTAGGTATTCGTGAGAACGACACCTACAAGGCCACTTCGACACATGGCATACATGGTGACGGCGAATTTGCCGACTTGAAGGTTCTGGTTCTTACTAATTACGGGTGCCTCAGTGCGGGCGACGGAGCTACGCTGTATCTTTCCATGATGCCCAATGTCACAGTTGCAGGACTGACAGACTCTTACGGCTGCAACCAAGAGACAGGCGGTATCAGCGCTCTTACGGGCGGACATATCTATGTAGGATTTCCTGTCGGTCCCGTGCTTGACGGCAATGGTAATCCCAACATTGATACACGCGAAGACTGCGTCAGCCGCAACCCTGTTGATGTGCGAATTCCCTTAGATTACGATGCGGCAATGAAGATCTTCCGTGACAAAGAAGATTACGAGCTGAACTGGGCTATGCAGTATCTTAAAGAGAATGGTTGATGTAGATTTCCGGCATCCCTTCTTTGGGTGATATATTTCCGGAATTATACGAGCCAGGAGTAATCCCGGCTCGTATTGTATAATGGAACAGCAATTATCAGTATAAGGAACTGAATAGCATGAAAAAATGGAACTGCAAAAGTATCCCGGTAAAAATGTTTGCCTCTGTTATGCTGCTGGCTGTGATGACAGGCTTGATGCCCGGATGTTCTAAGGCAGAGCCGCTGGATTTTTCGTCAGCTTCTGTTTATCAGCTTGCTGAAAGCTATGGCTTTGTAGTGACAAATAACTCCCGTGATATAACAGACAAGAAAACGGATGGCGATTATGCACTGATGTATGCAACGACAGATCCCGATACGGCAACTCGAAAATACGACGAAATTTATAATCTTCAGGGTTTTAGCCCTGATTGTAATGCAACTGAGTTCTTCCTTCTTTTAGAGCGTAAAGGTAAAGAAGATTCGCGCACGACAACAGTTGCTTATCTGTTTACTTTCGAGACTGAAGAGATGGCAAGAGAATTCTATACTGATACTTCTGAAGGCTGGACTCTTGATATTAAGGAATCAGGAGATATAGACGGATATTCGTATACCATCGGATATTGTGATGAAAACCAAGAACATAAATCGTACGAGTTTACTACAAACGATGAGAGCAGGTATGGTATTTATCTGAAGGGGAAAACTGTGTTTATGTTTATTAACTACTGCCCGCTGAAGAAGAAACCGGAGTTTGTCGATCATTTTTGTGAAGGCATGGGACTGATCTCACCAAGCCCGCTGAAAGATAAATTGAACTGATTGATTTATAAAGAAATACTATGGATAGTATTTAAATCTATGTAACTTTACACGGAGGATATAATGATTTACGAAGGGGTAGCCTTTAGTAAGAATAATAAACAGGTTAATTAAATATGGGTGAAAGCAGATTTGTATCTTACTCAGGCGGAGGAAAGCCCCTGGCCAATGTTTCCGGTAAAAATCAGGACAGGTGTCCATACTATAACAGCATAAACCATCTGTTTTATCCGACCGGCGAGTCGAGACCCACAGATGCATGGTTTTACGATACAGAGGAACATTATGTATGCGCCTGTGGAGAGGGCTACTGGTATGCAGGTTTCTGGTCGGAAAAGAAATGGGATCATCCTGAAATCCAGGGACCTCAGATCGGTAATCCGCTTGTGGTGCAGTAATCTGACGATAGGATCTTAACATCGAAAAACGGGAGGAGGTTGAAGTGAACCCCCTCCTTTTTTCAAAGGAAGCAGCCGGCACCGGCATCAGGAAGCAATTCCTGCTTAAATTTACTCCGCATTAATACTTCAATAAAACTGACATAATATCAGAACGATAGAATGCGGGTATAGAAATTTGTTAACAGGAGGATAAGTCAATGGCAGAAGATAAGAAGAAAGAAATCAAAGTGGATGAATTAGAAAGTGTATCAGGTGGTTATTTAATACATCATGATCATGAAGATCCGCCGGAGATGTATTATGGTAGTGTAACTAGTTTTCTTTGTAAGAGTTGTGGGAATGTATTTAATACTTTTTATGAAATCGGAAAGTGTCCGAAGTGTAATGCAGATGTAGATATTTACAATGATTATGCATAAGACAGATCTTCCAATATGAAAGGCAACATGTATATCGGCACAAATTTGAGGTTATTGTCCTTTCTGACATCCTTTTGAGATAGAAGTATTGCCTGTGAAACCTGTTTTGAATATTTCTTACAAAAAGCATCTATGGACTCATGCTTTTTTGTAGCTGACGACTTAACTTCCAAGGGAACAATCTTTGTCTTGTCCTGGAGCAAGAAATCAACTTCATAATAATGTGTGCTGTTTTTCTTTTCCCAGGTGTGATAGTAAGAAGCCCGGTTTGTCGAAGTGATCATTTGCGCTACTGCATTCTCATAAAGATAACCCAGATCGGCCGGTAACTTATCTCCAAGCAGTTTGCTGTATATACTTTCATCTGTTTTTGGAGATGCCTTGAATATCATTGTCGTAAACAGTCCGATATCAGACAGGTATAACTTAAAAGTATCATTATCTCTGGTCTGAGCTAATGTCATTCCGGGATTGAATGTATTGTAACATGCAATTACTGTCTTTGAATCCAAAAGGTCAGCCAGTCTTTCCTCATCTTTCTTAGTCTTTCGCTTTCCTGTTGCCCTTGAGATCATATATCTCTTCTTGTTTGTAGCTAGCTGACTGGGGATAGATTCATACATCTTTCCAATTAACCCGGAGCTGTCTATCTTCTTGAAATCATCAATATAAAGATTTATTATCTCCCGTTTTATCTTATCGATCTCAGTAAAATTCTTACCGTTAACATAGGCATCTACAGCCTGGGGCATTCCTCCAACGGCCATATATATCCTGAAATCCTTCATAAGCTTTCTGTTTGTGCCGTTGCCCACCTCAGATCCCATTTTATAGAGATCTCTAAGAACAGAGTATGTATCGTTTCCAACAGCCCACATAAATTCCTCATAATCCATAGGATATACAGGAATCCTATGCTCCTCGGAAGGAATAACAATATCCTTGACATTTTTCTTTATACTGATGAGTGATCCTGTCTCTATATAGTCATATGTCCCATCAGCAACCAGATATTTGATCGCCTGTCTCACCAATGGCTGACGTTGGATCTCATCAAAAATGATCACGGATTCCCTTGGATATAGCGTAACGCCCGTCACTGTCTGTAAGCGCAAAAAAAATAGTCGATGATCGGCTATATCCTCGAATATATCAAGTAGTTCCCTAGTAATGTTAGCAAAATCAACCTTTATATAGGATCTGTAGTTAACCTTAGCAAATTCTTCTGCTACAGTTGATTTTCCAACTCGCCTTGCACCTTCAAGTAAGGCAGCATACCTTGGTGCATAGTTATTTTTCCAATCCAATAGTTCTTCATATACTTTTCTTCTAAACATATAACGCCTCATTAACATCGTCTTATTGCTTCGCATTTGTTCAATACAATTCTAGTGCAAAAATGTCATTTGTTCAATATTTTTTCAAAGGGCTCGTGCCATTTCTTCACTATTTTCGTTTTTTTCAGACTTCAGACAGATGTGATGACTGCAATAATGAATGGTGGGTATACGGTGAATGACTTGACAGCACAGATTTTATTTTCGCAGCCCGGCACATTACAGTACCCGGCTGTATAATTCAGAAACCGATATCGATTTCTAATTCCGGATTATAACCAACAAAGAACATGAGGGACTGTCTCAGAATGGATGAGATGGTCCCTGTTTATTTAATATGGATTACGGTGGAATCAGAGGGTTTAAACTCAAGTTTTCGAAAAGTCGCAGTGAGGCTTTTTCGAGCCGTCAATAAAAATCACAGTAAAAGTCACAGTAGACCCTGACGGTTACTGTGATTTTTCGCGATATGAGGTCAAAGACTCCGAAAAACTGCGGCATTTTGAGACGACGCCTTTGTTTACGAATAGTCAGTTTTGGCGGTGGTTATCATTAAAAATGATTCCGGAATAAGCTCCGGGATCGCGGTTGATCATATCGGGCGTGATTTGCTGTAATGAGAATTTCATTATTGCAGAACCGCATTTGAGTTAGCAGCGGCTAATCGTTTGCGGTATAATGACCACGAAAAAACTAAGAGGTCACTATAGTGGAAGAACGGTTCAGATATATAAATGACGGATTTGAAGGGATCCTTTACAGAGCGCAAAGGAAAGACGACAGGCTTTTGATAGTCGTACAGGGGCTGAAAGGACTTGAGCTTCCTTCGAAATATGCGGCTCTTTTTGCCGGAAAGGGATATTCCACACTTGCAATGTCCTACTACGGCGGCGAAGGACAGAAAAAAGGCATGAGGGCGATACCTCTGGAACAATTCCAGGCTGCTTGTGATGAGATGAAGCGGATGGGATTTAAGCGCATCGGGATCTACGGCAATTCAAAGGGGGCCGGAATGGCGCTTCTAGCGGCAAGTGTAGTACCCGACATAAGCCTTGTGATCGCCGCCTCGTCCTTTGGTCACATCATGCAGGGTACCGGAAGACCCGGTGAAGACCCTTGTAAGGCGATGGTCTCATTTAACGGCCGTGATTTTCCCTATGTTAAGAAGGAAAGACTGTTATCTGCGTTTATCAAAAGATGCGTGAGGGAACATAACATAAAGCTTTTGTATTTCTTTGACGAGTGGGATATAAAGGGAACTGCCGGGAACGAGATCCCGGTGGAGAGAATAAACGGAGACATTCTGTTTCTTACATCCACTCATGACGAATCAGTACCTGCAAAACGTGATGCCGAACTGCTTGTGAAAAGACTTCAAAGGAGCGGTTTCAAACACGGCTTCAGGCATATCAATTCGGAAACCGGAAGCCATAATCTCGGGTACTTTCCTGTTAACAACAACATGCTCCCCAGAGAGAAGAAATATCCGGAGGAATGTCAGAGGGCACGCGAAGAAACATTGGCGGTCATATTAAACACCTTGGAAAAATGGAGCGTTTAATGAGTCTTATATACAGTGTGTTAAAGCCGCTTCTTAGAAAAGCGACTGCTAAAAAGTCTTCCATGACAAGGAAAGACTTTATCAGAAAAGAGATGTATATATGAGCTTAACCGGTAAGATCACGATGGGCATTTTGAGAATAATAAAACCCGGTAAAGGTTCTTTCTCAGATCTGGAAAAACTGAAGAAGAAAGCGCGTAAAGAAAATGAGGGATTCTCTTTTTCTTTTCCGAAGAACAAAAAAGCTGCATACAGTTTGCTTCCCGGAACGCAAAGGGAATGCATGATAATCGATCCGGTCACCAGGAAGAATCAGGATAAATGCATCTTATACATATATGGCGGCGTGACCAACAATTGGGAAACGCAGTGTTCAATGGCTGTAGATTTTGCGGTAAGAACAGGGACCGAAGTTTGGTATCCGGTATACCCTGCCATGTCGGAAGTCCCTGTATCCGTAACGATCGATTATCTTATTGATATCTACCGACGTATGACAGAAAGATACGACCCGTCCAAGATAGTCATTACAGGAGTCTCAATGGGCGGGATGTTCGCATTGGAGATAATAAACGCAATAAACAGGAAGTATCAGTCGGTTCCTATGCCGGGGCTTATTATTGCACATTCACCGGGCGGGTGGCCGGTCGATGAAAAGGATTGGGAACAATTCCGAAGATACGAGAAAAAAGATCCGATGTTCTCAGAAGGAGACTTAAGGATTACGCTGAAAATGGTCCCCGGTGACATGTCATTGTCAGAACCGTATCTTTTTCCGGAGCTTGGTGATTTCAGAAATGCACCGCCATCATATCTGTTCTATGGAGATGAGATGATCGCGGGTAATGCTCCGCTCTACGAGAGAGCCTTTATCAAATGCGGTGAAGCCGGAAAACTTCACATTAAGATTACCGAAAACATGATGCACGCATACTCGAGCATGCCGGTATTTCCGGAAAGCAGGGTAAGTTATAACGAGATCGTCAGACTGATAGAAGATCTGTAGATGAGGCGGGAACACCGCAAAGATCTTTCGGCTGAAGTGAAAATTTAAATTCAAAGATCTTTCGGGAATTAAAAAGGTTGACAACAGAGCGAAGGTGCATTAGAATCCTTTTGCGACCGTTTTTGTGAAAATGGTCGCGAAAAATATTGTTTTTGTTCGCGAGAGTAAAATAATGGCACCCAAGATATTTTCGGCAGCAGAAAAAGAACAGCTGAAAGAGCAGATGTTTCTTTCAGGTTTGGAACTTTTGAAAAAGCACGGCATGACACATATGTCCGTGGAAAAGATCACGGCTGAAGCCGGTATCGGGAAAAGCACCTTTTATAATTTCTTCATGTCGAAGGAAGACTTTGTTATACAGCTTATCGAATATAACCGTATGCGTTTTTGGAATGCCATACAGAATATGCTTAACGGGCGCGAAAAACTGGATGTCAGTGAGAGCAAAAAAATACTGACTATGATCATAAACAGCAAGGACAGTATATATCAGTATCTTACTGCCGAAGATGAGAATAAGCTTGCAGCAGCTTCGCCGGATTACGGCAAGGTTGATATTGACGAAGAATCCGAAATACTAAAGCATTTATTCTCAATGTTTGAGGGTGTTCGTAAAGATGCAGATTTGGCAGTCATATCAAACCTGCTTAAGATACTTGCATTAACGGCGGAGAATAGGTCAGCGCTTCACGAGAGCGGGTATAAACGCACTCAGGATAAGTTATTCGAGACCTTGTTCAACTGTATTTTCGAGGAGTAATTCAAATGGCTGATTCAACAAAAAAGAAGGAAGGCATTTCCAGGCTCATGGAGTTAGCCTCTGCTAACCGTATGGAGCTGACATTTGCGTGTTTACTGTCAGTACTGTCGAGTCTTTTTAAGATAGTCCCGTTTTTTACCATCTATCTGATCTTGCAGAAACTGATAAGTATTTTTTATTCAGGAAAGGATTTTACTTTTGAATCAGTCAGTTATCTGGTGTATATAACAGCCGCAAGTGCCCTGCTCTACGGTATATGTGCATATTCTTCCGCAATGATCTCACACGGTGCTGCGTTCGATATCCTATACGATTTGAGAATGAAACTGATGGAGAAGATGGGAAAGATATCTTCCGGATACTATACTTCCAACACACAGGGAAGTATCAAAAAGCTTCTTATTGATGATGTTGAGCAGATAGAGATATTTATCGCGCACAGTATGTGTGAGGTGGCTGCTGCAATAGCTACGCCGGTATTTACGATCATTGTGCTCTTCATAACCGATTGGCGGCTGACTCTTGTATCACTTATTCCTATCCTTTGTTCTTTCGTGATACTTGCAATGGCACTCCGCAAACCGGACGGCGCAAAACATCAAAAGAACATGGCTGACAGTAAAACGAAGATGGAAGGTACTATTGTCGAATACATTCATGGTATGAATGTCATTAAGATCTTCGGAGGAACAAGGAATGCATTTAAACGGTTTGAGACGGATATGAATGCATTTACAAAAGCAGTACATGACACAGCATATTACAATGCAAACGGGATGGGACTTTATTATGCATTTTTCGGAGCGCAGATCCTGTTCCTCCTGCCTGCATCGATAATAATGATGAATAATGCAGGAAGTTATGTGGAAGTTCTTCCTAAGGTACTGTTTTTCCTTATTGTCTGTGCAGGTCTTAAAGAACCGCTTGAGAACATGATGAACGTCTCGATAGACAGCACGAAGATAAATGTCGGCATGAAAAGGATAGATGAGCTTTTATATAAGCCTGAGATAGCTTATACAGGTGAAGGAAAATCTGTTTCCTGTTTTGATATAGAGTTTGACAATGTTGAGTTCACTTATCCCGGAAGTGAGACGAAGGCATGTAATGAAGTCAGCTTCAAATTGCCGCAGGGAAGCGTAAATGCATTGGTCGGTCCATCCGGAGGCGGAAAAAGTACGATCGCGCAGCTCCTGCTCCACTTTTATGAATTGGACAGCGGATCGATCAGGATCGGCGGAACAGATATTAAAGATATTGCACACTCTGAACTTGTAAAGAATATCGCGTATGTTTTCCAGGATTCTTTCATATTCAACGATACGATCGAAAACAATATCCGCATGGGGAATGAGAATGCTTCCTTCGAAGAGATAAAGGAGGCTGCAAGAGCGGCGAATATTGCCGAGACAATAGAATCACTTCCGGACGGTTACAACACAGTAGTAACCGACAGTTCCGGTCTTTCAGGCGGAGAGAAGCAACGCATAGCAATTGCCAGGGCGATCTTGAAGAACGCTCCGATAGTTGTTCTCGATGAGGCAACTGCTTATGCGGATGCTGAGAACGAAGCAAAGATACAAAAAGCATTTTCGAGATTATCTGAAGGAAAGACCGTAATAATGATAGCTCACAGATTAAAGACGATAAGAAATGCTGACAACATTCTCGTTATGAATGAAGGAAGACTCGAAGCTTCAGGCAGTCACGAAGAACTCATGCAGAACTGCAGATTATACAGAGATATGGTTGATGCCAATGACCACCGCGACAGCTGGATAATGAGGAGGAATGAAAATGTCAAAGCGTGAACACTTCTCAAAATGGCTGGATATCATCACCTATGGTGACAAGAGAAAATATGTAAAGTTCATTTTATGGCTGTTCCTCGACAGCTTTGTGGCTTCTATCCCTTCGAGCATACTTATGTGTGCAGTATATTTTTTCCTGGCGCCTGTACTTGATAAGACAAGCGCATATGAACAGAAGCCTTTCTGGATACTCACGGGAATACTCCTTATCCAGACGGTCGCATATGCAATAGTACGCAGAAAATCATACCTGGATATATGTGTTGGACATGTGACATTGCAGCAGCAGGAAAAACTCGCACTTGGCGACAAGCTGAAAAGTCTTCCGATGGGCTTTTTTGCAGATCATGATGCCGGCGAGCTGTCAACACTCCTGATGCGCAATTATGAAGAGATAGAAAACCTCTCTTCAAGTGTTGTCGCAAATGGTGCAGTAATAATAATAAGACTTCTGATGGCGTTTATCGTGCTCAGTATCTTCAACGTTAAGATGACGCTTGCAATGTTTATCGTGATCCCGTTGGCGATCCCTTTTGCAGTGATAAGTTACAGAAGGGTAAGACATACCAGTTCGGAATTGATCGCAATACAACAGCAGACGGCAGCAAATGTTATCGAATACGCAGGCGGCATAACGACACTTCAGGCATACGGCCGCGCAGGAAGTGCTTTTGAAGGATTGAAGAAGAGTTTTGCAAAACTCCGCGACGATTCGAAAAAGCAGGAGAAAGCAGGCGGTGCGGTATCAATGTACGGAAGAGCGATACTGTTCCTTGGAATAAGTGTTGTCATGGGTACGGGTGCATACCTTCTTTCCATAGGGGAGATAACGCCTTTCTTCTATATCATGTGCCTGCTTGCTGCTTTGCAGGTATATGAACCGATACTGCAGTTGTTCGTATTTGTCATAAGCATGGCAAGAACAAACCAGTGCGTCGATAAACTGATCAGATTAAAAGAGGAAAAGGAACTGGAGGTTACTGCTCCTTCAAGAACAACTGCCGGAAGTGATATTTCCTTTAAGGATGTTTATTTCGCATATGACGGTGAAAATGATGTTTTAAAGGGTGTAAGCTTCTATGTTCCTGAACGTAACTTTGTTGCTTTGGTCGGTTCTTCCGGTTCAGGCAAGACGACCATTGCAAGACTTCTTGCACGCTTCTGGGATATAAGACAGGGTGAGATAAGTATTGGTGGCATACCCATAAACTCCATGACCCAGGAGCACCTGTTGTCGAAGATCAGCATGGTCTTTCAGGACGTATATCTTTTCAAGGATACAATTGCTGAGAACATCAGGATAGGTAAGCCCGACGCCACCGACGAGGAGATTATCGCGGCAGCAAAAGCAGCTGCCTGTCACGACTTTATCATGTCTCTTCCTGACGGATATCAGACTATGGTCGGAGAGGGCGGCTCTACTCTGTCCGGCGGTGAAAAGCAGAGAATCTCGATAGCCAGGGCGATCATGTCGGATGCACCGATAGTATTTCTTGATGAGGCTACTGCAAGTCTTGATCCTGAGAACGAAGTGCTTATCCAATATGCTATCGATGAACTCGTAAAGAATAAGACAGTTCTTGTTATAGCACACCGTCTGCAGTCGGTCATGAATGCTGATGACATCATCGTTCTGGACGAAGGCAGGATAATCGAAGAAGGAGACCATAATACGCTTCTGAGTAAAAATGGCCGTTACGCATCTCTTTGGAAAGAGCAAGAGACGGCCGTAAATTGGAAGCTGGCAAAATAAACATACGGGAGACATATTTATATGGAACAAAGAGAGAAGATGAAGGCAAAAGACTACATAATATGCGGTGTCTTCAGTCTTATGAACATGATAGGCCTGCTGATATCGTCGGTTATGAATGTATCAGGTTATACAGCCCTGTTTTACAGTGCTGTAGCCGCCTTTTTCACCGGTATCATTTATGTGATAGTGACATGCAAAGTTCCGAAGTTTGGAGCGATATTGGTGTTTACGATCGTGCCCTGTATTTATTTCTTTGCAAGCGGCGTTGTTGAAGGTCTGATAGGTGCAACAGGAGCTCTTGTTTTCGCATTGGTAACGGAACTGATATTGAAGAAGGATCCTTTCAGCATGAAGAGGATCACTGTCTCGGGCATCGTATACACTCTGTATATGTCAATTATCGGCATGGCAGAAAACTTTATATTCACTGACCATTATTGTGATGCTGCTCTCGAGCACGGAATCAACGAAAAAGTTGTTGAACAGATGAGAAAAATGTATTACATAAAACCATTATGGTTAGCGGTGATAGCTGCTACTATGCTGACAACATTCTTAGGCATCGCTCTTGGAAAAGCGATTATGAAAAAACATTTGAAAAAAGCCGGTATCGTATGATATGAAGCTGGATGTCCGTACTTATATACTGCTGGTCATTCTCTCGGCCACCTGGTCAACGATGAATTCGGATATTATCGTGGAATTATGCATCATGGCAGGTCTGGTCCTGCTGCAGCTGTTTTCGGAGAAGGGCAGCTTCATGCCGAAGCTCATTTTGATCTATGCTGTCTTTTGTATCGTTCAGTTTGTTTTATTCCCTGTAATCCCGGACGGAGTGGAGATGATCCTCTCCATGTTCGTGGTCAATGTAAGAAGCTTTTTCCCCGTGGTAATGTGTATAGTACTTTTATATAAAAACACAAGGGTAAGTGAGATGACTGCCAGTTTTACACGTATGGGTATTTCCAGGAAAGTAACTGTTCCTGTTGCGGTTGCGATCCGGTATATTCCGTCCCTTAAAGAAGAGTGGCTGCATATAAGGGATGCAATGCGTATGCGCAGTGTGACAAGAGGAATAAAAAATCCTTTTGTGCGGCTTGCAAAAAGAGCTGAATGTTATCTTGTACCGCTGTTCGTATCTTCACTTCAAAATGCAGATGATCTTGCATCAGCTGCAGTCACACGCGGAATCGAGAATCCGGACAGGCCGACATGCAGAAACTACAGACCAATGGGGATTAAAGACTATATAACTCTCTTATTTGCATTTCTGATTACGGCTTTTTGCTTTGTTGAAACATACTTGAGGTGATGTCGTGTTACAGTTCAAAGATTATGGATTTACATATGATAATGCCGGAAAAGAACAGGGAATCCACGATATCGATCTGACTATAAGTCAGGGCGAATGTGTTTTGTTGTGCGGAGCTTCCGGGTGTGGCAAGACAACACTCCTTAGAAGTGTTAACGGCATAATCCCTCATCTGATGAAGGGATGCTCTTCAGGGAAAGTTATGGTGAGCGGCATGGACATAGCCGGCACAAAAATGTACGAGCTGTCCAAGGTGACATCAAGTGTTTTCCAAAATCCCAAGACACAGTTTTTCAATACAGATGTTGAGAGTGAGATCGTCTATTCCCTGGAAAACAGGGGTGTTGATGTACAGGAAATTGAGAAAAGACTTAATGAGACTATGGAAGAATTAAATCTTCATGCTCTGTCAGGCAAGAGTATGTTTGCATTGTCCGGCGGAGAGAAACAGCAGGTCGCTTTTGCCGGAGCTTATATAGCTGACACTCCGGTAGTTGTTCTTGATGAACCTACGGCTAATCTTGATCCGGAAGCTATTACCAAGATACGTGCCATAGTCATCAGGATGAAAGAAAAAGGAAGGACTATACTTATCGCCGAACACAGATTGTCCTGGCTTAAAGGGATAACTGACAGAGTCATATATATGAAAGACGGAATGATCGAAAAAGACATGACCGGAGGATCATTTTTCGCAATGTCTGATGAGGACAGGAAAAGTCTGGGCCTTCGCGAACTTGGAGATTCCGGGCGTTCTGATGCGCAATACCGCAGGACTTTAAGATCTGACAGCAAAAGAATACTTGAAGTAAAAGATCTGGGCCTGGCGTACAAAAAACATATAATTCAAAAAGGCCTTAATTTTACTGTTAACACCGGTGAAATCGTGGGTATAACAGGAGTTAACGGTGCCGGCAAAACGACTCTGTTGCGCACTCTTGCCGGACTTAGCAAACAATATTCCGGATCGATCATGATCGCGGATAAAAATACAACCCCGGGAACGAGACGAAAAAGATCCGGAATGGTAATGCAGGATGTTAATTACCAGTTGTTTGCCGATTCATGCGAGAATGAGTGCATGCTGGGAAATCCTGATGTCGATCAGGAGAAAGCAACGGAATTATTACACGAAGCGTTACTATACGGTATAAATGACCGTCACCCGCAAAGCCTTTCCGGCGGACAAAAGCAAAGATTGGCACTTGCCGTTTGCAAAGCATCGGATAAAGAAATATTGCTTTTGGATGAGCCTACATCAGGCCTTGATTACGGGAGTATGACCGCTATTAAAGACGTGTTGATAAGACTGGCATGTGACGGTAAAGCCATCATACTCGTTACTCATGACAAAGAGTTCCTTTACAGTGTCTGTGACAGAACGATCGAGTTGCAAAAATACTGATCTTGCCCGGAGTTACCGTCTTGTGCTCTTCCGGTATTCAAGAGGCAGCACTCCTGTGTGATTGCAAAACAGTGATGCGAAATGCCCTGCTGCGGAATACCCGACTGCTTTGGCAACATCGCCGACAGAAAGATCCGTATATGCCAGAAGATGTTCTGCATGATCGAGACGGATGTTTTGAATGTATTCATTTATCGTGCATTCAAAGTAGATCTTAAAAGCTTTTTTAAGCTTAGTCGTTCCCATGCAGCTTATCTTGGAAAGACCTTCTATAGTAAGATCATCTGCATAGTGGTCTCCGATATAGGAAGCCAGAGTATCAAGCATCATGCGGTCATCTGACGAGAGCTGTACTTTGTTTCTCGCTTTGACCGTTTTGTAGCGGTTAAAAACTTGTGAGAGGGCTTCTGCTGCTTTGCCTTCATAGAATAGTACAGCCGACACCGGATCGCCCTGATAATTTCTTACCTCCCACAGAAGACGCATCATTTCCGGGAAATCTGATGTCTCATCGATGCCGCAAAATGCATCCGAAGGATTTATATAAGCTTCTTTGAAGATCTCTTTTAATGTGCAGTTGTAATAGTCAGGATGGTATTCGATACCGACGGATTTTATGGGCACATTTTTATGGATGAGAGCACGGTACGGTTCGTAGCCTCCCAGAAAGCTCTTGATAACATTTGAGCGAAGTTTTCTGTAAGGCGCGAGTTCTTCACCTGAAATGGAATCGTAGCGCGTAACACTCAGGCATTCGTGAAGCTGCATGTTGAGCACAGTATCTTCATTGAACCAGAAATCGTGGATCTTTATGTTGAATTTATTAGGTGATTCGTAATACCAGAAATATCCGCCGCCTATTTCATCCGAGAGCCTGAACAGACTCCCTCCGGGAGGATAATCTCCGGTCAGTTCGCACGGTATAAAG
>R21__coassemble_1250_pt1 | contig 17715 bp, 16 predicted proteins | sample R21__metabat2_high_PE_030 | metagenome-assembled genome bin R21 | reverse complement strand
TAACGGGATAGATTTAAGAAAAAATACTAATAAACTTCAGATTAGGTGTTAAAAATGTAGTATCAGTAATCTCCCAAATACTCCCAGTTTGCCGCATCGTGCGGATCTCCACCTAAGAATGCATACCATGAACCGGGCTGGAAAGTATTTCCTGGATTGTCTTCCACATCATATTTTCTACAGTAAATGACATTTTGCGTTCCTTGTTTTCCGTTGTATGTAATCGGATTATTCGTGAACGGATTAATTGGGTTATCTATTAGACCCTCAGTAGCGATCGCAGGAGTATCTCCATTTGTCATGAATTCAGAGGATGTGGTAAACCCTGTCGCATTGAAGTCTTTTACCATGAGAAGAGGCATAAAGAATTCCAGATCCCGGCCGTTACAGAAAATATCGAATTGATTGATTTCGAAACCGTGATCGGCAACGATAATGATCCTTGTGTTGTCGTAGACACCATTCTCACGCAGATAATCAAACCATTCACCGAGTTTGATGAAAGATGCCATGTTTACGTGATACAGCATTACTTGATGATAGTCGCTCATATCCATAGTCTTACCGTCGACAGTGTAACGGGAAACCATGTTGACATCATAAGCAGTGTTATCAACATTCATTACGGGCACATAATCCGGTTCCTGCAAAAGACAAGATGAATGGGCTGTATAGTTGGTAAACATTAGGAAAGTGTTTTCGGAACCATCAGAAATCTCCGTGATGGACGGTAAACTGGTAAGCACTGAATAAGCATCCATAAATTCGCAATAATAACCGGTGCTGATCGAATTTCCGATAACATACTGAACGGGTGAAGTGTTGTAATTTGAGGCAGAATCATCATTCGCTGATAATGCTTCGTTATAACTGCCGCCGCTATAGAGAGTTTCCTGTAAAACAACAGGAGAGATCTTCATAAGTGAATAGCAGAATAAGTTGCGGTTACGTAACTCGTTCATCCGCATTGTGGCATCACCTATGGCTTCGCTGTCAGAGCCGAAACCAAATCTTCCGTCTGTAATGTAGCAGCTGGTGTTTGGAAGGCCGTCGAAAACAGACAGATCCGGAATATCTTTATAACCGGCAAGAGAAGGATCACAGATGGTTACTTTGTAACCATTGCTTCCAAACAGAACAGGCATTACTTTCAGTGCTTCGTCCTGTTTGCTTGCAAGACTGTCATCAGCTCTTGCGTTGATCTTCTCGGGAGTATAATCATATCCTCCAAACAACGCAGGAGATGCGGTGATCGTACTTGAACTGTAAGAAATAGTATTCTCGTAGTATGTAAAACCGTCATACTTTTCGAGCAGTTCAGGTTTCTCATTGAAGATATACGGAACCTGCGTGCCGATTGAACGGTCAAGCATTATGACCATAACGTTTTTACCGTTTTTGCTTAATGGTATGGAGGGTTCTTCCGAGGTGTTCCCGGCTGTGCCTTTATACCAGTTATATGGAATGAGTATGGTTGGGATGTTCAGAACTCCTATCGAAAATACAGAGAGGATCCCTACAACGAGAACTGCCTTCGTGATTTTGCTGAATTTCGAATAAATAAAGTATAAAAGCACAGCACCTGCAATAACGGCTATTGAATTTGCTATGTATTCGGTCAGTCGGAAAGAAAGCCCCCTGTCATAAAGAAGAGCAGAAGAAAGCATACCGAGTTTTTTCCCGAACAGCATGTAATTAATTACGGAACAGCCACTTATTATCCATATTGCTCTGCAAAAGACAGATTTCATTTTTGAGCTCATGAAAAAATAGAAAACACCACCCCACAATACCCAGCTGCCAAAAGATAACAAAATCGAATTCCAAATATATGTCATCGGACTTACCGACGCTGTGATATCAATGAAATCGTAAGGTGAGGATGCTATTACCGAAGACGGGATCAGAAGTCCGGTGATGAATGCCATGAGGACCGTGCCGGCGAAGAATCCTTTAGTGTCTTTTACTGTCTCATTGGTCTTTTTTGCGGGCTTGATTTTGAGTCTGCCTGATACAAAAGGAAGACACAGGAGCAAAGATCCGATTGCAAGAAGGATCTTCTGTCTGACATCCAGGTCAGGTTTTACTATTGTCGCAACTAGCAATGCCGCTCCTGATAAAGCCAGGACAATGCTGAGCACCCTCTTAGGATCTTTGAACTTATAGAACACGTTTTTTACAAGTGAGAAAACGTTATTAAGCAACCAGTAGAATACGAGCCCTGCAGGTGAGTGGTAAAGCAGAACAAGGAATACTGCGGCAAGCCCATACACTTGTATTTTTTCCTTAACAGGATGACCTTTTGTATAGATGATTCCCGATATTATATTAATCAATGTCATGAGTATCGGAAGGATGTTAACGGGAAAGCTCCCTATCATGAACATGGCATCTTCAGCACCGAGGTCACGAATAAATCCAAAGGACATTCCGTTAAGGCTCTTCATGCCTGACAATAGGTTGTACGCAGCAATAAAAAATGGAAGTTGAAGCAGCAAAGATGTGGTGCTTTTTAAAGCATATATTGGTTTATAGTGGTTGATCCTGTAGTATTCCTGAAGCATGAAGAAACGTTCGTCGCCTTTGAACTTGCTCTTGATATGCTTAATGCCGGATGCCATCGTTGCCTGAACTTTCCGCTCTTCCGCCTGAAGTTCATCGGCTCTTTTGTATAGCGGGAGTACTAAAAAATTAACAGCAAGGCTCAGGAAGATGATGGACAGACCTTCGTTGCCGATTATCCTGTTTGCAATCGAAAAAACAACTTCGAAAAGAAGCTCAAGCGGTGAAATCAGGAACGTGTACAAATAGGAGAAAACTGACAACGATCGAACACCTTTCAAAAGTCTTTACTTTGAAATATATTGATTAATTATATGACAGTTGTTTTTAGGTATCAATTATCACCGCGTCAGCGTTATCTTTTATGATCTTCCAGGCATCAGCAAGCTTATCAAGATTCCATGCCGCGTTGGCAGGGCTTGTCGAAGGCAGGCATACCGCATCGCGTTTCAGAACAGGGAAGAGGTATTTCAGGTAGTACTGTTCTGCTTTTTTGCCATTAAGAAAGATCGCTCTGATATCTGCAACGTCCAATATGACCGACAGGTCATTGACCGTTACATCCCTGATGCTTGAATCCGAAGAACCGTCTATCTCGCATGAGCCGATAACATCCCACAGCGCAATGTGGTTTCTGATGAGGAAAGCCTTTTTCTCATCGATGGTAACAGGTAGTTCTTCTCCGAAGATCTGAGAGGTCACCTTCCAAAAGCGGTTTTGCGGATGCCCGTAAAAGAAACCCTCTTCTCTGGATCTTACAGAGGGGAAACTTCCCAAGATAAGTACTTTGGAATCTTTATCGAAGACCGGAGCGATAGGATGAACGGGCATTCTTATTCCTCAAATAAATACTTTACCCATACTTTATCACAGTTTGCTCTTAATGCGGCATGACCAGCATGACGAACCTGCAGCTTCCGTCACTGTATTCATAGATGCTGTATTCCCAGGTCTGGTTTTTAGTCCGGGATTCAGGTGTTTTACCTTTGCATCATCTGACAGGTCCTTGGTGACTTTAAATTCTGTAAACGAATAAAGGCCACGGAAAAACAAGAAAAATCAGAGGTCGTAAATAGTGCCGTCGTCGCCACCGCGCGCTTTATCTTCAGCACGCTCCAGTTCAAAATGGAAATTATATTCGTCAATCGTCAGTTTTGTTCCGCGTGTGGTATCAAGATAAGAATCCATTCCGGGTGCCTTGTCGAAATCATTAACGACATCTACGGTCTCATGGATCTTGCGGGAAGTGCGTTCTCCGACCGAACGAATGACAGAAAGCGCAATGTTTATAGCAATAAGAAGCAACTCGATAACACACACTGTCAGAAATACTGCATAGAGGAACCGGTCATTGGTGCCCGAAAAAGTGATTACGAATAATATGGCAGGCGCTATGAATGCCCCGATTAAAGGTATTTTTCTCCATTTGCTGTTTGTAAATCTGACAAGGGCATCGAGTTTATCAACAGCTTCGGTCGTTGGTACCTGGCCGCTTGCTTCACCCGTCTGGCCGTTGACTGCAAACTGATATGTATTGCCGCCCGACTCAACCGTCATGAACCATACGGGGAACAGACAGTACTTGATGGTAAGCTCACTCATCCAGCTGAATGTCTTTGAGGAATCGGGATCGTACTCATCGTATTTGGCGGCGATAGTGTCAGTCGTATCCAGTGAGATCCTGTCCATGCGTTTAAGAAATCTGTCCATTAATTCAGTCGGACGCTGGTCATATTTGTCGGCGTAGAAACCCTGAAGATATTTGTTGTCGAACTTTACCATCTCGCTGTAATCGAAGGGTTCTATGGCTTCCATCAGCTTATTGGCGATCTTCAAAGAGGCATCAAACGGTACGCCTTTGACGTAATATTTTGCTGTAGCAAAAATGGAATGGTACTCTGTGCCGTCATTTTTATATCTTTTGCCGACGCCGTACAGATCGGAATTGACAGCGCAGTCAAGGATCCAGAACGGTACATAGAGAGGCGTCATCTTGGTAAGACGGCTCTTTGTCTTAAAGCCGCGCGGTGTCATTTTTCTGGTCTTAAGCCATTGATACATGTTGTTTTCTGCAGTCTTCTTGTCGATCTTGAACGGAATAATGCAATCCGGCTTGAATTCGCGCGTCATCCTTCCGGTGATGAGCGCAGGTGAACCGCAGAAAGGACACATCGTAGACATCATGTGCTCATCCGCGATCATGGTGGCGCCGCAGCTGTCGCAGATGATCTCATGGCGCTTCTTGTCATCTTCGGAGATATCGTTGTCGCCGGTGTAATCGCGCTCTTTGCAGTAGCCTAGTGAACCAATTTTCTCAAATGTGGAAGGGTCATAGATATTACCGCAGTTACGGCACATCATGCCCTTAACTTCAGGCTGATAGAAAATGTTCGAAGCGCAGGACGGACACTTGAATGATTCAGTGCCAAGTTGCTCTTGGGGTTTAATGACGGGATTGTTCCCGAAGGGATTAGGATTGTCTGAATTAAACGGTCTTGAAGTCCACATGCGTATCACCCTTATTCGAAAAACTCTGATATAACTTTGTAATCACCGCAATTGGTGATGACTATGAGTTTCCCAGATAATTCATTATATCATCACGGTAAATTAACTCTGCCATAAAGAAAGCTGATGCCGCAGTCTTTGATCTCATATTGCAGAAAATCACAGTAACCGTCATAGTGCACTGTGACTTTTAGCGTGATTTTTTAATAAAGGCTCGAAAAAATCACAGTAACCGTCAGGGTATTGACTTTTACTGTGATTTTCTATTAATGCATTACTTTCTTGTGAAATTGCCGTCCAGTCTTCCATAAGCCAGAACATTGCCGGAATTGCCGTTCACATCAACATCAAGTCCGTCAAAGATCTTGGAAATGCTGTTGCCGCCGCCATCAAATGCGAGCGGGACTTTGCCCATCTCATCTTTAAGTGCAAATACGAAAACCGTATATGCATGAGTGGTTCCTTTCGGCGGATAAGGTCCCACATACTGCTCACCGCGCGCACCTCTTCCGACGGCGCCTTCAGCCAAAGAAGTTTCAGTGGTAAATACATCCATATGAAGCCATGCGTCGTCGATCATGATGACAACATATTGGGTTGCTCCGTCGACAGCATCCCACGTTAACTCAGGCGATATGTTTTCGCCGACTTCGGTATTGGAGATCTTCGGATCCCAAATGCCATTAGCAAGGGTAGAAGAAGACACATTGATCTCCGGAAGATCTTCAAAAGGAACTGTTTTGATATAGGTGTCTGATTGTGCGATGAGGAAGTCAGTCCATTCACACTTTTTAACGCTTGCAGGGATCTCGATATCGCCAGCCATGCCATTACCGAGATCAACACCAAGTGTAACTGCTCCGTCAGGCTTAACGCTTGCTTTGCTGATCGCAACATCGTAGAAATTGAACTTGCTTCCATTGCTGGTAAACACAAAATCACCTGTCGTGTTCAAAGTGATATCCAAAGATGAATCACCGTTTGCGGTCGTCTGAATGTCAGTTGAGTCCGGACTGAAATGAATATAAAGCGTTGCTGAAACGCCCTTATATGAATCATCCAGAAAGGTTACCAAAGTTGATACATCATTTGTTGTTACAGTCCAGACAGAATCACTGATATCAAAGCCGGGAGTAATATCCCATTTTGTCATCTCTGAAGACTCTTCAGTCCACGCGCCGTCTTTCTCGTTTTGAACATAAGTAACGTCCTTCTCGATGACTTGCGGAAACATTCCGTCAGTTATATTGATGACTTCAGTCTCTGTCTTGTGCTGCGGTTCAAATGCTGTGCATCCGCTCAGAAGCAAGATGCCGGCGAGCATAATTGAAACGGAACGCAAAGATCTTTTCATGTCCTATCCCTCCAAATGTTTTGTATCTTGATGGTATATTTTTTCGAATGCCGGGAGTTAGGAATATCGGCACAAAAACAGGTAATATCAGCACAGGGTTTTCATCTGCCTGCGGTATTCAGACGGAGTCTGGCCGGTATGTTTTTTAAATACTTTGGAGAAATAACCGGTGTCATCGTAGCCGCATGTCTGGCTTATCTCGCTGATGGATTCGTCGCCGAACTGAAGTTCCTTTTTTGCGCGGCTCACACGCAGATATTCAAGATAAGCCATGCATGACATAGATAATTCGTTGTTGAATGCATCGTTAAGAGCGTTCTTATTTACCGAGAATCTTTTCAGCACGCTTTCCAATGTGATCTCTTCATTCATGTGATCCCAGAAGTAACTTGTGATGTCAGCAACGAGAGGATCTTTATAAAGTTCATTCTGTCTCCAGTTAATATAAAAATCTGCTGTAGCAGTAAACAGGAGAGAGATGATGAAATACCGCACACGCAGTATCCAGAAGTTATCAGGCTGCTCTACAAGGTCATATCGTACACTCATGGCCAATCTGAGTGCCATATCATATTCCTGCTTCGTAAGTGAGTAACAGACTATATTTCTGCCACGCCCGAAAAACTCCGAGAGCAATAAGTAATCCTGATATATGGAATCGCAAAAACAATCTTCGAACTTGTATTCACCGTCGAGCAGATCCATTTTAATCTCAGTTGATGTCTTTTTATCAGATGAAGCCTTTTTGCCGTCAGCTTTTGCGGCCGTGTAAAACTTATCGTATTTACCGGAATTAATTGCTTCAAAAGTAAACTCCTCACGGATAAAAGTCGGCTTGAAAAACAATGTCCTGGTAATAACTCTGTTCGCGGATACAACTTTAAAGTCAGCTTTCTCGTTGACAAAAATACCTGCAGGCGCGGTAATGACCCTGTTTCCGCCGTCCTCTTCTATAACAAATGAACCGGATTTAACAAGCACCATCTTATAGGTGTTCCTGTCATTTATATGCGCGGAAATACCTTTGGTCTCCTCATAGAAGACATCGATAGAACAGTTCATTCCCGGCCGTTTGCTCTTGGTTATCAGTTCCATATATTCTAATTAAATTGCTCTCTTAAACAGCTGATCCACATCACCGTAGATCGTCTCAAGTTCATCTATCTTCTCAAATCCGTATTTCTCATACAGGCCGTGCTCTCCGCTCACGATATACATAGCTTCGTATCCGATGTCTTTAGCGTACTTACAGGCTTCACCGATCATCTTTTCAGATACTCTTTTGCCTCTGCTGTTCTCGTCAACAAAAACGAATCCGATGAACGGGGTATATTCGCTGTTTCCAGGTAATGCATCCTTTTCTGAGAAAGTGCAGAATCCGACGATGCTGTCACCTTCGTGTGCAACAAGGACTCTTTCAATATCAGAGAAACTGTTTTCTCTCATCATATTGGCAAGAAATTTACCTGCTCTCCATGAGCAGTTTTCAGCAAAAGCTATAGTCTTCTCCCAAAGAGGATGAGCATATGTCATTAATGTTATTTCCAAATATTATCTCCAAGCTATATCAGTTTATTTCAGATAAGGAAATTATAACATTCAATTAATATCTCATGCGGGATTGAAGATTACGCTGATCTTTAATCGGGATCACAATAGCAACCGCTGTCATCAGCAGCACCGTCAAAGAATTAAAAATGACACATGTTGTGCTGTATTTATCTCTCTTAATATTTCTTTTGTTTTGTTGCTCATTCCCCATAGTTTTGACTGTTTTCTCCGGCCAATTGCTTTACCCGGTTATTGCTGTATACACTTCTATGTGATTTCCTTCGGAATCAACAAATTCAGACGTCTACTTTTTGTTCGAAAAAGTCTTCATAAAACTTAATCGCAAATCTTGCAAAACATATTTCTATTTCTCAGTTCAGATATTTATTCTCGTATTCTTCGATCGGTATCGGTTTGCTGAAATAATATCCCTGGATCACATCGCATCCGAGAGCCCTGAGTTCATCGATCTGGCTCTTGCTTTCGGCACCTTCGGCAAGACATATGAAGCCTAATTCTTTTGCGAGGGAGATGATGTGCCTTATAACAAAGAAGTCTTCCTTCATCTCGTTATCGACGCCGACCTTGTCAACAAAACTCTTATCGATCTTAAGTGTATCGAGAGGCATCCGGGTGAGGAGAGAGAAGGATGAATAACCGGTTCCGAAATCATCCATCGAGATGTGAAAACCTTTGTCTCTCAGCTCGTTAAGAACATGGATCATCTGTTCCGTATTATCGTATGAAGCGCTCTCGGTAAGCTCGAAATCGATCAGGTCATGGTAGACACCATATGAATCGACGATGTCTGTCAGATGATCTACAAGATTACTGTCGTAGAGTCTGTCGCGCGACAGGTTTACGGAAACAGGGTAGAGGATCTTTCCTTCCTTGCGCCATTTGGCAATAGCCATGCAGACTTTCTTAAGGACTATATCATCGATCTTGCCGATCGAACCGTCTCTTTCAAAGAACGGTATGAACTTGCCGGGATACAGGAATTCCTTTTTCTTGTAATTCCATCTTATCAATGCCTCGGCGCCCTTGATCTTCTCCGTCTTTATATCGAACTTGGGCTGAAGGTAAACGACGAATTCATCGTTTTCGATGGCGGTATCAAGATAAGCTTTGATGTAATTGCTCCACAGGATATCGTCATGCATCTTGTCAGTGAAAACCGTGATCTCGGTCTTGTTGTGCTTAACGCCTAATGCTTGTGCCATCTTTCCTGCATCTGCGACTCTGTTGCCGGAGAGCATGGAACGCTGCATCGGAACGAAGCCGCACCTGTAATAGATCCTGTAGTTCGGATCTTCTTCGAGGTGCGATAATCCTTCAAAGAATTCAGTTAATCTCGCAATTGTCTGCTCTTCAGGCATGTCCCTGATTATCATCGCGAAATTATCGTTATGGCATCTCGCACTGGCATAAACAAAATCAGATTCGTTCATGGCCTTAACGACATTGCAAAGAACTTTGTTGCCGGCTATATGTCCGTAGACCTCATTGATCACCCGGAATTCTTTTATGTCGAAGTGGACGAAGGCGTAATCTTTTATACCGTAGTCCATCGGCATCTCAAGAAAGGGGACGAGATGATTCCAGGTATAGTGGTTAGTAACGTGATCTATATATGCTTTTTTGAAAAAGTCATTCTTTTCGAAGCTTTCATAGTCGTCATTTATGATGTTTACGGCCTGGTCTTCATCGACCCTCATATCGCAGAGGATCCTGATCTTCTTGCCGCTCAGGAATATGCAGATAACATCGGGATCTTCCTTCACCGATAGGTCGCTGCAGGCTCTGTGCGCATCGTCGTCATCTCTTATCTTACTGAAGATCTCATGAATGGAATCGATATTGATCTTGACATCGTTATCGATCTCTATTGAATAGAAGAATGCCCCTTCCAAAACAACTGACTGAAGGTCATCCGGATAGGTGATGTTCTCATCGTTTTCCCTGAATTCAATACCTATAACGGCTTTGTCTAACGACTTTATGTAAAAGATTCCGGGATAGTCATAAGCACCGAACGAGCCGGCATAACGGGTGACTAAATCACTGATCTTGCCGCTTCGGAAATCCGCGATTGCAGATTCATCCGCATCCGTGTAATAAAGGATCCTTCCGGGTTTATAAAGTTGGTTCAGTTTGTTTATAAACATATCTTAATCGCATATACATAACGGTTATCTTGCTTTGTGCTCATACCATCCGGTCGCACCCCTTATAACATCCGTATCTGAAATATAGATATAGTATTCGTGTGTCGGCAGTTCATCCTTGTAATTGTAGTATAAGCGTACTTTGTTTTCTTCAGATAAAGTAATTATATCATCCGTTCTTCTAGGCAAAAATGGGGCATATCGTCATTGCGGTTGACAATTGTAGTCTGCGATGTTAAATTGAATTCGCGAACTACAATTGTAGACTGCAATATGGAGGATAATTTTATGCCGGATAACATTGCCAGCAAAATAACTGATTCCGAACTGGAGGTCATGAAGCTGCTGTGGCATGCAAAGGACGCTCTGCCCGTTACGGCGATTCGTGAACAGCTTCAGAGTTCAAAAGGATGGGAGCCTGCGACGATCAAGACGTTGATCTCCAGACTCGTGTCAAAAGGCGTTGTGCGTCAGGAAAAGCGGAATGTTTACTACTATTCCCCCGTCATCTCGGAGAAGGAATACAGTTCATGGGCTACCAATAATCTCATTACCCGTATCTATAACGGAAAGGCCCGTGATCTTATAGCTTCTCTTGTTGATTCGGACGGTCTTTCCCGTGAGGATATTGCCGAATTACGGGAAATGTTCAAGGTGGAGGAATAAAAATGCATTCATTGCTGATAATGACCATAGGCGGCAGTGTTCTCGCGCTGCTTCTCATGTGTCTGCGTTATACAGTTTTGCGGAAAATGCCGAGCACGGTTTATTACTATGCCTGGCTCCTGGTGTTCCTGCGCCTGGCATTGCCTTTCCCGGGACTTGTTCCCACAATTGGAGAGACACCATCTGCCGAACCTGTTCCTGCAGTTACTGCTGCTTACAGCGAAAGCTACGTTCAGGATGACACGGTTCACGTTTATGAGACCGGTCACAATGACGTTGTGAAAAGTGTTACGGCTGAATCTGACATCACCATTAATGAAGAGGAAACACCGGATAGGATAGTTTCTGAACCTGCCCCGAAAGCCGCGCTCTCAATTGATTGGAAATCACCCGCGATCTGGCTCTCGGTATGGGCATTAGGAGCATTCGTAAGTATGGGGATTACGGTGTTTTCCTATCTTCATTTCAGCTTCAGTCTGAAGAAAAAGCTTATGGAACCAGACAGCTTTACCAAAGAGGTTTATGCTTCGATCCGGGGCAGAAAGCCTGAACTCTATTTTTCAGATTCAGCACGTACACCCATGCTGTTAGGCGTTTTCAAGCCGAAGATCGTTCTGCCTTTGCGCGAGTACAATGAAGAGCTGCTGCTCAACATTCTCCGCCATGAGCTGACACATTACCGTCGTTTTGACACGCTTTACAAGTGGGTTGCATCAGTTATTCTCGCTTTGCACTGGTTCAATCCGGTAGCCTGGTTTATCCGCAGGGAATTTAACCGTTCATGTGAGCTGAGCTGCGATGAGATGCTTCTGCGTTCGATGAACAAAGAAGAGAAGCAGTCTTACGGCAACTCACTCCTCTTGATGGCAGCGCAATCACCTCTGCCTTCAGCAGTTGTTGCAACGAGTTTTGCAACTGAGAAGAAAAATCTACAAGAAAGGCTTACTCAAATAATGAATTATAAGAAGAGCGGAACACGCATACTTTCATCTGTTCTTGCAATAGCACTTCTGACAGGTTGCGGAGTTGCTGCCGGTCCTGTCTCCGAGAAAACTTCAGAAACGACTGATGCCGCACCCGATGTGAAAGGCGGAGTTGTCAAGGTAAATAATGTTGATGAGTTCCTTGCAGCTATTGCTCCGGATACTGTGATCGAACTTGCTGAAGGCGTTTATGATCTCAGCACGGCATCAAATTATGGCGAGGATTCCGGGAGTGACTATTATTCCTGGAACACCGAAGTTGTGGCTGAAGCACACGAAGTCGATGCCGAACTTATCATCCATGATGTAAACGGCCTTACGATCCGTGGTGCCGGAATAGAAGACACGACTGTTGCAGCAGTTCCGAGATATGCAAATGTAATTAAATTCGAAGGATGCAAGAATATCACCGTATCAGATCTTACAGCCGGTCATACAAAAGAACCCGGTTTTTGTTCAGGCGGGGTCCTTTTCCTGGAAAACTGCAGCGAGATCAATGTGGACACTTGCGGCCTGTACGGATGCGGTACGATCGGTGTTAATGGATTTGGCTGCGAAAAGCTCAACATCACGAACTGCGATATATATGAATGCAGCGACGGCGCAGTTGATGTTACCTATTGCACTGAAGTTCTTGTAAGTGGCTGTGATATCCACGATATTGGAGTCAAAAGTAATTATGCTGCATACAATCTTTTCGAAGTAAACTTCGGCTCAGGATTTACGGCCTATAACTGCAAGGTCCACAACAACAAGGCAGAAGGACTGCTTTACGCAAACGAAGCGGAGAATGTATCCTTCCTCTCTAATGAGGTAACAAAGAATGTCTTTAGTTCAGGTGCTTTCAATTTCATAATGAAAGGTGCAACGGTTGACGGCTGCAGCTTTGAAGATAACAACTGTAAAAACTGGTATGGGGCAGGTTCCAACTGCAAAGCTACCGATATTGACGGTAACTTGATCGCGGCTGATCAGTTCGCATCAATGAAGTATCGTGACATCGAGCCTGATAAAGTGGTTCAAAGGACTGATACCGTTCCCACCGGGAATGCGAAGGATGTTCCTGCCGGAACAGAGGTCGAGGTAACAACGGTTGATGAGTTCCTCGAAGTCATCGGACCTGACCGCACCATCGTTCTTGACGGAACTAATTTCGATCTTACCAAAGCTAAGGATTACGGCGGCATTGGCACTGAATTCTACAGTTGGGAAGAGACATATGACGGTCCTCAGCTCGTTATCCACGATGTAAAGAACCTGACCATCAAGGCAAAAGATTCCGATCCTGCAGCAACGACTCTTGAAGCTCTTCCCCGTTATGCCAATGTGCTCGTTTTCAAGCACTGCGGAAACGTGACTGTAGAAGGTTTCACGGCAGGTCATACCAAGGAGCAGGGTGCCTGCTCCGGCGGAGTTATTTACTTCAGTGGATGTGAGAACAGCAGGGTTGAAAACATGCGCCTTTACGGCTGCGGAGTTACAGGCGTTGATACTTTTATGTGCTCCGGCGTTGATGTGATAAATACCGAGATCTATGAGTGCTCATACGGAGCGGTATATTTCTCTATGACCAGTGACATCAACTTTAAGAACTGCAACATACACGATGTTCCGTCTCCGGCCCTGACATTCAGCGATTGTCAGAACATTACCTGGAATGATCAGAATCTCGAAGGCGATGAATTGAGATATGATGTTGAACATGACGGAACGCTCGTAGTTTGGGCTTCCACGTAATAATATAGCTATCTCAACTTAGTCAAAAACAGGGGCTTCGGAATTTTCCGGAGCCTCGTTTTTCAAATGAGGATTATTCTTGCTGACACCTGCATTGCGGTTGATGAGCATTCTACTCAAAATAGAATACATCTTCGAATTTCTTTTCAAGTGCTATGCAGATTATTAATGCAAGCTTAGCTGTAGGGCAGAACTGTCCCGTCTCTATTGAACTAATGGTGTTTCTTGACACGCCGACCATTTTGGCCAGTTCATCTTGTGACAGATCCAGTTCTTTGCGATATTCCTTTAATCTGTTCTTTAATACCAGTGAATCATCCATTTCTTATACCTCAAGGATAGATCTGAAAGATTTCACAGACCGTGATATAAGTAAACATCAGAAATACCATGCCGGTCGTGAGCGAGAGTATGATGTATTTGCGTTCCTTCTTTTTGACGGCATTGAAGATGTTCATTGCAAAAACAATGCAAAACTCCATGGCCGCGACACCATAGATCATCTTGTTGTGTGAAATAAGGCTCAGAACTGCAAGAACAGCCATAAAGAAAAATCCGAATAATACTGCAAATCTTGCCGAACTCCTGTTTTCTTCAATCGCTGCCATATCACGGCCCTTATTTTCCAAACGGCTTTTTGCCAAGATTTCTTCTTTGTCCATATCCTATTCTCCCTGAATATATTTTGATTATGCCAAGTTAACTTGGCAAGAAAATAGTAGCACTGCCAAGTATACTTGTCAACGTATGACAAGTTATTTTCGTAATATCTAAAATGCTGAATCCTTAGTACCGACAAAACTGTGAGATTATTATCAGGCGTTCATCACCCATGCAAAAGCCTTTGCCGTTCTGATATCCGGGTCCTTAAAGTGATTCCCGTTATTCCATTCGAGCATACAGTTCACATTACGTTCTTTCAGCAACTTATGTGCTTCACGTACTCTGTCACCTGCGGTTGCCATAACAGGATTGCGCACTTTTTCCTCACGGTCTCCAAGACTCAGATAAACATTACCTGTCATGATCCCGTTCTTTTTCATATATCCGTCAAAGTCCGGAAACCATAAAGAAGGAGATGCTGCTGCAACTCCGCTAAACACATCCGTCTTATATGCTGACCATAAGGCAAATAATCCTGCGAGTGAATAACCGCCAATGTAATAAGTCTTTTCTTTGTCGTCACACAGAGTGAGCAATTCTTCAAGTGTTTTTGAAGCTCCGCCGCCGAAATCTTCTTTACCGAATACTGCCGGAGCTTTCCAGGGCGAAAGGTCGTTGTTCCAGTCATTTATCTTGACAGTGATAAGGCAAAAGTCCTTTTCGCATTCGCGTTTAATTTCTGCGAACTCGTTTTCGATTCCTTCAAGATCGTGATCGTCAACAGGCTGGATCAATACAATGTCAGATTGGGGATTTCCGAATCCGGTTATTTCCATCATTAAAGCTCCTTTTCCATCAAGATCTGTCTCTAAAAGATTTACTCTGTGGATTCTATTATATCAATACCGGTTTTCAGCCGAGAGCTAAACCCATGTAATACAAAGACAGTACATTAATAAATAAGAAACCTAAAACGCACAATAAACAACATAAAAAACCGGCAATCCAAATTCCTTTATACATTTTTATGTGTTTTCTGACTATCAGTGAATCAATCAACCCGATGATCGAAGTAACCGGAAATATCATTAAGACGATATTTAATGAATTGTGAAATACATATGCACCCAACAGATATACACCAAGAAGGATGATGGATAGTATTCCTAAGGCAAAGGGAAGACCAACTGTTTTTATCTCTTCATTATTCATTTAAAGTACTCGACGTTTTTTGATTGTCTTTAGTCTTGAGCTAATGCTGCCATCGTGCCAAAGAATAACAGAACCATCAAAAACAAACTAAGTGCACAGCCAATCAACCCTGCAACCCAGATTTTATGGTGATCATATCTTGAGTCTCTTGTGATAAATGAGAAAACCAAACCTATTATCGAGAAGATCGGTACAAAGAAGACAACGCACATAATCACACTTCTGCTGCCCAGTGCACTCAGCAGGTAAATCAGAAAACAAATAAAAGAAAGTATGGTCATAACAATAGGAACGTAGTAGGAGTTAGACTCCCCGGAGCTTGTATAATTCCTGTTACTGCCAAACTGATCAATGTAGTTGTCGTTCATAAGCCGGTGCCCATTCCTTAAATTCAAAACATCTGTGGTTTTCTTTGATTGGTGATCTTCAGATGAGGTCATAATAGCACGGCTGATATTGAAATGCAACTAAAATTTATCGAATAACAATAAAATATTTCCGAATTTCGAAAATGACATGGTGCTCACAATGTGGGGTTAGTGTAATATTTCTTCTTGAAAATTAAGATCCCTCGTTATATAGCTGCACATATTTTTGTATCACCTTGTCGCTCCAGATATGTGCTTCTATATACCTTTCCGGCCCGTACTTCCCATCGTCATTCCATACCTGCGGCATACCGTATTTCTTTATTATTTCCAGGATCTCATCATACATGTAAACCTTTTTCCTGTACTCTTTGCCATCATTAACTCTATCGCTGAATGTAGGCATTGAGTCACCATAAGTAAATGATACTGTCCTGAGGTCAAATTCCTCTACAGGTATTTTTATGTATCTGCATTCTTCATACCATGTTGATAACCATGGGCTGAATTCCAAAACCATATAATGAGGCGAATCAATCTCCATGATCCCGCCCTTATTTGCAAATGCCTCCCGGAGCATGCGCTCGCAATTATGACGGTATTGCACATATTTATCATGCCTGGCGGCGCATAGAGAATTAGGTCGTTCTATCTTTATCCTCTCGATAACTTTTCTGGCTTCATCTTGAGATATAGATGTCAGACTTTTAAATGGACCTGTCCTGGCATCAAAAAAATGATATAAAAACACAAATATCCCCTTACCTGATTAATAGTTAATCCTGATGGTCATACATATTAAATATCCATGTCACGGACTATATAGTGGTCGTTTTCGGTTCCGCCGTTGTAGTCAGCATACATGTTGTTTATGTGATCTTCTTCCGTCATGAAGAGCTGATATCTTACCTTATAGTATTTCAGCGGATTATCTTCGGCCAGATCGGCATCCTTGGCATCAAAATAATACAGCTGCAGATTATAAACGCGGGGTTCATCATCAAGAAGCTCTAAAAAGATATCTTTTATCTCATCATCATCCGGAATTTGAGATTCATCATCACAGAACAAAAGCACCTGACAATCGTAATCCATATAATTCTTAATGAATTTCCTGGAGCCGATGTCTTCGACAGGATAACCCTTATATGACCTTTGGTTAGCCTGGCGGATGACATAACTTGAGCATGGGAAACGGCCGTCTAGAACACGGTACAATTCGTCATAGATATCTTCCTCATATGCAATGGCAAGATAATTGGTGTAAAGCTCTCCTTTTTCCTTCCACAAGCTAATATAAACGTCCGGGTACAATTCAGATTTGACTTTGACTACACTGTAATCAGTTCCGGTTAAGACCTGCTCAGGGTGACCGTCAAAAGTAAATGTGTCTTCGGGGAACGCATCGCTGAGCTTCTTTATCCAGCCGTTCTGCTGCATCTTTCCTATGGGTGTGCATGAGGAAAGAAGCATGACTGATGCAAGTAATGCTGCTGCAATCCGTATTGACCTGACTCTGTTCATAGAATAACCTTTCCGCTTTTCATGGTAGTTATATCCCTCATACAAAATGTATTATATCATCCGGTTGACACTCTAACAGTTGTTAGGTATTATTGCTCTAACAATCGTTAGAGAGGTTTTAGCTATGACCACAAAAGAGAAAATAATGGATGTAGCACTTCATATGTTCTCTGAAAGAGGCTATGAAGCAGTATCGATAAGGGATATTTGCGGTGAGGTCGGTATTAAGGAAAGCACGCTTTATTATCACTTCAAAAATAAGATGGATATCCTTGATTCGCTTATCGCTAAGTTCAAAGAGCATATAGAAGGACTGTTGATCCACATAGATGAGATGCCTTCCGGTAAGACAAAGAAAAAGATTGCCGGAAGCACGGATATCATTGATTCATACATGATGGACAGTTATCTTTTCGATCCTTTTTGCAATCTCATGATAAGGCTGATGATGATCGAACAGTTCCATAATGAAGAAATGC
>R21__coassemble_1215_pt1 | contig 18111 bp, 20 predicted proteins | sample R21__metabat2_high_PE_030 | metagenome-assembled genome bin R21 | reverse complement strand
TTAATATATTCAAGTGTTATAAGTTCAATGTAATGCACGGTTCACTTTTGAACCCTGCCATGGTTCACCAATTCATAATGAATTCGGAACGAATTGCAATTATAGTTTAAGTATCATTTATAGAATAAGCGGGGTCAATTAAGATCCCGCTTATTACTTGCACCTTTATTGTGTTGATGTGAGCCGGATGAGTGTCCATAACTCGTCTGTACGAATTTCGTTACGTGGCGCTGATCAAACCCTTTTGCAGGTCAATGATCGAGCCTTCATCAAACTCAGCCATAATACTAATTAAGGACCCATTCCTAAAATGGAATACCATTGAACTATCCTCAGATTCATACCGGTACCATGATTCGGTTGTACCAGTTTCAACTGAAGAAGCTTCTCCTGAGTCTTTTACTAATTCTTCAGACGTGAGGTCGAGAGGGAACTCAAACTCTATTTCATCTTCCCATGCAATTATATCCTCGGTTCTAAAATGGACACCACATATTACACACTCAGAAATAGTGCCTGCTGTCTCTGCTTTTGCAATGAAAACTATTGGACGATTTGCATTCTGTCCGGAAGGCCTATTTTCTTCATCATCCATATCAAAAACAGTCATATACACCAGCTGTCCTGCTTCTACGCTGTCGCCGACTTTATTGCCGTAAGCAACACTTCTATCCAACAGGTGAGGATTTACATAGCAGCCTATATCAACAAGATCTTGTACAGTGGACTGATTCATAGTGATTACTTTTCCGTTGATTTTCACCTTCAGGTCATTGAAGTTGACATATTTTCTGCCTGCAGATCCAAATTCGGAATCTGCTTCGGAACTGTTCTTCGCGCCTTCTCCTGAAATCGCTTCAGTAATGCTTTCTATTGTTTGTTCAGCAGAATTCTTATCTTCCGTTCCTGATTGATCCTTAGGCGCGCACGCGCAGAAGGCAAGCACCATAGATCCAGCTAAAATAAGTGTCGTGATTCTTTTCATAAATTTCTACCTCTTATTAATTATTGGCATCCCGAGATATATTCTCGGGATGTTTTTGCGTTATTTTGACTTGATTAAGTTCAGAAAAAAGGAGTTGAAAAAGAAACAGTCTCTAACTTCTCATCGTTATCATCGAAATCGAATGTCCACCATGTGCCCGCCAAAGGATCTGTATAATAAGCGTAAGCGTTTGGCATTCCAGTAGGAGTTCCTTCTCCTGAGTTTTCCACAAGATCATTTAGAGTCATTGTAAACGGAAAATCTAACTGCAGATTGTCTCCCCAGATCTCAATAACTTCCGTCCTGAGATCGACATAAAACGAACCGATAATGCAGTCTCTTATGGGCTTTTCACCATCCTCAGGAAGACGGAAGCTGAAGAGAACCGCATTTTCTTTCGAAGCAGCCGATGCTTCATCCGGGAAAGCCCAAATTCCTAAATACCTCAAAACATTCCTGTCAGCCTGTGAGACCACAGTATCCAAAGTATAATCCTGGCTTTGAAGCTGAGGTTCTCCGGGATCAGCCTTTGCATCATGAACAACAATATAACAACTGTCAACCAGTTCCTGCACGGTGCTCTGACCAATCACTATCTCGTGACCGTTAACGATACAGCGGTTACTATCAATCCACCTGGCTCCCGCTGGCGATGTCTCAGAACTACCGCCAGAAGTCGCTTCCGTAACACTTTCATTATTTACCTCAGTAACTTCATTCACCTCAGAGATCGATGTTGTATCTGAGATAACAGGCTTTTCCTCCGGCTTTTTGTTCATTACTCCGAGGATTATTCCAACTGTTGCACCAACTGCAACCACAGCAGCAACGCTGCCAATCAAGATTTTTGTTTTCATAATATCTGTCCCTTTCTTTACTGCCTTTATAGCAATGTTTGATCCGGCTTTTGAAGCCTCTGCAGATGCGGACAGAGATATCAGTTTTGCAGGTATGGCCTTGAATGGTACCTGCTCTGCTTCTTTTATAAATAGCTTGCTTAAGAATGGTGCTGCCATGCTAAACAACTTCGTCTTGTTTTCTTCTTCATACTTCTCGACCTCCTTCTTGATTGTTTTCTTGGCAAAATTCAGACGCCACGAGACTGTACCCTGTGGAATTCCGAGCGCTTCCGCGATCTCTTTTGTGCTCATATCGTCAAAGTAGAACAGGATAAGTGTTCTTCTGATATCATCAGATAATTTGTTGTTGATGATATCCATAACGATCCTGCGAGCATCTTCCGACTCAATAATAGAATCAGGCAGGAAATCCTCCGGAACAGCTTCAACGCTGTCAAAGAACTCTTCGTCCATATTGTCTGTTTTCGCAAGTTTTATGCGATCCAGACACTTATTGGCAGCAGTCTTTTTAAGCCAGGATATAACCTTGCTCTTATCTTTGATTGAATCGTAAGATTCGATCAAAGTAACGAAAGTGTCCTGTACAATGTCCTCTGCATCAGCCTCATTCTTAAGTAATCCTAAGGCTGTCCAGTACACTGCTTTATAGGCTTCGTTATAGATCTGCTCGAGTTCCTTGTCGGTCATCATTTTGTCTCCTTTCTATCCGCATCTATCTAATAGACGAATAACGGATATGATTTCTTGGGTGGTTCGAGAAATACTTTTAAATTTTTCACTTCAATAAAAAATTATATCATTAACACCCAATGATAAATTAAAAAACAAATATGCCCGAAGCACTTAAGCTCCGGGCATATTTTAAATGTAAATATCAATTCTCATGTCCTTGTACGCATTGACTTTTGTGTACTCCGGAACGTTTGCGAAATACCGCATAACGTCCTCTTTAGTTACATACAAGGTCATAAAGTAATATGACTTACGTGGCTTATTTCCTCGAATGGCGGATTGCAGCCTGTGCAGCAGCAAGTCTAGCGATCGGTACACGGAAAGGTGAGCAGGATACATAATCCAAACCAATCTCGTCGCAGAACTCAACAGATGTCGGGTCGCCGCCGTGCTCGCCGCATATACCGAGGTGGAGGTCAGGACGTACTGCCTTACCGGACTCGATAGCCATCTTCATGAGCTTGCCTACGCCGTTCTGGTCGAGACGTGCGAACGGATCGGACTCGAAGATCTTTGCCTCATAGTAAGCTGTGAGGAACTTGCCTGCGTCGTCTCTGGAGAAACCGAATGTCATCTGTGTAAGGTCGTTTGTACCAAAGCAGAAGAATTCAGCTTCCTTAGCGATCTCGTCAGCTGTAAGAGCAGCTCTGGGGATCTCGATCATTGTACCTACCTTGTAGGACATGTCTACGCCTGCAGCCTTGATCTCTTCGTCAGCAACCTCTACGACTACCTTCTTAACGTTTACGAGCTCCTTGATCTCGCATACGAGCGGGATCATGATCTCAGGTGTTACCTTCCAGTCGGGATGCTTTGCGTTAACGTTGATAGCAGCGCGGATAACTGCTCTTGTCTGCATCTTTGCGATCTCAGGATATGTAACTGCGAGACGGCATCCTCTGTGACCCATCATAGGGTTGAACTCGTGGAGTGAAGAAATCAATGTCTTGATCTCTTCTACAGACTTACCCTTCTTATCAGCGAGTGCCTTGATGTCAGCCTCTTCTGTAGGAACGAATTCATGAAGCGGCGGGTCAAGGAATCTGATCGTAACGGGATGACCCTCGAGTGCCTCATAGAGAGCTTCGAAGTCGGACTGCTGCATGGGAAGGATAACTGCGAGAGCAGCTTCACGCTCTTCAACTGTATCGGAGCAGATCATCTCACGGAATGCGTCGATTCTGCCTTCACCGAAGAACATGTGCTCTGTACGGCAGAGACCGATACCCTCAGCACCGAGCTCACGAGCCTTCTTAGCATCGTTAGGTGTATCAGCGTTTGTACGTACTTCGAGTCTCTTGAACTCGTCAGCCCACTTCATGATGCGGCCGAAGTAACCGTTGTTAGGATCAGCGTCAACCTGAGCGATAGCGCCATCGTAGATCTTACCTGTAGAACCGTCGAGGGAGATGATGTCACCTTCCTTGAATGTCTTGCCAGCGAGTGTGAACTGCTTGTTAGCTTCGTCCATAGCAATGTCGCCGCAACCGGAAACGCAGCACTCACCCATACCACGTGCAACAACTGCAGCGTGTGATGTCATACCGCCACGTACTGTGAGGATACCTTCTGCAGCCTTCATACCTGTGATGTCTTCAGGAGATGTCTCAAGTCTTACGAGGACTACCTTCTCTCCTCTGTCGTGCCAAGCTACTGCATCGTCAGCTGTGAATACGATCTTACCGCAAGCAGCTCCAGGAGAAGCACCGAGGCCCTTACCGATTGCCTCTGCAGCCTTAAGAGCAGCGGGATCGAACTGAGGGTGAAGGAGTGTATCGAGGTTACGAGGGTCGATCATTGCAACTGCTTCCTCAGGTGTTCTCATACCTTCGTCAACGAGGTCGCAAGCGATCTTCATAGCAGCCTGAGCTGTTCTCTTACCGTTTCTTGTCTGGAGCATGTAGAGCTTACCGTGCTCAACTGTGAACTCCATGTCCTGCATGTCTCTGTAATGCTTTTCGAGAGTCTCGCAAACCTTTGTGAACTGAGCGAATGCTTCAGGAAACTTCTGCTCCATCTCAGCGATCTTCATAGGAGTACGAACGCCTGCAACAACGTCCTCGCCCTGTGCGTTTGTGAGGAACTCACCGAAAAGTCCCTTCTCACCTGTAGCAGGGTCTCTTGTGAAAGCAACGCCTGTACCGCAGTCGTCACCCATGTTACCGAATGCCATGGACTGAACGTTAACTGCTGTACCCCATGAATAAGGGATATCGTTGTCTCTTCTGTAAACGTTAGCTCTCGGGTTGTCCCAGCTTCTGAATACGGCCTTGATAGCGCCAACGAGCTGCTCCTTAGGATCTGTAGGGAAATCAGAACCGATCTTTGCCTTGTACTCAGCCTTGAACTGTGAAGCGAGTTCCTTGAGGTCGTCAGCTGTAAGCTCAACGTCCTGCTTAACTCCTCTTTCAGCCTTCATCTTGTCGATGAGCTCTTCGAAATACTTCTTACCGACTTCCATAACAACGTCGGAATACATCTGGATGAATCTTCTATAGCAGTCCCAAGCCCATCTGGGGTTACCGGACTTTGTAGCGATAACGTCAACAACCTGCTCATTAAGACCGAGGTTGAGGATTGTGTCCATCATACCAGGCATTGATGCTCTTGCACCGGATCTTACGGAAACGAGGAGCGGGTTCTCGAGATCACCAAACTTCTTGCCTGTGATCTCTTCGAGCTTTACGATGTACTCCATAACCTGGCCCATGATCTCGTCATTGATCTGACGGCCGTCTTCGTAGTACTTTGTGCAAGCCTCTGTGGTGATCGTGAATCCCTGAGGAACAGGAAGACCGATGTTTGTCATCTCAGCAAGGTTAGCGCCCTTACCTCCGAGGAGTTCGCGCATGTTTCCGTTGCCTTCGGTGAACAGGTAAACGTACTTTGTCATTCTTTTTATCCGCCTTTCATTTATTGGATTCTTTTGTTTCTCATGTGGCTGTTTAGCCCGCTAAAAACTTATCAGTTTATTTTAACAGATATGCTCCTTAAAAATCGAACTTATCTGAGAAAAATTCATCGAGTTTATCGATAGGGAATCTGATGTTTCCGGGCTCGTACTCGACGTTCTTCATTGAGTCTCTTTCTCTGATGGTTACGCAGCCGTCATTCTCGGAATCGAAATCGTAAACTACGCAGTAAGGAGTACCGATCTCGTCCTGTCTTCTGTAACGCTTACCGATCGACTGACGGTCATCAAGCTCGCACATGTACTTTTTCGAGAGCTTCTCGAAAATAGGCTGAGCCTTATCAGTGAGCTTTGCAGAAAGCGGGAGCACACCGATCTTGATGGGTGCGAGGAAAGGATGGAAGTGCATAACTGTTCTAACGTCGCCGCCTTCGAGCTCTTCCTCATCGTAAGCAGAGCAGAGGAAAGCGAGAGTTACACGGTCAGCGCCGAGCGAAGGCTCGATAACGTAAGGAACATACTTCTCGTTCTTTGCGGGATCGAAGTATGAGAGATCCTGCTTGGAGAATTCCATGTGCTGCTTAAGATCGTAATCAGTACGGTCAGCGATACCCCAGAGTTCGCCCCAGTCTGTGAAAGGGAAAGCAAACTCGAAGTCTGTAGTAGCTCTGGAATAGAAAGCGAGTTCTTCTTTTGCGTGGTCTCTTGTACGGAGTTCAGACTCCTTGATACCGAGATTGATGAGCCAATCGTGGCAGAATTTCTTCCAGTAATCAAACCACTCGAGGTCTGTGCCGGGTTCGCAGAAGAACTCTAACTCCATCTGCTCGAACTCTCTTGTACGGAAGATGAAGTTACCGGGTGTGATCTCGTTACGGAAAGACTTACCGATCTGGCAGATACCGAAAGGGATCTTCTTTCTTGCTGAACGCTGAACGTTAGCGAAGTTAACGAAGATACCCTGGGCTGTCTCAGGTCTCAAGTAAACTTCTGAAGTTGAATCCTCGGTAACACCGATGAATGTCTTGAACATGAGGTTGAACTTACGGATATCCGTGAAGTTGTGGCCGCCGCATACAGGACAGGGAATGTTCTTCTCTCTGATGTAAGCTACCATCTCTTCAGGGCTCATACCTTCAACAGGTACGTTCTCGATTCCGTTTTCCTTATTCCAATCCTCAATAAGGTTATCAGCTCTCTGACGCGCCTTGCACTGCTTGCAGTCGATAAGAGGATCGGAGAATCCGCCGACGTGGCCTGAAGCGACCCATGTCTTGGGGTTCATGATGATCGCAGCATCGAGTCCTACATTGTAAGGGCTCTCCTGGACGAACTTCTTCCACCATGCTGCCTTAACGTTATTCTTAAGCTGGACACCTAACGGGCCGTAGTCCCATGAATTTGCGAGACCGCCGTAGATGTCTGAACCGGGATAAACAAAGCCTCTGATCTTAGCCAATGAGACTATCTTATCCATTGTTTTCTCTACTGCCATACTAAATCAAATTCTCCCTTGAGATTATTCTTCGTCTTCTGCTGAATCGTCAGCGCCTTCGCCTTCGTAAACGACTTCCTCTTCTTCGGAAGCGCCGCCTGCCAATGCATTGATAAGGTCATCAAGACCCTTGGAGTTAAGACCGCCGGAAGCAGACATTTTCTCTGCTCTTTCTTCCTCGAGCATCTTTCTTCTGTTCTCAGCTTCTTCTCTTCTTCTGATCTTTTCTTCTCTTGTGATCGGGATGACAGCTTCATCCTCTACATCACCCTTTACTGCAACGACCTTGTCAGCAGCAACTTCACGGCAAGCAAGTGATACAACATTTGCTGCACCCTCGCCGTCGATCATGGGCTGTGCGCCGTCTGTCAGTTCTCTTGCACGCTTACTTACCAAAACAGTAAGGTCGTAAGGGCTTGCTGACTTCTCTTTGAGTTTCTCGATTGAAGGATCTGTTAACATCTTTTTACCTCTCTTCTCCTTTTATTCAAGTTCTTTAGCTGTGTGTATATTCTTCGAAGCTTTAAGCTTTTCAGCAGTGATTATCGCAAGAATGTCTCTTGCCGCTTTCTCTATATCGTCGTTGGTTACTATGTACTCAAATTCACCTGCACGCCTGATCTCTGACTTTGCCTGTTCGAGTCTTTTCCGGATCTTCTCTTCAGTCTCGGTGCCTCTTCCCCTCAGTCTGTTCTCAAGCACTTCCATTGAGGGAGGAAGGATGAATATCGTGACCGTGTCATCGTCAAATTTTCTGTTGAGCGCGAGACTGCCTTCTATCGTGATATCGAAAAGAACATCCTGGCCTTTTCCTACCATCTCGGCGAGCGGGTCTGACGGTGTGCCGTAGTAGTTATCAACATACTTGTCGTACTCGACTATCTTGCCGTCTTTGATCATCTGCTCGAACTGTTCCGTAGTCCTGAAATAATACTCGACGCCGTCTTTTTCCTGGCCTCTCGGAGCTCTCGTCGTAACGGAGATCGAATGTCCTACGCTTCCGGGATTAGCCTGTTCCAAAAGTTCTTCAACTCTCGCAAGGACCGTGCCCTTGCCGACACCTGAAGGACCGGATACTGCTACTATCAATCCTCTGAAATCACTCATCCCAGCATCTCCTTTATCTCTGATGTAGCAAGCGCTGATGTTAATACGAGTCCGCTGTCAGTTACTATTACCGACTTGCACTTCTTACCGGCACAGCAGTCAACGAGCATTCCCCTGTCTTTTGAATCCTGCATCATGCGTCTTACGGGTGAAGACTCAGCGGCAGCGACGCAGATGATGCGTGATGCCTGTGCAATATTTCCAAAGCCGATGTCTATAAATCCAGATGCCATTTTCTGCCTTCCGTTATACGAGATTCTGAATCTGTTCCCTGATCTCTTCGACGAGGTTCTTCATGGAAAGAACTCTTGAAGTGATCTCGATGTCATTGGCCTTGCTTCCCGTTGTGTTAACCTCGCGGTTGATCTCCTGAACTAGGAAATCCATCTTCTTACCGACGGGACCTTCTTCTGCAAGGATCTTTCTGGCCTGTGAGAAGTGGGATGAAAGTCTTGCCATCTCCTCGTCGATTGCGCACTTGTCTGCAAAGATCGCAACTTCTGCAGCAAGACGGTTATCGTCGTAGAATTCTCTCTGGTCACTTGTTATGATCTCGTTGATCCTTGCTGAAAGCTTCTGCTTATATGCTTCAACAACTTCAGGTGCTCTTGTTACTACTTCGCCTCTGATCCCCTCGAGCGAATCGATCTTGGAAAGGATGGAAACAACCAGGTTGTCGCCTTCTCTCTTTCTCATCGCGAGCATTCCGTCGATCGCAAGATTCAATGTCTCAAGAAGTTCTTTTGAAGCAGCTTCCTCATCGATCTGGTTCTGCGTGACGCTAAGCACGTCCTGCATCGTTGCGATCCTAGCAACGCCAAAATCATCTTCTCTTCCGGTAACTGCGCTGATAGCCTTTGCAGCTTCGGAGTATTCCTTTGCAAGACCGGAATTAACAGTGACAGTCTGGCCTGCCTCGCCCTGGTCTTCGTAATTGATGAAGATGTCGATCTTGCCTCTTAAGAGTCTGTCCGTAACTATGCGGCGGATATCACCGTCAAGATAGTTGAACATTCTGGGCATTCTGATCGATATATCGCAGAATCTGGAATTAACGGATTTCAGTTCAATATTGTATTTTCTGGTGTCGTAAACTTTCTCGCCACGGCCGAAGCCTGTCATCGAGTATGCCATGTGATTACCCCTAATGAAGATATAGACAAAAACGGGCTTGCGCACAAGGGATATCCCTCTGCTTTAAGCCCAAAAGTATTATATATTATATATATAGCGATGTCTATCAAAGATAATTTATCTGTCCCGCAAACGCCTTAATTCATTGCGTTTGCGGACTCGAAAAAATTTTTCCGGGGTGTATTTTGGGTCCCTTGGGATCACCCGTTTTTGCTCAGATTACCCTGACCGGTTTAAACCCGACGTAATCAGCAGAAGAGCAGATGAGCTTCATGCCCTTATAGTCGCCCTCGTAAGCTTTCTTGTGGGCAGTTCCGTGAAGATGGCCGTAAACGCAGATGTCGATGCCGCCTTCAGCCATCATGTCGGCAAATTCGGTGAAATCCATCCTGGAAGTTACAGGCGGATAGTGGATCATCATGATGTGCTTTTTACCGTGCTCAGGATCGGCCTTAACGAGTTCGTCGATGCACATCTTTATCCTTAACTTTTCGCGCTCATAGATCTTCCTGTTATCAGAACCGTCAAGACTTTCTTTTGTCTCGATCATCCAGCCTCTCGTGCCTGATATGAGGCAGCCGTCAGCTTCGGTAACGTTGGTCCTTACGAGCTCGAGATTATTAAAGCCGTTGGAAGCGAAATATTCTTCCATCTTCCTCATCGTCGTCCACCAGTAATCGTGGTTGCCGCGCGAGAGAAGTTTTCTTCCGGGAAGTTCTGATATGAAGCGAAAATCCTCATCTGCTTTGTCGATGTATGTTGACCAGGAAATATCGCCTGCAATGAGCACCGTGTCAGCACCGGTAACTGTGCTTTCCCAGTTATCCTTTACCCTCGAGATATAATCACCCCAGGATGAACCGAATACCTCCATCGTTTTGCCGGGGATACTCAGTGACAGGTGAAGATCTGCCAGTGCATAGATTGCCATCAATACTCCTAGTGAAAATACTGATAAATTGCCGAAGCGTCCTTGTCCGAAATACCTTTAACTTCTTTAAGCTGTTCTTCGGTCGCATTTTCCACGGCTTTTATTGTACCAAAATGCGAGAGCAGATTCTTGCGCTTTGCAGGACCTATTCCCTCGATGTTTTCGAGCTTGTATCTGATGTTGCGTTTGCCTGCAAGTTTATGCTGATATGAGATCGCGAACCTGTGGACTTCGTTCTGTACAGTCGTAAGGAATCTCAAAAGCCCCATCTCGCTGTCGGTAAGGGTTCTTCCTTCAAGCCTTATCTCGCGTCCGTCTTCGAAAACGATTCCCGCAGTCTTATGCCTGTCGTTTTTGACCATACCGGCAAGATAGATATCCTCTGTTCCCTTCATGGATCTTACGACTGATGCAACTGCTTCAAGCTGTCCTTTTCCGCCGTCGACCAATATGATATCCGGATACTTAAATCCGTCTTCTTCGTTGTGCGAAAATCTTCTCTCGAGAGTCTCTCTCATCGACTGGTAGTCGTCCTGCGATTCGACTCTTTTCATCTTGAATAATCTGTAGGACTGCTTGTCCGCGCGGCCGTCTTTGAACACGACCATGCCGGCGCAGATATCGTCATTTCCCAGGTTGGAAATATCGAAAGATTCTGCTCTCGAAAGTCTTCCCTGCGGTGCGCCCAAAAGTTCTTCAAGATATCTCAAAGGCACTGACGGATCAGCATTTGCAGCGCCGCCCCTTAAGATCCTTCTCACCATCATCTCACGCGCATTGTTCTTTGCGAGATCTGCAAGTTCTCTTAATTCGCCGCGCTCTGCAACATGAAGCCTGCAGTTCTTTCCGAGCTTTTCGGTGAGCGTTTTCTCGATGACTTCGAGATCGTTTTCCTCCATCGTAAAAGGCACCAGAATGAGCGGCGGAATGAACGGCGCATCTTCGTAATACTGCATCAGGAAATTCATTAAGATCTCTTCCTGATCGCCTTCTTCACCCGCAAAGAAATATGTTGACGAACCTACTATCCTTCCCTGTCTTAATTCGAGTTTTCTTACGCACGTCTCACCGCAGTCGGAATAAAGTCCGATGGCATCAACGTCACGCTCGATATCGAGGTAAACTCTCTGGTTCTGGCGGATTGCCCGGAGCGCGTAAAGTCTGTCCCTTAATGCTCCCGCTTTCTCGAATTCGAGGTTCTCTGAACATACTTCCATCTGGGCTTTAATGTCTTTCTCGATGCCGTCGTATTTACCTTCAAAGAACTGCACGATCTGATTTACCATGTTGCGGTAATCGTCACTTTTTACCGTGCCGAGACAGGGCGCCATGCACTTTCCGATGTGATAGTTAAGGCAGGGTCTTTCCTTGCCGATGTCTCTCGGAAAGATCTTCTTGCAGCGCTTTAACGGGAAGATGTCATTGATAGCTTTCAATACTTCAAAGCAATCGGAACCCATGTAAGGACCATAGTATCTCGCGCCCTTTTTGCGCGCTTCAGGGTCAGGCCTGAATGCTTTGAAAACTCTCGGATATGCTTCGTTCAGTGTGACGCAGATATAGGGATATCCTTTATCGTCACGGAGCAGGATATTGTACTTTGGCTGGTATCTCTTGATGAGATTATTTTCGAGCAGGAGCGCCTCAGGTTCGGAGCCTACGACCGTGTATTCAAAATCGGCAACATGGGATACCATAGCCCTTACCTTGGGACTGGATATCGTGCCGCCTCCGAAATAACTCTTCAGTCTGTTTCTGAGTTTTTTTGCTTTACCTACATAAATAACACAGCCCGAAGAGTCCTTCATAAGGTACACTCCGGGGCTTAATGGAACAGTGTCCAGACGCGCGTCGAATTTACCGGCGGGCATTACACTGCGATCTTAGGATTCTTAAGATGGGCAAGAAGTGCGTCGCAAGCTTCCTTCTCATCGTCGCCGTTAGCTTCTATCTCGATCTCGGCGCCGTTCTCGATACCGAGGGACATAACACCCAACAGGCTCTTCGCATTAGCTCTTCTGCCACTGCGGACAATATAGATTGTGCTGTGGAACTGTGAAGCTTTCTGAATCATGACCGCAACGGCCTTCATCTGCAAAGCATCTTCACAATCAAAAACAATCTTTTCTTTAGTCATAATCAGGTACACCCCTCTTTAAATACCTCATAAGTATATTTTTGAGTCTTTCGAAAATCAACAGAAAACAGGCCGATTTGCCCAATTTCGACTATTTACCCCAAATGAATGTGTTTTGACAAAACCTTTTGGTAAAAATATCAATCAAGATCCAGGCTCATCAGGACAGCATCTTTGCCTGCACCGTAATAATCACGTCTGTGACCGTATTTCACAAATCTGAGCTTCTCATAAAGTCTTAACGCAGGAACGTTATCGTGCTCAACCTCGAGAAAAACCTTCACGATCCCGGATGCTTTAAGCTCATCTAACATCGCAAGGAAAAGCTTTGTACCTATGCCTTTTCCCCTGAATTCCTTGTGCGTTACGATGTTGCCGATGTTGCTCTCATCAAGCACTGATTCAGCACCGACATAGCCTGCGATCTTTCCGTCAGCTACGGCAACGAGGCATCTTTTATTGTCATCGGTTATAAGTGATTCGATCGCTTTTCTTTCCCACGGATGAACGATGGAACCGGTCTCAAGTTCCATGATCTCAGATACGTCATCAAGTTCTGCGGGTCTGATGATTATCTCAGGCTCAGCCATTCTTCTTAAGCCTTTCAGCCTGTGAAACGGCACAATAAGATGCTTTTAAATCTCTTGCATCGATAAGTTTACCGCTTGCAAAAGCAGCAAGCGCAACACCCTTGGGCATTATCGCGGCGCCCGGTGCATAGTAGATATTAAGTCCGGACTTTGCCTTCTCAAATGCTTTCTTCATTACGTTTGCGCCGCTTCCCACGACTATGATCTGGCGTCTTGCACCATAGATTATCTCAGGTATTTTCTCGATCTTTGCGACGAATGCATCGGCATCGTATGCATCTTCGGCCAGCAAAGATCTTAACGTGTCATCTTCTGCCGTCTGAGCGAAAACCCTGTTGTTCCTGGCATCGATCGCAGGAACGATCAGCGTCTCATTTTTGGGTGTCATGGTCACATTCTCGCACGATCTCGCAAGAGCTTCTGTTGATGATACGGCTATGCACTTTTTGCCTGATGCAAGTGCCATACCCTTAACCGCAGCAAGTCCGATCCTTATTCCGGTAAATGAACCCGGACCGACAGTTACAGCATAACCATCCAGGTCTTCGTGCTTGATCTTCGCTTTCTCCATTACCCTATGGACCAGAGGCATAAAGGTCTCTGAATGAGTCAGCGTTTCAAAAGAAAGCTCGTAGCAGATCTCCTTGCCGTCTTCAAAGATTCCGGCACTGCAGTTGCTGTTTGATGTATCACAGACAAGTAATCTCATTCTTCGATCTCTGCTCCCGCCTTTTCAGCTGCCTCTTTAATATAGTTTATGTGCTTCTCACCTGACTCACACTCGAAAGTTCTCGTGTTGCCGTCACCTGTTATTGTCATCTTAATCGTGTCTTCAGGCAACAGTTCCTCTATTATGTCACTCCATTCGATGACACACACGCCGCCTCTGAAAAAATACTCATCAAGACCGCTCATAAGGAAATCGTCAGGCCCTGAAAGTCTGTATGTATCAAAGTGGAAGAGCATAAGTCTTCCGCCTTCGTATTCGTTAACTATGGTAAAAGTAGGACTCGATACATGGGATGTGGAACCAAGACCGCCTGAAATGCCTCTTGTAAGACATGTCTTTCCCGCACCCAGATCTCCTGTCAATGCGATAACATCTCCGGCAACAAGAGACTTGGCAAGTTCATAGCCAAATCTTTCTGTCTGTTCCGGAGATGTAGTCTTGAATTTGATCATGCCCTATCCTTCCTTTGCGTAGTAATTCTACATTCAAAGAGGATAAATAGCAAAACCAGGATTATTCTTCAATCGATATCAATTCTTTGCAGATCTTCTTTAACACAGGGACATCTTCTTTTGCTGTTTTCCACATAGCCTTTTCATTTAGCTCACTATATCCGTGTGCAATGATATTTTTTATGCCTTTTACTTTTGCCCATGGCATCTTATCTTTTGTTGACTCGCAGTATTCATCTGATAATACTCTGGACAGTTCCCTTATTTACATGATCGACATGCATACCGAATTGAAATATGCACGATCCTGGCTAAAGGAATCGAATGAATCTCCAAATCTTTCAATGAAATCTTCTACCTCTTTACAATGGAAATAGATATGTGTAATTGTCTGTTCATCACGCTGATTCATATAGTTTGATCTTCTCCTTATTTACGTTTTTAATGAATTCTTTTGACCTCTCGATCGTTGTTTCCTGAGAAAGCGTCTCATAATTAATCAGATCCACTGATTTATTTAGTGACTCTTTGAAATCTTCCATAATTCCGACAATATCAAGCGCACCAAAATCACCGCCCTCTATCATCAGATCAACATCGCTGTCAGGATTTGCTTCTCCTCTTGCATAGGAACCGAAAATATAAACTTTGGGGATATTGTATTTTTTTGCTACAGGGGCAATCCGTTCAGCTATCTCATCCAGTGTGTAAACACACTCGCCTCTCATCAGAACTTCCATCTGAACGCCAAGTGCTGAGGCTATCTTGAATACTGCGCCGGCATTGCAGTTGTTAATACTTAATTTCTCATTTACCAGCCTGTTGATGGTCGTATATGGAAGTCCGGTCTGCTTGGAAAGACTATACATAGTCATTCCACTGTCATTTAATGCATCTTTAAAACCACTATTCATAACAATAACTCCTTGCGCAAGGTATAACACAGTCGTGTTATATTATCTAAAATACAACACCAGCGTGTTACAATGTCAACAAACAAAAAGGCCGTTCCAAACGGAACGACCTTTGAAGTTCTGTAGTAAATCGGATAACGATTAACGCTTTGAGAACTGTGAAGCCTTTCTTGCCTTCTTGAGACCCGGCTTCTTTCTTTCCTTCATACGTGCGTCACGTGTGAGGAATCCGCTCTCCTTGAGAACTGCCTTGTAGCTCTCTTCATCAGCTTCAACCAAAGCTCTTGAAATACCGTGACGGATAGCACCAGCCTGACCGGAAATACCGCCGCCTACAGCCTTAACGATAACATCGAACTTATCCTCAGTCTGTGTAGCTGCGAGAGGCTGACGAACGATGAGCTTCAATGTATCAAGACCGAAGTAATCATCGATATCCTTGCCGTTGATCGTGATCTTGCCCTTACCGGGAACCAAACGAACGGCTGCTACTGCGTCCTTACGACGGCCTGTGCCGTAATAATATACTTTGCTGCTTGTTTTCTTTGCTGCCATTATCAGTAGTCCTCCGATTAGAATGTGTAAACTTCAGGCTTCTGTGCTGTCTGCTCATAGTCAGGACCAGCATATACGTGAAGCTTTCTGAACATCTGACGGCCGAGAGAGTTCTTAGGGAGCATGCCCTTAACTGCGATCTCGAAAGCCTTCTCAGGGTTCTTTGCCATCAATGTGCGGTAGTCTACTTCCTTAAGTCCACCCGGGAAACCTGAGTGATGACGATACTTCTTATCGTCGAGCTTCTTACCTGTAAGAACCAACTTATCAACGTTGATTACGATTACGTTATCTCCGGTATCAAGGAAAGGAGTGTATGTAGGCTTGTGCTTACCTCTTAAGAGCTTAGCAACTTCTGTAGCGCAACGACCGAGAACCATGCCCTCTGCGTCGATTACGAGCCATTTCCTTTCAATTGAATCCTTGGTTGCAACATATGTGCCCATGTGTTTGTCTCCTTAAATTCATTGATTTTTTTATCTCACGAAAGGGCAAAATACACCCTTTTTATGCGCAAGCTCGGATATAATAACCGCCTTGCACGGATATGTCAACAGTTTTCTCGAAAAAACTTTAAGAATTCTCTTAAAATCGTCGAAATTCGCCGAAATTCTCGTTTATTCTACGATTGCGTTCTCGAGATACCAGATCTTTGACACCTTACCGTTCTCCAACTCAAACTGAAGTGTCATGCCATCCTTTTTATACTCAATGATGAACTCACTCTGGAAAGAAGGCTCGCCGTAAACGGAAGTAATAGCATCTACAGAATCTCCTACTGCAACACCGCCGCAGTCGATGATAGGATCGCTGATAAAGATCTGTGTTACTGTTCCTGTAGTATCTGCGATCTGAATGAATACTCTGCCATCGTAATAGTAGTTGTTGATTCCCATGCCCAGGCCGGCGCAATTAGCAACAGCTTCTGAATCAGAAGGTTCGCCCATTGCAGTAAATACAAGCTCTTCATTTGAGCCGATGCCGATCTCGTATCCGTTGTGTGAGAAAGCGTAACCTCTTACAGCCTCACCAGTCTCAACATCTGAATTCTCGATTGCGATCTGTGTCTGACCGCCCTCGATGCGTGTAGCTACAGCTGTCTCGCCAACTGTCTCATTGGTTGAGCATCCTGCAAACATTGTTGCTGCCATGCACAAAGCGATGGCTGCTGTCATGATCTTTGTTTTCTTCATTTTCTTTTCTCCTTTTTTCTTTTCCTTTTCCTATTATCTTAAATCTGTTCAGATTAGGCGTATTCAGGGGTTCCGTCTGCTCTTACCGGCAGCATTGAACCGTTAAACTGATGACGGCTATCCATGATCTCATCATCCGTAAGTCCGAAATACAGAGACTGATGGTTCATGAACTTCGTCGAATCACAATGATACCACTCGCCATCTATTTTGACGAGATTCCAGTAATGTCCGTTATATGTGATCGGATCTCTAAGCACTGTCATGTTCGGGATTCCCGCACAGTCAAGGAGCACTTTGCAGCAGGCATAGAAGCCGTAGCAGTCTCCGGAGTGTTTTGTAAGCGCATTGTACGCTGCTTCTTCAAACGTAATGGTTCCCATAACGGTCTCATAAGATACATATGAATGAACCCAGGTGAAAATATTAAGAGCAGTCTCTCTGTCATCATCACCTCTCAATTCATCGAGAAGATCATACGCGAGCCTGTACAGCTCGTTATGATAAGGTGAATCCCACATGCTACCGGCACCGGAGACACTTTCATCTGTATCTGTGCTCTTGATGGTAACATGGGCATCCTGTCTTCTTATGTTTCCTGCGACATCCTTAGCAATATATGAAACTGTATATATACCGGGCTCACCTATCTGTACTCTGGAAGAATCGACCATAACAAAAGGATCTTCATCGTAATCATCCGTTACCGTGATGCCGTCCAAATAGTTGATTACAGTATCTTCAGCGTCACCGATCGTGATGTCGTGGATGCCGTAAAACAGCGGTGCGTTATGGTCATCTGTTACATGAAAAGGAACCTCTATTACGGTTGAATTGTTGTACCAGTCTGTAACGACTACAGGAACAAGATAATCACCTGTAAGCTGGTAATCCGGAACACCGTTCTTATATTCAATTGATGCAATGCCTGAAAGGTCGTAAAGATATCCGACGCATTCGGATGCTTCAGGCCATGCAAGACTTGCATACTGATTATGGGGAAGTGCGATTCCCTTGGGTGCGGTGTGGTCTTCGATCCTTAAGGTGACGTCCTTTTCGAATGCTTCGTCGTAAAAGACCTTAAGCATATAGATAGAAGGGACGCTTGTATCTATGCCTGAGATGTCGGTTACGAACCTGGCATCATCCGGGCAGTCTTTGAAGAAGTCCTCGATCTTGATCTGGGAACCTGCTTCGATCGTTACGTCTTTTATGATGTTGCGGTTTGCATCTCTGATGGTGAAATACACTGTGGTCGCAACAATAACGGCACAATAAACACATGCCAAGATCTTTCCGATTATTTTATTCATACGGATTATTAATTAATTACTAAATACACTTTCTTTATTAATTTAGACAGACCCTATTAGCCGCCCTCAACC
>R21__coassemble_1136_pt1 | contig 18923 bp, 16 predicted proteins | sample R21__metabat2_high_PE_030 | metagenome-assembled genome bin R21 | reverse complement strand
TCATTCCCTATCATTCCCTATCATTCCCTATCATTCCCTATCATTCCCTATCATTCCCTATCATTGCCACTATGTACATCGTACTTGGCTATGAGTCGAAGAGAGGTTTGCTTAATGGAAAAAAAGAGGTCTGAAAATATCGGCAAAAAGAGATGCTGTCATATTGCAGATATGGCAAGTAGAGCAACTTTATCTGTTCTTACTGCTATTGCTTTGACGGCTTGTACGGCTACTAATGGTGGTGCTACGGTTCCTACTGAAACAACTCCGATTGAGTCAGCAGGTCCTACAGAAACTACAGCAGAGTCAACCCAGACAACAGAAACAACACAGGTCGCACCAACAAATGAGACTACCGAAGAAGTGGTTTACATCTATGGAGGTCGTTATTATCGTCAAGGCGACCCTGCTATTGAAGGAAAATCTGTAGAGGCTATGACTCTATCAGATGCTCAAAATGCAGGATACACTGACGGTGCTACTATGACCGATGATGAAAAATGTGCCTACGATTATAATATGACTTGGGATATGGTTGCTCAAGGTAAATCAGATGCAGAAATTAGAGAGGCTCTTATCAATAATGGTTATTCTTCTAATGAAGAGGCGGCTAATTTTATTATTGATTGGGTAAGAGCAGACTACGCTTCTGGACAAAGAGCATATGAAGCCCCTGAAACACCTTCGGGTTCTGGAAGTGGCTCTGGTTCTGGTAGTGGTAATTCTGGTTCTTCAGGAGGTTCATCCTCCTCTGGAAATAGTGGAAATGGCTCTGGTAGTGGAAGTGGGTCTTCCTCTGGTTCAGGGGGTTCATCGTCTGGAAATAGCGGAAGTGAAAATTCTGGAAACAATGGTTCGGGTAATAGTGGCTCAAGCGGTGGTTCAACACAACCTACTGAAACACAGGCTCCTGCTCCCACTGAACCCGCTCCAACACAACCTGCACCTACCGAGCCTGCTCCTACACAGCCCGCACCTACTGAACCTGCTCCTACGGAACCTGCTCCTACAGAAACACAGGCTCCAACACCTACACCTGTGCCTCCGACACCTACACCAAAGCCTGCTCCTACGATTAGTTATTATGAGTTAACAGGAAATGGATATGATGACGATGGAAATGAACATAGTAATAAATTCACTGGTGACTCAAAATCAGATGTTAGAAGTCAATATACTACTTGGTTGGGTAATCACGGATATATTGGTGGTAGTTATGGCATTGTTGCAGTATATAGTGACGGTTCAAGGAAACTTGCTTAATATATTCTAAATTAAAAGTTCAAGCCCTCATCGGTAAAACGGTGAGGGTTTTCCTATTCACAAAAGTACGATTGAGGGGATATAATTAAGAAAAAAAGGAGTAATATGAGCGTTCTATATTCTCCCTTCGGGGAGGTTAATCGGTTTAATCTTGAAAAAGCGTTAGTAGATGAAGAGTACGCAAGAAACATTGTGGTTTCTGGTGAGGTTCTCTATGATGACTATATCTTTGTTTTATCTGCTGTTTATGCAAGTAACACTTGTATAAGTGAATGGATTACCAAATTCAAAAATCATAGGGGTTTATTTACTTCTTTAATAGAGTCCGCACAGGTAGTTCATTGTTATAGTTGGGAAGACGCAGTTCAAGATATTGCAGATTATTGTGATATTTGTGTATCAATTCCAATTAAACAGTCTTTAGAGTCAAGAAATTATATAAAAGAGCATATATCCCCATATTTACTGAAAGTATTACAAGGTCGAAAACTCACTGAAGATGATGTTATTTATGCTCTTTCTGTGTTTTGGGAAACAACTCAACTATCTACGACATAAATGATGGTACAATTATCAATTTCAATTACGCCCTTGTCTGAAAAGGCAAGGGTTTTTCTCCGTTTCGGAGGTTATTCTTTAACAAAAGTATTGATGGGTCGAGCACATTACATATCTCCGTGTAACGGAGGTTGCTCTTGTTAGTTTTCATTTGAAAGACTATTTAATTATAATGAATGAGAAAACTATCCATTTATTAAACACGTCTGCATAATATGAAATACGCTTAATCTGAGAGCGCAAAAACTTTAAAAAAGGATAATTATACAGTTTGATCTTCGCCAGATTGAATACATCTGTAAATTCAGCGACTATTTAATCATAAGAAAGAAGTCTACAGTAATCATATCGAACGACTATTTATATATAATAAGCGAAAAGTGATTGAAAAAAACAATCGGACTGCTTATCAAATCCATTGCACAAATTTATAAGGAAAGGAGCTATCCCACACAAGTGGGTTATTTTGTCGTGCAAAAAACAAATAACAAAACAATACAAATGCAAGCACCCATTCTATCTTGTATGAGTGTTTTTTGCATCGTAAATACTTACAGGAGGAACGTTTATGAAATATATAGTTTATCGCTATAGTCCCGCATTAGATAGAGACGAAGAACTCGGGATGTTTGCCGACTATGAAGATGCCGAATTGTTTCTATTGGCATATCAACACGTTCATATGATTGATATCGATATGTTAACTATAAAAACCAATTGCTAAAAAGGAGGAGCGAATTTTATGCTCAATAATACTTCACTGCCTGAGAAGGAGGCATTATCTAATAATCCTTCTACGGAAGAACTCACCGGTAATGTAAAAAGAGCTAAAACGGAACTGACTTCAAATACAGGAATGAGAAATGCTACTATTCGAATATCTCGAATAAACAACATCAAATCAGACAATGATAAGTTGGGTCTCAAAGTCGGAGATACCTTTATCATCGAAAAAACAGATGTTATTGCAACAATAGAAAAATGGTTGAAAGAAAAATCATTTGACTATTTCTTAATCGAACACAACGAAGATGATAATAATATTCACTTTCACGTGGTTATCGTGTTTAAGAAGAAAAACTCAGCGCAGTTCAAAACAGTAAAGAATAAGTTTCCTTATGGAGATATTGAGCGATGTGGTAATACAGCTGCTTGCGTTCAATATCTCATTCATCAGAACCATCCCGATAAGCATCAATATGATGCCAAGGATATCATTACCAATAATCCTGCTCGTCTTGAGGACTATCTATTGAGCAAAGTAGGATATTCACCCAAAGCTCAATTCAATATTATAAAAAGCAAGATCCTTTCAGGCGAACTAAAAGCTTGCGACATTGACAGCATAGACCCTGATATCTACATCAAGTTCAGCAGGCAGATTAAGTCAGCATTCGAACTTAGAAGAAAAACACTGTTGAAATCCCCCAAAAGAGCACTAACCGTTGTTGTTATTCAGGGTCCATCCAGTATCGGTAAAAGTACATACGCACGTGCTTGGGCGGAAAAGAACAATAAAACTTACAGGTACTCGTCAGCGGGAAAAAACATCTTCGATAACTATTTAGATGAAGATGTTTTCATTTTAGATGACTGGGAACACTCTGGATTTAGGATTTCAGATTTTTTGAAATTTACAGACCCTAACATTAATGTTCCATTACCTGCACGTTATCACGATGTTCTACTTATAGCAGACACTTTATTTATCATAACAAACACCAATTTCTTAAATTGGTATGAAAATGAAGATGATTGCTTAAGGGAAGCTGTTTTCAAAAGAATAAGCTGTGTGCTGACTTTTGAGGCGACAAAGGAAAACTTAGTTTCTTCATATATCAAGAATAAAATCGTCGTTGATGAGTCAAGAACGGGACTTGATAGGTTCCACTATGAACCGATATCCGAGCCTAAAACATTTGATTTAAAGCCATATATCGACGTTGATAATGCCGTAAGACGATTTGACGATGATATATAAGGCTTTTTAACGAATACTATAACCTTACAGGAGGAATAAGCGATGAAAGAGAAAATACCTTTATCTGAAATGGCGTTGCTCACTATGGAGCAAGCATCTGTCTATTTCAATCTGGGAATACCCAAGATAAGAGAACTCACATCTTCAGAAGAATGTCCGTGGGTCGTATGGAATGGCTCCAAAAGACTCATCAAAAGACAACTACTTGAAGATTTCTTATTAGACTCTTACAGTATCTAATAGGGAAGTCCATAACTTAATACACAATTAGACACGCTCAGGCAGTATAATGTGTTTGGGCGTGTCTTTTTATGCATAAATAGGAGGAATAACAAATGCATAAAACAAGACTCGTAAATAATAAAAGACTTAAGAAAGGAGAATACGGGCGACCAAACGGCACATTCGAATACAAATGGTCTGACAGAAGTGGGAAACGGCATTCCGTTTACGCCAAGACTCTACCTGACTTGAGGGCAAAAGAGGAGTCAATCAAGCGTGATTTGCTAACTGGTCTCAAGTGTGTCGGCACTGGCATCACAATAAACCATTGCTTTGATAGATGGTTAGCACAAAAACTTGGCATTCGTGACACTACACTTCAATCCTACATAAAGCCTTACAACTTATATGTGAAGCCTGAGTTTGGAAAATTGAAGTTAAAAGACATTACTTACAGTGATGTTGTCTTATTCTACAAAAGTTTAGCACAGCGTGGGCTTAGTTTTTCTACCATTAAGAATGTCAACAAAGTGCTCTCTATGGTTTTTGACCTTATGATAAGGGATGGAATAGTCCTTAGCACCAATCCTACCAAAGGCTCACTGAGAGAACTCAGAAATGAATACGACACTTGTTCGAAGGAAGTAAAAGCTTTAACCATCGATGAACAGAAGGCTTTCGAAGAGTTTCTTCGCCAACCTGGGCGATACCACAGGTATTATCCAATTTTCATAACCCTTTTATGGACAGGAATGCGTGTTGGTGAGGTTACAGCTCTCCAGATAGAGCAACTGGACTTTGAGAATAAAGTTATCCACGTTGATAAGACCCTTGAGTACTACAGCAAAGGAAAAGAAGGTTCTGCTTTTGTGATGAATTCACCTAAAACGAAGAAAAGCAACCGAGATATTCCGATGTTACCGATAGTTCAGCAGGCATTAAGAATGGAAATGGACTACCATAATGCTAGTCAAATCGAGTGTGTTTCAGAAGTTGGCGACTTCAAGAATTTTGTTTTCTTTGACGATGCAGGGAAAATCCTTCACTACAAGAAGTTAAATCACATTCTTGAAAGTATCGTTAAGGTATATAACTCACAGGCAAATGAGAATGGACGCATTACGCTTCCACATATCCACAACCATATTATGCGGCACTGTCTATCCACAAGAATGTCTGACTATGGTGGAAATGTTTTTGCTACTGCTGAAATCTTGGGGCATCAGGAATACGACCTAACCTTATCGACCTATACTGACGCCAGTCTTGATTATAAGCGGAAAGAAATGAAGTGTCTTGATGGGTACTTTAACAGTTAAAACCTTACGACAAATCTTACGACAAATTGAGTAATACTTATATAGTTTTATTCATACTTAGCAAAATGGCAATTGCCATAGATGTCTTGAAATACAGGGCTATAGAGGGTTATGCACACTTAGCTAAATATGTGTTATTAAACCCCGTATGCTCCACCAAACAATTGAAAACGAGAGAGTCTGTCTGCTTATGCTGAATGAAGATGTAACCTGTAAATTTTTGAGATACATAGCCGTTAATACGGCATCTGATGAGACTACGGGGACATCTCCCAGCACGGCAGGTCAGTTCGATCTCGCAAATCTCCTGATAAGTGAATTAAAAGAGATCGGCATTCCCGGAGAAGATATCTTTTTCGACAGCGATCACTGCTATATCTACTGCAGGATCAAGGCTTCATCGGGCATTGACGTAAACACTCCCAAGATCGGCTTTATAGCGCATATGGACACTTCTCCCGAAGCTCCCGGCAAGTGTACGTCTCCCCGTTTTATCGAGAACTACGACGGCAAAGACATCATCCTCGGCAACGGGAAAATATTGTCACCTGAGAACTTTCCTGATCTGCTTCTGTATAAAGGACAGACACTGATCACAACAGACGGCTCTACCCTGCTCGGCGCCGATGACAAAGCAGGCGTTGCGGAGATCATGTGCATGGCTGAACACTTTATGACTCATCCCGAAGACTTGCACGGAGAGATATGGCTTGCATTTACTCCTGACGAAGAGATAGGAGAAGGAACGAAGCATTTCGACCTTACAAGATTCGGCGCTGACTTTGCATACACCATCGACGGCGGGCGTATCGGAGAGATCTCATATGAGAATTTCAATGCGGCAAGTGCCGTAATTAAAGTTACCGGCAGAGGCGTACATCCCGGTGACGCTTACGGCAAGATGATCAACTCGATAAGAATTGCCGGCAAGATCGATTCACTGATCCCGGATAGCGAAAGGCCTGAGACGACACGCGATCACGAAGGTTTCTTCCACCTGACAGACATATCAGGTGCAACCGAGAAAACAGTAATGAAATACATAATCCGTGATCATGATATGGAAAAGTTCAACGAAAAGAAATCACGGATGAAATCAATTTGTGAGAAGGTTATGTCAGATAATCCCGGCGTTATCATCGATGCTGACATCTCCGATACTTACTACAACATGATAGAAAAGATCATTCCTGACAATACCGCGATCATCGACAGATGTACCGGCGCAATGGAAAAAGTCGGCATAACGCCCTTTACGGAACCGATCCGTGGCGGAACTGACGGAGCAACTTTATCGTTTATGGGTCTTCCCTGCCCGAATATCTGTTCAGGCGGCCACAACTATCACGGCGTATATGAATTCATCTGCAAAGAATCGATGGAAAAGATCACCGGTCTGCTAATCGCTATCGCACTTTGTCAGTAAGAGAAGATTCTTTTATATCAGCGCATGAATTCCGGATGGTCAACATAGTACTTGGCCTTATCCTCATACATTCTCTGATCAGCGAGTCTCAAAGCTCCGGTAATATCTTTTGAATCGTTCTTGTATGCATAACCCATAGCAAATGAGACATTGCCGTACTTCTTGGAGAGCTTTCTTGCTTTGACTATCTTATCTTTTATAACATCTTCAGTTGTGTAAGCCAGGAGGATCATGAACTCGTCGCCGCCTGCCCTGAAGATCTGATCACCGACAAAGACGTTCTGAAGGACCATAGCTGCATTCTTAAGGAGCAGGTCACCTGCCTCATGACCTTCATTGTCATTAACTCTCTTAAGGCCGTTAAGATCCGCAAATACGATTCCCAAACCCTTAATCTCAATATCTTTGCTGTTCCTGATTGCATCGATCTTGTTGTTCATCTCATTTCTGTTCAGAACACCAGTAAGCATGTCGATGGAACTCAGATATCTTAATCTGTCCATGAGTTTGTGGTTGCCTATCTCGGATGCGACGAAATAAACAGTCAGTTCAATAGTCTCTTTTATCTTTACTGAATTTTCAGTATCGAAGTTGCATGCCCAGATATAGCCAAGCGTCTCATCATTATATGTAAGCGGGAAAAGAACAAGGCTCTCAACATGAGCTTCCATAAGAGACTCATACCATAGAGGATTCTTTTCTTTTATATATTCCCAGTCATTTCTGTTCTTTACGAGAAGGCCATTACTTCCTCCGATCGTATCCTTCCACGAAAGAGTAAGATCATAGAAATCTTCGCTTAAGCGGGTCTTCATACTGGGAAGCATAGAGTATTCATTGCGTGATTCACCCAAAACGGAACATGTTCTCTTCTCGTGATCAGTAAGCATTATTACACAGGACTGTGCATCACAGAGTTTTCTGATATCAGAGATGACCTCATCCATCGTGTGATTAAAGTTAGTGGCACCTCTGAGCTTGATACATGTATTTAAAACATCAGTAGCGACAGAAGCAGATGTGTTGCTCATCTTCTCGCTGTCGGCGTTTTTAGAAACTCTCTGTGAATACGTACAATAATGAAGATTGCCGTCACTTCCCAAAGGCATCATGTAAAGATTGAACCAGAAATCAAATCTCTCAGGATGAACATAGGTATGCATAGGATCTTTTAACACCGCACATCTGAAGCAGAAATCTTCAAAATTAAGATCCTGAGGGAAATAAGTCTGATAAAGGCTGTTAGGGACAAATTTGCTCGTAAGCATCTGGGGCTCGTCAGGATTAGCATGCTCTATGGAGGAAATGTAAGCATTATTACCCGTTACAATCCTTATATCACCGTAAGAACCGTCTTCCTTAGTCTCGACAGAGATAATACAAGTCGAGATCTCGAGCATGTTTACAAAACCCTGCAAGTCCATAGCCGGCCTCCATATATCTAATCTTGCATATTAGATTTTATCACAAGAAATTGAGAAAGTCCTTAATCCTTATTAAAGTAGTGTTTGGGGATTATGCTTTGATCTTCCATGTTTTCGGAGCCAGCTTATTGACCCGGTTTCTCAGGAAGAACACATATCCGGCAGCAAACACCAGCAGTACAGGCACAAGAATGTAAGATGCCAGAGGGATCCATACGATGATCGATGCTACGGAGTAGATGATTATGCTGGTGATCCTATACGCGCCGCTCTTGGCAACAACCGATGTCGTAAACGGCTGGAAAAGATAATAGAGCGCAAGCCATGTAACTGAAGTTAAAACACTCAGCAGAAATGCAGCAAGGAAGGTTACAAGATATTCGCCCGGATAACTCTGACCGCCTGTAACAAACAATATCAGATTAGCAAAGGCGCCTATGGCTATGACCGGTCCGATATTAATCTTAATTAATTGCTTAAGCCTGATATCGAAGAGCCTGATGATCTTTTCGCGCTGTTTAAAGAAGCTGAATGTCATAAGGCTGTTATCACAATTGATGAACATAGCCTGCGTGCTCTTAAAGGAGTTATCTGCTATAGAAAGTGGTATAAGCATGCCGAGCAGATGGAATTGGGCAACGTATCTGAGGAACTCGAAAGCAGGATCATCTCCAACCGGCAGAAGCGCATCGCTAAACGCTCTGAAAGTAAAGAGATTAACAAGGTTAGTGATAACCATATTCCAGCAGTTTTCTGAGCCGAAACGTGAATAGTATCCATATATAAACTCTGCTACGAGAAGGATCATGACAGCAACAACGATGATCGTAAATATAACAGGCTTCATGCAAAGCATAGTCCAGTGTCTTTTTACAAACAAAGCATTCAGGTAATCAAAGCCTTTCTTATTGCCTTTTATGTTGCCTTTTGCTTTGATCTTCTTGAAGCTCTTTGTGTTATCATACCGGCTCGTTGCCTTCACTTCCGTATTGCTTATATTATCGTGCAGAGCCCTTCTGTGAAGGTTGGAATCGGTCTTGATAAATATCATAAGGCCCCATATTCCGGCAATTACCGTAAGAACGGTAATGATTACCAGCTGAGGCATCGGAATGAAATATCCGTTCGCTATAAAAACGATAAAGAAAGGTCCGGCGAGTAAGACAAGGGTTAATCTGATGAGATAAGCTACAGTGCTTATCTTAAGGGATTTGTGAAGCTTTATTTTAAGTCTGAAGCTGAGGATCTGAAGTCCTATACCCAGGAATTTGACAGCCAACGCCAGAACCGGAATCCCGAGCCAGAGCCAAAACGGGGCGCCCGTAATCACAGCAATGATTCCGGCCATTACATAGCCGATAAAAAGCTTTGCAAGATCGTAACAGATAAGCGTCTCATTCAGCTTTTTAGCATCCATCCGGAGCATAAAGACAAGGTATTCCTTTTCTGTGGTGCAGTTAAAATACGGCACACTGATAAGGATTCCGCAAAGAGCATATAGAAGAAACATAAACAGACCGAGATTGCCGAAGACAGCACTACGGGACATGCCGCCTCCGAGTTCATGCTCTATATACTTGTCAGACAAAAGGAACGCTGCAAGATATATCATGCCAAGGCCAAAGATCTTGCCGATGAAGAGCTTAAAGACCTCAACGATTATATGGAAGATCCAATAGATCACTTTAAGAAAAGCGGTCGAATAAAGCCTGTCCGGGATCAGCTTTCCGATAACAGGAGTCTTTTTGAGTGCAAAGACCAAACCGTTATAACCGATGATGCTTCTTAAGTGAATGATCTTGGCCAGGTTTTTCCTTAACTCATTAACCATTGTCCTCATCCCTTAAAGCGTTGATTATCTTTTCCTTAAAATCAGCATCGCCGAGATTACTCTTATCGATAGGATCAAGCCTTCCGTTATGAAGAAGCACGATCTCATCACAAAGATCGACTGCAACATCAAGAAGATGCGTCGAGAAGATGGTTATCCTTCCCTGCTTCTGGTTTCTGATCACATTCTTCATCTCTTCGGCAATGATCACATCAAGTGAAGTCAGCGGCTCATCAAGCAGCATGAGCTTCGGAGATGCAATGATGTTCAACAGCATCTGCATCTTGTTTTTCGTGCCGTGCGAATAATCCTTCAAAAGCCTGTCCCTGTCATCTTCGGGAACCATCATGTAATCGAAGTATTCGTCTATCGTCTTATCAGGCTTGATTTCTTCATGAACTTCGATGAAGAACTTCAAAAACTCCCTGCCCGTCATGAACTCAGGCACGGTAGGAGTCGATACAAGATATCCTATATCTTCCGGCATGACAGGAGTCTTCTCTCCGCTTTCTCCTCGGAAAAAGAACTCTCCCGAATTAATGTCGATATCGTTGTTTACACAGTTAAAAAATGTGGTCTTACCTGATCCGTTACGTCCCAAAAGGCCATAGATCCTGCCTTCTTCGAAAACAAAATCAACATCTTTAAGAACCTGCTTTGAACCGTAGCTTTTAACAAGATGACTGATTACAAATTCCATATTATTATCTCCCCCGCGCGATATTCTACCATTTTTTTACAGAAACATTCTTAACTGAACCTTAATTTGTTTTAGACACTCCAACATGAGTATTATTGATATACATTAATCTTTCTGATTGGCTACAAAAATCATTTAAACTGTCGCTAAATCAACAGTTACACACATGATTGGTCATAGCATTGTTCTCATTCATACATAATACTAAAACTCAATAGAGTTGCTTAAACAAACAGCATTGCTCTTATTTAACGGAGGAAAATTATGAATAACAGGATGACAACATTTACTCCCCAAAAAGCATATTTGCTTATTGGGCTGGCACTTATCGCGCAGTACTTAGTTTCTGCTCTTGCATCGAATCTCATTTTCATGCCTTATGCAGAACCGGAAAAACTCCAAAACCTGGTTAAGATAATCAGTCCGACAGGTATTCTTCTGCTTATGTACGTTCCTAGGGTTATTGGTGTTATTGTATTCTGGCTAATAGCACGAATCGTGCCTTTCGAGCGCAAAGCCGGGAGCAAGATCGGCTTCGGTTCAATAATGCAATTGTTTTTTATCATGTACGCAGTTTCAAGCGTTTTTAATGCAATCGGAACCGGCATAAAAATGCTGTCACCTGCCGATGCTGCTTCACAGACAAACCAGCTGTCAGATATTATAGCAACCGGTAATATAGGCGGTTTTGTTATAGTCCTTATGTTGGCACCTATATTTGAGGAAATAGTCTTCAGAAAGCTTATTTTGGACAGGGTCAGCAAATATGGCGAAGCAAATGCGATCTTGTTCTCTGCAATATGTTTCGGACTATTCCACGAAAACCTGTCCCAGTCCTTATATACTTTCTGCATCGGTCTGGCACTCGGATATGTCTATATCAAAACAAGAAATGTGTTCATTACCATGCTGATGCATTTTACCTATAATCTATTGGGAACATCTGTTATGTATGTGCTTCCGATGATGAACAAAGGCAACGTATCACCTTTACTTGTCGGTGTTATTGTCCTGCTAGCGATCAACACATTAGCCTTGAATGTTTTAGGAATCATCTTCCTTATCAATTGGATCAGGAAGAAGAAATTCGTCACAGATGACACCTCAGAGAACTGCATAAAAAAGAAAGATGTTTTTAAAACTATCTATTTGAGACCAACGGTAATTATCTTTTTCGCAATGTGTTTGTTCTCGATCGTATCCGAACTTCTTAATATCCGTTTATTCTAATTTGCTATATAACTTATCGGGGCTGTCTCAATATGAGCAGCCCCGAGCCCTTTTAATTACTCAGATAATCATTCTCCGGGGTTTTCTTCAGGAATGAACTCATGTTTATCAAATGAATTGCCCTGGAAGAAAATACAACTAAATCAGATCAATATCCGTTATGGCCTGCACTGTGACTCTTCAAAGATCTTGGGTCACTGCTTGTCCAGAAGTTATCTGTAATTCCTGTATTCTGGCTTACTACATAATACTGGATCGGTATATCGTTATTGGCAATGCCGTCATTGGTAGTAATGTAATTAATGTTGTTCTTCTTATACATTGCAGCCGGAGAATCGGTCGGATACTCGTATCTCCATTCACCGTTAATATAGAAGATAGCAGGAGAATCCTTTGTCTCTACATAAGCTATATAGTAAACCTTGTATGCATCAGAAACATCCTCTACGGAATTGGCACGGCCTGTACCAAAGATCAGGATGTAAGGCTCAGTTGATCTGTTGCGGTCGAAAAGTGCCAGCACTTTATTGCCCCATTCAATATCTTCAGGAGTATTGTTCGCACCATTGCTATTATCCCATCTCAAGTCACCGCCGGAACCGCCGCCGCCCTGCTGGCCGGACTGGTTAACCTTACCATTTGTAGCGATATTACCTTTTCCATAGTATTCAACGATCACAGACTGGCAGGCAACCAAAGCATAATGTGCCGCTTCTTCATTCTTATCTCTCTTGGCCCTCTTAATGTAACCGGTAAGGACAGGAACAATGGCTGCAGCAAGCACTGCAAGAACTACAAGGACTACAAGAAGTTCGATAAGCGTGAATGCCTGTCTGCTTTTATGCCTGTTTTTTATCCTCTTTAACATAGTCTTATCTCCCGATAACCGATGTGCTGAATATAAATTCAACCTTAATATAATATCCGACTCATAGCCGTATCTAAAATCAGTCTCTGGGACTCTCCTCAGGAATAAACTCGTGTTTATCTAGACTTGTGACGTTCGGCAACAGCAGCATCGGCCAGATCAATGAGCTTCTGCTGAGAATCGATCTTCTCTTTACCCCTGAGATCAAGCTTATGGTATGAACCGTCAGGTGAAAGAAAATGAGCTCTGACTGTATCTGCCAGTTCTACATCAAGCACTTCCTTAACACGCGCACGGCAGTCCGGATCTTCGACCGGGAACAACAGCTCGACACGGCGGTTAAGGTTTCTGGGCATCCAGTCTGCAGATGCAAGATAGATATCCTCATGACCTTCATTATAGAAATAGAAGATTCTTGAATGCTCAAGGAAACGTCCGGTGATGGAGCGAACCGTGATGTTTTCGCTCATTCCGGGAATGCCGGCTCTTAAGCAGCAGATGCCTCTTACGATGAGATCGATCTTAACGCCCGCATTGGAAGCTGAATAAAGAGCCTTGATCACTGTCTCATCAACAAGCGAATTGATCTTCGCGATGATGTGCGCATGCTTTCCTGCCTTGGCATTAGCAGCTTCTCTTCTGATCCTGGCTATGAAATAATCCTTCATCCAGAGAGGTGCGGGAATAAGTCTTCTCCAGGACTGCGGGATCGAGAAACCCGAGAGCATGTTGAAGAACTCTGATGCGTCCTCACCGAATGATTCGTTAGCCGTGAACAGACCGAGATCGGTATAGATCTTGGCTGTTACATCATTGTAGTTACCTGTGGCAAGGTGCAGATATCTTCTGATGCCATCCTCTTCCTTGCGCACAACAAGGGTGATCTTACTGTGAGTCTTAAGACCTACAAGGCCATAGATTACATGGCATCCTGCATTCTCCAGTTTCTTTGCCCAGTTGATGTTGTTCTCTTCATCAAATCTTGCCTTGAGCTCAACAAGTACCATTACCTGCTTACCGTTCTGCGCAGCTTCCAAAAGCGATGCGATGATAGGTGATCTGTCGGATACACGGTAAAGCGTCTGCTTGATCGCAAGAACATTGGGGTCTCTTGCAGCCTGCTTTACGAATTCAAGAACAGGTTCGAATGTCTCATAAGGATGGTGGACTATTCTGTCCTTCTCCCTTATCTGCTCGAAAATATCAAGCTCGCTTACAGGACCGTCAAATGAAGCAGCTTCTGCAGGATCGTGAGCCTTGTAGCACAGTTCGGGGTGATTGCCCTTGCAGGCTGAAGTCAGCTTTGAAAGGAATGTGAGGTCGATCGGGCCGTTAACACTGAAGATATCGGCTTCATCGACTTCAAGCTCATCAACGATGTAATGGAGAAGATCAGAATCAATATCATCCTGGACTTCAAGTCTGATGATCTCACCGAATCTTCTTCGTCTTACCTGTGTCTCGATCTCTTTAAGAAGGTCTTCTGCCTCGTCCTCGTCAATATCAAGGTCAGCATTACGCATTACACGGTAGAACGCAGTAGCAAGAACGGTCTGACCGTCAAAGAGCATATCGGTATTGGCTCTTATTATCTGCTCAACAGGAACGAAGATGTCTCCGTCTTCTGTAGGTATCTGATAAAGTCTCTTAACGACCGTAGGGATCTGGACGGTCGCATACATGTACTTATCTTCATCGTTGGACTTCTTTTTCTTATCGCTCTTAAGTCCGAAAGTCGCTCTCTCCTGAAGCTTTACATTTTTAGGCTCGTTCTTGAGCATTACGCACATGTTGAGCATGCGGTTGTAAATGAGCGGGAAAGGTCTTGAAGAGTCAACCGCCATAGGTGTCAGGATAGGATAAAGAACCGCCTTGAAATAAGAATCGGCAATTGCTTTAAGCTGATCGCTCAATTCATCGTAATTCTTAAGGAAGATCTTCTCCTGTGCGAGTGAAGGAACGAGGGATCTCGTATATGTCGAATACATGAGAGCCATTGTTCTTCTGGTCTTCTGGTCAATTCTCTCGAGCTGTTCATCGATCGAGAATCCCGCAATGTCACGCTCAGCAAAATCGATACTCTGCATGTCTCTTAATGAAGCTACTCTGACTATATAGAACTCATCAAGATTAGATGCGGTAATAGACAGGAAGTTCAGTCTTTCAAGAAGCGGATTCTTTGAATCTCTTGCCTCGTGAAGAATACGGTCATCGAATTCGAGCCAGGAAAGCTCACGGTTATAAAAACTGCCGTTGCCGCTTAAGAAAGTAGCATTTTCTTCAGAATATCCGCTGTCTGTAACTTCAGGAGAAGCCACGAAAGAAGATGACTTCTTGGGAGCTGTCTTCCCCGCCGGAGTTTTCTTAGCAGCCGTCTTTTTTGCAGGAGCCTTCTTTGCTTCAGCCTTCTTAGCTGCCGTCTTTTTAGCAGCCGTTTTCTTTGCAGCTGGCTTTTTAGCTGCTGCTTTCTTTACCGGTGTTCCCGCCTTGCCTGTTGATGTATTTGCCTTGCGCGATGCTGCGCTCTTCTTAACTGCCATTAGCCTTCCCTCCTGGTCTTGAGAACCGGCTTGATTCCCATTACGTCTTCAAACATGACACTTCTGTTCTCGAATGCCCATTTCTCAAAAGACATATCTTCAGAAGTATCACAGGTGATAACAAACTCGTTATCCTTTATCTTGCATGAGATCTTTTTACCCTTCTCTTTGTGTGAAGCATCGACTGCATCAGCGATCTTGAGAATGGATGCAAGCTTTGACACGATGACCTTCTGGTCAGAAGGCAGTATCGAATAGTAGTAGCTGTCGTAAGGCTTATTTCTCGGATAAAGTCTTACGATCATGGCAACCATATTGATCTCATCGTGATCAAGGCCCATGAGATTTGTATTCTTGATAACTGAATAAGCCGCATCACTGTGGTTTCTGGCGTGAACGAACTTACCTATCTCATGAAGGATAACCGCAACCTGCAAAAGCAGTCTGTCACGGCTTCCCAAACCGCTAATCTTCTTTGTCTCATCGAAAAACTGAAGCGCTGTTTTCTCAACATATTCAATGTGTTTCTTGCTTGAACGGTAACGCTTTGCGATATGTCTTGATGCGGAAATAAGATAACTGTCAGGTGATATCTCCGTCTTAAGACCCTGTGAGTTAACGCAGTAGTAATAAATGATTCCGTCTGACAAAGAAGCGTGAGGCATATAGATAGTCTCAACGCCGGTATAATCAAGCATATTCTTTACGATCAGCGCCGTAGGAAGAAGCAAAGGAGCGATCATCGAAGGGATGTTCTTTTCGAGCGTCAGATCGGTAGGTCTTACCTTGAGAAGAAAGTCATAGACCTTAAGGAATTCTTCCTTTGTAATCGTAACGGAAGACATGGCATCATATCCCGCAAGCTGCTTGATATAGCCCATCTCGCCGGAGAATGCTATGAGATTCTTATAGATTATTCCCTTAGGTTCCATTGCGTGATAGTCCTCTAAATCCTGGGCGATGAATTCCTGGAGAACCTCATCGTAATGGGTAGTCCTGCTCTGAAGGTCATTAAGCATGCCTGCAATTCTCAAAGATCCGAGCAAAAGATTCTGGCTGAATACGAATTCGGTTTTATCGTAAACGGAAGCCTGGATGGATCCTGAACCGATATCAAGCATCATGGTTCCTGATGAGATTATCTTTGCAAAATCAGGATAGATAGCCTGGACTGCCAGGGTCTGATAATAACGCTCCATCGAGTTATCGAGTACCTTGATCTTAAATCCGGTTCTGGTCCTTACCTTCTCGATTACAACTTCAGAGTTTGAAGCATCCCTGAAAGCAGATGTAGCTACGCAGAACACACGGGCAACGCCGTATTCCCTGCACTTCTCGTCAAACATCTTAAGACACTTGCAGAGCTCTTCTACCTGGGCTGACTGAATGATTCCTGAACTGTAGGATTTAGTGCCGAGACCCGTAAACTTACGGACTGCCTCTATTTCCTTGGGTTTGCCCTTGGAACCTATCTCAAATATCTTAAGTCTCGCTGTTAGCGAACCGATGTCGATTACTGCGACAAGCTTTTTTGCCATCGCTGATTCCTCTTTTCTTTTTATCGTCAGAGGTTTTCGATAACAGCTTTTGTTATCTCTTTCGTTCCGACGAGTTTTGTATTTTTTCCCTCATCAATGAAGGTTATGTCACTTGTTCTAAGACCGCTTGCAAGGGTCTTCTTAACGGCATTTTCGATCTCAGAAGCTATCTCATCCTCGCCCAATGATCTCATCATCATCGCTACGGAAAGCATTGTTGCAAAAGGATTAGCCTTATCCTGACCTGCGATGTCGGGTGCTGATCCGTGGATAGGTTCGAAAAGTCCGGGCATGCCGTTTACGCCGATGGAAGCAGAAGGAAGCATTCCGATTGAACCTGCGATCTGTCCTGCCTCATCAGATAAGATATCTCCAAAAAGATTGCTTGTCACGATAACGTCAAAGCTTGAAGGCCTGCCGATGAGCTGCATTGCCGCATTATCTACATAAAGGGTTTCAAACTCAACTTCAGGATAATCAAAGCTCATCTGGCTTGCTAATGTTCTCCACATCCTGCTTGATACAAGGACATTGGCCTTATCTACGAGAGTAACCTTCTTTCTTCTCTTCATGGCAAGATCAAATGCGATCTTTAAGATCCTGTTGATCTCACCTTCGGAATAACTCTCAGTATCAAATGCGACCTTGCCCTTTACCGTTCCGTCGGGAAGGCGGTCACCGCTCTGATATACTCCGTTCTTACCAAAATAGATTCCTCCGGTAAGTTCTCTTACGATAACAAAATCGATCTGTCCGGGATTTTTAAGCGGCGAAGCATCCTTAAGCTCATCGAAAACGATTACTGGCCTGATGTTTGCATATAAACCCAGTCCGGATCTCAATCCGAGGAGTGCTTTCTCAGGACGTATGTCAGAGTCAACATTATCCCACTTCGGACCGCCTACTGCGCCTAACAGTACTGCGTCGCTTTCCTTTGCGGATTCGATCGTTTCATGCGGAAGCGGGATGCCGAATGCATCGATTGCTGCACCGCCTGCCTTGAGTTCTTTTGTGAAGATCTCAATATCTTTTCTGGAAGCAGCAGCTTCCAATACTTCAATTGCAGCTGTTGTGATCTCAGGACCGATTCCGTCACCGGGAATTACTGCGATATTGTACTTTTTCCCCATCTTCCCGTCCTTAATCCTTTAATTCAGACTCCGTATAACCGACGAGTCCGCCGTTTGCCATGATGTTCTTTATAAACTCCGGAAAAGGCTTAGAAGCAAAGCGCTCACCCGTAGTCTTATCAGTAATAATTCCCGTATCAAAATCTGCTTCGATCTCATCTCCGTCATTGATCTTCTGTGCTGCTTCAGGGCACTCTAAAATGGGAAGTCCCACGTTGATCGAATTACGGTAAAAGATCCTCGCAAAATCATCAGCGATGACAAGGGATATTCCGCTTGCCTTTATCGCTACTGGCGCATGTTCTCTTGAAGAACCGCATCCGAAGTTCTTTCCGGCTACCATAATGTCGCCTGACTTAACACGGGCCTTAAAAGATTTGTCTATATCTTCCATGCAGTGTTCTTTAAGATGTTCGGGATCTGCAGACGTGAGATATCTTGCAGGAATGATGACATCGGTATCGATGTTGTCGCCGTACTTAAAAACCTTTCCGCTGACTTTCATGCAGATCCTCCTCCCTTATAGTTCATCAGGTGTTCCAATGCGCCCTAAAACAGCTGAACTTGCTGCAACGGGAACACCGCTCAATATAACTTCGGACTCAGGATCACCCATGCGTCCGACAAAATTCCTGTTTGTTGTAGATACACATCTCTCGCCTTTTGCAAGAACGCCCATGTGACCGCCAAGACAAGGCCCGCATGTAGGCGTGGAGATAACGCATCCGGCATCGTCCAGATCTTTAAGCCAGCCGTTGTCCAAAGCCTGCCTGTATACTTTCTGGGAACCCGGAATGACAATGCACCTGACATCCTTATGAACCTTTTGTCCCTTAAGAATGGCAGCGGCAGTTCCGATGTCCTCAAGTCTTCCGTTCGTGCATGAACCGATC
>R21__coassemble_1130_pt1 | contig 18951 bp, 20 predicted proteins | sample R21__metabat2_high_PE_030 | metagenome-assembled genome bin R21 | reverse complement strand
GGATCCGTTGCTGCAACAACGCAACGGGATAGTTCACATCAACTTAGTTGACTTCTTAAAAGATGGTAAGAACTTTTAATCTTCATTAGAGAAGGAAAATTAAGACAGTTCGGGGAACGTTAAGATTTCAGAGAACGCGCTCCCTCATATAATTGATATTGCCTTTTGTCAGACGGGTTTGCCTGCCAGGATCTCCTTGTAGTCTTTAAGGTTCTTCTTCAAAAGATTCGGGATGTCGAGTTCATAAGGACACCTGGTCTTGCAGAGCCCGCAGTCCACGCAGGAATCGATCTTGAGCATCTCCTGCTGCCAGTGATCCGTAAGCCAGTTCTGTGACGGAGCACGTCTTATCATCTGGCTCATCCTCGCGCACTGGTTGATAGTGATGTCCACAGTGCATGGCATGCAGTATCCGCATCCTCTGCAGAATTCGCCAAGGAGTTCGTTCCTGTCTTTGTCGATAAAGGCCCTGATCTCATCAGTCATAGATACTTCGTTATCAAAATATGAGAGCCATTCATCAAGTTCGGACTGCCTCTGGATACCCCAAATGGGAAGCGCATCGAACTGACTCATAAAAGCCATGCAGGCTTTAGAATCCGTAAGAAGTCCGCCGGATAAGCCCTTCATGGCGATAAATCCCATGTCGTGTTCTTTGCATGAAGTTACGAGCGCGATGTCACGGTCACTTGCAAGATAAGAGAAGGGAAACTGCAGTGTCTCATAAAGGCCGCTTTTTACGATGTCTTCTGCGACACCGATCTTGTGGGCCGTGATACCTATGTGTCTTACCCTGCCCTGTCTTTTAGCCTCAACAAGACAATTGTAGATCTCGTCTTCTTCCGTATAGCATTTTGCCGCGCAGTGAAGCTGATAAAGATCGAGATAGTCGGTCTTGAGATTTGCGAGCGTGGTGTTCAGGTCTTCTTCGAATTTCTCTTTGGTCGTCGCCATGGTCTTCGATGAGATAAAGACCTTTTCACGCATGCCACAGAATGCCTTGCCGATCTTTTCCTCGCTGTCGGAATATGCTCTCGCAGTATCGAAAAATCTCATGCCGCCGTCGTACGCATTCCTTAAAAGGCTTACCGCTTCCTCAGTGCTGACACGCTGGATGGGCAGCGCACCGAAAGCGTTCTGCGGAACTGTGATCTCTGTCTTGCCAAGACGGATGTTTTTCATGTGCCTGTCCTCTCCGTATTCAGCCGATGCTTGATTATCCACACAGAATATAATTCACATTATACAAACAGCTTCTCAAATTCTTCAGGAGTTTTTCCTGATGTTAAAGTGAGCTGGACTATACACATCAGATTGTCGTCTATCTTTCTGGCATAGTAGAAGATACTGGTCTTTCCTTGATAATCGTTATCAACTGCCATCCTTATATATTCCCGACCGCTAAGCGTAACCTTACTGGTGTCACGGATTATGAGGACCCAGCCTTCATCGTCTTCGGTACCCATGTACGTCATGAAGTTTACGTAGTCAGCAAGGTAATCTTCCTCGGAATAGTCAGGATTATCAGGAGCAGCGAGTTCCGTGTTCAGAAAACTGACAATAATGGTAGTACCGCTTCCGTCGTAGCCGAACAGGTCATAAACCCTGGCGCCTTCCCTGGTCTTATCTTTTTCTTCAGTAGCCAGTCCCAAATAGTAATCGCCGAAAGAATTCAATTCAGCATCGCTGAAGAATTCGAATCCGTCAGGAACGTTCATTCTCAGTTCAGCATATTCATTCGTATATACTCCGTCATTTACAGTGCCCTTGGTATAACTCGTGCCTGCCATACGGTCAGCTCCGGAACCGTCCGCAGATTGTTCCTTGTCATGTTCAAGCCTGATCACGTAAATGTGCCCGAATTCTTCTGATTCGATTATCTTGTTGTTTGCAGAACATGTAAGTGATGAACCGCTATGGTTATAGCCGGTCTTATCCTTTAAGAGACCACAGCAATAACCGTTCTCTTCTTCGAGCAACAGTTCCATAGACTCTTTATTAAGAAGTTTGCCGGAGAACAGAGCCCTGTCAAAAGCAACCATATCCGTAAGACACGAATGGATCCCGCCGTCTCCTCTTGTATTGTTGGGGCATACCGGATAACCGTTCTCATCAGTAAAACCGTAATAAACCTGTTCATCAAAGTTGACAGGGACATAAGTCATATCACCCACCGCCATTGACGTTGTCTTTTTCATCCCGCACTTGTCGAAAATGTTCTTCTTTACGTAATCACAATACTTCATGCCTGTCTGCTGCTCAATGATAAAGGCAAGCAGCCTGTAATTCGTATTGCTGTATCCGAACTGCGAACCGGGTTCAAACTCCAGCGGTGCCTTATATAATGCATCCAGGAGTTCTTCATCAGTTGTCCTGTCCATCAGGATGTCACTGATCTTTTGGTTTGCAGCATCTTCGCCTGAGATGTTCCAGAACGGATCGGGGTTATTCATGTAATCTGAAATGCCTGAATCCATATGCAGAAGATTGTTTATGGTGATCTTCTTCCCTGTCTCATACTCCGGAAAATACTTATCCAGCGTGTCATCAAGACCGATCTTTCCTTTTTCAGCCAACTGCAAGATTGCTACTGCCGTAAATGTTTTACTTACTGAAGCAATGTCGAAAACAGTATCCTGCGAGACCAAAGTCTTGCCGTCTTTCTCAGGCTTGTTCTCACCATACAGATATACGATATCTGTGTCCGTCGCTACGACCATGGCGCCTTCGCACGTTTGCTTGGAATACTTGGCAACAAGCTCTGAATACTGTTCCTCAGGATTAGACCAGGATCTTTCAGTTTCAGTGAGTTTTATATTTTCAAGAGTGTATTGTGATTTACTGCTGCAGGCTCCCAATGACAATAGCATTGCAGAAACCAAAAGAGATGTAACGGCCTTTTTCAAATTTGTATGTTTCATAAACTTACATCTCCTCATATTCAGCCAATGCCAGATGCTCGCGTTTATAAAGTCCGTAATCTTCGATTGCCGTCTCATGAAATCTCTCGTAGTCTCCGAACATTTCAAGAGCTTCTGCAACAGGCACCCAGACAGCCTTATAATCTGCTGCCTTCTCGCCTTCTGTCAGGTGCTGCACGCCGGTATCTTCGATCAGCTCACATACGAAATAGTGATTGATGTGTCTCCAGTCCAGGAAGAGCTCTTCAATCGCAAGATATTCTTCCGTTGCCTTAACCTTCATGCCGGTCTCTTCGAGCATCTCACGTTCGCAGCATTCTGCATATGTCTCGCCTTCGTCCTGACCGCCGCCGGGGATCATGTACTTGTTATTTGCTGCCTCATAACTTAAAAGAACTTTTCCGTCTATAACAAGTATTCCCCTGCTCGCATGACGGAGATGGTTTACATGTCCCAAATAGTCATCGTTGATCAATTGCGCCTGTTTCATCCTAATTCCCCTTTAAAAGTACGCTTCTTCGCTTCTAATCATTTTTGCGAAAAAATAATTATCTGACATGTAATATAATATCAAACAAATTGAATACATTACAGATAGCATAGTAATAGGAATAGGGGAATTTTTATGCTGAAATCAAGTACTATAAAGAAGGCTTTTGCGCTTGTTATTACGGGAGTAGTGCTCGCATCACTTGCCGGATGCAGTTTTAACTTATCCTCTTTGGGATCTTCCAAAGCTGCTGCTCCTGCCGAAGATTCAACTCCGTTACACGGCAGCCCTAAGATCGCAGAAGAGAGCGTCTCTCTTCCCTGCACAGTCAGGGATCTCAAAAACAGCGGGTTTGAGACTGATTACATCGTTGAAGACGGCTCGGTAAAGTTTTGGCACACCTCGGAAGAATTAAGGGGCAATAACCTTAACATGTACGTTTATCCTGATGAAGGATATGGCTACAAAGATAAGGACCTTATAAGCGACGATGACACCATTGTCGCCATCAAGGTTACATCATTCGATCACATTGACTTCGACTTTAACGGCATCCGTATCTGGATGGACAAGGAAGATTTCCTTAATATTGCAGGAACGCCCGCTTATGAGAAATCCGTTATGCTCAAAGGTGATTATTACTTCTATTTAGGTGATAACGATCAGGTCTACAGATTCCAGTTTCTCGCTACTGACAAACTCGAGGAATTCTTAGTTGGCACCAGTGAATACATGATCGACGAGAAAGGTCAGCCTTACACGGGCTGATCTTCATTCCCGGGGCGCATTTTTTGAAGTAATTATTTGATTGTTATCCTAAGGATTACCAATCCGAATCCCAGTCTGAGTCATACGAATCGTAATCGTCCCAGTCGTAATCCCAGTCATCGTCGTCCCAGTTGCTGTCATTCCAGCTGTCGTCATCGTTGTCGTAGTCGTCGTTGGAATATTCCTCGGTCGGATACTCTTCGATATCGTCAGCATAATCGGCATCGAGGTCAGAATAATCCTTAGCCTCAAAGTAATCTTTATAATTCTCTGTCAGGGTGTCGGGAGCATCGTAGGTGCGTTCCCAACCGCCGTAGTCATCAGGTGTATACCAGGCACCGGCCGCATAGTAGTAAGGTGTTCCCTTGTAATCGTAGTAGCCTCTGTTGGGTGTCTTGGAATCGTTAATGGCCATAACGATAAAGGAAAAGATCCATATCACTAACATGATAAGGAAAACGGTCATCATTATGCCAAAGGGGCCCTTACGTTTGCTGCGCTTTGCCGGCTTCGGTTTGTAACTGTTGCTGGTCTTGCCTCTGTCGAGATCTGCCTGCTTGCGTTCTAAGAGTTCAGCCTTCATCTTCTGATAGATCTCGTTGACCGCATATGCCTCATCGGTGCCCTGATATCTTATAGCACGCGAACCGTCTGCCTTGTTCTTATAAACAACGCAGTTGCCTGTGGTAGGTTCTTTGTAGATACCGAATGCGCGGGGTTCCTTGTAATCGATGCCGATGAAGAACCTCATCTTCTCAAGCGGAATGCCCTTCTCCTGGGCGAAAGCCTGAAGCTCTTCTATCGTCTTAGGGACCTGGTTGCCGCTCCTCTGAATATGCACATTGACCGCGCCGCAGTTGGGACACTTCTCTATCGTGTCATCTATAACGCTTCCGCAATAATCACAAAAAGTCTTCATAACTACCCCCTGCAGATCTTTATAAAGCAGTTGAAATCCGTTGCCATTATATCACTTGAAGCTATTGTTTATTTGTGTGATTGATCCGTCGCAACCTGCCAGAGTTTTTTTACAGATCAGCCTTTAAGCCGTCAAGGCTGCCTTAAGGCACATTCTGACGAATGCTAACGGCCTTGACTGCAGCCGGCTGATCTGTTTTTGGGTGTTCAGGCAGGTTGCGACCGGTATCGACAAGATCCGACAAAAACCGACAAGGATTTCAGAGATTATTTCAAACAAGTACCCTTAAAGTTTGTATGAGAACGGCTAAACCTTGTCAGATTTAGGAGAAAAAGCTCTGAATTACCTCTGAAAAACCGACAAAGAACCTGCAAGAAATTAGACATTTGGGATAGCAGTTTTAAGAATAAACGCCCACATACCCATTATTGGCAAGCTCCCTTAGATATTTGGTGATCTCGTTAACTGCTATATCCGTCCACATGTAGGGATACTTAATGACATGATCAGTGGATGGAAAAGGAACTTCGTTTGCCATATCATTCTCCTCCTTATCTCCCCAATCTAAAGAGCTCTTCAAATCAAGTTTTACTCTTCAGAAGACAACTCATTGATAACCTTGATGTCGGCTTTGAGCCTTCTGTATTCGATGACCATCATGATTATGTGTGTTGCAAGATATCCTGCGAGAGTGGAAATAAATGCTGCCGGGTACTTGTGGAGCTGCCACAAGAGTATCGTTATGCCGACGCATACTGATGAGGTGATGACAAAGTAGATGATGCTCTGGATGATGAATCCGATCTTCTCGACCTCATAGATATATGCTGCCAGGGAAAAGGTCGCGCCGATTACACCGTAGAGAAGGATGTTGACGTATGCCGCTATCGTTACTGAGGGAAAAAGCGCCACATAATCGGGCGACATTGAGATAAAGCCGGTCTTAAGGACAGAGCTCATGATGACGTCTATTATGAGATTCACTAAAAGCCCTGCAAAAGCTGAGAGCGCAAAGCTCGTAAGGCCTCTTTTCAGAACTTCTTTCATGCCCTGCCCTCCAGTCTTTCTCTCGTAAGTTTTTCTTTGATCTTAGCGACGTTTCTTCGTGAGACATAGGTTTCATAGCCTGTCTTCATGACGAGCCTGATCGTGCCCGTGATGCTTAAGTCGAGTGATTTGATCTTATGTATGTTTACTATCTCGGATTTGGATATCCTGATGAAGTTCGCTTCGCCCAGTTCTGTCTCTAATTCATATAATTTCTTCTGCACCACATAACGTCCGTCACCTGTCAGTACGATCACGCGCTGTCCTTCAGAATATGCAGATAAGATCTCTGCTCTTCTTATCATGCGCTTGTTGCCGATCTCGTCTGTTCCGGGAATGTTGTAGTCGTATATCTCGTGCAGTTCACCGACAATAGCCCTGACCTCGTCCGTCAGGGCGTTGTTGCAAACATGGAGTTCAATCTCCTTATATTTGTTGTCGGTTTCTGTAAGGATCTTCATGACATGAGTATATCATTTACCTCTGGTCAGCGCGCATCTTGCTGTTAAAGACAATGCTCGCAAGAATAGTTAATGCGATGGCAGAAAAGACGACCACTCCAAGCGGTACCAGGAATTCCTTGACTCCGAAGTCCATTGAGATCACAGAGCGTGCGAGCTTTGTCGCATATAAGAACGGCAGGCATCTTCCAAGCTTATACATGAATCCGCCAACGCCCTCAACGTCAAACCAGATGCCTCCGACCATTGCACCTAAAGAGATGACGATCGAGCAGATTCCGGGAGCTGCCTTCTCGTTAAAAAGAGCGCCAAAAAGGAATCCTATTGCAGAGAACATCAGTGCAGAAGGAATTACAGCCGCAACGGTCAATGCCAGTCCTGCAATGTCCAGAGAATACCCTACAACAATTGACACTACGATAGCAGCTGCAAGCGATACACATACCTGGATCACTGCCGTAAGAAGCATCGGAAGGATATATCCCCATACGAAGTCTCCGCTCTTCATGGGTGAAGAATAAAGCCTTGTAAGGAATGCGCCGTTTCTGTCCTTTGCAACAGCGATCGCCGTAAAGAGCATGATGAACATCTGTCCGAATACAGCGATACCGCCTGCCAGGTTATCTATCCTGAAGAGAGTGTTACCGGCTTCCTTGGGGATTGCTGAATTTACGATAGACATTATTATCAGCATTACTATCGGGAATGCGATGCAGAATATCCAGCTTAACGGATCTCTGTAGACTTCTATGAGATTTCTTTTAGCAAATACCATTGTTCTTTTCATTATCCTGATCTCCTTATTCCATTCTTTCAGCAATGCTTACGAAAACATCCTCAAGGCCTTTCTTGCCTGTCATGTTCTCAAGTTCTTCTAATGTTCCTATGGCTTTTACATTGCCTTCGGTCATTATGACTATCCTGTCTGCCAGGGCCTGCGCTTCTTCCATGTAGTGGGTAGTTAGTACGATCGTCATGTTCTCTTTGAGTGCTTCGATCTCGCGCCACAGCTGCCTTCTTGCAAGGACATCGAGCCCTAAAGTCGGTTCATCCAAAAAGAGCACCTTCGGCTCGCCAATTATCGCCATAGCTATGGATAACTTGCGCTTATATCCGCCTGATAAGAGCTTTGCCTTCTTGCCTGAGAACTCCTCAAGTCCGAATGCCTTTATCGTTCTTTCTACGGAAGATCTAGCCTTGTCCTTTGAAAGATAAAGATCTGCCATGAACTCAAGGTTCTCTTTAACGGTCAGGTTCTCAGCTACAGACGTATCTTGTGGTGAGATGCCTACAAGTCTTTTAACATTCGAGGAATCTTTTACTACATCGCATCCCATGATCTCTGCCCTGCACTCTGTGGGCTTTGTGAGACATGTGAGCATCTTTACGGTAGTGGTCTTGCCTGCGCCGTTTACGCCTAAAAGCGCTATAAGCTCGCCTTCTTTAACTTCAAGCGTAAGACCTGCTACTGCAGTCTTGTCCTTGTACCTCTTTACCAGATTTTCCGTTTTGATTGCATATCCCATATTCCAATCTCCTTTCGCCTTTGTTTGAGGCGATATTATCAGGAGGTTGGATTGCTTAAAACAAAAAACACATGAACGGTCGTTCCTGATATATGAACGGCAGTTTATTTCTTCTTCAGCACCGCTATTGCAGCATAGTGCTTTATTTCAAAGCTGTCAGGATAACTCTCCAGCATCTCCCTGTGTTCCTTATCCCACGCGGCAAGTTCTTCAGGAGACAAGGATGCTCCTACACCTCTGCAGGCAAACATCCTTCCGTGCCAGGACTCTTTTGTAAAAGGCACCATGAGATCGTATTCTTCGTGATCTTCAAGCTCGAAGTAATCGTACATCACATCAGGTATAAAGATAGGATGCTTGGTCTCGCCTCCGCCCGTCCAGCTGGGATTGTACTTGCGCACGATATCTTCACTCTTTCCTGCAATCTCATCTTCAAAAGGAAGCCATGCCATGAAAAGGATAACGAGCCTTCCGTCCTTCTTAAGTATGCGGGAAAACTCAGGCGCTACCTTATCGTGATCGAAATACCAGAAGCACTGGCATGCCGTTATCACGTCAAAAGATTCGGAAGGAAAATCCAGCTTTTCCGCAGATACGGTCTTGTATTCTATATTCATGCCGGCTTCTTCAGAAAGAAGCTTTGCCTGTTCTATCTGCTCGGGAGATATGTCAGTACCTACCCATTCTGCTCCGAACTTATACATGTTGCGCGGCAGCACACCCGTACCTGTTCCAAGGTCCAGAACTCTCTGACCCTTAACACACAAACCCCTGTCAGCAACTTTTCTGTAGAATTCCTCAGGATAAATATCCCTGTATTTGGCATATGCTTCTGAAGTCTTTCCCCAGTCAAATGCCTTGCCTTCATCGATCCTGTCATCCCTTATGTCCATGTTCTTATATCTCCTTAAAAACAATAAAATCAGTGCATTTCTTAAATGTCACACTTGCGACATCTACATGCACGGATTATAATTCTGCAAGTAAGAGAATTCAATCGTTTTTGCGTATATGTCTCACATTCGCGATAATGTGCCATTTAAGGAGCGGTCCCATGCGTGATACTTCCAAGAGGATACAAAAGACAAAAGACGAGATCGCAAATGCTCTCTGCTCACTTCTTGAGACAGAACAGTACGATGTGATAACCATCCAGGAGATCGCCGATTCCTGCAGCGTCACCAGAAGGACTTTATACCGCCATTTCAAGACAAAAGATGATATACTTCATCACTGCTTCAAGGGGTGCGCCACCCAGTTTTCCAATTACATAGCAGCCCGCGCGCCCAAAGATTTCCGTGAATTCTGCATCGTATATTTCTCGTTCTGGAATGAGAACATGAACATGCTCTCGATCCTTAACAAATCAGGCATAATGTACCGCTTTGCAAGTGAATTCGAATCACTCGTATTGATGATGTCATCCCAGACTGATCCCAAAGCAAATGCAAAGAAAAAGGAAAACTCCAAATATAAATATCACTTCGCATACAGGACCGCGGGATTCTGGCACGTAACCGAATTATGGTGTCAGGAACATCCCCGCAAAAGTCCCGAAGAAATGGCAGACATCATGATGGAGATCACTTCTTTCCCGAAGGATATCAGCATCATCGGGAAATGACGTCATTTAATTGATATAAAAACAATGTACCTGAATTGTTGAATTAGGGCATTTGTTCTATGATTGCCCCATGAATAAATTAAAGAGCATTTTCAAGAAAGACCACATGGTCAAACGCATACTCATGAGCATCTTCGGCGTGCTCATCTGCGGCATCGCAGTAGGCTTTTTCAAGCGTGCGATGTTCGGAGTAGATCCCTTCCAGTCACTTATGGCAGGCCTTGATACAGTAATCCCGATAAGCTTCGGCACCCTTTATGTCATAGTAAACGTGATAATGCTCCTGTTCAGTCTCATATTTGACAGGCACTACATAGGACTTGCTACCTTCATCAACCTGTTCCTGATAGGTTATATAGCTGAGTTTTCTCAGAAGACTTTAGAAAACTTCTTCCCCGACTTAGGCCTCATCGGAAGAGCAATATGCCTCATAATCGGCATCCTTATAATCTGCGTAGCCTCATCTTTTTACATGACCGCAGACATCGGTGTATCAACATACGATGCAGTCGCCCTCATAATCTCCAACACCTGGAAAAAGGGCAAATTCAAATATGTAAGGATAATCACCGACGTTATCTGCGTTATCCTCGGAGTCGGACTCTACTTCCTCTCCGGCGCCACCATTGACGGTATCGGTGCAGTCATCGGAGCAGGCACGATAATCACGGCATTCTTCATGGGCCCGCTCGTAGATTTCTTTGCCAACAAACTTGCAAAGCCGTTCCTGTACGGGAAAGCACAGGCAACGAAATAAGTTAGCCTTCAAATGTCCAGCCGTGTTCGCCGTGGTAGATCATCTGCCTGGTCATGCCGCCGTCTATACAGATATTCTCACCGGTAATGAATCCGGCTTTGTCAGAACACAGATACATGACCATTGAAGCAATGTCTTCAGGCTTACCGACACGGCCTACCAGTTGTTGGGTTGCATCAGGACCCACGATATCAGAACCAGTAGTATCGATCCATCCCGGCGAAATACTGTTCACCCTGGCTTTCCCTGCAAGACTCACAGCCATTGCATGAGTAAGTGCCGCAATGCCTCCCTTTGCCGCTGTATAGCTCTCCGTCTGCGGCTGACTCATACGGTCACGCGAAGATGAGATATTCACAACGGACGCGCCCGGAGCAAAATAAGGCATCAGAAGCTTAGTCAGATAGAAAGGCGCCGTAACACCCACTGCAAGTGCATACTGGAACTCTTCATAACTGCACTCGTCTATACCTCTCATGACCGGCAGCGCATTATTGACCAGATAATCAACATGACCTGACTTAGACACAACGAAAGATGCAAACTTCTCAAGAGTCGATTTATCAGATACGTCTCCCACAAACCAGTCACCCGGCTGTTTGTCGATCACATATACAACGACACCCTGCGAACGGAAAGCATCAACGATTGCCTTACCTATTCCCTGTGCTCCGCCTGTAACTACTGCGACTTTATGTGTTGGGTTCATAGTGATGTATACCTTTCGTGAGAACTCGCTGTTAATAATCTTAACTGAAAAGCAACGACTTCGCTCTTAGTTCAATTAGACCACATTATTATCCGTGAAAAAACGGAGCAGCAAATCATCATCTACCATAATTAATATTTTCAATGGCTTCATTATGATAGTTCTGTGCTATTTCTCTCAATGTATTTGCGAACCTAAACATCCCCTCTTCATCGGCGGCATTGGCCATATTATTGTATTTTTCTTCCAATTCGAATTCAGGTTTTCCTGTTGGATCCACCCAATGTGCACCGCGCGAATTAAAGGCCTCTATGCTATAACCCGCTCTCACGCCTTCAGCAGTGTCATTCTGCAAATAATAAGCTATTCTTCTATTAATGAAAAAGCCATCAGGATCTTGAGGAGAATAAAACGAAACCTTACCAAACTCCTCTTGAGCAAGTCTCAATAAATCGCATTTAGAAGCTTCTGTTTTTACAATCTCAATCCAATTGTCCAACTTTTCAACATCTATCAATCCATTATCCTGTAATCCTGGTATTGATTTCCAATGATATAGTACACTAAAACTTTTCTTTGCAGCTTTAATGGCATCTTCTGTTTTGTTATCAGGATCTCCTCTATATAGCTTAAGAATCTTCATAAAGAAATCCGGATTGTTGGCCATTTCTTTCCATATTGTTACCGGAGAATACCCATCGATACTATTCAAAAAATCAAGATAATTCCATTCAATTCTAATTAAATCTTCGTTATGATTATCGCCACTTTGCAAACGTTTAATAAGTTCTTGAATCGTATATCTTCCAACTAATAGTTTGTCATCAGAACCATCATAAGAATCAAGTGACTCTATTATTAAATTATCAGAAACAAATTCCTTTTTTGCGTGCTCTGCAAGCAGTAATATATTCAAACTAATATTGGCTCTGCCACACTCATTTAATCTTTTTATTACAATCTCCAACGTAGAAGCATCAATATTTGAACTATAATGTCCACATGTTATTCTCCAAAATAAATCTTGACTCTTCTCGTCTAATGTTTGTATTTTAGAAACACATTCTTTTGACAATGGTAGATTAGAAAGAATCTCCGCTTTTGAGCCGTCACTAAACAATTCAATAAGCTCAAAAAGATGTTCTATTTTCAATCCATTTATTGTTCCGTACAATAAGCTTTCAATGTTAAATGTGCTTTTACCTTTTAAGAGCGATACTATATCTTCATCCGTAGCAACTTTAGCAACACAGTCGCCGAGGAGTGAATGATTCTCAACCTGTGAATTGAGATCGTTCAATCCACTTAGCCCTTTTTCCTTATATATTGTGTTTACAACTGCAATTTGTTTGTCCCTTAATTTATGTGTTTCCTCCTCATAGTTTTCAAAGTCATCAAACAAAGAGAATTGATCCTTTCTAAAGAGTCTTATTACCTCTAAATAATTAGCGTTAGGAATGATAACTGCCATTGCATTATCTAAGGATTCTAAACGGTCAGCTGGAAGAGCCCAATCCGCATTCGAAAAACGCCTGTGTATTTGTACAAGTTCACGAATGCAATTCCAAACTATTTCTTTTTCAGGAAGAGATAAATCTAATGTGTTTTCGATTATCGCTTCGACAATTTGGTTCTGTATATCAAAAGAAACATGAGGAATAACATCTACAATTTCAACAATGCGTTGAACTGAATTTGCAAGCAAGCTAATTGCAACATTTATATATTCCATTGAAGCTTTAATATAATCAGCATCGCTCGTTTTTTCTGGCAACTCAAGTTCTTCCATAAACTCGGGCTTTTCTAGGCTAATGCTGGATGTAGTTTTCCCTGGCATTAGTTTCATAAGAATACCCCAGATTATCTCTTCGTTTGTTGTAGCCAGACTTCGAACAATTGCTATTCTTTTATTAATACTCGCTTGTGTTTGGGGATACCAAGGCAAAAGAATATATACTGTAGTATCTATAAATCTGCTATCAAATTTTGCGAGTTGGACAATTATATTAATTGCACTAGCAAAATATCTCTCATCTACTGCTAAGCATCTAAAGATTCTGTCTAAATGGTAATACCCTTTATATACATATTTATTTTCATTTTCGTGCCTTAGAAACTCTATAAATGGCTCTGATTTCTCTTTAATGAGTTTATCTATTTCATATAGAAATGACTTCGGCTGTGCCTCTCCAAGATATTGAAAATAATCAGACAAAATATAGTAGACCCTAGCATTGGAACAACTAAAAACTCTTCTTTCTATTTCCCATATTTGATTACTAATATGGTTTTTAGTACAATTCGAAAAAGAGAATTCATTGTTTCCTAATATTGCAATTGTTTCAAATACACCCTTTATAATTTCAGCTGAATATTTGGAATTGCTAAAGTAATTGACTGGTTCTGGGAATACTCCCTCTTGTGCATCTTTAGCATAATTATCGATTGAATCAAGAATTGAGTTCGCAACAGAAAAAAACATATCAATATCTTCATCAAACAACTTATTACTAATTGAAAGCAGAAGATTCTTATGAGAATAACAATTCCATATGTTTCTCACATATGAGAAAGATTCTGTATTACTAATCATTTCATCCTTAAACAATTCTTGGCTTGACTTATAATCCCTGCCAGTCATTTGTTCAATGATAGCGATATCACCAGAACACTTTTCATTCCAAGAACCCAAAAAAGCGAATACATTTTCCTCTTTGTTCCTAGTTTTCAATTGTAAAGGCCTTATTGATGATGTGTTCTCAGCCTGTACTTTTAATGAGTATAGTTTTCTTCTACCCGCATCATCAAGAACAGCATTTACAGAACCATATCGCGTAAAAGCTTGACCCTCATATAATACGTCTTTATAGGGATTTTGGTCAGTCGCGCCATCCTTAAAAAGCATCGCTATCTCATAAACATACTCTTGGTTTATCTTGGAGATGTATACATACCCAAAAACCTTGTTATTAAAACTAACCATCCCTGTTTGTACAAATGGTCTTGGCTTTATTTTCTTTAGAAGATTCTGAAATTCGTTATCATCCCTGAGTTGTTCTTTTGTTATACCTTCTAATTCTTTTGTTTTATCCTTTACTCCAAGGATTATAAACTTGTCTTTCCCAACACCTTCAATCGAATTCAGCATAGCATCAACATCTTTGACAAACTTGTGATCCTCGTTTTTAAAGTATGGAAATTGTTTATAATCAAAACATGCGCCTTCAGATGGAAGTCGGCTCAAAATATCTAATATCTTATCTTCAACATAATCTGGCATACTTCTAGCACCTCAAAATACTTAATCGATCAATTATCATCCTTCAATTTATTCTGGTATGTTGAGCTCACGCTGCCGCATTCCTATTAATCGTCTCTATAACCTCTCTAATGCCCTGCCATAAGGTCAGATCTGTAATTATCTCCACCACACTGCCTCTGTCAGTAAATGGTGACTCCTGGAGCACTGACAAATCCTTCATCAGTCCATGTCGCCGACAATGAATGTATCGACAATTAGTGCTGTAAGAGCACCGCTGGCAATTGAAACCGCAATATCAGACTTATTCATCATAACACCTCATGTGATGTGCATACTAATATATTTTTTCTTTATTGTACTCTGCATATAGAGATAATATTGGAACTGTTCTATGGAGAATTTATAGAAAACGGAAGAATTTATAAACATTTCCAGTTACACTTGGTTCACCAAATGCTGAAAAATGATAATAACAATGCATAATTCGGACTTTACTTCCTCTCCGGCGCCACCATTGACGGCATCGGCGCAGTAATAGGAGCAGGCACGATAATCACTGCATTCTTCATGGGATCGCTTGTGGATTTCTTTGCCAACAAACTTGCAAAACCTTTTTTGTACGGAAAAGCAAAGGAAACGAAATAAGTCAGCCTTCAAACGTCCAGCCGTGCTCGCCGTGGTAGATCATCTGCCTGGTTATGCCGCCGTCTATACAGATATTCTCACCGGTAATGAATCCGGCTTTATCAGAACACAGATACATGACCATTGAAGCAATGTCTTCAGGCTTACCTACACGGCCAACTAATTGCTGGGTTGCATCAGGACCAGTAATATCACTGCCTGTAGTATCGATCCATCCCGGCGAAATACTGTTCACCCTGGCTTTCCCTGCCAGGCTCACAGCCATTGCATGAGTAAGTGCCGCAATGCCTCCCTTTGCCGCTGTATAACTCTCAGTCTGCGGCTGGCTCATACGGTCACGCGAAGATGAGATATTCACCACAGACGCACCCGGAACAAAATAAGGCATTAGAAGCTTAGTCAGATAGAAAGGTGCCGTTACACCCACTGCAAGCGCATACTGGAATTCTTCATAGCTGCACTCGTCTATACCTCTCATGACCGGCAGCGCATTATTGACCAGATAATCAACATGACCTGACTTAGACACAACGAAAGATGCAAACTTCTCAAGAGTCGATTTATCAGATACGTCTCCCACAAACCAGTCACCCGGCTGTTTGTCGATCACATATACAACGACACCCTGCGAACGGAAAGCATCAACGATTGCCTTACCTATTCCCTGTGCTCCGCCTGTAATGACTGCGACTTTGTGATTATCTGACATAAGCTGCACCTCATATGTTTTGGAATTCCAATTTAGTCATTTGCCCTTAAATGACTAAATTGAAACATAAAATGACGAAGTTAAAAAGGGCGGTCTTTTAACTCAATTCATCGTACTTAGTGCTATTTCCTTTAGCTTTTTCTATAGGATACTTCTCACTATTCTTCTTTGATTTCTCTTGAACAATCTGATCGATATCAAGATTGCATGCATCTGCCATAAGAACACAGTATGTAAGCACATCTGCAAGTTCTTCTTTTATCTTGTCCATTTTCTTGTTGCAATCGACATCGGTTCCACTCCACTGGAATACTTCCAGAAGTTCTGCTGCCTCCAACGAAATCGAAATGGCTAAGTCCTTAGGATTATGGAACTGTTTCCAGTCTCTGTCATCCCTGAATTTCAAGATCATATCTATAGTTTCCTGTTTCATGTTGCTACCTCTAGATATTTGCTCAAATAATCTCTTAAGTTCTCATCACAAACATAAAGATAAGTTCCACAGATACCGCGTGTCATAAGAACATAGTAGACATTCTTTATGTATTCAAGTAGTTCTTCGTATGTGGCAGTCCTTTTACCATTTGAATCGTAGTAATTCTCAGGATGAACTACAATTTCCTTTTTATCTGGATCATATCCTATATCATTACCTAGGATTACATATGCATAGTTTAAATCGTATCCTTGAATAGAATGAATACATCCTACTTCATCTATTGCCTGCTGCGTGTGAACCCAACCGATGGTCTTATGGTTCCACATACGTTCACAACCCTGAATGGGTATATCTTTTAATGTCTTATCCTCTTTGCTGATCCATGGCCATGCATAACCGGCAATCATTCGGGTAAGTCCATACTTTGATTCTTTTGCGTACATATCTTTCTCAAACTTTGAGAAATCCGTGTACATCTTAAAGTCGTAATCAGATGACGAATATTTATTCTCACACTTGGCAGCAAGGACGCTTTCTATAAAGCTTATATAGTCATTGCCACCTTTGACACGCATTTGAGTCAACAGGTTGAAGTACTGTGTCATGCGTTCATCAAAATGGTCTGTTTTGCGTTTGAATCTTTCAATGTTAATTCCTGAAGGGCCTACTACTTGCATTCCGTCGTAGAAAAGCACAGAAACATCAGACTGCTCGATAATCCAGTCAAGCTCATCAGCTTCAGTAGTAAGACCCAAGCGTTCACAGTTTTGCTTGAATGTGCCCATATAGGAAATGTTCTTATATTGGTGCAACCTGTGGGCTTCATCTACAATCAGAACATCGTATTTGTTTTTGGTAACATCAGACGGTGAAAGTATCTGCGAGGGTGACAATCCATATATGCTCTTGAATATCTTCTTCATGGTGTCGCGAAGAGAGCTTTGAGGCACAACGAAGCCGATCTTTTTATCCGTAAATTCCTCACTGTCTGCAAGATATTTCATCAGATATACAGCGACAATCGTCTTACCACTGCCGGGCATGCCGTTAACAACAACTCATTTGACATTGCCGTTTTTAAGACTGGATAATATGCTATCAACCGCTGTCCTTTGACCATCATTGAGTTCCTTATACGGTGAGTACTTAAAAAGATCCGAATTCTCTATCTCTTCAAGCGAATGCTTGACGAGCTTTTCTTTCTGAAGTTTCTTCCAAAGCTCTACGAACTTCTGATCGTATTCCTTCTTTTGATAGTATTGCTTATCAGCGATACCATTATTTTTGTTTGTTACCTGGAATAATTCATCTGCAACAATATATTGAATTAATTTTGACTCGTAATCGAATGTAACTGATTGATTAAAGAGCTTAGAGTAAATGAAATGTACCTTATCGAAGATTCTCTTCTCTTCCGTAGTCGCATGTTGAGTCATTCTGGTTTTGACATGGCTAGACTCACCAATATAAGCCTGTTTGCCATTTTCCAGAATATACAGCATTGGCCAGTTATCAAGACATGGCTCATTACTGTAGATATTATTTCTAAAATCACCGTCAATGATCTTAAACATCATGCTCATCCTTAGTTTATTCGGTTTGCATAATTATATCATTTGTAAATTTGGTTAATCATTAACCAACAGGAAATAATTTTGTATTAAATCGGTAAATCTCACCTGTGGTACTTTCGTGAAAAAATAAGGCGAGATTTTTGAAATGGAACATATAAAAAAGCCCATTCAACAAAAAAAGTAACTTTTTCAAAGCTTATATTCCAAGGCGACGATGAAGTTCGTTTCCGATTATTTCAGCATCGCGCTCTTGCTCCCCATCAATAACGTGAGAATAGACTTCCAGGGTGGGCATACTTTTAGAGTGCCCAATCGTTCTCTTTATAGAAGAAAGGTTAACATACTTCATTAGTGAAACAAAGGTATGTCTTAAACAGTATACGGTACCAGGAAGGTTTAGTCGCTGATATTCTTTTCTCAGATGATACTGCGATGTAAGTTGTCCGTGAAGATTTGGAAACAACCATTCGCTTTTGCTATTACAAATGTAGCAAAGCTGCTTTTTTACTATATCGCATGCTATCTCATTTAATATAAAAGTCCTATTGGCATTTTTATTTTTGCCAGATGTTATAATCCCGCGTTCATTTACAGATCTTTGAATGGTTATAGTATTTCGGATAAGATCTATGTCACTTATCTTTAATCCTACAAGTTCTCCCGGTCGGAGTCCCGTCACACAACAGAATTGGAAAGCATAAGAATAATGGCTATCAGACTCATCCATATTAAACAGTCTTTTTATGTCATCCGTCTGAAGAATATGGCGTTCCTTTACTTCAGCAGCTTGTGGCGGTGTTAGTAAAGGCATGGCAAAAGGCTCACACACTTCTTCAACTACTGCCATATATCTTATAAATTGATTTAAAGTAGTTCTTATAACACTATAAGTCTTCTTAGAAGGCATCTCACCATTTTTTAAACGAAGATCAAACAAGAAGTTCTGCAGCACCTTAAATCTAAGATCATCTATCTTAATCTTACCCAAATTAGGCAAAATATATGTTTCCCCTATTTGCTTATATAAATGATACGCTCTGTCTCACGACCGTGAATGTTCTTATAATAGTCAAGAAATGGTCCCCAATAATCCTTTACCC
>R21__coassemble_956_pt1 | contig 21267 bp, 21 predicted proteins | sample R21__metabat2_high_PE_030 | metagenome-assembled genome bin R21 | reverse complement strand
TTTTCTTTTGCCAATAAGTTAGGGGCCATCGCTTTCGTTTTGCGACAGCCCCTTTAAGATCTTTGGCGGAGCCGCAGGGATTCGAACCCTGGTGCCCGTGAAGGCAAACGGTTTTCAAGACCGCCTCGTTATGACCACTTCGATACAGCTCCATACCTAAAGGCACTTAAGTATACATAATCCGAAAGACTTTTTCAAGTAGCTGTCTGAAAAGGTTTCTCTTATATATAAATATAGTACCTTAAAGATATAACATCAGTTGCAGAGATACTCGATAAGTCTGTCGAGATCCATGTTGTCCTTATAGTCGATAACGATACGTCCGCGGCCTGTGGAGTTATCAAGGACCTTGATCTTGACCTTTGCGCCAAGCTGCTTCTTAAGCTTTGTCTCAACTTCCTTTGTGCTCAAAGTGAACTGGATGTCAGGAAGCTCTACTGCCTTCTTGCCGGAAGGATTATTCTGGGCTTCGATATACTTCTTAACGAAAACCTCAGCCTGTCTTACGTTCATCTCGCGTGCCATGATGACGTCAGCTACCTTGCGCTGGTCTTCCTTATCCTTAAGAGCGAGGATAGCCTTGGCGTGACCTTCTGAGAGATCTCCCCTGCTTACGAATTCCTGGAGTGATTCATCAAGATTAAGGATACGGAGAGTATTAGCGATAGTAGCTCTGGGCTTGCCGAGCTTCTTAGCAAGCTGTTCCTGTGTAAGCTTGTGGGTCTTAAGAAGATTATCCATTGCTGAAGCTTCTTCAATGGGATTCAAGTCTTCTCTCTGGATATTCTCGATGAGAGCCTGTGCCATTGTCTCCTTATCGGAAAGATCTCTTACGATCGCAGGAATTACGGAAAGTCCTGCAATTCTTGCTGCTCTCCAGCGGCGCTCACCTGCTACGATCCTGTAGCCTTCTCCTTTGCGCTGAACGATGATTGGCTGGATAACGCCGTTTTCTTCAATTGATGAAGCGAGTTCATTAAGAGCATCGTCGTTGAAGTTCTTTCTGGGCTGGCCGTTATTAGGGGAGATGTCGTTGATCTTGAGATCTACAACGGAATCTCTCTTATTCTCAGGAATACCGTCAGATGAAAGAAGCGCACCGAGACCTCTTCCCATAGCCTTGCTCTCTGAGATCGTCTTAACAGCTGTCTTCTTAGCAGGAGCTGCCTTAGGCGAAGATGATTTAACGGCAGCCGTCTTCTTAGCGGGGACAGATTTCTTGGCAGGAGCCTTTGCAACGGGTTTCTTTGTTGCTGTTTTCTTTGCAGGCGCTGCCTTCTTAGCCGGAGCCTTCTTAGCTGCTGCAGGCTTCTTTGATGCAGTCTTGGCTGCTGTCTTTTTGGCAGCTGGCTTTGCTGCTACAACCTTCTTTTTAGGTGCTGATTTGGGTCCTTTTCCTAATCCTCTGGTAGCCATATCTTTTCTCCTTTATGATCTCTTGATTACTTCTTTTGCCAGTGCCTCATATGCTCTGGCGCCCTTGGAATTCTTGTCATAGTCGCAGATGGCAAGGCCGTGGCTCGGAGCCTCTGCAAGCCTTACGTTTCTTGGTATTACGGTTTTAAAGACCTTACTGCCGAAGTACTTATCTGTCTCTTCTTTTACCTGTCTTGAGAGCTGTGTTCTCAGGTTAAACATCGTGAGAACAACGCCCAGGATCTCGAGTTCGGGATTGAGCTTTTTCTTTACGATATTGATCGTGTCCATCAGCTGTGAGAGTCCTTCAAGAGCGTAGTACTCGCCCTGGATCGGGATGATCAGTCTGTCAGATGCAGTGAGAGCATTGATCGTGAGAAGGCCGAGTGAAGGAGGGCAGTCCAGGATTACATAATCGTATGCATCACTTACGGGAGCGATAGCATTCTTAAGGATCTGCTCTCTGGAGATTACCGTAACAAGTTCGACCTCTGCACCGGCAAGATTAATGTTTGTAGGGCAGATGTCGACGTTCTCGGCATTTGTCTCATAGATTACGTCTGTTATGGGTGTGTCATTGATTAGAACATCATAAACCGTCTGTTCAAGCTCACGCTTGTCGATTCCGAGTCCGCTCGTGGCATTAGCCTGCGGATCTATATCTATCAGAAGGACCTTTTTCTTTTTCTTTCCGAGGAAAGCAGCCAGATTTACGGCTGTTGTGGTCTTTCCGACACCGCCTTTTTGATTTACAAGAGCAATTACTGTTGCCATTTTTTACTCCTTTTCAAATTTTCAGCTATGTAGTAAACTCATTCTATCATTTATATATGAAATAATATATGTCATCTTTAATACAAAAGTGCCAATGTTCCACGTGGAACATTTTCGATTTTGACGGATTTCAGTATTTGTTCATAACCTGATTGTTCCACGTGGAACAATTCACCTGCATGTATAAAAACGGGCGCTACCCGGCCGGCAGCACCCGCTTTATGTTCATAAGTATGTTCCTGAAGATAATATCAGTTGTCAATATTTGCAAGCTTTGCGTTGACCTGGATGAATTCCTTACGGGGTTCAACCTGATCACCCATGAGGAGTGTGAATGTCTCATCTGCTTGCTGGGCATCTGCAAGAGTTACTCTCAAAAGCTTACGTGTAACAGGATTCATTGTTGTATCCCAGAGCTGCTCTGAACTCATCTCACCGAGACCCTTGAATCGCTGGATAAGAGGATTCTCCCACTTATGAGCTACCTTGATCTCTTCAATCTCCTTATCATCATAAGCATAATATGCTTCGTCGCCCTTATAGACCTTATAGAGCGGCGGGCAGGCAATATATACATATCCGCCTTCAACAAGAGGTCTTAAGTATCTGAAGAAGAATGTGAGAAGAAGTGTTCTGATGTGTGAGCCGTCGACATCGGCATCAGCCATGATTATGACCTTGTGATATCTGAGCTTTGTCTCATCGAACTCATCTCCAATACCTGCACCCAAAGCCATAACTACCGGCTGGAGCTTCTCATTGGAATAGACCTTATCGATTCTTGCCTTCTCTACGTTGAGCATCTTACCCCAGAGAGGAAGGATAGCCTGATATTTACGCTCTCTGCCCTGCTTTGCGGATCCGCCTGCGGAGTCTCCCTCTACGATGAAGATCTCACAGAACTCTGCCTCATCACTCTGGCAGTCAGCAAGCTTACCGGGAAGTGCGTTATTCTCAAATACAGTCTTTCTTCTTGTGAGTTCTCTTGCTCTCTTTGCGGCATCTCTTGCTCTTGAAGCTGAGAGGCACTTATCCATGATGAGCTTTGCGATATCAGGATGCTCTTCAAGATAGATCTCAAGCTTCTCATATACCGCACTGTCAACCATAGGTCTGATCTCTGCATTACCGAGCTTACTCTTTGTCTGTCCTTCGAACTGGGGATCAGGAAGCTTTACAGAGATAATAGCTGCAAGACCTTCTCTTGTATCCTCACCCTGAAGCTTAACATCGCCGTCCTTGATGAACTTATACTTCTTTGCATAATCATTGATAGCTCTTGTCATTGCTGCACGAAAGCCTACAAGGTGCGTACCGCCTTCAGGTGTAGCGATGTTATTCGCGTATGTATAAACAGTTTCCTGATAAGAGTCATTGTACTGCAGAGCGATCTCTACGAAGTTATCTCCCTGCTTTGTAGCAAAGTAAATAGGAGGTGTGTTGATTGCTTCCTTATGACGGTTCAGATATTCAACAAATGAGATGATACCGCCCTCATAATGGAGATGCTTCTTAACAGGTTCAGAGCCTCTGTCATCAGTGAGATCGATTGTAACTTCCTTATTGAGAAAAGCCATTTCACGGTAACGTGTGATCATTGAATCGAAGTCGAAAACGATGTCAGGGAAGATGGAATTATCAGGAATAAAGTTTGTCTTCGTACCTGTATCATTCTTATCACAATTGCCAACAATGTGAAGAGGAACTGTTGTTTTACCCTTCTCAAATTCGATCTCATAGATATTGCCTTCACGGCGTACCTGGACCTTCATATGATCAGACAAAGCGTTAACTACAGACGCACCTACGCCGTGCAGACCGCCCGAAATACTGTAAGCTCCGCCGCCGAATTTACCACCTGCGTGAAGCACTGTGTGAACGACTTCAACTGTAGGAATTCCAAGCTTTGGATGATTACCTACAGGAATACCGGAACCGTTATCTGTTACTGTAACAGAACCGTCCTTTTCGAGTACTACATCGATCGTATCGCAGCGTCCTGCAAGAGCTTCGTCTACAGAATTTGCAACGATCTCATAGATAAGATGGTGAAGACCTCTTAATGTGGTATCACCGATATACATACCAGGTCTCTTTCTTACGGCCTCAAGACCTTCCAGGACCTGAATATCATCTTCGCTGTATTCGCTGTTGTTGGATGTATCAAAACTATCCTGATCGCCTTCTGCAGCAAGAACGTCAGCCATTGATTCTTCCTTAAAATCCTCAGTCAAAGCTCTGGGGTTCTCAGCAAGATTCTTGAGCTCGTCGTCATCACCATCTTCAACAGGCTGGAAGTAGAGATCGACCGCGCCTGAAGGGCGTGTCTGAGCATCATTTGAGGCCTGGTTCTCCTCAAAATTGAAATTCTTCTCGTCGTTTTCCTTCATAAATGTAAAAACTCCTATTCTTGGCGGCATATTCCGTCAAATGCCCGGAAATGCTGCATTTTTAACACTGTTATTTAAGGTTTTTCAGAAGTTTTCCGAAATATTCAGTCTGTTTAATATCAGACTTGCAGATAAAGGACAAACATATGTTTTATCATCGGTTATTATCAATGATTTCGGTATATCGTCAGTCACATACTGAAGTCTGCCTTGTTCATCCTCACGGTTTAGGAAGTCAGACACATCCTTCTGGGAAGGGAGGACGGTCTCAAGATTGACCACGCAGGTAACCGAAGATTTAAGTACTGAGAGATCATTGCCGATATGAATGAACACTTTAAGCCTCCGAATCGTCCGGAAATCCTCTTCTAACTCATAAATTATATCATAAATTAGGAATATAATATGCTTATTATAATATTATATTAAAGGAAATCAGCCCGCTTTTTAGTGTAATCTGTCCTAAAATCAGGCTTCAGCTTCGATATTGCCGCTCTCAACGCGGTAGAATGCCGCCTTATTTGCGCCCTGCATCACGTCTATCTCTTCGCCTATCATGTTCTTGTCAGTGCATGTGATGAAGATCTGGGCGCCTTTCATGGCCGATACAAGACTCATTCTCCTGGTCTTATCAAGTTCGGAGAATACGTCATCCAGGATCAGGATCGGGGTAGAGGAGACAAACATCTTTATTATCTCCAGTTCGGAGAGCTTTAAAGCCAACGCAGCAGTCCTCTGCTGGCCCTGTGAAGAAAAGCTTTTCATGACAAGACAATCAAGCTTGATCACGATATCATCCCTGTGGATACCGGTAGACGAAATATGTTTATCTATGTCGTAATTACGTACTGATTTCAGCTTGGCAAGGACCAGATCAGAGAGAATACCCTTAATTCGCCCATAATCGCTTTCTGAGAGGCCTTTACTCATATACTCGTCATATTTACTGTTTTTCGTAAGAAACGTTTCTAGGGCCCCTACAACGCCAAATATAGTGTTGTACTCTATAGAAAGGTTTTCCTTGCCTCCTGAAATGCTTCCGTGATGCCTGCAGGCAATGTCTGAAATGAGCTTTACGAACTTATATCGCTTGAGGATTATCTCTGCCGAGAGATCTGCAAGTGAATAATCCCAGAAATTAAGCTGCTCATCTACAAGAGACGGCATGCTGTCACTTGATCTGATGCTCTTGAGAAGTGCATTTTTCTGGGCCAAAAGCCTGCTGTAATTGCTCAGAAGGTTGAAATATGAAGGCGATATCTTGGATATCAGCGTATTTAAGAACTTTCTTCTGAATGAAGGAGCATTTTTGACGATATTTAAGTCTTCGGGAGCAAAGATAACAATGTTACATACACCAATATATTCCGAGATCTTGTCGGCAGGTGTATTGTCTCTTATTAATGTTCTTCCGGGCCTTCCATTCCTGCTTAATTCAGACTTTTCGGTGTAATAACAGGAAGACAAAGAACATGCTGAACCGTCGTCATCAATAAGATCCAGGCTTACTTTATATTCGTTTTCGCCGAATTTTATAAGATCAGTATCTTTACTTGTTCTGTGTGAAGTTACGCTTGATGCGACATAAATACCTTCAACAAGATTTGTCTTTCCCTGGGCATTATTACCGTAAAAGATATTAACAGAAGGCCCGACGTCCAAATCGAGCCTTCCGTAATTTCTGAAATTTTCTAGATGTATGCTTTTTATGAACATTATCTTCTGATAGGAAGAATGAGATAAATGTACTTGTCACCTTCAACAGGTTTAATGATGCATGGTCCCTGACCGCCGTTTACTTCAACTCTGATGATCTCATCATCGATATTCTTAAGAACATCGAGAACATATCTTGAGTTGAAATCAACATCGATAAGATCGCCTTCAAGGCTGATGTCGATATTCTCCTGGAGATTACCTCTTGCTGAAGTAGCCTGAACAGTAAGCTCTGAAGGATTATTGCTTAAGAATCTTACAGGACACTTACGGTCGTCAGTCATGATGATGAGTGAAGCTCTGTCAACAGCATCAAGGAACTGCTTGCGGTTAATAGTGATGACTGTCTTAGGATTCTTTGTAATGATTGAATCGAAATTAATGAACTGACCTTCGATAAGACGTGAGATCATTCTTACGTTGCCGATATCGAAAAGGAGATTCTGCATTGATGTGTAGATATTGATCTCTGCATCATCGTCATCACTTAAAATCTTGCTCATCTCGGTAAGAGCCTTACCGGGAACGATGTAATTGATCTTAGGAAAGTCGTTGCCCATGTCTTCACGGTTGATAGCCATTCTGAAACCGTCGATGGAAACAACAGATAGAACTGAACCGTCGCTTACTACATTACTTCCTGTAAGAACGGGACGTGAAGTATCTCTGGATACGGCAAAGATCGTGTGGTTGATCATGTTCTTGAGCATCTTCTGGCCCATAACGATCTTCTCTGCTTCCTTCTCGTCAACCTCAGGGATCTTCGGGAACGGTTCGGGATCAAGACCGGCAATCTTGAATTCAGCCTGTCCGCACTTGATAGTTGTCTGGAAATTGCTGTCTGAAACGATATCAACTTCAGGCTCAGGAAGCTTTCTGATGATGTCTCCGAAGAACTTAGAATCTATAACAACGGCACCCTTCTCGGTAACATTAGCTTCTACGTCTGCTTCGATACCGGTCTGGAGATCATAACCTGTAAGCTTGATCTTATTGTCATCTGATGCCTCTATGAGAATTCCGTTAAGGATATTGACTGTACTGTTAGCTGTAACAGCTCTCTGGACTATGGATACGTTATTTACCAAGTCATCTCTGCTGCATGTAAATTTCATCTGAAAAGTGCCGCCTTTCCACTAATATAAAATATTTCAAACATTATACACTTAATATTATTAAAAATGTATAGTTTAACGGTGTTACAAAGTTCGATTTTAGGGACATCTTACTAATATCGGCCGGCTGCCTTTGCAGTATTTAAAGTTAGCTATTATTAGTCTTATTATGTCGTGTCTATATGTTCAAAACTGCCTGAAGACCATTATTTTCAAAGGTTTTTGACGACCGTACAATGTATAAAACCAATTTGATTATTGTTCAGAATAATACCCTTTTGAACATTGTTACATTTGTACACAAACCTTCTACAGACTATCTACCGGAAGTTTTGCACATAAGAACAAAAAATGTTCAAATCAGATTATGGACTTATAGATAGCCTCAGCCTCTTTTTTGGTCTCAGGATCCTCATCAACGTTGTCACAACCATGCATGACAGTCGTATGTTTACGTCCGCCGAAAAGCTGTCCGATCTTCTCGTATTTAAGTTCGAGATAGTCTCTGCAGATAAACATTGCAACGTTGCGTGCCTTTGAAATCTCAGCACTTCTGAGCTTTGAAGTGAGCTTGTCAGGTGTCAGATCGTAGTAATTTGATACAGCACTGATGACCATGTCAGGCGTCAGATATTTCTTTTTATTAGGCTGGATAATAGGGAGGAGGATCTTCTGGACGTCATCCAGAGTAAGCTCGCCGTTAGCCAGGGTTACATAAGAAGAAATGGTATTAAATGCACCGTTAAGCTGTCTTATGTTAGTAGTAACGTTTTCGCAGACATAGTCGATTATCTCGTCAGACAAAGGAAGATTCTCGTTCTCGACCTTGCTTAAGAAAATAGCCTTACGTGTCTCAAAATCCGGCGGCTGGACATCGAACATGATACCGTCCTGGAAACGGGAAGTAAGTCTGTTGTCGAGCTGCGTGAGATTTGAAGGAGCTTTATCGCAGGTGATTACGATCTGCTTTCCGCTCTCGATAAGTGCCTCAAAAGTATTAAAGAATTCGGTCTGGACACCTTCTTTACCTATAAGGAACTGGATGTCATCGATCAAAAGGACATCGACAGAACGGTATTTGTTGCGGAATTCCGTGTAATTCTGCTTGCCGATGGTATTTACAAAAGCATTGGTGAACGCCTCGCAAGTCGTGTAGATAACCTTCTTGTCAGGATTATTCTCGAGTATGGCATTACCTATGGCCTTCATGAGATGGGTCTTGCCGAGACCTGAATTACCCCATAAAAAGAAGGGGTTTCTCTGCTTCTGGCCCGGCTTTTGTGATACGGAAACTGCAGAAGCATGGGCAAAACGGTTACAGTCACCTACAACGAAGTTGGCAAAAGTATATTCACCGTTAAGGCCGGTTGAAGTTACGACTTTGCTCTTGTTCTCATTATGTGATTTTGTAGTACCGATAACAGTGGAGTTAAGGGCTTTGTTATCACCCTTAAGGATAAAATTAACAACGCACGGCTTGTCACCGTTAACGAGCTTAATGGCATTCTCGATAGTCTTGCCGAGCTTCTGACTCTTAACGATGCTCAGGGAATATTCGTCTCTGGCTTCAAGAACGAGCTGGATATCATCAGAGTGGCCTACAGTCATCTTGCTGAGGATCGACTCGTAAGTGACGATGTCGATATTCGGATCATACTGTAGAATTTTTAGAGCCTTGTCCCAAACCGAACTATCCATGTAACCCCCCTGTAACATAAATGACGTGCGAATAACATAATATCACGGTTTGGGAGTATAATGAATAAGCATCAAATTAAAAAAGTTTGCTTTTTGGGACAGGATAATGAAAAGGATAGATATTCACAAAAAGGCTAAAACAAAGAAAACGGCTGTAAGCACGACCCTGATAATCGTAAGTGTCGTACTCCTTTTGGTCGGTATAGTTCTGCTTCTGATTGAACCTATTAAGCGCGCTAACAGGCGCAGGATCTCAAATGAAGCTTTGAATGAGATCGAAAAGAAGATCGTATCGACAGATCCTTCCGAAGAGCCTGTTGCAACATATGTAGTTCCAAGAAGGGGCAATGAGGTTGAAGGCGAAGGCTATGATTTTATTGCCGAGACTGAGGAAACAGAGGAGGAAGAAGAGGAAGAAGAGGAATATTACGACGATTATGTCGTTCTAAACTCCATCGGAATCCTATATATCGACAGTATCAACCTGAGATATTCCGTTTGGGATGAGGCTTCACAGGTATCACTCAGATACGGCCTTGGCCACTACGAAGACTCCGTAATGCCCGGTCAGGACGGAAATGCCACGATCCTCGGCCATAACTACAGAGACGGCTCGATGTTTCACAAACTGGGTAATTTAAGCATTGGTGACGAGGTCATTTTCATAGACCTCAACGGCAATGAATATTACTACTATGTAGTTTCATCCGACATCGTCAGCGCGGATGACATATTAGATTATGCATTGGGTAATGTTACTGATTCCCAGCGTCTTACTCTCATAACATGTACTTATGAGTACGGAATGACCGGCTGGAGAAGAGTCGTTATCTGCGAACCGGACTGAATTAATTTAGGTGTATAAAGCATAAATATAATAATATGCCCATATTTATAATAATTCTGTTATAATTGGCGCGGGTTTTTAATAAAACTATTCAAAGAGATATATTTTTGGAGGAATAAACAATGGTAACGGCTATCGTTGGCGCAAACTGGGGCGATGAAGGCAAGGGTAAGATCACAGACCTTCTTGCAAATGAATCAGATATCGTAATCAGATTCCAGGGCGGAGCAAATGCGGGACACACCATCATCAACGATCACGGAAGATTTGCACTTCATCTCATGCCTTCCGGTGTCTGCCACGAGAATATCGTAAACATCATCGGCAACGGTGTTGCTCTTGATATCCGTAAGTTCATCAACGAATACAACTCCATCAAGGAGCAGGGATTAAATCCCCAGCTTCTCGTATCAGACAGAGTTCAGGTAGTTATGCCTTACCATGTTGATTTCGACAAGTTTGAGGAAGAGAGATTGGGTGGCAAGGCTTTCGGTTCGACAAAGTCCGGTATTGCTCCTTTCTTCTCCGATAAATACGCAAAGATCGGTTTCCAGGTTTCCGAACTTTTCGATGAAGAGACATTGAGAGAGAAGATCAACCGTGTTCTTGAGATCAAGAATGCGCTTCTCGTAAACCTCTATCACAAGGATCCCATCGATTCCGAAGAGCTCCTCAAGGAAATGCTCGAGCAGGGCAAGCTCATCAAACCTTTCGTTACAAACACACAGGCTTACCTCTATGAGGCATTGAAGCAGGATAAGAAGATCCTCCTGGAAGGCCAGCTCGGCACAATGAAGGATCCTGACATGGGTATCTATCCGATGGTTACTTCTTCTTCCACATTGGCAGGTTACGGTTGCGTAGGCGCAGGCATCCCTCCTTATGAGATCAAGAAGATCGTCGTTGTTACCAAGGCATACTCTTCATCTGTAGGCGGCGGTGCTTTCGTTTCCGAGATCCTGGATGAAGCAGTTGCAAAAGAGCTCAGAGACAGAGGCGGCGACAAGGGTGAGTACGGCGCTACAACAGGACGTCCGAGAAGAGTCGGCTGGTTCGACTGCGTTGCTACACGTTACGGCGTAAGACTCCAGGGCGGTACAGACGTTGCCCTCACAAACCTTGACGTTTTGGGTTATCTTGACAAGATCCCTGTCTGCACGGCTTATGAGATCGACGGTGAGATCACAAAGGATTTCCCGAATCCCACACAGCTCGACAGATGCAAGCCCGTTATCGAATATCTTCCTTCATGGAAGGGCAAGGGTGAGATCAGAGGTATCACTGAATACGACAAGCTCCCCAAGGAAGCACAGGATTACGTTGAGTTCATCGAAAAGGAGATCGGCGTACACGTATCCATCGTTTCCACAGGTCCTGTAAGAGAAGAGATCATCAGAAGATAATTCTTATTGAACAGAAAACAACCGGAGCTGCAGCCTTATTTCAGACTGCAGCTCTTTATTATGTAAATCTGACCAAAACATAAGCACTCAAAATCATTACGATTTCGCTAATAAGCAAACAATTTCTTGTTTTCGCGAGGGGAGCGCAAGAATATAATTAACCCATAAGATTTCTATGATTCGGAGGAATTCCCATGGCCAAGGAAATGATCCTCGTCCTCGATTTCGGAGGACAGTATAACCAGCTTATTGCCAGAAGAGTCAGAGAGCTCTCGGTCTACAGTGAAGTAAGACCTCACACAATGAGTCTCGATGAGATAAAGGAACTTAATCCGAAAGGCATCATACTTACCGGCGGTCCTTCAAACGTATACGATGACGATTCCCCGAAATGCTCGCCCGACCTTTTTAAAATGGGCATTCCTGTACTCGGTATCTGCTACGGCGCTCAGCTCATGAACTATCTTCTGGGCGGCGAAGTGAAGGCTGCTCCGGTAAGAGAATACGGACACACCGACGTTCTTGTCGACACAGACGTGAAGCTCTTCAAGGACGTCTCACCCAAGACAGTATGCTGGATGAGCCACACGGTCTACATCGCACAGCCCGCGCCCGGATTCAAGATCACGGCTCACACGGAAGTCTGTCCCGTTGCAGCAGCAGAGAACGTTGAGGAGAACCTCTATTGCGTTCAGTTCCATCCCGAAGTCGTACACACAGTTGAAGGCACAAAGATGCTCGCAAACTTCGTTAAGGACGTCTGCAAGTGCAAGTGCGACTGGAAGATGGATTCATTTGTTGATACATCCATTAAGGAGATCCGCGAGAAGGTCGGCACAGGCCGTGTCCTCTGCGCTCTTTCCGGTGGTGTTGATTCATCCGTTGCAGCAGTCCTTCTTTCAAAGGCTGTCGGCAAGCAGCTCACATGCGTATTCGTTGATCACGGTCTCTTAAGAAAGAACGAAGGCGACGAGGTTGAAGCCGTCTTTGGCCCTGAAGGACCTTACGATCTTAACTTCATCAGAGTCAACGCCCAGGAGCGTTTCTATTCAAAGCTCGCAGGTGTTGAAGATCCTGAGACAAAGCGAAAAATCATCGGCGAGGAATTCATCCGCGTCTTCGAAGAAGAAGCAAAGAAGATCGGTGCCGTTGACTTCCTCGTTCAGGGCACTATCTATCCTGACGTTATCGAATCCGGTCTTGGAAAGAGCGCTGTCATCAAGTCACACCACAACGTAGGCGGCCTTCCTGATTATGTTGATTTCAAAGAGATCATCGAGCCCCTCCGTCTCCTCTTCAAGGACGAAGTAAGAAAGGCCGGCCTTGAGCTCGGCATCCCTGATAACCTCGTTTTCCGTCAGCCGTTCCCCGGCCCCGGACTCGCTATCAGGATCATCGGCGAAGTTACTGCAGAGAAGGTTAAGCTCGTTCAGGATGCAGATGCTATCTTCAGAAGAGAAATGCAGCTCGCAGGCTTCGACAAATATGCTAACCAGTATTTCGTAGCCCTCACCAATATGCGTTCAGTAGGATGCATGGGTGATGAGAGAACATACGATTACGCATGCCTCTTAAGAGCAGTTACAACAACAGACTTCATGACCGCTGAAGCAGCAGAGCTTCCCTGGTCACTCATCAACAAAGTCACAAGCAGGATCGTTAACGAAGTCAAAGGCATCAGCCGCGTCTTCTACGACTGCACGGGCAAGCCCCCTGCAACGATTGAACTTGAATAACATACAGAAATCTCAAGAAGCCTGAAATCATTGCGTTTCAGGCATTTTTATATCTTGAATGAGTTCAAAATGAGTTCACTTTGTTTTATTCCTGTACAAATAATTTTTTGTATCAATTGTACTCAGTTATATTGAAAATCTCATTTTATTCTTCAAGCCATTTCAACTCAGGTTCTATTTCCCAAAAAGACTTTCCTTCGAAAATCTTTGCCTCGAGAAAGCATTTTTTGACATAATCCATGTCATCATTTGTTTCTCTGTATATTTCTTTGAAATTCATGAACTGACCATCCAGGTCTTTTTTAGACTTGTAATAACGATTTTCAATTATATCTGCTTCCCAGCTGTTAACAAAGAATGTGAATTGATCATCTTGCGTGTAGCCTTCGCACCAATATATCTTGCCTTTGTAATATAATGTTGCTTCGTTATACCATCCTGTGTCAAGGAATTGTTCGAGTTCTTGTTTGGTCATAATCCTAGCTCCTTAAGATATTTATAGTATTTTTTGTAAATCGGATCGTCTTTTGTAAGAAGAATCGCAGGTGATCTATTTAAATCCTGATCATATGTATGATAATGTAAAACACGCTTACTTAGATCCTTATCAAGACTCTTTTCTGAATGATAAGCTATTTCTAATACGAGATGTCCATTTTCATCATACTGCCTTAGTTCACGTAACGTGTTATCGTGACTAAGTTTAATATAAATCCTGTTTGGTGTATGTGAATAATCGGGTAGGCCGTGTCTTCCATTGTTACCGACGAGAATTTTGGCATTCGGGTCCAATACATAACCTGTTGATGTATATTCATCAGTAGTGGCATGACCATTTTTCGTATATGCACCTCTTGAGGACATTTAGATCACCTCCTTCAGAGTAGAGTCCCAATTGACAAAGCTTGGTTGCCAAAAACCGGGATATTTTTCCCAATTACCAAATGATTCGGTATATTTCACAATACAGACATCATCGTCAATCCCAGATACTTTATCGCCAACACATATGATCTTGGTTTTAGGAAATCTATTGCGGAAGGCGCGGTATCCTGTTATGAATTCTTCATACGATTCAATATTGTTTGTTCCTAAGGTAGAAATCAGAACGGTACCACCGTCTCGTATGCCGCTAAAGCATATATCATATGTATCTGATTTAAGCCAGCCTATAGTTGGGATAACACATCTTCCGTTAGCTTGCATATAAGCTCCGGACCAGCGATTGTTGTAAACAGCACAAGTAATCTGATGATTATCCATTTTGTTGTCCATGCTAAAATCAAACGATGAAACCGCTAGGTAGCGACTTGTTCTATGCATAAATGCATCCATATTGTTGTAGTTTCGGATCAAAACATCGTCAAAGTTAAATGAGATAACGATCTTCGAATCGGCGTTTTTGTCTTTTGAATTTGCATTCTTCGAGTTTATGAGCCATATACCATTATTAATATCTGAAATATCTATATTGACTGGCTCGATAAAAGGTATTGATCTCTTATCTCTCTTAACAAAGGATGGAAGCGGTCTTACAATTCGGATATATTCTTTATTATTGTATACGGGCATATATAGCCTCCTTCTAAATTATTGGGGGTACCAAAAACTCAAAGGATGTGGCACAATATACTTGCTTAAGGTAGGGTGTACTACATCCTATGAGAACACTGATTGATGCCCCTAGCTGATATCAGTGTTTTTTTTGCATTAATCAACTGAATCACCTCCTCTTGTGGCAACGATGCTGTCGAGATACAGCTTAAGAAGTGCAATTTCATACTGTGTATAAGATTTTGTTTTTTGGTGATGGGACTTCCAAGCAAGATAGTAGCCATAAGCGTAGTGAGCTGCTTCATATGTAATATCGAAATGATCATAAATCTCTTTATAGCTTTGAGGATTAATCCTGTCTACGAGTACAGGAGGAGCAATAGCATATTTTGCAAAGAAGTCAGCCTCATCTTCTTCTCGATCTCGATTATCCGGGGATCCTGTATGATCCAAAACTATATGTGCTATCTCGTGCAGAATAGTCATATTCTGTCGTTCATACGAATGACCGATATCGTTGTAATAAATGCACTCTTCAGTTCCCACACAAGCTACAAATCCGTCAGGGTCAACAGATTCTGCGCATTTCCGTTTTTCTGGAGATAAACTTGAATAGGGAATAAGCTTAATCCCCATCTTTGTTGCTATCTCAAATCCTGAAACAGGAATACATTTGACCTGATATTTAATGAAAAGATGAATGACCTCACCCTTTATAAACTCGTAAGTATTATCGTCAAATTTCCAGACAGCGTTACTCATTGTGTCCACCCATTAGGATATCAAGTATCCTGCGTTTTTCTTCAAGGGTCATGTTGCAACTGTTCCTGGCTATAAGCTTTGTCGCATAGCTGACCTCAGTGTGGGCATCACAGGGAATTCCCTCCATAAGGTAATCAGAAGTTGTATCAAGTGCTTCTGCAATCTTTGCCATAACTGAAGCACGGGGCACTCTGTCCCCCTTGATGTAGTGTGATATAGCAGCCTCTGTGCAACCGACGGTTGTTGCTAATTCTTTTTGGCTCATATTCTTTTTCTCCAACAGTTTTCGCATTCTTTCTCCGATTGCCATATTACTTATCCTCCTGATTCATCCTTGGTTACAAAGTGATATTAACAGCAAATTATCAAAATGTCAATTACAACCGCTATATATTGTGGTGTATAAAAGCGATACTACTATATTTGCCGATCATTGATAATTGTATATAATTATGCAGTTCTCTATCAGTTGTTCCTGAATATCATTCGCACGGAACGCCATACAACCGGTATAGCGACTTTTCCTGAACTATATGAATATTGTCAGATTTCTTGGCAATTGTCCAACAGCCTCTCGGAACCGCCTTGTTGGTAAACAAAAAAACATATTCCTTATCAGATAAAGGGATCTTCTTCATAGCCCTGAGCGCTTTCTTTAAGAGTGGTGTTTTTATAAGTCCGCATTTGAATAAGATCATGCGGTGAAGATATTTATCTTCGCCCACATAATCGAAATTGATTTTATCAATGGTTACGTCTTGATGCAGTTCATCGTTGATAATGTCGAAGCTCCAATTTTTAAAATAGTAGTGTTGAAGATAATCCAGGGATGCAGTCCTAAAAAACCGGCGATATACTTCTTTTCTCAGTTTTTCATCAAAACAAATAATAGTCTGATCGCTAATGGCAAAGCCGGCTTTGAGTTTTGCTGTATATACGAATGCGTACCAAAGATATATATACGAATTAACGATGAAGTATTCTTTATGCCCGTTCTGAGATTCCTTTTGACGGATCAATCCTTTTTCCAGAAGCTTTTTCAGATATTCGAGACAGGCATTGTTCTTCATGCCTGAAGCCTTTGCAATAGTAGTCAGGGCTTTGTTGCTTTGTGTCATTGCATATAGGATCGTGTTATAGGTCTCGACAGTAGAAAAATGCCTTTCTAGGATCTTTGGCGCCAAATTCCAAAATGCAGATTCGGGAGTGAGAAGACATGCAAGTTTTTCTTCGAATGAACCATGCAGATTGAATTCAATCATAATTTCCGGGTAACCGCCCGTGATGCACAGTAATTCCTTTAATTCTTTTCCTGTCAGATCCAGATGGTCAGACAATTTTTTCCATGACATGAGAGATAATTCAAAAGTCGTGTGTTCCAATTCGGTGGGAGTAGTGTCCTTAGACGAAATCAACACAACTTTCAGCTTCATAGAATCCTCTTTCATATTCATAAGGGTGTTCCAGAAACACTCGGTATTCTTTCCGCAGTCCGCATCATCTATTATCAGGTATTTATATGTTTCCTGACTGCAGATCCAAGCAAACATATCATCCCATGTCTGGCACTCGGAGTGGATCAAACCAGGCAGGAGACTTACATCATATCCTTTGAAGGATAGGGAGAAAACTCCATCTTGGGTTGCGGTTAATCTGTTCCATAATCTTGTCTTCCCGGTAAATGGATCCCCGAGAATAACGACGATATCCTTGCACCAATGCGCATTGATGTCTGATATAAGGCGGCTGTAATCATAGAAATCAGTTTCTTTGTCCATATTATTCCTCGTGTATTTATCAAATTCATATTTGATGATTTTGCTCTACACACCCTATTTTACACCCAAACACCAAAAATATGTTCTTTTTCTTCGCCTCGAAACCCTTGTGTTTATTGAACAGAACAAATGTTCACAATTTGTTAACACGAATTACACCCAATGGGTCTGTAACCCAACAGCTATATAGTGAAGGCACAAGTTGAAAGCCTCCTGAAAGGGAGACTGCTAATTACCTTCACCGTAACTTGACAACTGAATAAACAAACCGGAAGGTACGTTCCTTGTATCGGCGTTAAAATACCGAGCCAAGTTGACTCCGACCTCGCCATGACCGGCCGCAAGACCGAGAGCGATAAAGGGGATGAGTCAGAATCGGGGTTGCACCCCGAGGGAGGCGATGAAAGATACAAAGGGATAATGATACTTCTGTGATGAGCAGCGGGGGCGTATCAGTCACCCGGGGTGAGAGTCCCATGTACTCGTAGTCAGCAATGCGAGAGCCCTCCGGTTTTATAACACAAACACAATAGGGGAAAATCAGTCTTCCAGGATATTGATGCCCTTAGAAGAGTCCAAGCTAATCCGGTAACCGGTAAGCTCTATCTCCAGTAAACCGATGTCTGTTTTAGCTTTAGCCAGGCAGTCCTTTTCTTTACGGGAAAGCTTTTCCTTTCTTTCGAGAGAGGAGATGGCGTAGTAAAGAGCTTCCCATTCGATCATCTTCGAAAGCACGAAGTCGTTTTGAAGTTTTAGCGTGATCTTCGAGAGCTCAAGGGAATCACTGGCATCGGGGTAAAGGGGCCTGAAGTACGCCAAAAGATTGTTCATAGGCGTGAGTTTGGCAGACTTTTTTGTGATAGCACCGGATGTATCTCTTTTGCCGGAAAGTGTCATAACACCTGATCGGTGAAGAGACATCAAAAGTTCAAAGAGATTACCGAGTGTCTGGAACCTTCTCGTATCTGAATCAGGATTATTGAGGGAAGAATAACTTATACCTAAAGCATCCGCGATCTTCCTGATCTGATCTTCACGAGGGATCATCTTCCCGGACTCATAATTGCAGATGGAAACATAGTGTATGCCGGTAGTTGCAGCCAGCTCACGCTGAGTCATATCTGCGTTCTTACGGTAGTATCTGATTCTTTCTCCTATTGTCATAACAACCTCCGCCATTAGTGAAGTATATCACGAAATTAGCGGAAACACTAACTTTTGCAACAAAAACATTGATTTATAAGGTCAATGAAATTACAATTATATTAGTGTAAACGCTAATATAATTATCAAATCTATTAACAGGAAGGTAATTTATTATGGAAAACACTAAGTTTTATGTAACAGCCGAAGAGCTTTCCGAAGCTTACGGCATATGCCTTTCAAAGGCATACAAACTGATTAGGCAGCTTAATGCTGAACTTGAAGCTAAGGGCTTTATCATCGTTCAGGGAAAGGTGCCGAGAAGATATGTTGAAGAACGTGTCTACGGATATGCACCTATAGGAACGCTCAATGATGATCCCGGGAACGGAAAGGAAGCTGTATGAGTACACAGAAAGATCCTAAAACGGGCAAGTGGAATGTCCAGTATTGGTACACAGATTGGACGGGAAAGAGGAAGCATTCTGTTAAACGCGGGTTTAACACAAAGCGTGATGCTGATGAGTGGCTCTCCAGCTTCCAAAACAGGAAGGGGTCCAAACTTAACATATCGTTCGGAGATTTTGTTGAAATCTACTTTGAAGATATGGAGGTCAGACTGCGAAAGTCAACGATTCTGAGCAAACGATATCTGTTTAACTCGAAGATCTTACCTTATTTCAAAGATAAGCGGATGGATGAGATCACGGTTTCGGATATAAGGAAATGGCAGAATCACCTGATAAAGACTGAGAAGTCAGCTACGTATATTAAGACGATTAATAATCAGATGGCAGCTTTGTTCAATTATGCAGTCAGATATTATGATCTTGGTTCTAATCCGTGTTCAAAAGCAGGAACTGTGGGTAAATCTAACGCAGATGAAATGAACATATGGACTTTGGAAGAGTTCTCGTTATTCCTTGATGCAATTATAGATAAACCGCAGTCATATATGGCCTTTATGCTATTATTCTGGACCGGTATGCGTGTAGGAGAGCTTCTTGCTCTGACTCCTTCCGATATAGATTTTGAAACCCGTGTTATCAGGATTACAAAGTCATATCAGCGTCTGAATAAGGAAGATCTCATTACGGAACCAAAGACCGAGTGCAGCCGTAGAAAGATAACGATACCTGAGTTTCTGATTCCATATATTAAAGACTATGAAAGCCGTATCTATGGACTTAAGAAGAACGAAAGACTTTTTCCCTTCACCAAAGGTTTTCTAGAACACGAGATGAAGCGGGGAGTTAAGATTTCGGGTGTGAAAAAGATCAGAATACACGATTTACGTCACAGCCACGCGAGTCTTCTGATATCAATGGGGTTCGGAGTTAAGGATATACAAAGCCGGCTGGGACATCAGAAGTCATCTACAACACTGGATACGTATTCACATCTATATCCTGATTCACAGGCTAAGTTGGCAACTAAGCTTAACGATTTCTACAGAGGAGGCAGCGATGAAAAAGAAGAAGAATGATCATAACCGCTTAAGGAGCCGGTCTATAACTTTCAGACTGACACCAGAAGAAGAGGTTCGGATCAGAGAGAGGATCAATGTTCTTGGAATCCCGATGCAGGAGTTTTTCCTGAACGCATTTACCGATACAAAAATTGATTTCGTATGGGGAATGTTTGAAAGCGAGAGGTTAGCTATCGAGATCAGGAAATTGAGAATGGCTCTTGAAGAAATAGATCCGAATGAAATGATAGATGATGTATTGAGATGTCGGATCTGCCTTGAAGAGATCGAAGATATCCTCAGGTGTGGTCACCAACTCCCGGAGGAAATGCCATAGGTGAAAAACAATATAACAAACCAAGCGGTAGAAAAGAGCTTTCGATTCCTGTTATCAGGAGACAGAAGCTCTTTATTATTGTCAAAAACTATTATACAAGGAGTGATAAACAAAAATGAATGAAGTCAAAAATAAAACTGCCCAAAACGCTGCTGCAACAGCTGAAGGACAGTCAAATGTAACTAACACCGACAGTATAGCGGAAGAATCTGTTATCCGCAACCGTAAAGTGAAAGGGTCATCACGCATGATATCCGATGCGATAATCAGCAGTGGAAGGTTCCTGAAGCTCTCTGACAAGGCGAAAGTGCTGTATATGTATCTAATTGTCAGAACAGATGATGAGGGTGCAGTCGAAGCATATCCGGCTATGATCCTTGTCGGAGCCGGGTCGGAAGAACTTGAGGAATTGGTCAGCAAGAACTTCGTTGTAAGACTCAATGAGGATGACGTAGTATTGGTCAAGGATTTCTTTGAACAAAACACACTTAGATCAGACAGAGTAAAGGCTTCGAGGTTCCATGATCTGATCGCTGGCATATGTCCGCAAAATGCGGCGGACTGTCAGCATAATACAATTCAAGTCAATCAAACCGAATGTAACTTAACCCAACCCAAAGGAAGAGAAAGCAATTCAGGTCAATCCAAATCAGTCCAAGAAGACGAGCCGGATGAGGAGGATGACAGGGGTGGGTATTATGTTTTCAACCCCAAAGAAGAGTACGTCATTCCATATGTTATGGACAGATTTGCTTATAAGTATGGTTTTAGTAAAGGCGATGTAAGGCTTCTTGTTGAGCTTGCAGATATGCTTGAAGGTATTCCGCGTGAAACAGATCACGATCCTGACGGCTCCGGGTATGAGTGGATGCAGGACTATTTTGCAATCATGTTCAGGAAGTTGGAACGTGAGATATCCAATAAAGAGATAAAGGATAAATACGCCTACTTTAAGGCCATGATCGAGAACGATCTTAGAGCTGAAGGAAAGTTACCTGAAGTCTATAACGACATTAGAAAAGCGGGCTAATTACCTTGCTCACAAGCGGAGACTCGGGGGATACATCTGTGCATCTCCCGGGTGCTCGCCATACTCCTGAAAACGTTCTCATACAATTGTCCTAATTAGT
>R21__coassemble_852_pt1 | contig 23097 bp, 17 predicted proteins | sample R21__metabat2_high_PE_030 | metagenome-assembled genome bin R21 | reverse complement strand
AAATACAGCGCCTATCAGACCTGTCTACTCAAATACACAAGAAGCACGCCAGCAGCAGATGGACGAACTTAATTCTGATAAGGTAGGAGAAGAAGCAAATACTCCTGCTCTCGTCATGGATTCCGCTGCACCTTCTGCAGTAAGATACACGGATAACACTTATCACCGTAATACAAGACAAAAGGAAATTCATTTAAAGCGTCCTTCATCTGCAAGAACTGCACAGCCTGTTCAAGAGGCAGTTTCCGCTCCCACACAGGAAACTTCAGATGGTTTTACATCCGACACGGATGTTCTTGAACAGAGTGCTCACGAAGAGAACGAAAACACTTAATCCTCAGGCTTTCCTGTCACCCTCAAACACTTGAAAATAAGGGCTTTGCACCTTATAATTTTAATGTCTTCTAATATATTTTTTATATGAAGACGTGTGTGCTTTTTTTGGAGGAAACTTAAAATGTCGGGTGGCTATTCGGGGCGCTTCTCGCTTAAATTTTTGTGCGCATTAGTATGCGCATTTTTTGCTTTTTCAATTGCAGTTAATTGTTTTGAATCTCATGATGTAAGAGCTGATGGTTCGATAAGTATTGGCGATTCCTGGTACAGTGGTGATTTTGCCGGTTTCAGTTTTATCGTTTCAGGTTTTTCAGAGGGACAGAATGTTGACATAGCATTTTTAGTTGATCCTAACGAAGTGCACGCATCGTTTGATGGAAGTGCTGTTTCGATACTTTCCGATGGTGGTGATTATACAGTCAAAGTAAGGGTAATTGGATGGAATGGGGATGAAGGATCACCAAACGGAACCTACTATATCGCGTTAAGTGGATTCAATATTACTTCTTTGAATCCTTCTGTTAATTATTTCGAAATCTCAAGAAATCCGGAACCTACAGAACCTGATCCTACTACTACCGAACCTACTACTACCGAACCTACTACTACCGAACCCACTACTACCAAACCCACTACTACCGAACCCACTACAGTTACTATCAATACACCTGTACCAACTAAAGCGCCTACAAAGGCACCTGATCCGACTACTGCTCCTACTCAGACACAACAGGAGACACAAGCGACACAGGCAACGGCAGAAGCTGATACGACCACTGATACATCCGCAGATACTTCCGATGCAACAACGGCAGTAACTGAAAGCGCGGCACAGACAACAACAGCAACAGTTGCTACATCTGCTTCTGTGGTTATGGCTACAGAGACTCCTACTGTTGAAGAGACCTCCATTCTCGATGAAGACGGAGACGGCGCTGCCGATGAGACAAACGCAGATGGCACGCCTGTAGTTGCGGCACTTACAGCAACAGGTTCAGGCGGAAGCAAGAGCGGCCCAAAGAAGTCTTCCGGTGCAAGCTGGCTCTGGATAGTTCTTCTCATCATCGCAGGTGGTCTTCTTTATCTGAGATACAGATATCTTAAGAAAAAGGAAAAACTTGATGGTTCTGACCTTGCGATTGCTTTTATTCCAGGTGTACCTTTCCTCGCTGAAAAGTTCTTCGGTTATCTGGGTCCAGTTAAAAGCATGAACACGGCTGCACCGGTTTCCGAAAAGATCTTTAATACAGCTAATGCCATGAAAGAGATCAAGGCTATGGAAACTTCTGAAAAAGGCATTGCTACTGGCACAAGGCCTGCTGTTCAGAAAGCACCTGTTAAGAGACCTGCAGAGTTATCAGTCAATCATTCAAAGACTGTAGCCGAAGCCAAGACAGCAGAAACGGCTACTGCTGTTAAGACTGCTTCTCCGGCAGCAAAGACAAGTGCTCCCAAAACTTCAGTTCAGAACAGTAAGAAGGAAATTACAGCTGATCAGTTTGCAGGACGTGAAGAAGCTAAGAAGCTTCTTGAGGAGAGAAGAGCTGAACAGGCAGCAAGAGTTGAACAGATCAGAAAGAATGCCGAAGCAAGAAAGGCAGCTGCCGCGAAGGACGGCATTGCAAATGCAGAGAAGAAACCTGTTCAGCAGAAACCACCAGTCAAGAGACCTGCAAGTCTTTCCGTAAATCATGCACAGGCTGTAGTGACAGGTGCGGCAGTTGGAACTGCTTCAAAGACGGCTGATACAGCAGCTAAGAAAGCAGCCAATACAACTGCGAATACAACAGCTAAGACAGCGGTATCCGCTACACGTCCAGGATCAAATATGGCAGTTGAAAAAACAGAAGTAAAACCTATCGGGAAAATTGGTGTAAAATCTGAAGAGAAACCAGTTGATAAGGCTGTTTCAAAGCCTGCTGAAAAGCCCGTTGAAAAGAATGTTGAAAAAGCAACAGCAAAACCTGTTGAGCAGAGTACACCTGCCCAGCGTCCCGGCAGTGCCGCAGTGTCTGTCGGAAGCGTAACTGCCGTTGCCGGAGATAAAAAGGAAAACACTACCGAAAAGAAAGAGAAGCCTATGGAACACAATTTTACATCCGCTCCTCAAAATGGACCCGTTAAGCGTCCTAAGGCAGAGCTGACCCCCGAACAGATCGCAGAACGCGAGAAAGCAAAGAAACTTCTTGAGGAGAGAAGAGCTGCGCAGGCTGCAAGAGTAGAAGAGATAAGAAAGAATGCCGAAGCCAGAAAAGCTTTGGTTTTCGAGCAGAACCAGCTTGCAGAAGAAGCCAGGAAGGCTGAAGAGGCCAGAAGGGCCGAAGAAGAGCGCCTGGAAAGAGAAGCCCGTAAGGCTGAAGAAGCAAGGATCGCCGAGGAAGCTGCCAAGGCAGCCGAACTTGCAAGACAGGAAGAAGCCCGTAAGGCTGAAGAAGCGGCTAAGGCTGCTGCCATAGCAAAGGCGAAGGCTGAGGCTATTGCCGAAGAAGCAAGAAGACTTCAGGAAAGGGCACGAGCAGCTGAACTCGAGCGAAAAGAGGCTGAGGCTAAAAAGAGAGAAGAGGCCAGAAGGCTGGAAGAAGCAAGAAGAGCCGAAGAAATAAGACAGGCTCAAGAGGCAAGAAGGATAGAAGAAGCGAGAAAAGCAGAAGAGGCAAGATTAGCTGAAGCGGCCAGACTTGAAGCTGAAGCAAGAGCAGCCGAAGACGCAAGGAAGGCTGAGGAAGCAAGATCTCTTGCAGAAGCAAAAGCTGCGGAACGCGCAAGACAGGAAGCTGCTGAGGCTGAAAGAGCTGCTGCCGCTGCAAAGGCTCAGGCTGAAGCAAAACTGGCAGAGGCCCAGAGAGCTATGGAAGCTGCTGCTGCCGCAAGGGAAGCTAAGGCTGAAATGAACAGGAAGCAGAGTAAAACATCCGCTTTCTTTAAGACGACAATGGCAACTTCAGACAATGCGGTTATGCCTCAGATTTCAGCAATTTCAGCTGCTGACGGATATAAAGAACATCTTGAAACTAAAGCCGAGAACAAGGCAAAGGCTGATGCATCGAAGGAAAAGAATCCTTATAACGCCTATAAGGGCGGTATCCCGACGACATCCAAAGTCCCTGACGGAGCTGCAAAAGCGGCTGAACGTGCAAGGGCATCTTCCAATGCCAACCAGCTAGGAACGATCCTCGCCGGACAGTCCAATAATGCCGGAAGACCTGTATGGTCAGCACCCGGATCAAATGCGGCTCCTTTCAAGGAAAGTAATGATGCCAGAAAAGAAAGGATCCGAGAGCAGCAGAAGAAGATCGCCGAAGAAAAGGCAAGGAAAGAAGCTGAAGAAGAAAGGACCAGAAACCCTCAGCCGAGTTATGCCGACACTGCCAAAACACGCAAATCCGCATTTTTCGACAGGGGATATGTAAGACCTGAGAATACGAACAGCGAGTCAGAAGAGCAGTCATCTGCTTATGACGGAATAGTACGTCCGTCTGCTATAATAGATAAGGAGCGTGATTTTAGGAACAATCCGACGGCTCCTGCAATGGGTGCGGATGTTGAAGGCAACAGGCCTCCGATCATGGATCCTAAAGCAGGTGCGGCTCCTACGGCACTTAAACCGAAGCCGGGATTCAAGCCTTTGAATCCTAACGGTTCTAATAACTGACGAAGACTTTTCAGGGGGATAATACTATGAAAAGATCTAAGAAACCATTAACCTTTGTTGCTGTCGCAGCAAGCATCGGCGCACTCAGCCTTGGGCTTGAGGCATGCGTTTACGGGCCTCCGCAGCAGCCTCATGAGACTAATGTTTACGGACCTCCGCCGGAAACTTCGATCACTGAGACAGTAGAGACAGAGGAAGAAACTAAAGCTACCAAAGAAGAGAAACCTTCAGATCCTACTGATGGCAAGGAAGTAGTTGTATACGGACCTCCTTCTGATCTTGTAGACGGACCGGAAGAAGATGTTTACGGTCCTCCGCCGGAAGTTGAAGAATAATGTCTGTGGATACAAACGAAGCCAAGAAGGTATATCTCGACAGAAAAGCCGAAGAACGTGCGAGGCTTTTCAAAGATCCCGAACTGATATATCTGTTTTTCGAATTGACCAGAAGCTGCAATGAGAAGTGTTTTCACTGCGGAAGCAGTTGTGCGCCAGGATTGGGACACGGCCCTTCCGTTGAAGAATTCAAAGCAGTATTAGATGACGTCAAAGAACACTTTGATCTGAAAAAACTCCAGCTCTGCATTACCGGCGGCGAACCGCTATTGTATCCCGGTTTTGCCGAGCTTTTGGGCTATGCACATGAACAGGGTTTCCGCTGGGGCATGACTACCAATGCAACCCTCATAACTGAGGACGTTGCAAACATGCTCGCTGATGTCGGCATGGGTACGGTATCCGTAAGTATCGACGGACTCCGTGATACACACGACAGACAGAGAGGCCTTAAGGGCGGTTACGACAAGGCTATGAGAGGAATCCAGAATCTCATTGACCGCAAGGCTTTCAAACACATCCAGGTTACGACAGTCGTTAATCACAAGAATATCGGTGAACTTGATGAGCTCTTTGAGATCATGGATTCAATCGATCTTGATTCATGGCGTGTAATCGGAATCGAGCCGATGGGAAGAGCCTTGGATTATCCCGATATGCTCCTTACGCCTGATGACCAGAGATATCTGTTTAACTTCATACGCGAAAAGCGTGAGCAGGGCATACCCGTAAATTACGGTTGTTCGCACTTCTTGGGTCTTGAATACGAAAGAGACGTAAGAGACTGGTTCTTCTATTGCGGTGCAGGCACACACACCGCTGCGATAAGGATCAACGGCGACATCACTGCCTGCCTCGATATCGAAGACAGACCTGAATTCGTACAGGGAAACATTGCTAAAGATAAGTTCAGTGATGTATGGTTCAACCGTTTCCAGGTTTACAGAAAACCTTTGTCTTCACTCTGCAAGGAGTGTCACGACTGCGAGTGGGAGAAGTGGTGTGCCGGCGGTTCCAGACACAGCTTCGACTACGACAACAACAAGCAGAGAGTCTGCTTCAAGAACGTTCTCTTTTAATAATTTTATAGAGAGTGTATCATTAAAAGTACTGAACTTCTTTCCGGGAGAAGCGTTTAATGCACCAGAAGATCGCGATAATAACAGGTAGCTCATCAGGTATAGGAAAAGCTTTTCTTGAGCTTGTTGCAGGCGATAACGGTGAGTATTTCAAGTCGCCTTTTGATGAGATATGGGCAGTGGCTAGACGTAAGGATGCGTTAGATGAGATCGCATCTTCCGTTGGCGGCGGCAGGGTTGTTCCGATAGTTGCCGACCTTTCCGACAATTCCGGTATACAGATAATCGAAGACAAACTTAAGGCAGAAGAACCCGAAGTCGGACTTCTCATTAATTCTGCCGGCATGGGAATAAAAGGCGCTGTCTTGAGCAAGTCAGCTAAGTCTCTTGATGACACGGTCAGGATCAACTGCAGCGCATTAAGCCGGATGATGAGGATCACGGCACCCTATATGAAGCCCGGCGAAAACGGCCGCGCAAAGATAATCAACATAGCATCATCCGCGGGATTCCTTCCACAGCCGGGTTTTGCGTGTTATGCGGCGAGCAAATCTTATGTCATATCATTCTCGAGAGCAATGAGCGCAGAGCTCAAAGCAAAGGGAATAGACGTTATGGCAGTGTGTCCGGGTCCTGTTGCGACTGATTTCCAGCGAAGGGCAACTGAGGGAAAAGAAGCTGATTTTACCGACTGGCGCAAGAACTTCGTGATCGATCCGGTAAAGCTCGCAAAGAAGTCTCTTAGAGCTTCCGCAAAGGGCAGAAAGATGCTCGTATATCCTTTTTCACAGAAACTGTTACACCTAGCTTCAAAGATAGTTCCGACATCGTGGATACTGGCTTTCATGGGCAACGGTGCAAATGAATAAACAACATAAAAAGGGGTGATTTAAATGACAAAGAAAAAAGTCGAACCGACATTCGGCAGCATTTTCAGGGCAGTTGAAGAGAAGGCAAAGAAAACGTCTTTTCTTCAGGACACGGCTACTCAGATTACCTTAAACGGTAATCTCGATAATCTTCCTTTATATGTGAGGATCGAAGACGGAATGCCGGAGGTAGCTCCTTACGAGTACATCAACGCTCCTTTCTATATTGATGCCGATGCTGAGACATTCGCTTCTGTTCTTAACGGAGACAAGGATTTTGTAGTAGCAGTCGCCCAGGGCAGCATTACGATCAACGGCGATGCCGCACAGGCCCTTGTATTCTGCTCAAAACTCTTCTGACAGCCACTTTGATATAATAAAACGGTATGGCTACTATACTTAACGGTATTTTCAAAGATAAGATGGTGTTCCAGTGGGGCGCCGAACTCAGAGTGTTCGGCTGCTGTGATACGGACTGCAATATCAAAGCCGTTTTGTTTAAGGACGGGAAGGAAGTTTCCTCCAACACAAGTCATACTGAAGAAGACGGAAGTTTCCTCGTCTGTCTCGAACCTGTCGAGGAACCGGGCGGTCCTTATGAGATTAAAATCTACGAATCTGACGAAGAGGTCTGTGTCATTTCTGATGCATATGCCGGCGAAGTTTGGCTTGCTGCAGGCGGCGGCAACATGGAATATCCTCTCAAGCGTTCAGAGTTTGCGAGATTTATCATCCGACAGATCGGCAATCCCGAGATACGGTATTACAAAGTTCCGACGTTTGGTCATCTTAATGAGGACCAGGCTTATGCCGAAGTGGTTTCCGAATGGGTCGATATCAACAGTGAGACGGCAGGTGACATCAGTGCCGTTGCTTTCTATTTTGCAAGAGAGATCGAATCCAGAGTTGATGCAAAGATTGGAATCATACAGTGCTGTTCCGCAAGATCTACAATAGATAACTGGCAGAGCGTTGAGGCTTTGGTTTCCACTAAAGAGGGAAGGCAGTATATTAAGGACTTTGATGATGCCTCTGCTGAACTCACGCCTGAAGAATTTGACAAGGCTGAAGCAGAATTTAATGAATCGTATGCACAGTATCAGGCGATGCTTGCAGAAGTTCTTGAGGAAGATCCGTGGATGACATATCCCGAAGCTGATATTAAGATCGGTCCGGCTCCATGGCCGGCACCTGTAGGACCAAAGTCGGCAAGACATCCGGGTTCTTTTTTCGAAGCCATGATATTGAGGATCGCACCATACACATTAAGAGGTGTCATCTTCTATCAGGGTGAGGCAGATACTGACGGACACCAGAAAGAATACGGACATGTTTTCGAGTCCATGATCAAGGAATGGCGCGACGTATTCTTTGACGACAAGCTTCCGTTCATCTTCTGTCAGCTTCCGATGTATATTTCGAAGCAGCGTAAGTACATGGATTTTGATGATATGTCATGGCCGCTTCTTCGCGAGCAGCAGCAGATCGTTGCGATCGAAGTGCCGAATGTTTACATGGCCGTTATTGTTGACTGCGGTGAATTCAATAACCTTTTCCCGTCTGATAAAAAGACTCCCGGCGACAGACTTGCACTCCTGGCCGAGAAATTCGTTTACGGCTTTGAACAGGTCGATGCGGTCTCTCCATTCATCATTGATGCCAGAAGAGGTGAGGGTGTTGAGATCTCTTTCGGAGGCGACTATCTGCTTTTGAACCTTACTACGGGATTCGGTCCTGACGATTCGGGATTCGAAGTTGCAGGTGATGACGGCAAGTTCTTCCCGGCAGAAGCTAATGTCGACTTTGACGGTAAAACGGTCCTTCTGTCATGCCCTTATGTTGAATTCCCTTCAAAAGTGAGATACGCATTTTTCTCATACGGCCCGACCCCTCTGCATGCGCAGAACGGTCTTACGGCCACACCATTCCAGGTAAGGATAGATAAAGATCTAGGCGGAGCATAATATGAACATAGCTTTTTTTACACGTCCCAAACAGGAAATCACATATCTCTATTCTGACTTTACGGTAAGGCAGGCGCTCGAAAAAATGCACAACAGCTCTTATATGGCAGTGCCCGTATTAGACCGTGAGGGCCATTATATCGCTACCATAAGCGAGGGCGATCTGCTTTGGTTTATCGTAAAAGGTGAGGGCGGAGAACCGCATACAATGGCCATAGAGAGCCTGGAGCAGTTTAAGCTCACCGATGTCGGACTCAACACCCACAAAAACCAGCCGGTATCGATCAGCTCATCGATCGAAGATCTGATAATCAGGTCTATGGAAACAAACTTTGTACCGATAACAGATGACCGCGGGATATTCATAGGAATAGTTACCAGAAGGTCGATCATCAAACACTATTACGAGAAAAACATACTGCCGCGTGAGTGATCTCACACGGCAGTTTTCTTTAGCATTTTATATCAGGGATTATTCCACGTCTTCGTCTGTAAGTATCTCACCGTCAAGCACTCTGTCTATGAGATCCTGACCTTGGATAACCGTGCTGTAGTAAGGATAAGTTACGTAGAGCTCTTCCCAGGGTGCTGAGTAAGTGGTGTCCATACCGCCCCAGCCTGTAACTGCATATGACTGGATGTTCCATTCAGGGAAGTCTTCGAGCTGCATCCTTACAAGCGTATCGATCTCATCTGCTTCCATGTTGGTTAATATGTAGCCTTCAAGGTCCTCCAATATAGTCTTGTAATTCATGATCAGCGTAGGTGAGGACGTAACCTTCTTAAACATCGCGGTGATAAGACGCATCTGGTTCTGTCCGCGCATATTATCGCCTTCTGCGAATGCGTGACGCTCACGTGCATAAGCAAGTGCTTCAGCACCGTTAAGCGTTATCACGCCTTCGTCGTACCAGTATGTATCTTCAGCCGTGAATGACTGGGGATTATCGATCGTGACGCCGCCGATATCATCAACAAGCTTTTCCATGCCCGTGAAATTGATCTGGACATAGTAGTTGATATCGCAATCGTAGAGATTCTCGAGACCTGTAATGGAGCAGTCTACACCGTAGATGCCGAGGTGAGTGAGTTTGTCTTCAGTGCCGGCACTCGATCTCGGATTGGGGATGTAGTAGTCTCTCGGAGTGTTGATGAGAAGGATCTGTTTCGTCTGGGGATTTACGACCATCAGGATGTTAACGTCGCTTCTTTCAGTAGTGAAGTATTCTTCTCTTGAGTCAGAACCGCTGATGTAGATGATGAAAGGCTCTACTTCGATGTTTTCTACTGCACTTGTAGCCGGCTTGATCTCGACGGGCTTATCGTAGTTGCCGTAAGGGTTGTTTGCTTCGGCAGTTGCGAGTTCTGGAGTGGAGATCTTGATCTCTGCGATCAGCTTCGTATAGTCTGCCCAGTTTGCGAAAAGCTGTGTCTCTTTGAGGAGTTTTAAGTTGGTATCGTTGATGATCGCAACCTGAATATCTCCGTGATAGAAGTCGATTCCCAGCAAATTGAAATTCTTATAGTCTGTAACTTTAAGCTGCGGATTGAGTTCTGCTTTAAGTTTTGTTACTGCCGCAAAAGATGCAGGACCGTCGTTGCTGCCGATAACGCCGAACTTTAAGTCCTTGCAGTCGGCAAGGCTCTCAGCCGTATTGCTGTTAAGAACATAAACGTTCATTACGGCAGCCACGTCTTCCTGTTCTTCAACGGGTGCCGTTGTCTCTGTAACAGTAATGTTTTCGATGGTGTTATTCACAGTGCCGAACATGTTGCCGATATAAACGGAGGTAACCGTCATGACTGCAGCAAGGATTATGCCTGTGAATCTTCTGAAGTTCCTAGCAAGGTTTTCTTTCTTTCCTGCGATAAGAAGCAAAGTACTGACCAGCAGCAGGATTATGAGAACACCCGCGAGGATCGAGAGCATCCATGTAGGGAACATTCCGAGCTTGCATGCACTGTAGAATAAGAAGCCGGATGCTATGGCCTGGATCAAGAGTATTAATCCCGCTACGAAGCTCCATCTGAGAGTGCGCTTTCTGCGGGCGATCTTTTTCTCCTCTTCGATCCTTTTCTTAGCTGAATGTTTCATAAAAACCTTCTTCCAAAAATTATTTATCAGACCGGATCTGCAGCCGCCTTTTTGTTCTTTCGGCGGAGCTTGCGGTTCAGTTTTTTAGTTTCCTTGATTTCCTGCTTAACCGGTTCGAAATCCTTAAGATCAAGCATCTCGGAAAGGAAGGGTACATCAGGTTTATAACGTGTGGACATTATGAGTTCGAGCTTTCTGTCTTCTGTCCGGATCCTCAAAAATCTTGCGCACTGCTCAATGTAAACAGGCTTGCCCTCATGCTTTTCGCGCAGTTCATTCCAGGAAATGATATAAGGCTTGCGGAATAATCTGTTATAGATGAGATCTATCGTATCGCCATCCTTGATGAGCCATATCCTGGAGCGCTTTGCAAGACGTGCGTAGCCGTGGAATGTATAAACTGACATTGCGGCCTGCATCATCGGATAGAGCTTTCTAAGCTTTCTAGGAACATGCTTTTCGACTCTCGGAATCGGATCGTTGCGCTTGAAGATCTTTCTTAAAACAGTATAGATATAAACGTCTTTGTAGTACTGTGAAACTCTCTTAAGGATCCTGAAAAGTATTACACCAGCTATTGCAAGGTGGATGCTTACGATGAAGCTTACGACCGGTGCGAAGATCTGAAGGATCACGAGGATCATGTGAATGAAAGCCTTAATGATCTGCCAGATAAGGCTGGTGCCCTTGACCGGGATCGCTGCTACGATGACCTCCCAGTTATCCATGCATGTATAGGTACAGTAATAGATGACCGTTATCGCGATTATGGTGATGCCTGCGAGAACATACGTAGACCAGCTTGTCGATGTTACCTTATCCGGCTCAGCTAAAAGCGTAACTGTGCGTGATAACAAAGGAGCACCTTTAACTCCCGGTGGATCTGCTTCCAACGCTTCATTGGTAACAAAAGGCAGAAGTGTTATGGATACTGTGCAGATATATCCGACGAATTTATCGAGCTTGTCGATGGTCTCTTCCGATACCATCTTGGATTCGGCAAAGGAATGGACTACGATCAGCGCTGCGGCAATCAGCGTAAGGAATACTGCAGCGTAAGGGTTTGCGATGGGGAGCTTGCCCACTTCTCTTATGATCGGTATTCCGTTCAGGAAGTCTGCTATATTGCAGAGCGTGACTGAATCGGGAGAATATATTGCAGCATTTTCAAAAGCTCCCAGAATAGACAAAATCGCCATAGTGGCTGTCGGATTGATCGAAGCAGTAACAGCGGTCGAGAAAGCACCTGCATAGAATGCAAGATCGGTTGCAAATGTTACAGGTTCGGGTTCGTATAAGGGCGTAAATCCGGAAGCCAGGCTGACCATAGGGATCAGGGCAACGCACATGATCGCAACGAGCATTCCTGTTGCCCGTTTCATATAGGTCTTCTTCAAATCGAGGCTCATTCTTTCTACTCTCCTTATCAGTGCAGTAAAGATGAAGTTTGTCCTGCAAGTTACCCCTTTATACCTTATTTATGGTACAAAACACAAGTAAAACTACAAATAAATTTTATTAATTAGTAAATAAAGTGTAATAGAGTCTAATATATTTAGGGATTTGCAAGGGAGAAATAGGATTCCGGAATTACAGGGAGGTTTTTAATGAGGTCATTACTTACTGAAAATTAGTTTTTCGATTTCAGTAAGTAAAATATGTGCTTTTCAGGGTGTTACTCTTCAGATTTTACTTACTAAAAACGCATTCCTGGATTTCAGTAAGTAATTTTAGGGTGGATTGAAGCCTCTTCAATCATATATTTACTTACTAAAAATGCATTTTTAGTTTTCAGTAAGTAATATGGACTCATGTGAAGCTTAATTTTCGCCCATTTTTACTTACTGAAAATGTGATATCCAATTTCAGTAAGTAATTTTAGGGTGGAAGAAACGTGATTTTATCAGCGATATGCGTTTAAATTATTGACATATATTTAATTATCGATATCATTGGCATAGACTCGCGTGAGTCTATTTTTTCGACCAATCTGTTCACGAGAATAAAAAGGAAGCTGTTCATGAACGTCATCGAATCGGATATTTTGAAGTCACTGATGAACACCACGTTCATAAACCAGAGGGTGTTATCTGAGACTACAGGCTATTCTCTGGGGAAAGTAAATAAGACCCTCAAAGACCTGAATGCCGGTGGTTATCTTAATAATTTGAATCAGCTTACAGATAAAGCGGAATCCCTTATCGCAAAGAATTCTCCAAAGAACGCGATTATACTCGCAGCAGGTTCCGGAATGAGAATGGTTCCCGTAAACATGTCATTCCCCAAGGCATTGCTCGAGGTTAACGGTGAGAGACTTATCGAGCGTCTCATAAAGCAGCTTCACGTGGCCGGCGTAAATGATATTACGGTAGTTATCGGGTTCATGAAGGAAAGCTTCGAGTATCTGATCGACAAATACGGCGTAAAGCTTACGGTTAACAGCGATTACTTCAGGAAGAACAATCTTCATTCATTGAATCTAGTCCGTAATAAGATAAATAATTCGTACATCGTTCCATGTGATATCTGGTGCGCGAAAAATCCTTTCAGCAAAGTTGAACTCCATTCGTGGTACATGCTCAGCAATCAGATCGCACCTGAAAGCATCGTCCGTGTCAACAGAAAAAATGAGATCGTAGTAGACCGTAAGAGCGGCAAGGGAAACGAGATGGTCGGTATCGCATATCTCATCGAACCCGAAACTGAAGCTGTCAAAGAGAACCTGAAGCTCATGGACGAGACTCATCCGAATGATTTCTGGGAAAGCACCCTGGTCAATAACGATAAGCTGATCCTTGCTGCCAAAATGATCGACAGCAATGGATATGTCGAGATCAATACATACGAACAGCTCAGGAACACGGATTCCAAATCCAGCCAGTTAAAATCAGATGCCATCCGCACGATCTCCGAAGTTTTCGGCTGCAATGAAAATGAGATCACCAATCTTGAAACACTGAAAAAAGGAATGACCAACAGGTCGTTTGTATTCACCGTAAAGGGTTCAAAGTATGTTATGAGGATCCCGGGTGAAGGCACTGATAAGCTGATCGACCGTAAACAGGAAGCAGAGGTTTACAGTGTAATCTCAGGTCTTGATCTCAGCAATGAGCCTGTCTATATCAATCCCGATAACGGATATAAGATTACTGATTTTCTCGAGTCGATAAGAGTATGCGATCCTGCTTCCGAATCCGACATTGCGCGCTGCATGAAAAGGCTCCGTGAATTCCATGATCTGAAGTTATCCGTTAACCATTCATTCGATATTTTCGGGCATATTGAATTCTATGAATCATTAAGAGAGGGAAAGCCCTCCGTATATGGCGATTACAACGAGACAAAAGCGAATGTCTATAAACTCCGTTCTTTCGTTGACAGTCTCAAAAAAGACCTGTGCCTGACACACATCGATGCCGTACCTGATAACTTCCTTTTCTTATCTCGCGATGGAGCAGACAGTAAGGTGTTGCTCATTGACTGGGAATATTCAGGCATGCAGGATCCGCATGTTGACATAGCGATGTTCTGCATATACAGCCTTTACGATAAGCAGGAATGCGACCACCTCATTGACCTGTATTTTGAGGGCAACTGTGATGTTGAGACGAGAGCAAAGATATACTGCTACATCGCCATGTGCGGACTTCTCTGGTCCAACTGGTGCGAATATAAGCAGATGTTAGGTGTGGAGTTCGGTGAATACAGCCTCCGCCAGTACCGTTATGCAAAAGAATACTTCAGATATGCAAAAGAACTTATCGGAGGTAAATACGGAATTGAGTGACGGAGTTAATACAGTTAAGAGAGCTGTCATAATGGCTGCCGGCATCGGAAAGAGAATGCAGCCTGTTACTTTTGACACACCTAAGCCTCTGATAAAGGTTAACGGAACAAGAATGATCGATTCCGTAGTCAGCGCGTTAAGAAATAACGGCATCAACGAGATCTATGTTGTCGTCGGTTACCTTAAGGAACAATTCTATAAGTGGGCAGAAGAGTCAGGAGTGACTCTTATCGAGAATCCTTTTTACGATACATGTAATAACATCAGTTCGCTTTATGCCGCACGTGAACATCTTGAAGACAGCATCATCCTGGACGGTGACCAGATCATCTATAACGGGAAGATACTGGAACCTCATTTCACACTGTCAGGCTACAACGCCGTATGGAGTGAAGGCCATACTGATGAATGGCTAATGGAAGTCGAAGACGGCGTGGTAACCTCATGTTCCAGAACAGGCGGCGAGCACGGATGGCAGTTATACAGCGTCTCAAGATGGAGTGCAGAAGACGGCCGCACACTTAAAGAACTTCTTGAACTCGAATTTGAGACAAAGAAAAATCACGACGTTTACTGGGATGATATTCCTATGTTCCTTCATCCGGACAGGTTCAGACTTGGAATCAGGATAATGAACCGGGAGGACATCCTTGAGATCGACAGTTTTGAAGAACTGACAAAAATTGATTCACATTATAAAAATACAGAGGAGAGTTGTTATGGCAGGTAAAAGTGTTGCGAAAGAAGTGAGCAAAAGGAAGATCGATCCGTTTACGACATTCATTCCTTTCGGCTGTATTCTCATTCTGTGCGCATATTTCATTATCGCACCTGAGAATTCCACAGCTGCACTGGAAGTGATCAGAAGCTTTTTGGGAGACAGGTGCGGAGTATACTATCTCATTATCGGTTTGGGATTCTTCCTTGTATCACTCTGGCTTGCTTTCTCAAAAATCGGAAATATCACTATAGGTAAACAGGGCGAAAAGCCGAAGTACGGCTTTTTCTCATGGGGCGCGATGGTATTCACATGCGGTCTTGCATCAGATATCCTTTTCTATTCCTTCTGCGAATGGATCTACTATTACGAAGATGCACATGTGATGGGATTCGGCGATATTAACGAGTGGGCAGCAACATTCCCGCTTTATCACTGGAGCCTTATCCCGTGGAGCTTCTATGCTGTTCTCGCAGCTGCTTTCGGCTTCATGCTTCACGTAAGAGGCTGCCACAAGCAGAAGTATTCAGAAGCATGCAGACCTATTCTCGGCAAGCACACTGACGGTGTTCTCGGTAAGGTAATTGATATCCTTGCAGTTATCGCTCTCATCGCAGGTACAGCAACAACCTTCTCGATCGCTACTCCCTTGCTTTCAATGATCCTCACAAACCTCTTTGGCATTGAAGCATCTAAGTATGTATCTATCGGAATCCTCATCGTAGTCTGCGGAATCTATACTACATCAGTAATGAACGGTCTTAAGGGCGTTAACATGCTCTCCAAGATCTGCATGATCTTATTTGGAATACTCCTTGCTTACGTATTCATTCTGGGCGGTGAGGCAAGATTCTCCATAGAGACAGGTGTTACATCACTCGGCAACATGGTCCAGAACTTCTTCGGCCTTTCCACATGGACAGATGCGACCAGAACTGAAGCAGGATTTGCACAGAACTGGACGATCTTCTACTGGGCATACTGGATGGTATGGTGCGTTGCAGCTCCTTTCTTCATGGGCATGATCAGCCGCGGCAGAACGATCAAGCAGGTAATCATGGGATCTTACATCTTCGGTACAGCAAGTACATTGATCTCATTTATCATCCTCGGTAACTTCGGTCTTGGCCTTAAGGTTCACGGAAGATTCGATGCTGTAGCTCAGTATCATGCAAACGGTGACGATCTCTATCAGACCATCATCGACATCATCCACCAGCTTCCTTTGGCACCTGTGTTCCTTGTAGTACTTGCTCTCGCAATGTTCGCTTTCTACGCAACATCTTTCGACAGCATCACGATGGTTGCTTCAAACTACAGCTACAAAAACATAGAAGGTGAAGAGACAGCAAGCAAGAAGATGAAGCTCTTCTGGGCAGTGCTTCTTATCATGCTTCCTATCGCTTTGATCTTTTCAGAAGGGACAATGGCTAACCTTCAGACGGTATCCATCATCGCTGCGTTCCCGATCGGAATCGTAATGATCCTCATTGTGGCAAGCTTCATAAAGGATGCTAAGGCAAGGATCGGAGAAGGCGTGGAAAGTGACGCTGCTCCGGAGGGCAAAAAGAAGAAATAACCTTAAGGTTAAATCCTTAATTAATTCAGGGGCTGTCTCAAAACAGATGAGGCGGCCTCTGATCATTTTATATGGATTAAGGCGTAGTTTAAGGGTACAACGTCAAGTTATACCAACAAAAAGTCTGCATATAGTCACTGAAAGCTTAATTTCCTTCACCTAAATATTCGGCAGTAATGTATTCGTATTTTGCGCTCAATGCGGGATCGTCTTTGGAACATGTAAGATAGACGGCCTTCTGGTGTCTTGCTTCGAGTTCATCAGTGATCGGCTTGAATGCGTTCCAGTACCTTTTATGGTCAGAGAAAATGACTATCGGCAGTTTCTCGTTGTTGATCTTTGCATTATATTTGTCCTGAAACGCAAATATGTATTTGTCTGAAAATTAAAGTGATATACTTTTGCCATGAAATATAGTGTTTTGATCATTGATGATGAAAAGGAACTCGCTGAATCCACATCTGAATATTTCAACATGATGGGAATCAGTTCCAAATATGTTCTCACATCTCAGGAGGCCTTGGATTTTTTCAAGGATAATGAGGCGGGTGTCATTCTGCTCGATATCAATCTCGGCGATGCATCAGGCTTCTCTCTTTGCAAGACTTTAAGAGAGACCATAAACTGTCCGATCCTTTTCATAAGCGCAAGATCATCTGATGATGACATGGTCGTCGCTTTGAATATCGGAGGCGATGATTATATCACTAAGCCCTATTCGCTTAACGTTCTTTTCGCGAAGGTCAAGGCTGTCCTTAACAGATACGAATCCACGGAAAAGAAATCCGGTAACGTCCTGGTTTTCGGGGACATAAAGATAGATATCGGTTCAGGCATAGTCTTCAAGGCCGGCAATGAGGTATCTCTTACGGCAATGGAATATAAGCTTCTGACTTATCTCGCAAATAACAGAAACAAGGTCATCGGCAAGGAAGAGATCTTCAATAATGTATGGGATGACAGCTTTGTTTCCGACGGCACGTTAAACGTGCACATAAGACACTTAAGGGAAAAGCTCGAAGACGATCCCAATGAACCGGTATACATAAAGACTGCACGCGGCAGAGGATATCTTTTTAAGGCGGAAGGATAATGAAGAAACGCTTTGTCCTGCTTGCTGTCATGCTGACTGTCATCCTTATAATTCCGGTTCTTTTCCTGAACTATGGAAAACAGGCATCGGCAGGCTACCTTGATAATACGGTAGTAAACGGGCTTTTGAATGAATTGTCAGCAGACTGGGATAATGTCAATGCCAACAATAAATCCATTGTCCCGCAAATAGAAGGCATCAGCTATGAAGTTATGGATAACGACGGCAGGATCCTTGTCAGGACTGAAACGGGGATGCCTGAAGATCTGGGCCGCGCAACATCGGAAAGATATACGATAAGAGATATTAAGGTTGACGGCGAAGTAGTCGGAAAACTCCTGATCAGCAATGACTTTACCTCAATGAGAAGCGAGACTCAGAAAAACTATGAGAGAAGATTTATCATAGTGGCTCTTGCAGAGGCGTTGCTTATCGCACTGTTCCTTCTATGGGTTTACAGAAACATCATTAAACCTTTTGAAGACCTTAAGGAATTTGCTTCCGATATTGCATCCGGAGATCTCGACAAGCCTCTCAAGATGGACAGAGGAAATATTTTCGGAAGCTTTACCGAGAGCTTTGACATCATGAGGAGCGAGCTCAGCGAAGCAAAACAGAAGGAGTATGAAGCTCAAAGAAGCAAGATGGAACTTGTGTCCCAGTTGTCTCATGACATCAAGACTCCTGTCGCATCTATCAAGGCTTTGGGCGAGCTTTTGGAAGCTCAGAGTACCGACCCGAAGTCAAAAGAAAGGCTGGGTTCCATCGTCACCAAGGCTGACAACATTGATGCCATGGTATCTGATCTGTTTACCGAGACCCTGACAGAGCTCAACGAACTCAATGTGGAAACGTCTGAACAGGAGAGCAGGATCCTTGACCGGATAATAAGAGATGCGGATCACATGGATCTGGTAACGGGCAGGAATGTCGAGGAATGCATCATAATGTGCGATCCTTTGAGAGTTACCCAGGTCGTTAATAATATAATCTTTAACTCCTATAAATATGCCGGGACAAAGATACATCTCGAATCACATATTGAAGATGATTATCTGGTGGTTTCCTTTACCGATGAAGGAGGCGGTGTCTCAAATGACGAGATTCCCATGATCACCAAGAGGTTCAGAAGAGGCGAGAATGCAAAAGGAAAGCCCGGTTCAGGACTGGGACTTGCCATTGCTTATGAGCTTATGGAAAAGATGGGCGGTGACCTTGAAGTTGCCAATGCCGATAAGGGCCTTCGTGTAAGACTCTTTTTTAAGATCGTCTGAAAAATTAATCTTATCTTAAGGTTGGCGCAAAGTCAGTTAAGGTTGTTTTTTGTAGAATCTCCGTAATAACAAAAAATGGAAATGGAGATAGAACCACATGAAAACGTTATTAACCAAGATCTTTACTGCAACAGCAAGCGCAGCAGTGGCAGTTGCCGGCCTTTCGGGACTTGCACAGTTCAGTCAGACGGTACGTGCAGATTTTTACACCCCCAGGCTTATCGTCACGGGAAGTGAGATCAGCAAGGACAGAGTCAATGCAGGAGATGAGTTCGACCTGACAGTTCATTTCATAAATGAATCAGAAGATACTCATCTTTACAACATTAAGATCGCATTCACGAGCGAAGACAATGAGATGTATCCTGTATCCGGAACCAATGTCTATTATGTTGATACAGTTGAAGACGAAGAAGAATTCGATGTTACTGTTAAGATGGCTACAAGAAGCGATCTTGCTCCCAAGCCTTACACTCTGACAGTAAGTTATGAGTTCGAAGACAGGGACAAGATGTACTTCCAGGATTCTTCAGAGATCGTAGTTCCCATCTATCAGACACCTGAACTTTCCGTGTCTGACTTGAAACTCACAAAGAGTGATATTGAGATCGGCAGCAAAACGAGTTTTTCGATGAAGCTCAACAACACAGGCAAGACTGATATCTATAATGTGGCTGTCAGTGTTGCAGGTGATACGATCAACGAAGCTGATACCATCGTCGGCAATCTCGAAAAGGGTGCAAACTCAACTATCGATCTTTCTTTGAAAGGTGCTTCGGCAGGTTCAGATGATGTTAAAGTTAAGATTACTTATGAGGATATCGACGGTAAGTCATATGAATTAACTAAAACGATCAAGCTTACAGTAAGTGAGCCGGTACCCGTTGAGCTTGAAGCTGAGACAGCACCTTCATTTAACATTGTATATGTTATCGCTGCTGTCGGTGCAATCGTTGTTATTATTGTTGTAGTAAGTATTATTCGCAAGGTAAGGGAAAAGAAGTATGCCTAAGAAAAGCATTATCAGAACTGAGAAACTTTGTAAGAGCTTTTCCTCAGGCGGTGTAATGCAGCATGTCATAAAGAATCTGGACACGGAGATCTACGAAGGTGACTTTACTGTCATCATGGGATCTTCCGGTGCAGGTAAATCGACACTTCTATATGCATTGTCCGGAATGGATAAGGCAAGCCTTGGAAAAGTCTATTTCTCAGACAGAAACATAACAGAATTTAACAGTGACCAATTGGCCATCTTCAGAAGAAAGCACTGCGGATTCGTTTTCCAGCAGGTATATCTCATGGATTCTATGAGCGTTCTGGACAACGTCCTTACAGCAGGTCTTCTGACAGGTCAGAACAAAAGAAAGCTTAATGCAAATGCCAAAGATCTTCTGAAGCAGGTCGGCATTGAACCCAAGCTCTGGAACAAATTCCCGAACCAGCTCTCCGGCGGTGAAGCACAGAGAGTAGGTATCGTCCGTGCAATTATCAACTCACCTGACATGGTGTTTGCAGATGAGCCTACGGGAGCTCTGAACAGCTCGTCTTCTGATCAGGTGTTGAATGTATTGACTGACGTAAACAATAAAGGTCAGTCGATCCTTATGGTCACTCACGATATGAAATCCGCAAGAAGAGGAAACAGGATCATATATCTTAAAGATGGTACTATCAGCGGCGAGTGTGATCTCGGTCCCTATGTTTCGGGTGACCGCGCACGCCATGACAAGTTACGCAGTTTCCTCACGGAGATGGGATGGTAAGAAATGTTAGGAAAACTGCTTAAAGCAAACTTCCGCAAGGACATGTCCCACATGGTCAGCTTCCTTCTGATCGTCATATTGTCGTCATTCATGATGCAGATAGGACTTATGCTTGTATCAGGATACAACTCTCAGTTTGAGAGAAAGGTGGAAGAACTCAATTCACCTGACCTCATGGTATATGTTGCTTCTTATGACAAGGAAGAAAGAGATGCGATCGTTGAGTATATCTCTTCCTTGCCGGAAGTGGATAACTACGAACTTGTCCCTGCGACATATCTGGCCACGGAGATCGTAAGAGATGATATTGATCCGGACAATAAAAATGCGATGGATAATGTCAACGGCACCTATGGTTACGCAGCTTACGGCGAGTGGGGCGAGATAGACAGGCCTCAGTTTGTCGATCTGTACGGTGATGTTGTGGATGAGCCCATCTACATGTCCAGGCTCTACAATCAGGAGATCTTCAAGGGTGCTTACGGACTTGGTGATGAGATCACTCTGAAGATAAACGGAAGAGAAAGGACATTCACTGTTGCGGGATTTTATGAAAGTATTTCTCTTTATGAGATATTCTATGTGGATCCGGTTACCTTAAGCGAGATCAACAATGAAAATGCGAGACCGATCGATCAGATCGTCTTTCAGCTTGCGGACGGAGTGGATATCGACGAAGAATATAACAAGATCTGTAACGAGTTCGATTCAAGAGGTATCGTATCAGGAGTCAATTCAATTAATGAACTGAAGCTCATGTATACCCAGATGATCAACATCATCTCTGTATTCTTCTGCGCTTTTGCGATCATCATCACGATGGTTGTCCTGATAGTAATCTACTTCAGGATCACGAACAGTATCGAACAGAACATCACAAATATCGGAGCATTAAAAGCACTCGGATATACAGCGCACCAGATCAGGACTGCGCATATACTCGAATTTGTTATTACGGCCGGAATCGGATGTGTCATTAGCACAGGCCTTATCTATCTTATAATCTCACCTCTTGAGGTGGCATTAAGATCCATTGCATATATGTCATGGGAACACCCTTTTGATCCGGTGTCACTTATCATTACTTTAATCGTGATCATAGGATCTTCGTTCCTTGTGGCACTGAAATCAACAAGTTCGATCAAGTCATTAGATCCGGTAATCGCATTGAGATTCGGCCTTAAGAACCACACCTTCAAAAGAAATGTTGTCTCCTTGGAAACTTCTTCAGGACCTTTGGTCTGGCTTATGGCTTTGAAGAGTTCTTTTGCCGCAAAGAAACAGAATATTCTTGTTACTGTTGTAATGAGTGCGATCGGAATAAGCCTCGCCATGGCAGTCTTTGTCGGATACAACATCTGTGTTGAGCCTGTTAATCTTCAAAAGCTCCTGACGGACAACTATTCGGATATCTGGGTAAGCGTAAATGATGATAATCCGATCTATGAAATATCTGATCTGCCATATGTTACTGATGTCTGGTGGAAAGATTCATTTTCGGCAGCTTATGAAGGAAACAGTGTTCAGATAGAAGTAGCCGAAGACTGGAACTCGATTCCTGATGTAAACCTTCTCGAAGGAAGACTTCCTCAATATGACGATGAGATCGTAATCGGCAAGAAGCTTTCCGAGAACAGAGGGATCATGATCGGCGACATAATAGTCCTCGTATCAGGTGCTTCAAGCTTTGAATATACTGTAACCGGATTCGGTCAGGGGACAGAAAACTACGGTCTGTTTGTCATGATGAATGAGGATGGCGCTAACCATCTCGGACACGAGTGCTTCAAGGGAGATATATACGTTAACGTCGAAAACTCCGACCCTGTTAAGGCAACGAAAGTCGTCGAAAGCATAGAGGATGTATTTGGAGACAGACTCAGAGTATATCTGAATTACTGCACGGAACTGGCTAACGGAAATGATCCTATCATTACCATGTCCAGAGTAATCTGCATAGTTCTTGTTCTCGTATCCGTTATGGTCATATGGCTCACGATGATGCTCCTGATAAAGACGATCATCATCAAGAACCAGAAAGAACTCGGTATCAAAAAAGCTTTGGGCTTTACAAGCAACCAGTTAAGGACAGAGCTTTCGCTTTCATTGATGCCGGCCATTACAGCCGGAATCAGTATCGGTGCGGTAGTCGGCATCCTGAATGCCAATGGCTTCCTGACGATACTCTTAAGTGCCTTCGGTGTCTCAAAGAGCAACATGGTAGCTGATCCGTGGATGTTCATATCAGTCATTATTTTCGGGGTCATCATATCCTACATTCTGGTATATGCACTGTCTAGCAGGATCAAAAAGATATCAGCATATTCGCTCATCACAGAGTAAAAGACAGGCTGTCTCAATGACAAGGCAGCCTGTTTCATTTATAGTGAAGCCTATATAAATAATGGTTTTAGCATTTCAAAAAGCTGAAAAGCCACTAACCCCCGAGTTTTTAGACATATTTTGAAAAATACGTTCAAATAGTATTTGAAATGTAATTTAGTTACTGATTAGTAATGTCGTTTCGTAAACGCCGTGCCCATATAATTG
>R21__coassemble_639_pt1 | contig 27853 bp, 20 predicted proteins | sample R21__metabat2_high_PE_030 | metagenome-assembled genome bin R21 | reverse complement strand
CTGTTGGTACCGAAGCCGATGCCCGGATCGGTCATTATCATGTTATCCGGAATGCCGGCTTTCTTAGCTATCTCAACGCTCTCCGTAAGCTCTCTTACGGCGCGTCTGCTGACAGGCTCAAAAGCTATCGGATTCTCACCGTTGGTTCTCTTGTTAAACATCAGGATGACACCTGTGCCGTTATCTGCAACTACCCTGGCCATCTCAGGATCGCCCATGAAACCCGTGATGTCGTTGATGATGTCGCAGCCTGCAGTGATCGCCTCTTTTGCAGTCTCTGATTTAAACGTATCAACTGAAAGCGGAATGTCGAATCTGCTTCTTACAGCTTCCAAAACAGGGATCAGTCTTTCAAGTTCTTCCTCAGAAGATATCGGGACTGAATTGGGACCCGTAGCCTCGGCTCCGAGATCGATGCAGTCAGCTCCCTCACGGATCATGAGAGAACATCTGTCTACAGCGGCATCAACATCGTTGTATCTTCCGCCATCTGAAAAAGAATCGGGCGTAACGTTGAGAATACCCATTATAAGAGTCTTCTTTCCTATCTCGAGCTGGCGGTTACCGCATTTATAAATACCGCAAAATCTTCCGTCAGTTGCTGCGTTCATATCCCTTTATCTCCTTTATACGGAGCGCTGTCTGTTGATCAGCGCGAGCGCTTCGTTTCTGGTCCTGATATCAGATCTGCATCCGCCGCGCATAGCAGACGTAACAGTCTTTGAACCGGGCTTTCTGATACCTCTCATTGTCATGCAGAGATGCTCTGCTTCAAGAACGACGCAGACTGATCTTGCGTCAACTGCCTTCTCGATGGCATCTGCGATCTCAGATGTGAGCTTCTCCTGAAGCTGCGGCTTTCTTGAAAGCGTATCAACGATCCTTGCAACCTTTGAAAGACCGAAGATCTTACCGTCCTTGGGGATGTATACGACATGAGCTTTTCCGTGGAAAGGAAGAAGGTGATGCTCACACATTGAATAGAACGGAATGTCACCTATTAGGATCATCTCGTCATTGCCTTCACCGTGGAAAGTCTTAATGTCTTTGCTGATATCCCTGTGAAGTCCCGCAAAGACTTCCGCATACATTCTTGCAACTCTCTGGGGAGTCTCCTGAAGACCTTCTCTGTCAGGATCTTCGCCTATTGCCTCAAGGATCTCCCTTACCGCATGCTCGATCTTGGGAAGGTCCATGTTCCGGCGGCTTTCCTCCGGTATTGAGTTGTCATTAGCATAATCGTACATTTAACTGTTCATCCCCTTTTCAAAGGTATTTCTTTCTGTATTCCATGGGTGTCATGCCCATCTGTTTTCTGAATGCGACATTGAATCTCTGAGGTGATGAGAAGCCTGACTGCAAAGAGATCGCTGACACCTTTATCTCGTTGTTCTGAAGAAGTTTGCAGGCCTTCTCGATCCTCTTCTTCATGAGATAGTTCATCGGGCTTATTCCCGTATCATCTCTGAAAGCACGTGTGAAATAACCCTGGCTTAAGAATACGTAGGCAGCAGCTTCGGAGACCGTGATTCCCTGATCGAAATTCTCGTCCATATACTGCTTGGCGATGGCAACGAGTTCTTTAGCCTTTCCGTTCTTAACGCGAAGGCTCTCTTCCCACTCGCCTCTTATTGCTCTAGAGAGGATTATCATGAGTTCTACCATAAGAGTATGTACCATGAGATCCTTTGCATAACGGTTCTCTGCTTCTTCGAGAACGATGCGCTCCGAAAGCTGGTCGATCTCCTTTTTCTCGTTGCCCTTGATAACGAAGAAAGGCTGTCTCGTGATGTCATTATCTTCAGTAACACCGAGGTCAGCAAACTTAAGGAAACTCTCCAAAGAGATCTTTGCAAAAGAACCCGGGATCGACACGCTCGGACCTGCGCTGTTGCTCTTTGCCTGAATCGTCTTGTTTGTCTTTCTCGATTCCTTGGTGGCTTCAAGATCTGAAGTGTCATGGATAAATCCGAAATAGAGATTCAGCATGTCGGCCTTGCTGCTCTTGATTACCAGCTTGTGCCTTACCAGAGGTCTTATTACAATGACGGAACCCTTTGTAAGCGTAATCGTCTCGCTGCCGATGATAAGGTCGATCTTGCCTTCTCTCAAATAAAGAAGCTCATGCGAATTATGCATACTCTCATCAGGAAGTGAATCCTTCGTATCGTAAGAATGCTCTAATCCTTCGATTACGAAAGGCACCGAACCTTCAGATAAGAAAACATCATCTTCGATTGCAGAAAGAAGCTTGTTGCTCATAAATTAGCCCTCTGTTCAGATAAAATTGATCGAGTCGATATAGATCTCGCCGTTGCGTTCTTTGTCTTCAATAAAGATCCTCAGCTTGTCGAGCTTGATAGGACCGTCTTCGGAATACTCAAGAGTGATCGTCTGCCATGTAAGCTGCTGCTTGATCTCGGCCTCACCGAAGTCTTCGACGATAAGCTTTTTCTTCTTCTGGTCGGGATTAAATACCGACAGCTGGATCCTTGATCTTCCCCAGATCTCAATGGGCGCGAAAAGCGAAGCGTACTCAAGGCAGGGTTCAAATCCGTAAAGCGACTTGTCTGTCTCATAACGAATCCTCAAAGAAGCACTGCCCGTAAGCTTATGGATATTATCCTGGGAAATGATTCCCTTACCCTTGAATGTTCTGTAGATCTCTAATGTCTCAAAGTCTGAATCGGGTGTTCTCTTGCCGACAAACTCAAGACAGTCGCAGCGTGTAAAGCTTAAGTCAGGTGCGAAATATGCGGGATCCCTGTCGAATCTGAAAGGAAGGATCGGGAGGTCTTCACCGTTCTTAAGTGTCGCATCGTGAGGGAAAGGCGTGAAGCCGTATGTGATGGACTGCGGTTCTTCAACGTCGTCTCTCCATACCATTACGCACATTCCGTAAAGGCTCTTTGCGTGAGCCGGATAGAAGATACGGTCCTCACCTGCTACGGCAAATCCCGTGATCTCGCCTGATGCGTCATTGTAATTGAGTCCAGAACCCAAGTTGCTGAACTTGATGATCCTCTTGTTGCCTGCGATCTCGATGTCATTCGGCTCAGGTGAAGACTTACTCATCTTAGGTGAGAAGTGTGTGCCCAAAGCGATCGTAGCAAGTCTCATTCCGAGGATAAAGCTTATCGTCTTATCCGGAAGGAGCATGTCATGCATGCTTACGATTCCCGAAGGCATGCTGAGGAGCTTTGTAAATGCCGTGAAATTCTCGTTGAATTCGAGAACGCTGTAAGGATTTTCGAAGTCAACGTCATTAGGATGCATCGTTACGAAAAGTATCGAAGGCATGACCGTCTCATCGAAAACTTCCTTCGGCTCAAATACTTCGGCAAGAGTCGTAAGAAGTCCCATGAGGAAAAGATCATATCTGTCGAAAAGGAGTTCTCCCTTGTCAGGCGAGAAGCAGAATCCTCTAACCGCAAGATTCTTCAAAGGCGCAAGCTTTGTCCTGTAAAGAATGGACATTCTGAACTTCTGCTTGATGAACTTCTTCTCATCTTCCTTTGTGAGCCTGCCGTCATCTTTTTTCTCGGGAACCATGCCGAAATCAAGCTGGCTTGCTGACGAGAATGAGATATTCTCCTTATGTCCCTTTGTCTCGTTAAGTGAACTGTCTCCTGACGTAGGGAAATCGATATCAAGAGGCTTTATGTCGTCAGGATCCTGACCTTCCAGTCTCTTGATCTCATCCTGCATCGAAATGTCGATATCGCCGGACTCGATCGTCTCTTTGTACTCTTCCTTAAGTTCAACGGCCTTCTTCTTTTTCTCATCGATCTCAAGAAGCTTCTTATAGCCTTCCTCGTCGAGATAAAGACCCATCTGCTCTACAACGTCCCTTAACGCTTCAACCCTGTCCATGGCAAAAGGAGCGATCCAGTTAAGGATGGTCGAATCGTTATATGAGAGATCTACTACACCTACAGGATAAGAAATCTGGTCACTCAATCTGTATGCGAAAGCAAAAGCGGAAGAAGAAACCTCAGAAAGCTTTGCAGTCTCGGTGACCTTGATCCACTCAGCTTCCTTGTAATGTGTCTTTTCTTCTGCAGGATATACTTCCTCTCCCTTTTCGAGACCTGATCTTACGGGAGAGAAGAATCTCAGGTAATTCATTACCTTGCGCTTCAAAGGAGCCTTAGTGGCATTTGCTTCTTTCATGGGGATAGACAGGAAATCAGATCCCAAGAAGACCCAGACGTCACCGCATCGCAAGTCGGTCAGAGTGGTCTGGTCGGTAAGGCACTTAAACGAAAATGTATAAGAGTCGCTGGAAGCCTTATAAGGCGGGATCGTAAAACTGAACTTGCCCTTTGAGGACGTAGTGGTCTCACGGCTTAAGATGACACCGTAATCGGTATCGAGTTTACTGACCTTTCTGCCGTCCGTCGGGTCTTTGACTATTTCGAGAGTAACTGTAGCACTGGGTGCGGCAACACCCTCGATCTTAAGTTCTACACCCTGCTGCAATACGCACTTGCTTGAAAGCCAGCTGGGCAAAATAATCGGATTGATCTGCATCTTCCTAACCTCTTTAAAAGAAAATGACTTTATCCGAGTATTATAACATTAAAAGAAAAATAAACAGAATTTTCGAACGATTAGTGATCAAACGTCCGCAATAAGCACTTCAATGCCCTTTGCACGGCACAAAGCAACGCTCTCGGGAGAAGCGCCTGAATCAGTTACGAGATAATCGATCTTCTCGGCAGGGATGAACGAAGAAGCAGAATCAGCACCCAGTTTGGTCGAATCGATCAGTGCAACGATCTTCTTGGCACGGTCTGCGCAAAGTCTCTTAAGTTCAAGCTCAAAGAAATTATCACCTGAAAGTCCGGCATCGGCAGAAAAACCGTTACCGGAAACAAAATAAAACTCAGCTGAAAGCCTTCCGATCATTTCTTTGGATGAAAGACCCTCGATGGCACCCGAATGCGGTCTCAGCATTCCGCCCAGGATGATGATCGACTTGAAATTGCTGTTTCTCTGGAGTTCCATCGCAGTATGGATACCATTGGTGATAACTGTAACATCCTTAACTTTCTTGAGGTAAGGAATCATATGAAAGGTCGTTGAGCTCGCATCCATGAAAATCGTATTTCCGCTTCCGACAAGCGTTGCAGCCTTTGCACCTATGGCATTCTTAAGATCGACATGGGTAACGGCTCTGACCATATAGTTCTCGCCGCTGTAGGAAGGCATCTTGTGAGGAAGCTTGATACCGCCGTGGAATCTGACGATAGCGCCTTCTCTCTCAAGGGCTCTGATGTCAGTTCTGATGGTAGCTCCGGTGACGCCAAGACGCGTTGAAAGGACGGTCGTATTGATCTCGCCCTCTTCTTCCAAAATATCCAGGATCTGTTTTCTTCTGTCAGGAATTATCATTCCAAAATATTATCAAGTGAAAATCAGTTAGTCAATTCTTTTTTCACTTCAGGCTTACATTTGAAAGTGCTGATAGTCTTTGGGGCTCGACCAGTTACCGCCCCATGTCCATCCGTAATTGATGAAAAGTTCATATGCCCTGTCGTCTGTAGTGATCATATGATCGCCGTCATATCTATCGTATACATAGTCCGATGCATTATCATGAGAATAGTTGGCATCACCGTCAGAATCGTATGTAACATAAGGATTCTGCTGGGGATTGATGTCTATTGCCCTGCCCAGAGCATGCTTGGAAAGATTGCCTGAACCGGTTGCCGTTCTGTAGCAGAAACAGGATGTGTTATTTGCTTCAATCGAATACCAGTCCGAATCATCGGGATCACCTGCCCAGAAATCATCGATAAGATACATCGAATAAATCTCATAGCCTTCTGCACAAAGGGTCTCAAAGATATCCAGAACGTCTGAAACAACGAGTTCATTTACTATCATCTCACCGACCTGGTAATCACCGTCAAAGTTCACGTGAAGCATCTTGAGATATCTCAGATCGCTCAGATCGATATTGTCATTATCTACATAAGACTGGCCGTAGATCCTGTCATAAACGCTGTCGCCCTCTTCGATCTCCTCAGAAGTGAAATACTGCGACAGGTTATCCGTATCGATCTCATCGCGGCTCAAAACCGTTCCTGCGCTTAAGTTCCTTATACTCGTTAACTTCTCGGGTTCAGGTTCCGGCGTGGGTGTGGGTTCTTCAGTCGGTGTGGGTTCAGGAGTAGTCTCTGTTGTTTCTTCAGTTGTCTCAGAAGTCTCGGGAGCCGTTGTCTCTGAAGTAACAGAAGTAGTACTTACAACATCAGTCACGCTTTCAAGTGAAACATCAGTTGCTTCAGTCATTCCTGCCGACAACAGTTTATTCTCATCACCGCCCCGCGAAAACTTAATGACAAAGATTATCGTTCCGCCTACAACTATACACATTCCTGCGATAAGAAGGGCCGTGATTATGTTTTCTCTGCGCTTTCTTTTCTCAGACACAAATAAACTCCTAAGTAAAAATGAAAGTTTCTTATGACTTCCCCGACAATCTTATCACAGAGTTTCATTTTTACTATGCTAATGACATGATTATGATATTTAGCAATCAAAGTGATATAATGGTCGCCGACGAGCGCCTGTGGTGAAATTGGCAGACACGCCAGATTTAGGTTCTGGTGCCGTGAGGTGTGCAGGTTCAAGTCCTGTCAGGCGCACCAAACTAAAAGAGGATGCTCACTTGAGCATCCTCTTTTAGTTTGATTAGAATTATAGATCAATTACTTTATTGAATCCACCAAACGCTTTCTGGAAACAAATACAGTTACACCGAGCAGAGTAAGCGCAGCACCTAATACAACATAGTGGCTTACCGATTCGCCTGATGCAGGCACAGCAGCAGCAGACTTAACAGTAAACTTTGTTGTTACTGAAATCAGATCAGAAGAATTTGCACTCTCAAACATTACTGTAAGCGTATGCTCGCCTGTTGAAAGAGTCTTAAGGAACTCAGGGAGGATCGTAAGGATTACACTGCCTTCTTCAGCTGTAAAATACTTGCTGTCAACCAGAACACCATCAACATAGATCTTTCCGCCGGCTTCTCCAAAGCGGAAGTACGTGCTGTCGAAACTCTTACCATCAAGTCCGATCCTACGAATTCTGACTACAATGGGATCCGTACTGCCTTCTGTCCATACTGCACCATCACCTTCAAGGAACTCGTAATTATCAACAAGGCATGAATCAGCACCTATAACGCCCCAAATAAGAATATCAAACGCTGTACCGTCAGGTGTTTTTCCGGCAGCAACTAAAGCGTCTGCTTCATCAAGTATCTCCTTAACACTACCATAAATCCACTCGTAGTCTTCTTCATCAAGTTCACGGAAAAGGTCTTCGTAATCGTTAAGCAACTTCTTGCCGGCATCCAAAAAGATTAAATACTCAACATTCATTGCTTCATCAAGCTTCTTTTTAAGAGCCGGATCAAAAGCAGCCTGCTCATCTTCCGTTAATTCCTCAAAGAAGAGATATTCGGCTTCATAAACTTCATAAAAATCATCAATTGTGAGCTTATCAGCATCCGGAAGAGCATTGATCTTGTCTGTAACGTCCTTAATGAGTTTGTCTCTTATCAAGCCAATGTATTTTTCTTCAGCTGCGAACATATCATTATAGTTAGTAACATATGTTCTCTGATTATCCGTCAATTCTTCGTATGCATCTCTTGCAGCCTGGATTCTGTCACGGCACTCATCAGAATCATCAACTTCACCGATTGCATCGATAAGATCATTTACCTCAGCAGCTTTGTTCTTATCGATCTGATTCTCAACTGCATTCAGATTGTTAATATACACAACTTCTTTCTACTCATCGGTTAACGCTTCATATGCTTCTCTGGCAGCCTCGATATCAGCTCTGTCTTCTTCAGTGACCTCATCAACACCGGGAAGAGCATCGATCATATCCTGAACAGCCTTCTGTTCGTCATCAAGAGTGCTGTGAACTTCAAAAACGAATGCGGTCTCTAAACTTTTACCGTCACCTGATTTCAAAACCAATCCATCAGTCTGAAACGCAAATTGTGGTGTAGAAAGCTGAATAAATTCATCACCCTTGGTAAATCCATAAATTATTAATCCTTCGTCATCAACCTTCGCGCTGACGGTCAAAGAATCACCTTTATGAACAAAACTGGTAGTATTTGGACCAGATTTGATAGCGTATTCTTCGGCTGTAATGCGGATTACATAACCATCCTTATAAACTCCACTATACTCAAAATCACTTATAGTCACATCATCTGCCAAAGATGTCATGCCGATACCGATCAGGCATGAGATTGCAATGGTAAATGACAGCAGTACTTTGAGCACACTTTTTCCTGCAGTTTTCATAATAAAACCCCTTTCTTTTTGAACGCTCATTGAGAATTTCCCATAATTTTTCATTATACATTAATATCGGAAATGTCAAAAAGAAATTACTTATTTTAATGCAACAAAACAATATTGAGGTGTCTCAAATCTCGGGTTTATAAAGGTGGCATGCCGGAATCCATATACCCCCAGGGGGTATGCAGATGTTTTCGAAACCGATATTTACCTACTAAATTACAAAAAATGGATTTTAGTAGGTAATTTCTATCTGAATATCCGCTTGAATAACGCCTTATAGAACTCCTATACCCGTTAAGACTTCGAAAAACACGGCAAAATCAGCTTCAAACACCACATTCAACATTCAAAACGGGCTGATTATGGGTCATATACCCCCACCCCCTTACCTACCAAATTCGAAAATCGGATTTTAGTAGGTAAATTCGAATTTGAAGGGCTATTCAAATCAGGTAGAACATATTGGGCTGATCGTATTGGGCTACCCCTATTGGGACAGCCCCTTCTGTTTGAAGTTAACCCCTGAAGATCATATTGAATTAGACCCCTGAGGTCAGACAAACTCCAAGGGGTCACTTAAAACTTCAGGCGTTGAACTTATAGAGCGAAGCGTAAACACCATTCTTACGCATCAATTCATCGTGGGTGCCGCTCTCTTCGATGCCGTTCTCGGTAAGGACTAAGATCCTCTCGGCATTTCTTATCGTCGAAAGCCTGTGGGCAATAACAAGCGTAGTCCTGTTCTTTGCAAGTCTTTCGAGAGACTCTTTGACGATATTCTCACTCTCGTTATCGAGCGCGCTCGTAGCTTCATCGAAGATAAGGATAGGCGGGTTCTTAAGGAAAACTCTCGCGATTGAGATGCGCTGCTTCTGGCCGCCGGAGAGCTTAACGCCACGCTGGCCTATATCAGTTGCATAACCGTGAGGAAGGGACATGATGAAATCATGCGCGTTCGCAAGTTTTGCAGCTTCGATTATCTCATCTTCAGTCGCACCCGGCCTTCCGTAGCTGATGTTGTCGTAGATAGTACCGGCAAACATATAGACATCCTGCTGGACTATTCCGATGTTGTCACGAAGGCTCTTGAGGGTTACATCTCTAATATCTTTTCCGTCGATCCTGATCGTGCCTTTGGTAACGTCGTAGAATCTGGGTATAAGGCTGCAAAGCGTTGTCTTTCCGCCGCCGGAAGAACCGACCAGGGCAACATAAGCGCCTGCAGGGACTTCAAGATTGATGTGCCTTAATACCCTGTGCGCGCCTTCCTTGTATTTGAATGAGACATCCTCAAATTTGATATCGCCCTTAACGTCCGTCAGAGGCTCTGCACCGTCCTTGTCCTTGATGTCAGGCTCAATGTTGATCATCTCGACAAAACGCTCGAATCCCGTATAACCGTTCTGGAACTGCTCCGTGAAATCTATAAGCGTTCTTACAGGCTCCGTGAATACGTTGATGTAAAGAAGGAACGTAACAAACTGGTACACTTCGATGAGTCCTTTGCTCATGAGAATACCGCCTGCAACGATGACCAGGATGTTGATAAGGAATGTGAATGCCGTCATGCCGGAATGGAAGATACCCATATTAAGGTAACTTGCCTTCTTCGCCTTGAGGAATCCGTCATTACCTATCTTGAATTTCTCGTTCTCGATCTCTTCATTTGCAAAAGACTTAACGACTCTTATACCCGAGAGGTTATCTTCGATCTGCGTGTTGATCTCCGCGATCTTTACCCTGTTCATCTTAAAGGCTTTGCGCATTCTCTTGTTGAGGATAAAAGCAAAGACAAACATCACAGGCAAAAGAATGAATGCTGCGATAGTCAGATAACCGCTGGTGCAAGTAAGGATCACAAACGAGCCGATTATCTTTATAAGAGATATAACTATATTTTCGGGTCCGTGATGCAGGAGTTCAGTGATCTCAAAAAGGTCATTCGTGATCCTGCTCATGAGCTGTCCGACTTTCTGGTCGTCGTAGAACGAGAATGAGAGTTTCTGGTAGTGCGCAAATATCTCGGCTCTCATATCGTATTCCATCTTGGCGCCCATGACGTGACCGACATATGAGATGTAGTAATTCGCAAAGAACTGGATTATGACAAGTGCAACGAGGATCACTGCAAATGTCAGGATCTTTCTCATGCCCTCTTCTGCTGTCAGGTGCGGGATCTCATTTGTAATATCTCCGACTACGAGGGGGATTACAAGTGATATGCCTGAAGCTACGATCGCGAAAAGCATATCCAGGAAAAATGTTCCCAGATAAGGCTTGTAGTAACTTATCATTCTTTTAAGGTTATCCCTCATACTGTCTCCCCCCATTTCACAAGATATAGCAAAGAATGATACCATAATAATCACGAAGGTAAAGTATCTATATTACAGTTTTTGGATTTTTATATTCATTTGCATTGGGATTAAGGAGCGCCTATGAACATCACCGGAATCAGATATAAGTTCATAATGTTCAGTCCGACCATCGATCAGATAATCGATGCGGATATTCCGTTTACCGGAGATAACCTTGAGATCACGGAAAACACCAGATTCTCAAATGATGTTTCAATAAAACACTTCAAACTCACACAGGAAACGATCGGTATTTTCAGATCACTCATCGAAAAGTATAAGATCACGGAATGGATCGGCAAAACGCCTTCTGCTCCCGTTATTTACAACGACGAGCATACTCATGTCATCACTTCCCTGACGCTTAAATTTGAAGACGGTACTTCTTCAGAAATAACTTTCAGAGAAGGTACGGAAGACATATATAAAGAAGCTTGTGATGAATTTCGCAAAGCATTTTTCACTGCTGCTTCAAATGAAGCGCTCATATCAGAGGAAAAGAAATATCCTGCCTTAAAAGAAGCACGTCTGATAAAGGAAGAGCACGGTCCCGTAACCGCAATTGAGACTCATCATTTTTCAAGCGGAATGATGTACAACAGCAACGTAACCACCAAGCAGAAGATTAGCAAGATACCAGGCAAGGACGGAACTGTTCTAGTCGAGTTATACAGGAAGGCAGGCAACCTTCCCGAACAGACCGACAGCAAAGAAGTTGAATCTGATATCTTTGCAAAGATCCAGGAGATTTCCGATAAGGAAAACATCCCCGGATGGCATTACGTCCAAAGAGATCCGAGCATACCTGTCGACAGATCCATGATGCCCATGGATTATTCCGCAAGTTCTTCACTTACCATTATCTATGACGATTCCCTGCTCACAGGCTGTCCCGGGATCAGGAGGACCATCGGTGAAACCGCATGCGAAATGGGCGGATCTGAAGTCGATAAGGCAATCTGCGAACTGATCAGGGAATGTGTAACTAAATCAGGCGCACATATCGAAGTATCTAACGTTAATCCTTATATCGCAGCTGCATATAACGCAGGAGAACCTGTTCCGCAGCCGATGCCGATGAATGGTTTCATGGGTATGGGCATGATGCAGGGCTTTGCAAATCCTGCGCCCGCACCTGATGTCTCAACTGAAGGTTCAACACTTAATTCCGACGGGACATGGGACTGCAAATGCGGCACTAAAGGTCTTACCGGAAAATTCTGCAGCGAGTGCGGATACCCAAGACCTACAGCATAACTATTTGGTATAATTACCTGGTTTGAATAATGAATATTCATCCCGGGGGTAATTATGATCGCTATCTGGTATGTCGCACTGGCAGCACTTCTTTTTGTCGGTATTAAATTCAGCAAGAAAAAAGAATGGAACGACGGCAATATGTCATTTGACCAGACCAAGTGTTTCCTTGGTTTCTGCGCTGTCATCATCTGCTTCCATCACATGGCCCAGGTCACATGCGCCCCATGGCTCAACCCCGTCTTCATCAGAAAGGGACTGGACATCTTCGTAACAGCAGGATATCCGATGGTCGGAATGTTCCTCTTCTGTTCGGGCTTCGGTCTTTACAAGAGCGCGAAAACAAAGCCTGATTTCTTCAAGCGTTTCATACCGGTAAGGATAATCCCGATCCTTATTCCTACAATACTTACGGAACTCGTATATGTCTACTTCAGACACTTAAGACATCTTCCGATAAGATTCAAGAACCCCTTCATGACCGGAAACCACGATACCGTCCACCCTTTCATCTGGTATATTCCCTGCATACTGCTTCTTTACATTCTCTTCTATGTAGGTTTCGGTCTTTTCAAAAAAGACTGGACAGGAATACTTACGGTTGCACTAGGCTCCGGTGCATGGATCTTCTTCTGCATCAGATACGGTTACGGCACATGGTGGTTCAACACTGTCCACATGTTCCTTTTGGGAATCCTTGTATCAAAATTTGAGAAGAAGTTTTTCGAGAGCTGCAAAAAGCTCTATGTATTAAAACTAATCATCACCATAGCAGCTGCTGCCGTTTTATGGCGACTTGCTGATAATGCAGGCAATCTGTATTTCCAGATAACGCACACAAACTGGACAGAGGCAAACGGCTATAAGGCAGATCTTTTCGCATGGATATTCCAGTTCCTTTATACCATCGCATTTGCAATGCTCTATTACCTTCTCAGCATGAAGATGAAGGTCGGAAATCCCGTCCTCAGATTCCTCGGCAAGTTCACTCTGGAACTCTATCTTATCCACGGAATCTTCATCAATATGTTCGGCCACTGCATGATCAAGGAACCTGCACTGCCTGTCTATTACATCAAGAATGTACCGTTGTTTGTGCTTGTAGTTCTTGCATGTTCAATTCCGGTCTCATTTGGCCTGAGCTTAATAGATAAAAAGGTCGGAACGATTCTCCGACCTAAAAAAGCAAATTAAACTGTACAAAAAGTGTGATTTGGGATCATGTTTGAAAGGGCAAATCAGACGAATCAATTATAATTGACATTAATTTGATCCTTAATGTATATTTATTTAGGAATAAGAAATCAAAGGGGTAGTGTTATATGGCAATTTGGGATAATCCTGCAAATAACGCAGGAAGATTCGGCTCACCCAAGGTCAGGACTTTCTCGGCAGACTCATATAAGTGTCCGAACTGTGCATCCAACCTTGTTTATGATGCTGAACACGGTGCATCGATCTGCCGCAACTGCGGCGGTCTTTTCGATCCCGATACACTTGAGAAAGTCGGCTCATTCGGACTTTTAAATCCGGAGAAAAACTACGACGGTACGATAGAGATCAGCAAGGAAGATGCTGAGCGTATTGAGATCGTCTGTAATTCATGCGGCGCAGAGATCGTAACGGATAAGAACACTTCATCAACGTTCTGTGCTTTCTGCGGTTCACCTGCACTCGTTACAAGAAGACTTACGCGTGAGTTCAAACCCGACTACATCATTCCTTTCCAGTTCGATAAGGAAAAGGCGATCAAGATATTTGAAGAACACTGCGAAAGCGTCGGTCACCTTCCCAAGAACTTCAAATCGGCCAAAGTCTTGTCAAAGATGACGGGGCTTTATGTTCCTACGTGGATTATCTCATCAGAGGTTGAAGTAAAAGTTGCCGGACAGGCCAAGACCGGAAAGATGGTAGATGAGGCATATCAGGAAAATCACTCGTCAACATCACAAAGTTTTTCACGACTGACATACGGCAAAGTCAATTTCAGACTCAAGGACGTACCGTTCGACGGAGAGCTCAAGATAGCCAACAACCTTATGGCTGCCGCAGAGCCCTTTGACTATTCTGCGCTTGAAAGATTCAGACCTGAATTCCTTCAGGGATACTTTGCGGAAAAGTACGATGAACAGCCTCTCGACATGACCGACAGGATCTACAAGAGACTCGACAAATATGCTTTGCAGGTATGCGATGCGGTTGATTTCGGTTACGATGACTTCGTTCCCAGTTCAGACATGAGCGTTGTTACTTATAACAATCAGGATATTAAGTATGCACTTCTTCCCTGCTGGTTCTTAAGTATTGATTACGACGGCGTTAATTATCAGTACATCGTTAACGGTCAGACGGGTAAAGTCTCGGGCGAGTTCCCTTATGCCAAAGGCTGGGAAACAATAGAACGCACCGGTAGAAAAGCCAGAATGGAAGCAGTCAGCTGGAACTCCGGCCTTCGTGTTCTCCTTTATGCCACACCGGCCATCATTTTGGGTATCCTGCGTTTTATCTCAGGCTTCTCCAGAGACTCGGCAGTCATGATGTTTATTTTCGAGCATCCGTTTGAACTTCTGTTACTTCTTCTTGCACTTGGCGGAGCTGCATATGTGTGCGCGGAGATCCTGCCGAAGGTCCTTCACAACAGAGAAAAGCATGATATCGAGATGCTTGCGAAGGCAAGCAGCCACGACCTGGCTCCCGAACCCGGTGTCGAAAACTATTACGATACCGCATTCCCTGTCACGGCAATTGAGACAACAAAGGATTTCGTATCACTCGAGGAAGGATGGAATTACGCTGATAAGCAAAGCTTCGACTTCAAAACAGCTATCCCCGAGGCTGAAACCCAGGGTCCTGATGAGAATGCCACTGACTTTGAAAAGCAGGGTTTTGGACGTCAGATGCTAAGATAAAAATCATTCCAAGGCTCGAATTCATCCGCGCTTCGCTTGTGCGGAAAGAGCCTTGGAATATACTTTTTCTATTAATGCCTTATTCGCTTTCTTTTTCAGATGATGTCTTGCCCTTGGAAAGCTTATATAACTCCTCTGCGGCAAGCCTTGTTTTCGCGACAATGTCGCCTTCCTTCGGAAAGCAGAAGTACAGGCAGTCATTCGTGCCGATTGAAACTATGTCTCCGATCTCATACCAGAAGTAATCGGAATTAACGCTGTAAGAAGCACTTGGTGCCTGTTCGTAGTGAAGTTTGCCGTCACAACCGTCAAGTATGAATCCGTTGTTATCGTGGTGAAGCCTTCCTGTTCCTATCATATATAGAGCCTTTGAATCCTTAAGGACCGCTATATCGCAAGGAACATCAAGAGCATATGTCCCTTTAGAGATTTCTTCTTTGATTTGTTCTCTTTCCCATTTAAACCAATCAGGAATATGAGTAAACTTCGGCTCGACATTAATTCCCTTAAGCCTTCCCAAAGTATCGAGTTCATAAGAAGCTCCGCACCCGTGGCATGTCAAGTTGATTCCCTTACCTTCTGTCATACCTTCCTTCAGGCAGTGAGGGCACTTATAAAGAATCCTGTTAAGGCCGTCAGCTCTGAAAGGTTCATCTATCTCGATATTGTTGTCCTGCTGCCACTTGAAGTAATCGAGCGTGAATTCTTTATCCAGCATCTCATCTATCTGTCTTACCTTTGTGTTGGCAAGCTCTTCCGGAGTAAAAAGGCACTTCATCGTGCAGCTTACCTTTACATCGCGCTTCTGAAGATTATTGTAGAGCGGATCTCTGGTAAAAGCTCCATATGTGGTGATCATGACGACAGGATGCTTAAGTTTCTTAAGAAGTACGCCTAATCTTCTGGGGATCCTGGTGCCTGTACCATCAAGAGAATAACCGGCTTCAGGATACATCAGCACACTTGCCTTATTGACGTTAAGCGCATGATCCATATCGGAGATCAGCGAAATATCTGAAACGAATTTCCTTGTGGGTATACAGCCCAACGATCTCATAAGACCTTCTTTGCCTACCAGCGCATCAGACGTGCAGACTATGCTGAACGGACGCCCTTTAAGCACTTTGAAAGCTATGGAAAGATCTGTGAAGCTGCAATGATTCATCAGTATCATCCACGGGCCGTCGCCGGCTTTATCCATGTCGATCTGATCATATGTGAAATCAACTTTTTTAAGCTCGCCGTTAAGCAGGAGACGTGCAACGCCTGCAAGCAGAGCGGACGGCTTCTTAGGCTTTTTATGCTCCCACGAAGGAAGAGCCATAGCCTGTTCATATGTGATGTGCTTAGTCTTTATCTTCATGGTATTAATTATACATATAAAGGCGTTGTCTCAAAATGCCGTATTTTTTTCGGAGTCATTGATCTCATATCGCAGAAAAATCACAGTAACCGTCATAGTGCACTGTGACCTCTAGTGTGATTTTTTAATAGAGTCTCGAAAAAATCACAGTAACCGTCAGGGTGTACTGTGACTTCTACTGTGATTTTTTCAAAGAAACAGGGACCATCGCAGTGATCAGCGACAATCCCTTTAAATATTTACTCATCATCAAGTTTCAAAACGCTCATGAAGGCTTCCTGCGGTACTTCGACGGAACCTACCTGTCTCATACGCTTCTTACCTTCCTTCTGCTTTTCGAGAAGTTTCTTCTTACGTGAGATATCACCGCCGTAGCACTTGGAAGTAACGTCCTTACGGTAAGCCTTGATCGTCTCTCTTGCAATGATCTTGCCGCCGATCGCAGCCTGTACAGGAATCTCGAACTGCTGCCTCGGGATGTTCTCCTTGAGCTTCTCGCACATTCTTCTTCCTCTTGCGTAGGCCTTGTCCGTATGTACGATGAATGACAATGCATCGACGGGATCTCCGTTAAGGAGGATATCGAGCTTAACGAGCTTGGATCTTTGGTATCCTGCAGGCTCGTAGTCAAGTGAAGCATAACCTCTCGTGCGTGATTTGAGCGCATCGAAAAAGTCATAGATTATCTCATTCAAAGGCATCTTGTAGTGAAGCATTACACGCTTCTCATCAAGATACTTCATGTCTGTATATTCACCGCGGCGCTCCTGGCAGAGCTCCATGATGTTTCCGACATATTCTTTAGGAAGCATTATCGTTGCCTTAACGATAGGCTCTTCCATGTAATCGATGGATGCCGGATCAGGCATGTTCGTAGGGTTGGAGCAGTCAACGACTGAGCCGTCTGTAAGATAGATCTTATAGATAACGGAAGGCGCTGTGCTGATAAGATCGAGATTGAACTCTCGCTCAAGTCTTTCCTGGATTACTTCGTAGTGCAAAAGTCCTAAGAATCCGCATCTGAAACCGAAGCCCAGAGCTGCTGATGTCTCTGCATCAAATGAGAGGGCAGCATCGTTTAATCTTAACTTTTCGAGAGCATCCTTAAGGTCGCCGTATCTCGCACCGTCAACGGGATAGATTCCGCAGAATACCATCTGCTGGATTCCCTTATATCCGATGAGCGGCTCTTCTGCAGGGTTCTCCGCAAGCGTAACTGTATCGCCCGGAGCGGTATCTCTTACGTTCTTGATCGAAGCGCAGATATATCCTACCTCGCCTGCTTTGAGCGATTCTGTAGGAACAAGTTCGCCCGGATGGAACATACCTAATTCGGTTACGGTGAACTCTTTTCCGGAGTGCATCATCCTTATGCGGTCACCGGTCTTTACGGTGCCGTCCTTGACTCTTACGCTGACGATAACGCCCTTATAGGAGTCGTACTTGGAATCGAAAACGAGGGCCTTCAGAGGCGCATTCTCGTCGCCTTCAGGTGCGGGAAGATATTCAACTACCTTCTCCAATACTTCGTCGATATTGATATCGCTCTTTGCCGAGATAAGCGGTGCATAAGATGCATCAAGTCCGATATCGTCTTCGATCTCCTGACGGACCTCTTCAGGTCTTGCGGAAGGAAGATCGATCTTGTTGATTACCGGAAGCACTTCAAGGTCAGCATCAACTGCCAGATAAACATTGGCAAGAGTCTGTGCTTCGACACCCTGCGAGCTGTCTACAACAAGGATCGCGCCGTCACATGCCGCAAGTGATCTCGAGACCTCATAATTGAAGTCGACATGGCCTGGCGTGTCGATGAGATTAAGCAGATATGTATTGCCGTCAGAAGCAACGTAAGGAAGTCTTACGGCCTGTGACTTGATGGTGATACCTCGCTCACGCTCAATGTCCATGTTATCAAGGATCTGGTCCTGCATCTCACGCTTTTCCCTTACGTGTGTATGCTCGATAAGACGGTCGGCCAGTGTGGACTTGCCGTGGTCGATGTGCGCGATAATGCAGAAGTTTCTTATGTATTTACGGTAGTTTTCGCTCATGTATTATACCTTAATGTCAGAGTATCTTTATCTCATTAAGCGGGAAGACTCTGATAATGGCAACGCCCTTGATCCTGTCTGCCGTAAAGGGACCGAGATTACGTGAGTCATTACTTACAGGTCTGTTATCACCAAGGCAGTAATATTCATTATCTCCCAAAACGATCTCGTTGCCTTTCTTCATTGCATCGTCCATCATGGTCGTCTTTGTGCCTTCAGGAAGATAATTCTCCTGAAGAAGATAGAACTCACTGGAATCGGCAGGCTTGATATAAACGTTGCCGTCTTCGATCTTTACGGTCTCTCCGGGAAGTCCTACGATTCTCTTAACGAGATACTCTTTACTGTAGTAACCTTCCATGTCGTGACCGTCCAGGATGACGATGTCACCCCTCTTGTATGAATGGAAATAAGTTGAGATCTTCTGCGCATAGATTACATCGCCAGAAGACAGTGTCGGCTTCATGGAATCGCCGTAAACGTTGTCTCTCTGAACGAGGAAAACAACGATGAAGATTCCGGCAAGAACGCCGATGCAGATCGTACGGAACCAGTCAAGGATCTCATATGCGGTGCTTCCCTTTTCGAGCCTTCTCTTATGAGAAACAGGCTTGCTTTCAGAAGCTTCGTTCTCCGTCGAGCCTGTTTCTTCAGCAGATGTCTTTTCAACATCTGTCTCCTCAGACTGCTTTACTTCTTCCTCAACGGGCGCGCCCGTTATTTTGAAAATCTCATTCTTGTTATCGCTCATTAATTCTCTCCGCTTGTTTCATCAGTAGCTGTGATACTGATATGCAATTCTTCAAGCTGCTTGTCTGTTACATATCCCGGAGCATCCATCATGATGTCCTGTGCATTCTTGTTCATCGGGAAAGGGATTACCTCACGGATCGTATCTTCTCCTGAAAGGAGCATTACCATACGGTCAACACCGGGAGCGATACCTGCATGCGGCGGAGCGCCGTAGCAGAACGCATTATACATAGCGGGGAACTTCTTCTTAACGTCTTCCTCGCCAAGTCTTACAAGCTCAAATGCCTTGATCATGATCTCCGGATCGTGGTTACGTACAGCACCTGAAGAGAGCTCGATTCCGTTAACTACGAGGTCGTACTGGTCTGCCATGATGGACAGAGGATCGATCTCGCCTTTCTCTGCCTTGAGAAGAACATCAAGACCGCCTGAAGGCATTGAGAAAGGATTGTGGCAGAACTCTAATTCGCCGGACTCCTCACCGATCTCATACATCGGGAAATCAACGATCCAGCAGAATTCATACTGTTCCTTGTCCATGTGACCCGGAACTGCCGCGCCGAATGTCTTTACAAGAACGCCTGCCATCTTCTGTGCCTGGCCCTTAGTGCCGCTAGACAATACTACGAGTGTATCGGGCTTAAGGCCGAGCTTAGCAACAACTTCGTCCTTCTTGGGAGCTACGAACTTGGAGATGCCTCCAACGATCTCGCCGTTCTCATCCATTCTGAACCAATAGCCCTTGCTGCCTGACTGGATCTCGCAGTCAGCCATTGTCTTATCGATGAACTTACGGCTCTCGTGGAAATCAGAGATAACGACTGCCTTGATCTCGCCTTCTGCGAAAGGTGCGAACTCCTCGGTTCTCATGAGGTCTGTTACGTCTGTAACCGTAAGGTCGATACGGAGGTCAGGCTTATCTGTACCGTACTTCTCCATTGCCTCAAGATAAGGAATGCGTACAAAAGGAGAACCTGATGCCCTGTTGTACTTACCGTACTTTGCAAATACAGGAGGCAGTACGTCTTCGATGATCTCGAAAACGTCTTCCTGGCTTGCGAAAGCCATCTCCATATCGAGCTGGTAGAACTCACCCGGGCATCTGTCGCCTCTTGCATCTTCATCTCTGAAGCAGGGTGCGATCTGGAAATATCTGTCGATACCTGAAACCATCAGGAGCTGCTTGAACTGCTGGGGTGCCTGCGGCAATGCATAGAACTTGCCGGGATGCTTTCTTGCAGGAACGAGATAGTCTCTTGCACCCTCAGGTGAAGAAACCGTAAGGATAGGAGTTGTGATCTCCATGAAGTTATGGTCGATCATCGACTGTCTCAAGGCAGCGATAACATTGCTTCTTAAGATGAGATTCTTTTTAACTTCAGGGTTACGGATATCAAGATATCTGTACTTAAGTCTTGCTGCTTCATCAGCTTCACGGCTGTGGTTGATCTCAAAAGGAAGCTCGTTATAACGGCATCTGCCGAGTACCGTAACCTTCTCGGGTACTACTTCGATATCGCCTGTTGCCTGCTTATCGTTCTTGGAACTTCTTTCTCTTACCGTTCCCTCAACCTTGATCGTGGATTCCTTAGTGATAGCCTTGAATGTCTTCATCATCTCGGCTGTCTCGATAACGATCTGTGTTGTGCCATAGAAATCGCGGATTACGACGAAGCCGAGCTCTGCACCGACTTCACGGAAATTCTCGAGCCATCCTGAGAGCATAACTTTCTTGCCCGCATCTCCGAGTCTTAATTCTCCACATGTATGTGTACGTGACTGCATTATATTACCTCCAGCAAATGCTTACTTTTTCTAATTATTTTCCGGTCATGAAATCAACAAGACCGTCAAGCTTAACGGGCGTCTCCGTACCGTCAGCCATGCACTTGACCTTTACTTCGCCTGAAGCAAGCTCATCGTCTCCGATGACTGCAAGGAAAGGAATTCCCTGCTTACCCGCATACTTCATCTGTGCCTTAAAAGACCTTCCTGCCATATCTGTCTCGCAGCCGATGTCAGCAAGTCTTAATGCATAGCAAAGCTTCAGTGCTTCGATTTTCGCTGCGTCAGACATGGAAGCGATATAGATCCTCGTGTAAGAAGGTGCTTCCTTCAATACGCCCTGAGCCTCAGCTTCTAGAAGGAGTCTTTCAACGCCCATGGCGAAGCCGATACCGGGTGTGGATGTACCGCCGCAGTCTTCTACGAGACCGTCATATCTTCCGCCGCCGCAGATAGTTCCCTGTGTACCGACGTTCTCAGATACGAACTCGAAAACCGTTCTTGTATAGTAATCCAAACCTCTTACGATATTCGGGTCGATAGTGTAAGAAATGCCGATCGCCTCAAGTCTTGTCTTGAGAGCTTCGAAGTGAGCCTTGCAGTCATCGCAAAGGTGATCAATGAGTCTCGGCGCATTCTTGACGATGTCCTTGCCGCCGTCGACCTTGCAGTCGATCATTCTCAAAGGGTTCTTCTCAAATCTTGCCTGGCAGTCCTCACACATTGTTCCGACGTGAGGTCTGAAATAATCCTTCAAAAGTGTGTTGTATTCTTTGCGGCATGTGGGGCAGCCGATCGAATTGATGTGGAGCGCGATGTTCTTAAGTCCCATCTTCTTGAAGAAAACATCGACAACGGAAATGATCTCCGCATCGATATCAGGACCTGCCGAACCGAATGACTCGAGGCCGAACTGGTGGAACTCACGCATTCTGCCCTTCTGCATCTTCTCATAACGGAATGCCGTGATGTTGTAGAAAAGTCTTACCGGTGAAGGCAGGCTTGTCATGCCGTTCTCGATAAAGCTTCTTACCACACCTGCTGTACCTTCAGGTCTGAGCGTAATGCTTCTTCCGCCCTTGTCCTCAAAGGTATACATTTCTTTGGTAACAACATCGGTGGTATCACCGACACCTCTCTGGAACAGATCTGTCTGCTCAAATGTCGGGATCCTGATCTCTTCATAGCCGAAGGAATGGCATACATTAGCAAAAGTCTTCTCTGCAAGCTGCCAATTGTAGATCTCTGAAGGAAGAATGTCCCTCGTACCCTTCTGTGCCGCGTATCTCATCATAGTTCTCCTAGTTTAATAAATAACACGCGCTATTATAATATTAAAAAGGGCAATAAACAACCTGAAAGCAGGGGTTTGGACAGCCCGGATATGTTTGCAGCAGATTTGTTGAACTATTTTTTTGATTTAGGCCAACAAATAGTTGGTTTTCCTACAAATCCAGCTTTTTGTTGACCTAAAACAGCAATTTGACATCAACAAATCTGCAACACAAACAGCCTTTGGGCAAGTGATTTGAGATGCAATTGTTTGCTCAAAAATAAGCCAACAATTGCATAAATCACCCATTTTGTGCAACTGTTGCCGTAAAAAACGGTCAACAATTGCACATACTGTGACTTTTACTGTGATTCTCTAAATACGATAAAACCTTACTGCTGCGGCTTTTCGAAAACCTGTTGGCAAACCTCTGATCCCGCCTTGATCCATACCAAATAAACAGGGACCATCTCATCCATTCTGAGACAGTCCCTCTAGCATTATAAAACTGATTATTCCGAGAAAGATCAAATCTTCCTCTTCTTAGCTATATACGCCATCCAGTCGTTCTTGGACTGCTCGGCAATGATCTCCATTCCGGCAGCCTTCAAAGCCTCGATCACGCGCTCTTTCTTGTTATTGATGATGCCGGAGCATACGAAGATTCCGTCATCTGCAAGATCTGCGGGAATATCAGCTGCGATCTCTGCGATAACGTCAGCTATTATGTTAGCTACGATAAGGTCATAAGGCGCATTCTTAACGCTCTTAAGCTCGCCTGTGTAACATTCGACATTGGAGCACTCATTGATCGCGCAGTTCTCTTCAGCGACCTTTACGGCCAGAGAATCGATATCCACAGCATCAACGCTCTTTGCGCCGAGCTTGCTTGCAATTATCGCAAGGATACCCGAACCGGTACCGAGGTCAAGAACAGTAGTGTCAGGTTTGATCACGCGGTCTAAGATCTCTGCACACATGGAAGTAGTCTCATGGGTACCTGTACCGAAAGCAGAACCGGGATCAAGGATAACCTTTATGGCATCCTTTTCGAGCTCGGCATCGCCTTCTTCTATCCATGAAGGACAGATAACGATACGGTCTGAGAGTCTGAACTCTTCGTAATACTTCTTCCAGTTGTTTGCCCAGTCTTCGTCGTCAACATAGCGGAAGCCTTCAAAGCCTTTGCCTACGTCAAGGAACTCACCTATCTCTGCGATACGCTGCTTAATGAAGTCCATGGCTTCAGAAGTCGGAAGTTCCTTGTCCGTGATGGAACCGTAGATCATGCCTACGCCATCGGGATTTGCGAATTCTTCGCTCTTTGCACCCATGCGGATGACACCATCGTCTGTCTCGGCAAAATAAGCCTTGATGACAACGTCAACACCATAGCTCTCGATAGTGCCGTCATCACAGTAGCTTAGAGGGTCGTTGTCTATCGTATTTCTGAACTCCTGAGGGTCCTGTGAAGCAATGCCGTCGGCACCAACCTGCGCGAGCATCTCGCAGATAGCTTCGGAAGCTTCTTCAGTTGTCTTTATCGTTATTTCTGCCCATCTCATAGTCATGACCTCTTCAATAAAAACGCGGGAACCCGCATGAGAATTCCCGCGTAAAATCAGCGTTTTGTATTACTTAAAAATGTTCTTAAGCTTCTGGAAGAACAGGCTTCTCTTCGCATAGTTGCGGTCAGTAAGCGTATTGTTGAACTGATTAAGAAGCTGCTTCTGCTCACGGTTAAGACCTGTAGGAACTTCGAGCACGAACTTGACCACGTGGTCGCCTCTCATGTTCGGATTCGGGTTATTCTTGTTCGGAATACCCTTGTTCCTGAGCGTGATCGTATCGCCGGGCTGAGTGCCTTCCTTGAGGCTGTACTTCTCCTTACCGTAAATAGTCGGAACTTCGATCTCACCGCCCAAAGCTGCCTGGGCAAATGTTATCGGCACATTGCAGTATGTTGTATTGCCTTTGCGCTCGAAAACATCATGCGGCTTAACCTTGAATTCAATGTAAAGATCGCCGTAAGGGCCGCCGTTTGTACCGGGCTCACCTTCTCCTCTTACAGGAAGAAGATCGCCTGTGTCGACACCTGCGGGGATCGTAACAGAAAGATTCTTGATCGTCTTGAGTCTTCCCTTGCCTCTGCACTGTGAGCAGGGTGTCTTGATGACTGTACCTCTGCCGTTACATGTGGGGCAGGACTTTGTGACCATGGTCATACCAAAGAGCGTCTGTGTCTGCTGCTGTACTCTTCCGGCACCTCTGCAGGTGGGACATGTCTCAGGTGTTGTTCCGGGCTGTGCGCCTGAACCGTTGCATGACTTACAGAGATCTTCTTTTGTCAGCTGGAAAGACTTGGTGCAGCCGAAAGCTGCCTCCATGAATTCAAGCGCCATGTGATACTTAAGATCAGCACCTTTCTGCGGACCTGTTCTTCTCCTTGAAGAACCACCGAATCCGCCGCCGAAGAATGAATTGAAGATATCTCCAAGGTCAACGTCGTATGCGCCGCCGCCGTAGCCGCCGCCATAGCCGCCACCGCCGCCGAATCCGTTCGGATCGACACCGGCATGACCGAATCTGTCGTATTTAGCTTTCTTATCGGGGTCAGACAGAATTGAATAGGCTTCATTGACTTCCTTGAACTTAGCCTCGGCCTCCTTGTCACCGGGATGCAAGTCCGGGTGATATTTCTTGGCCTGCTGTCTGAAAGCCTTCTTTATCTCGTCATCGGAAGCACCTTTGGTAACTCCCAAAACCTCATAGTAATCTCTAGCCAAAGAGGAACCCCTCCGTTCTGTTCTCGCGCCTCTGAAAGAGGCATAGATTAGTTAACATACATGTGTCCGGCACATCTGAAATCAGACATGCCGGACTATTGTATCAGATTTTAATTCAATTAGAAGTCGCCGCCTGCGCTCTTGAATCCGTCGCCGTCGCCTGAATTGTCAGGACCAGCGGACTCAGAACCATAACCTGCGAAATCTTCAGCTGAAGGCTGACCCTGGGCACCTGCGCCTGCAGCTGCTGCATCTCCGCCTGCTGCCTGATAGATCTTCTCGCCGAGCTTCATGAGAGCCTGCCGGAGATCTTCAGTACCCTGCTTCATAGCTTCTGTGTCATCCTTGGAGATGGCATCCTTAAGCTTTGAGATGCAATCGTTAACAGGAGCCTTGTCGCTGTCAGAAATCTTGTCACCTGCATCCTTCATTGTCTTCTCTGCCTGGTAGCAAGCTGTCTCTGCCTGGTTCTTGACTTCGACCTTCTCCTTGTTTGCCTTATCCTCAGCTGCGTGCATCTCAGCTTCCTTAACAGCCTTCTGGATATCTTCCTCACTCATGTTGGAAGAAGACTGGATGGTGATCTTCTGCTCACGGCCAGTGCCCTTATCCTTAGCGCTTACGTTTACGATACCGTTAGCATCGATATCGAATGTAACCTCGATCTGCGGAACACCACGGGGTGCGGGTGCGATACCGTCAAGAATGAAGTTACCGAGTGTCTTGTTGTAAGCTGCCATCTCACGCTCGCCCTGGAGCACGTGAACCTCAACCTGTGTCTGGCCGTCAGCTGCTGTGGAGAATACCTGGCTCTTCTTTGTAGGGATCGTTGTATTACGCTCGATCATCTTTGTGCATACACCGCCCATTGTCTCAATACCGAGTGAAAGAGGTGTAACGTCGAGGAGAAGGAGTCCCTTAACATCGCCTGTGAGAACTGCTGCCTGGATAGCTGCACCGATAGCAACGCACTCGTCAGGGTTGATGCCCTTGAAAGGCTCTTTGCCGAAGTAGTTCTTAACTGCATCCTGAACTGCAGGGATTCTTGTTGAACCACCTACGAGGAGAATCTTATCGATGTCAGAAGGTGTGATGGAAGCATCGCTCATTGCACGCTTAACAGGATCCATTGTCTTCTGAACGAGATCAGCTGTGAGCTCGTCGAACTTAGCTCTTGTAAGTGTGATGTCGAGGTGCTTAGGACCTGTAGCATCAGCTGTGATGTAAGGAAGATTGATGTTGGAAGATGTAACGCCGGAAAGCTCGATCTTAGCCTTCTCTGCAGCTTCTCTCAATCTCTGCATAGCCATACGGTCGGATCTGAGGTCAACACCATCAGATGTCTTGAATGATTCAACGAGGTAGTCAACGATCTTGTTATCGAAGTCGTCACCGCCGAGTCTGTTGTTACCTGCTGTTGCAAGAACTTCGAAAACGCCGTCAGCGATATCAAGTACGGATACATCGAATGTACCGCCGCCCAAGTCGAAAACGAGGATCTTCTGATCTGATTCCTTATCGAGACCATAAGCAAGGGAAGCTGCCGTAGGCTCGTTGATGATTCTCAAAACTTCAAGACCTGCGATACGTCCTGCGTCCTTTGTAGCCTGACGCTGTGAGTCTGTGAAGTAAGCAGGAACCGTGATAACTGCCTGTGTTACGGGTGTTCCGAGATAAGCCTCAGCATCGCTCTTGAGCTTTGAGAGGATCATTGCGGAGATCTCCTGAGGTGTGTAGTTCTTATCGTCGATAGTTACCTTATAGTCAGAACCCATCTCTCTCTTGATGGACTGGATGGTACGGTCAGGGTTTGTAACTGCCTGTCTCTTAGCTACCTGTCCGATGAGTCTCTCGCCTGTCTTTGTAAAACCTACAACTGAAGGTGTTGTTCTGTTACCCTCGGGATTAGGGATAACTACTGTTTCAGAACCTTCCATAACTGCAACACATGAGTTTGTTGTACCAAGGTCAATACCAATTACTTTTGCCATTTTATTTTCCTCCTAAAGTCCTTTACGGACTTTCAAATTATCTATCTCTTTTATGCTTTCTTGCTGTCAAGGATCTTGTCTACGATGCCGTAATCAAGTGCTTCCTGAGCTGTCATCCAGTGGTCTCTGTCTGTATCCTTCATCAAGGTCTCAAGGTCCTTGCCGCAGTTGTCTGCGAGGATCTGGTTGAGTCTCACTCTTGTATCCTTGATGTGGTCAGCAGCGATAAGGATCTCTGTTGCCTGGCCCTGAGCGCCGCCCAAAGGCTGGTGTATCATGACTTCTGCGTTAGGAAGGATACATCTCTTACCCTTTGTACCTGCTGAGAGAAGTACTGAACCCATTGAAGCTGCCATACCCATGCAGATCGTCTGGATGTCAGGCTTGATCAGACGCATTGTGTCGTAGATCATGAGACCGTCAGATACGGATCCTCCGGGGCTGTTGATATAGAACTGAATATCCTTATCGGGATCCTCTGCCTCGAGGAAGAGGAGCTGTGCCGTAATAAGGCTTGCTGTTACTGAGTTAACTTCTTCTGAAAGAATAACGATTCTTTCCTTAAGAAGTCTTGAATAAATGTCATAGGCGCGCTCGCCGCGGCCTGTAGTCTCGATTACTGTAGGAACCAAGCTTGATCTGATTAAATCCATTGTCATTCTCCTTTATCTTCAATTTTTTTACTTAGTTGGCTACCTGGACCTGAGCATGTCTGATGACTCTGTCCTTGTACTTATATCCCTTAGCGAAAACCATCGCTATCTCCTGCTCTCCCAGCTCTTCATCGTCGATGTGCATCATCGCATCGTGAAGATTAGGATCGAATTTTGTTCCGCGTTCTGCGGGTATTTCTTCAACACCGATCTTAGAAAGAGTATCCTGTGCCTGTCTTCCGACGAGTTCCATTCCCTGGATGACTTTATCAAGTTATGTCTCGTCTGCTTTCTTTGCACCTTCTGTTGCTCTGTCAAGATTATCGATAA
>R21__coassemble_615_pt1 | contig 28420 bp, 25 predicted proteins | sample R21__metabat2_high_PE_030 | metagenome-assembled genome bin R21 | reverse complement strand
GATTAAGGGTATATATTTCTTGTTTTTGTGTCTACTTTTGCTTGACTAGTGCATTTCGAGTCGAAAATCGCGAAAAATGTACACGGCCAAAAGTGAAAAACACAGCTGTCAACCGGATTTCTCAAAATTGAGACCAGTCTCAATTTACTCTCCAAAGTCTCAATCTTTCCAAAACACGAGATTTCGTGGGCAGCAGGGTCATATAATTGATTCACTTGAACCAGGAGGTGATCAGTTATGGCCATTGATATCAGAAAAGAATTGATTGCCAGATATGGTTTGCTCTCGAAAAGCATCGAGGACATTGAGTTGAAACTGCGATCATTTCCTATGGGCAGGATCAATGTCAGAACAAGGAGGGGCTATTACTATTATTATCTTGCGGGTGATGATGGCAGCGAAAAATACTTGTCGCAGAATGACAAAGAGTTAATAGAACAACTGATTCAAAAGGATTATCTGAGCAGGGTTTTAAATGATGCGAGGACCGAGCTGGCAGCTATCGGAAAAATGCTCAAGTTATATCCGCATGTCTTAGCGGAGGACGAATACAGTGCGCTTTCAGAGGGAAAAAGGAAGTATGCCAAGCCGATCAATATTTGTGATGAAGAATATGCACAGAAGTGGATGAACACGCCCTATAAGCGCAAGCCGTTCAAGAAGGGCATGCCGAAGTTTTATACCCTCAAGGGCGAGTGCGTCAGGTCGAAGTCGGAGGCAATGATCGCAGACAGGCTTTTTGCGCGAGGCATCCCTTATAGGTATGAATGCCCGCTTAAGGTAGGGAACAAGATCATACACCCGGACTTCACTATTTTGAGGATGAGTGACAGGAAGATCCTGTATCACGAGCATTGTGGAAAGATGGATGATGCTGACTATAAAGAGAATATGGTAGAAAGGGCCAATGATTATAGCGAGGCCGGCATCGTGCTGGGTGACAGGCTTTTCTATACGTTCGAGTCAGATATGACGCCGCTGGATATCAGGACGCTGGACAGGATCACTGAAACGCATTTCAGATAGTGCTTACTTTTCAAATGAAGCTGCAGCTTTTTCTGCAGTCAGTCTTCTCTTCTCGAGAGTCTTGTTGAACATCTCGTCTGCGGCAGAGGGGAACATGTCGTAGATGACTTTCGTGCCTTCTTCGGTGATGCCGCCTTTAGTTGCGACGCGGGTTACGACATCGTTGAAAGACAGGTCTTTTTGGAGCATCAGGTCGCCGGTGGCGCTCATTGTGTTGAGGACCATTTTGACGATCTGTTCTTTGGGGATCTCGGTGTGGCCTTCTGCAGAGTTGCATATGACGTCGAAAATAGAAGCTATGAAGCCCGGCATGCAGCTTACGAGTTCGGAGCCCATGCCGACTTCGTTTTCGGGGAGTTCTATCACTTTGCCGATGGAAGAGAGAAGATTGCGGAGAATCACCTTATCGTCAGCGCCGACCAGCCCGTTATAGCAGACGATCGTCTGTGAGCGGTCGATCTCGGCTGTGAGACTGGGGATGACTTTGGCAGTCCTGCAATTTACGAGCTTGGCGATCATGTCGAAAGTAATGCTTCCGTTAAGTGTCACGAGAAGCGCGTCATCCTTAAGAGAAGAACTGATCTCAGACAGGACTGTCTTCATGTCAGAAGGGCGCACGCATACGAAAACGATGTCTGCGGTACCTGCGAGCGTGGTATTGTCGCAGATGGTGGCTATGCACTTAGCTTCGGAAAGCTTTTCCGGAGTCCTGTTTGCGACCAGAAGGTCGTCTTTGGCGATGCCGGCATTACCGGAGAACTTCCAAAGCAGCATCTTGCCCATGCTTCCGTAACCTATTATCCCGATCTTCATGACTTCGTCATCCTTTTGTGGAACTGTTGTTATTTTAATATAAAACCCGCTTGGGGAAAGCGGGTTTAACAGTGTTAAATGCCGTATTTACAAGTTTTTTACTGTGCTGCGAAGAATGTGCCGACGTCGTCCTGATCGATGATCTTCTCGAGTGTCTGGACTGATGAACCGTCAGCGATGACGCCCATGATGCCGTTCTCAGTGACCTTGCTCATGGCTGTGATCTTTGTGGCCATGCCGCCTGTGCCGAGCCAGGAACCCTTGCCTGCTGTGAAGTCGAGCATGTCTTCAGTTACCTTATCAACGTAGGAAATACGTACGGCGTTAGGGTTCTCGCGCGGGTTGGAATCGTAAAGACCGTCAACGTCTGAGAGGATAACGAGCAGGTCGGCATTTGCGAGGACTGCAACGTCAGCTGAAAGAGTGTCGTTGTCGCCGAATGTGCCGTTATGCATGATCTCCGTTGTGGATACGGAGTCGTTCTCGTTGATGACGGGGATTATACGCATCTCGAGCAGAGTCTCGATGGTGTTTGTAACGTTAGCTCTTGTGAGTTTGTCTGTGATGCCGTCCTTTGTGAGGAGAATCTGGCCGCAGCGGTAAGAATACTCGGAAAAGCTTCTTGCGTAAGCATTCATGAGCTCGCACTGGCCAACGGAAGCGATGGCCTGCTTCTCACGTGTTGTGGTCGGGCGTTCCTTGAGGTCAAGGTAGCCGATGCCGACACCGATGGCGCCGGAGCTTACAAGGAGGACTTCCTTGCCGCGGTTCATAAGATCGGAGATGGAACGACAGAGCTTGTCGATGTTGCCGAGGTTCATTTTGCCGTTGTCGTATGTGAGAGTCGACGTACCGACTTTAACGACTATTCTTTTCGCAAAGTTGACCGGTGTACGTGATCCGCTGTATTTGCTCAAAGTAATTCTCCTTATCTTCTAATAATCAGACCAAACAAGAATAAACTCTTGCTTAATAAAATGCAAGGAAAGATTTATACCGGCCCCGGCTGTCCCGGTTGCTGACCCTGGTTCGGATCCTGGCCCGGTCCCGGAGGCGGGAGAGTAGGTGTCGGAGTAGGAGTTGCCACTACATGTACCGGACAGGGTTTATCGTCCGTCGGGCAGAGGTAGCTGCCTGAGACGAAGTAATCCGTGTAAACCTTGTTTCCTTCTGCTGCACGGCATGCATCCGTCGGATAGTAGCCTGAGGAACATATGGATTCGGTAACTATGGAGTCAGGCTTTTCGAAAGAGGCGCCCGGGAGATAAAGGTGGATGTGCTGCATGCACCATACCCAGATCTTGATGGCGCTGTCCCAGTCGCACTGCGGGATCTCGGTCTGCCTCAGCCTGTTATCGTAGCCGTACCATACGGCAGCGGTGTAGTACGGCGTGAAGCCGCAGAACCACTTATCGATGTTATCTGATGTCGTACCTGTCTTGCCGCAGGTGTCGATGACTTCGCCGTCTTCATTCTCGATCTGACCGGAACCCCAGTCGGAAGGAGTATTGTTGTTGACGACTGCCTTAAGGATATCTGCGATGAAGAAGCATGTTTCTTCGGAATATACGCGGTAGCTGATCGGGTCGGACTTAACGATGACGTTGCCTTCGGAGTCGAGAACCTGTGTGTATGCGTAAGGTTCGACATAGGTGCCGCCCGTTGCGAATGTGTGGTAAGCGGCAGCCATCTCAAGAGTTGTCATACCCTTTGTAAAGCCGCCTACGGACTGTGAAGGGAATGCGCCTTCGGCAGTTCTGTCGATACCGACCTGCTTCAGGTACCAGAGAGCAGTATCGCCTCCGACTTCAGTCCAGAGCTCTGCAGCGATCGTGTTGAGTGAATATGTGAGAGCCGTTCTGATCGTGATCTCTCCGCTGTATGTACGGCCGTAGTTAACAGGCCAGTCAACGTCAGGCCTTGTAGGATCCAAATGCTTTGGTTCATCCCAGACTACGGTACCGGGAGCGATGAGGCCGAGCTCAAATGCCGGTCCGTAATCGAGAAGCGGCTTGATCGAAGAACCCGGGTTACGGTGCGTGGATACCGCACGGTTCAAAGACAGGTTCATTGTCTTCTCGCCATAGCCGCCCTGCATCGCCGCTATCGCGCCCGTCGCGTTGTTTATTACGACCATCGATGCGTTTGGCTTTTCCGGGTAGTCGGCTATCCTGTCCGGATCTTCCTGGAAAAGATCCCGGTCTTTGAATGCGTCATCTAAGACCTCCTGGGGCCTTGGCTCAAGCGTCGTGTAGATATTGTAACCCCTGTTGTAAACGAGCGATGCGGCCAGGCTTCGGGAAATGCCTCTCTGCACAGCAATGTCGCCGATTACTTCGGAGATTGCGTACTCTACGAAATATGAATTGACCGTTGATGTGCGGTCCGTGCTTCTCTGCTTGAATTCAAGCTCGGTGTTGAGGGCTTCCTCGTACTCTTCCTCGGTGATCATGCCGAGTTCGTACATCTTGCCGAGGATAGTTCTCATTCTTCTCTGGGCATTTCTTCTGCCTGATTCTCTCAAAGGATTGTAGTAAGAAGGGCTCTTGGGGAGTCCTGCGATGAGAGCGCACTCAGGGAGTGTAAGTTCTGATGCGTTCTTTCCGAAATAGTTCATTGCGGCAGCCTGGACGCCGACATAGTTGTTGCCCATCGGCGCGAGGTTGATATAGAGCTCCAAGATCTCGTCCTTTGAAAGGTTCTGCTCGAGCTGCATTGCGGAGAACCACTCCTGGACCTTACGTGAAGTGGAGTGCTCATCCTGTCCGCTTATGAGCTTGACCGTCTGCTGTGTGATAGTGGAACCGCCGTGAGTAGCAGAACCGCCGTTTGCAATCGCTGAGATGAGCGCGCTGCCGATACGCTTGATGTCGATACCGGAATGCTCGCGAAAACGCTCATCCTCGATCGCTATGATCGCGTCATCAAGGTAAGTGTTTCTGATCTCGCTGTAGGATACGTAAATACGGTCAACGTTCTCGGAACCCGTGAGTTTTGCGATGACGTTGTTTTCGCTGTCATATACGAATGAAGTCTGTGATTCTTCTGCTGATGTGAGGTCGCCGATGGAGAGCGGCTTTGTTGTGGATGCGTAGCCTAAGAGCATGCCTGCGCCGAATCCGCCGAAAGTGAAGAAGAGGCACAATACGGCAACAATACCGATCTTGAGGATGTCGCCTACGAAGCTGACGATCTCGTGAGTGAGGCTTCTGTTAAATCCGCATTTGGTCGGCTTGCCTTTGAGCTGGCTTCGAAGCTCGTCGGCAAGAGCACTGTTCTCGGGTGCTACGGGTCTTGTGGATCTTTGTTTTTTATCAACATTCGAGGGCAAGATTACCATCTCCTCTTATATTTCTTTTAATAGTACAACGACAATTTTACCACGATTTCATCTATAATTAAGTGACTATTGTGAGGCAAAGAGAAGGGACGGGAGCATTTTGGAGGTCACAGAGCTTACGATTACGGCCGTTGGCAGCGAAGGACAGGGCATAGGAAACCTGCCTTCCGGCAAGACCTGTTTTGTTCCAGGAGTATTCCCGGGCGAGGTCTGCACGGTTCAGATCGAATCCGAGACATCCAAATACGCCGTGGCCGGAGTTATAGAGCTCATCAAGGCTTCTCCCGACAGGATCTCGCCCTTTGTTCCTTCAGATGAAGTGTCCGGCGGACTGCCTTTCGCGTGCCTTTCCTACGAAGCGCAGCTTAAGATCAAGCAGACCCGTGTGCGTGACTGCCTCATAAGGATCGGAGGCTTTGATCCAGCCTTTGTCGATGGTGTCATGAAGCCCATCCTGGCTTCTGATGATCCTTCAAGATACAGAAATCACATGCAGTACGCGATAAGGGACGGCAGGATAGGCCTGATCGTAGCCAAATCAGATGAGATAGGAAGTTACGACGGAAAGCTCATCGAATATGAGATCTTCGGCAAGATAAAAGATACCGTGGAAGAGGTCTTCGGGCGCGCGCCGACCAGGCTTTTCGACGGTCTGGTATTGAGAGGGTCTCTGAGGACCAATGAGATCCTTGCTGAGCTTACGAGTTCATCTAGTCAGACCCACGAAGTCGTTATCAGGGACGCGAAGCAGTATATTGCTTCAACGGGCCTTAACGATGCGGTCCGCAAAACATGCGAAAAGGACGGCTTTAATCTCAACGGCCTTCTTCTCAGGATCAGTCCCAACAAGGTCTCGAAAAGAACCAGGACCGGCGTAAGGACCATAATCGAAGGCGTCGATTACTACGACGAGATCTTCTGCGGCAGAAAGTTCAGGATCAAGGCCGGATCGTTCTTCCAGGTAAACACAAGCCAGGCCGAAAAGCTTGCAAACAAAGCATCCGAAGCATGTGGCGGAGCATCCGTTATCTACGATCTTTATTGCGGATGCGGCACATTGGGTCTTGCGGTAAAGAAAAAGGGACAGAGCCTTTTCGGTATCGAAGTAGTACCTGAAGCAGTTGCATCAGCGAAGATAAACCGCTCTCTTGCGCTTTCGGAGGACGAAGCCTCCGAGTGCGAATTCATTTGCAAAGACGTTCTTAAAGCGGACTTTGGTTCGCTGATAAAGAGCGGAAAGATCAAGGCTCCCGGCTGTGTTATCGTCGACCCTCCCAGAAAAGGTCTCGACATCGGCGTGGTCAAGAAGATCATGGAGCTCGGCGCACCTTCCGTCTGTTACATCTCATGTGATCCGGCCACGCTTGCAAGAGATCTCAAGATGCTGGCAAGAGAATATGAGATCAGGGAAGTAACTCCTGCAGATCTTTTCCCGAATGCGGCACATGTGGAGACGGTAGTTCTTTTGTCCAAACTTTCAAGAGCACCTAAATTGGAAGTCAAGATCAACACGTCAGAACTCGATCTTACTGAGGCTGAAGCTAAGGCAACATATGATGAGATCAGGGATTATGTGAAAGAAACTACAGGGTTACATGTGCCCAATCTTTATATTGCCCAGACAAAAAGAAAACTCGGTTTGGATTTGAGAGAAAACTTTAATCTTCCCAAATGCGAGAACCCGAAGAAATTGAAATGTCCGCCAGAAAAAGAGAAAGCGATAATTGCTGCACTTAAGCATTTTAAGATGATCAGCTGAGAATCAGATGCAGATTTTGATATTATCATTTATGAATAAATACAACATTATTTAGCTGAAGACAAATCCCTTGATGAAGTTATCAAGATAATGAATGACCTAGCGAGGACAGTGCTGAATGAAAGACAATAAGTTTTTTAGAAAAGCAGTATCGGTGGCAATGATTCTTTCACTGTTGCTTCCGATTGCATCGTGCGGACATCAACCTAAGAAGAGTACGAAGATGATTGCTGAAGATGATCCGTGGTTTAACGCCAATATTATTGAAGTCGATACCGGTGTTGAAGCGGGAAGAAATACCATTTGGCCAAATTCTTACTTTGCCGGTTCAGATGAGAATTATTACATCATATTTTCAAGCGGTAAATATGAGATTCCTAATGATGAGCTTGAAGGTTTGAGCTGGGAAGAACAAGAAGATAAGTATGGATATCGTCTGATTTCAGTTGTAGACCGTAAAACTAACAAAACTATAAATATAATCGATGTTAAGAAGGATTTTCCCGATATTAGTATCGAATCACATGTTGATAATGTTTATTTTTCTGATGGAAAGATAACTGTAAATACCAATTCCAAAGAAAGAGATTATGATCCATTAACAGGTAAACTTTTGGAAACACGGGATAGAAGAGAAGCTACTGAAGCCTTTTCTTCGAGCTTTTATAAGTTTGGAGAATATGATGTTGAGTTAATAATGTATCAGCCGCAAAATCTGCGGGAACATGCCGACATCAATGTCAAAACGCCTGACGGAAAAACCTATACTACTGAAATTAAAGAAGAGTATAAGGATGTATATGTATATGCTGTGTTGGAACTTAATGAAACAAAGGTGTTGCTTCCGGCCACGATAAATGATTATGAAAACGTTTATTATGAGTTGGATCTTTCCACTAACGAATTGATTAAAGCAGATCCCAAAGAATATGCATGGATGGAAGAGGTAGCATTCTCTTGGTGCAAACTGGGATCTGATGGGATGGTTTATTATCCGACTCAGTATGGGATTTCAAGAATAAATGCAGAGACTAAAACATTAGAGGAAGTATTTAGTTATGATTGGTGTGGACTCAATAGAGGTCTTGTGGTGGTTCCCAGTTTTGATTTGATTGAGTGTTCGGAAAACCATTTTGTTCTTTGCGGTATATATGATTCATCAAATATATATTCCGGAAAGAAAGCAGATAAGATACATTTAATTGAACTTGACAGAGCAGATAAAAATCCTAATGCCGGGAAAACTGTACTTGAGTTATTTGATCCGGAAGGCGGATGGGTTGATGTAAATACCGGGAAGGCAATCTCTGTGTTTAATGAGACCAATAGTAAATACTTCATAGAAGTCACTGACCGTTATAATCGGGGGGATTATTTTGATTACTCTTCAGGCGATGAAAATAACGATGACACTTGGGAATTGGCAAGGATCAACGGTCGTGCTGAGTTCAGTACGGTCCGCTTTGGACAATTGAAGAATACTGGTATGATGGTGCAACTTTATACTTTTCGGCAACTGCCCCGCAGAAGGTAATCGATGCTGGTAACATGAGGGTCGTGTGGAGTGACCACGCTGATGTGAATGGCACAGATTGCCAATTATCGGCTGACGGATTCTGGGATGAAACCACTAGGGAGTATACCGGACACTACATCTGTTATGTTGATCTCTCAAATGCGGATACCAGTTCCGGGCATGTATCTCTTGTAACCCATCTGAAACTGAATCAATACAAGATTGTGCCTGAATTACTTACGACTCAGGAAAACAACGAGGTTGAGACGATAGCAGAACAGGAATTGCGTTTTGATTTTGAGAAACCAAATGATTCGCGTCAGCTGAGAAAGGAAAAGCTTTCTGTCGAAGGTGGAGTTGCAGATATTAGCGTAACTGTTGCACCATCGATGTTTAACGTAAAAATCGTCTATCAATTGAATGATTCATCGAAGTCGATTAAAGATATCGTAGAATACCGGATTACCGATAGCAAAGGAAATAGTATAACTGGAGGGGTTTATGGTATTGATTCCGATGATAACTGCGTGACCATTTTTATGACGGATTTGGAGGGTCTTGATCCATATTCTAAGAGTTATACCTTTGAACCATTATGTTTTCAGCTAGATTCTGAAGGAGAAAGAGTCCCCGATGCTTATGATCCTCTTGGATGGGGCGGTTTTACGGTTGAGTTTAATTAAATGTGTGATATTCACAGCGTTGCGGTTTGTAGGACTGCAAATGACAGAATGAGACTCCTGAGAATCAGGGGTCTCTTCTTTATGTTCAGAAATAAACACTGGCGTGAACTTATAATCAATGCTTATTGTGCATGTTCTTCTCGAATCACAATATTGCCAAACCAAAGCGTAATAATTTGTGCAAAACATAGAACATATGTTCTTGATTAAATTTTTAAAAGGGCGTATTATGGGTTTGGGGTATTCTACGCATTTTTAGGGAAGTCCAAATCAAAAACAAAAATTATAATAAATTTGTTTACATAGCGGTTATTCGAAAGAATGACCGCTTTTTTTATGAAAATTTTTAAGAAGGGAGTGATTTTATGTCACAGAAAAAGGAACTGAAGATCATCAGTTCAACAAATGTCGAGGTCAGGGAAATCAACTGGCTATGGTATCCGTTTATCCCGAGAGGGAAGGTAACTATCCTTCAGGGAGATCCGGGTGAAGGTAAGAGTACGTTCATGCTGACTTTGGCAGCGTACTTAACAAGAGGTGAAGTTCTGCCGTTTACGGACTGCGGGGAACCACCAGATCCGATCACGGTGCTCTATCAGAGTACAGAGGATGATTACGATGACACTATAGTTCCAAGATTTATAAAGGCGGGCGGGATCAGAGATCGGCTCGCCTTTATTGATGAATCGGAATATCCTCTGACCTTTGACGATGAACGCATCTTGGAAGGCATAAAGCAGACGGGAGCAAAACTTCTTGTGCTTGATCCGCTGGCTTCCTATATCGGCGATTGTTCTCTGAACGCTTCCAATGAGGTCAGGCAAAAGTTCAATGCACTGATCAATGCTGCAAGGGAAACGGATTGTGCGATTGTGGTCGTAAACCACATGAACAAGATGCCGGGACTTAAAGCTATCTACAGAACTCCCGGTTCTATCGATGTAGCTGGTGCAGTAAGAAGCATTCTTCTTTTAGCCAGAGATCCCGATGAAGAAGACAAGCGCTATCTGGTCCAGACAAAGATGAACCTCGCGTCAAAGGGAGATGCGCTTGAGTTTAGGATTGAAGATGACGGGATCAAGTTTACCGGCATTACCGACAAGACGGCGGACGAGATACTTCGCAAACAGGATTTCGTTTCGGGGATAGGAAGGCCGGATGTGAAGTTGCAAGAAGCAAAGGAGGTGATAGAAGAACTTCTTGCAGCAGGAACTGCCGTTCCGGCAGAGGATTGCGAGGCTGTGCTAAAGAAGAACGGCATTCGCAGGTCAACAGCACAGACCGCAAAACGGGAGCTTGGGATTGAGTCCGTCAGGATACAAGACCGCTGGTATTGGAAGCTGCCGGAAACGGATGAGGGATAGCAAGATGTCAAGATGTCAATAAGTATGGGGAGTCGGCTGAACTGACATCTTGATACCGACTAAGAGAGGATTAAGGGAAGATACGCGCAGGGCGAAGCGGTACCTGCGTGTAGATTTCCGTATCCTCGAAAGGGGTCAAGGGGAATCCCCTTGCACACGTCCTTGCTTGCAAGGTGTAGTGTGTTACACCCAAACAGATACTAAAAGAAAGTCGAAGGGCATCAGTCTTCCAGTGGACGACTGATGACAAGAAGACTTTCGAGGCTGTTGGGGAGATATGAGAGCGCCGGTGTTTGGCGCTCTTATAACGACACAACAGAGCTTCGTTGGAAGATCGCACGCCGCTTATTGCGGGCGATCTTTCATAAGGAGCGTCCTTCTGTTTCTGTTGCGGTGTATAGAACCGAATACTGCCGCAAGATGTCAACCGTATAGACACTCTGGTCTTATTAACATATTGACATCTTGCCTCAACACTAAGAAAGCCTCGCTAAAGAAAAGCGGGGTTTTATTAATTTCACAACAAATATCAAAAGGAGATTTATTTATGGCATATGCAATTATGAGAATCAACAAATGCAAGATGGGCGCAGTCGGTCGCCTTGAAAAGCATCACGAACGTGAGAAGGAAAAGTATAAGAGCAACCCGGATATTGATCTGAGTCAGTCTCATAACAACTTCCATCTCAAAACTCCAACCGGCAGTTACAGAAGCATGATCCTTCAGAGGATCGAGAAAGTCGGCTGTAAGGTTCGAAAAGACAGTGTTGTGATGCAGGACAGTATCTGTACTGCTTCCCCTGAGTTCTTCAAAGGAAAGTCGCTGCAGGATATATCAGTCTTCTTCCGAATGGCATACAGGTTTTATGAGAAGACCTTCGGTGAAGAGAATATCCTTTCCGCAGTAGTCCATCTCGATGAGAAGAGTCCGCACATGCACGTATGCTTTGTGCCCATCACGAAAGATGGAAGACTTTCTTCCAAGAGCATAATCGGCGGACCTGCAGGTCTCGTAAAACTTCAGGATCTGTTTTACGAACACATGGTCTATCACTTCCCGGATATCAAGCGTGGTATTCCCAAGCGTATCAGTCATCGTGAGCATCTTCCTACGTATCTCTTCAAGAACGCCGATGTTCTTATGCTCCACTATGAGGAGATCGCTCAGGCTATCAACGATATCGGTTTGATCAAGAGCAAGGAGAAGAAAGCTCAGGCGATCGAACTCATATCCCGTTATGCGCCGGAAATGGCACGGATGAAGGAACAGATCAAATCGGTCAACGGATATGTCGACCGACTCCATCGTGACATCGGTGAACAGAAAGATGTCAGCCGTTACTGGAAGGGGAAGACAGAAGAGCTTGAAGAAGCTGTCAAAGAAAGAGACGGCAAGATCGATGAGCTCATAGCTAAACAGGCAAAACTTCAGAAACAGATCGAACTTCTTCCACCGGGTCTTCTTGAAGAACTCGAAGCGAGGGAGAGAGAACGCAGAAAAGCACTCAACGCACAAAAAAGAAAGGGTAAAGGCGGAATCGCCAGGTGATCATATGAATAACAGTGAACATATAACAAACAACGAATTAATTAAGGTTAAGGACCAGTGGAACGGACTTGCCGATTTTCTGGCAAGGATGATTGAAAAGTATGGAGATAACCTTGGCCTTGATGATTTGCCAACTCCGGAATATGTTTATTACTTCTTCAAGAGAGCAGAAGTCTATACAAAGTATGCGGAACTGATAGCCAGTAAAAAAACAAATGATTGACGTGCAAAAAGACCTCTGATAATCTGTACGCATAAACGTACAGATTATCAGGAGGCCATGCATGACTATTAATGAAAGATTATTCAACGTAATGAAGGATAACGGAATAAGCATAAGAGAACTAGCACGAAGGACAGGAATCACAGCAAGTACGATCAGTGACTGGAATACAAAGCACACTAATCCTACGGCTGAAAAGATACCCGTGATTTGTGATGCTTTGGGTATTTCAACGTCTTACTTACTAAGAGGAACGGAAGAGACAGACTATATCCTTACAAATGAGGAGAAAAACCTGATCGAAACCATAAGAAACATGGACGATGCCTCCCAAAAGAGATTTCTTGCTTATTTCGAGCAAATGAACCATAAGAAAGAAGGCTAAAAATGGAAGAAAAGAAAAAAGTATATATGTATACCCGTGTGTCAACCGCTATTCAGGTTGACGGTTATTCGCTTGATGCTCAGAAGAACAGAATGCGTATGTTCGCAGAGTACAATAACTATGAAATTGTGGGCGAATATGAGGATGCGGGAAAGTCCGGAAAGTCAATTGAGGGCAGACCGGCATTCACACAGATGATAAAGGACATAACTGAAGGCAAGGACAAAATATCATTTGTCCTAGTGTTTAAACTTTCAAGATTTGGAAGAAATGCTGCTGATGTATTATCAACTCTTCAGATAATGCAGGATTTTGATGTAAATCTGATCTGTGTCGAAGACGGCATCGATTCATCCAAGGACTCCGGTAAGCTGATGATTTCCGTTTTATCTGCCGTTGCTGAGATTGAGCGTGATAACATCAGGGTTCAGACAATGGAAGGAAGAATACAAAAGGCTCGTGAAGGCAAGTGGAACGGCGGATTCGCTCCATATGGATACAGGATAGAAGACGGCGTACTGAAGATCGAAGAAGATGAGGCAGAGGCAATCCGCATAATTTTCGATAAGTATGTAAATACTGAGTTAGGAATAGTCGGTATTACAAGATATCTTCAGAGTCATGGTTTTACGAAGAAAGCAAGACAAAACGGGCATAACGAGTATTTCTCAACAGATTTCGTAAAGAAAGCTCTTCGTAATCCTGTTTATAACGGGAAAATAGCTTATGGAAGACGTAAAGCTGAAAAAGTGCACGGAACACGAAATGAATATAAGAGGATCAATCAAACGGAATATCTGCTTGTAGACGGTTTGCATGAAGCCATAATCGATGATGAGACATGGGCTATGACTCAAGCTAAACTCCAGATGAATGCAAGAAAGTATGTCAGAAAAAGAGATGGCGGTAATGGTGCGATCCATCTTCTCACTGGTCTTGTGCGCTGTCCTGAATGCGGAGCTCCGTTGTATCACAATGTTTCAAGGAAATGGAAGAAAACCGGCGAACAGTACAAGGATTACTATTACTATGCCTGCAAGCACCGTAAAGGCGTCCATGGACACAAATGCAACTATATAAAGCAGATCAAGGCTGAAACATTGGAGTCGGCTGTAGAGGAAATCATTATAAAACTGATAAGAAAACCTGAATTTGCCAACATGATGAAGACCAGAATCAACTCTAAGGTTGATACTGCTGAGCTGGATAAGGAAATAAACTCACTAGAGAATGAATTACGAAGAGTGATTTCAATGAAAAATAAGCTCCTCGAAGAAATTGATGCCCTTGATCCTGAAGATAAGCACTTTGGACGCATGAAATCGGATCTGTCAGACAGGATATACGCTCTTTATGACAAGATCGACGAGGCTGAAGATAGCCTGATGATAGCCAGGAAAAAGAAGATTGCGGTCAACACGGCAAAACTCGAAGCAGACAACATATATAAAACCTTAATGTATTTCGATACTCTCTATTATAAAATGGATGATAATGAGAAGCATGATTTGCTTTCTATTCTCATTAAAGAAATCAACATTTACGAGGATAAACAACCTAACGGGCAGTGGCTGAAACAAATAGTATTCGCCCTGCCAATCATAGGGGATGAGGAATTATATATGGGTTTGGACAACGGAAATCCCGTTGAGTGCGTAGTATTGATGATAAGGAAAAATACATAAAGCCGACAAGAGTGTTTGAACTGGAAGATGGTGTCGGCATTTATAGAAACAGGAGAAGATGACGATGTGTACAGCAGCAACTTATTATGCAAAGGATCATTATTTCGGACGCAATCTGGATCTGGAATTTTCTTATCACGAAGAGATCACTATTGTGCCAAGAAACTATCCCTTTATCTTTCGCAAATGCGAGGGCATCAATCATCATTATGCAATGATCGGAACAGCGTTTGTTGTGGAGGGGTATCCGCTCTTCTATGATGCCGTAAATGAGAAAGGCCTTGGAATTGCTGGATTAAATTTTCCCGGGAACGCTGCTTATAAGGCAGAAGTTCCGGATGCGGACAATGTAGCACCATTTGAATTCATACCATGGATCCTCAGTCGCTGTGCCGATGTCGATGAGGCAAAGACACTTATTTCCCGGATGAATCCGGTAAATATAAATTTTAGCCCGGAGCTTCCGTTAACGCCGTTGCATTGGATGATTGCGGATAAAAAAAGAACGATTGTAGTTGAACCTCTAAAAGATGGCATCAGAGTATACGATGATCCGGTGGGGGTCATGACCAACAATCCAACCTTTGATCAGCAGATGTTTCATCTCAGCAATTATATGCATTTGTCAAATAAACCTGTGACAAATACTTTCGCCAAGGGTCTGGAGATTACGGAATACAGCCGTGGAATGGGCGCGATGGGAATGCCCGGTGATCTTTCCTCTGCATCAAGGTTTGTGAAGGCGGCGTTTACCTGCATGAATTCAGTTTCCGGCAATTCGGAGGAGGAAAGTGTAAGCCAGTTTTTCCACATTCTGGGGTCCGTAGAGCAACAAAGAGGCTGTGTTTGTCTAGGCGAAGGAAAATATGAGATAACCGTATATTCTTCCTGCTGTAACATGGATCGGGGAATTTACTATTACAGAACATATGAGAATTCTCAGATTACAGCCGTAGATATGCACAAAGAGGCAACAGACGGAGAAGCATTGATTCGGTATCCGATGATCAAAGAACAGCAGATACGATATCAAAACTGAAAATCAAGATATATTTCAGTTTATAGATTTGTTCAGTATAACGACTTTTATCATAATTAATTCAGCTTACCATTGACATTCATAGCAACGTCTCCAGGCATGTTGAGACGGTAGTGCTGATGACACGGTTAGATCAAAGCAGAAGATGAGAAAACTGAACGGTTGTGTTTTTGTAAAATAGCGGCCGGAATTTTTAAAGGATTTCCTTTATGAAGCCATTTTCGTTCCCGAGGGAGTAGAGGCTCCGGACAGGTCGATCGTAGAACGGGTTGAGTGGGAAAAGAAAACAACATATGCTATTATCAAACAGAATGGTTTTCAACTATCCGGCTTACGATATCACATGAGTATAAAAACTGAATTTTAGGAGTTTTCCGGCTATTGACGATATAGCGTAAACTTGTTGTTTAGAAGTTGTTTAGAAAAGATTGTTAGATCTTTTTTTAGGAGAGCAAAATGAGTTTATCATCTCTTGTATTTGTATTTGGTTTTTTCCCAATCTTCTTCATAATTTATTATCTCAGCAAAGATAAATTTAGAAATTACATAATACTGGTCGGAAGTCTCTTTTTCTATTTTGTAAATGGTAAAAATCATTTTGGATATATTTTAGGGTTGTGCATTCTTGTCTATGTTTTGACGATGGGAATGAAAAAGTATGAGAATACTCACCCGAAGATAAAAAAGGGCTTAGCAATATTTGGAATAACAGCAGTTGTTTGCAGCCTTTTATATTATCGCTATTTAGATTATTTTGTTTTAAAAATAGGAATGATAACCGGTATAAAGATTCCTTTTGAAGCTTCCAGTCATGGAGTACCGGTTGGTCTGTCATTTTTAACATTTTCTGTTATTTCGTATATCGCGGATTGCTACACGGGTAAAATCAAGCCACAAAGAAATCCATTAAAACTGGTTACATACATATTGATGTTTCCCAAAATCATAATGGGACCAATTGTAAGATATTCATCAATCGAAAACTCTATTGACTGCCCAACACCTAAGACTGAAGATGTTGGAGATGGAATTAAAAGATTTGTAATCGGCTTTTCGAAAAAAATAATTATTGCTGATAACCTTGCGGTATTAGTAAGCCAGATTCAAAATGGTGGAGATTATTCAGGCTATCCTGTTTTGTTATTATGGTTAGGTTCAATTGCGTATTCGTTGCAGCTTTTTTATGATTTTTCCGGATACTCTGACATGGCAATTGGCTGTGCGCAGATGCTAGGGTATCATTTTGAAGAGAATTTCAATTACCCGTATTGTGCAAAGAGTATAACGGACTTCTGGCGAAGATGGCATATATCATTAAGTTTTTGGTTTAGAGATTATATATACATACCATTGGGCGGATCAAAGCGCTCATTGCTGCGTAATATCATGAATCTCCTGGTGGTATGGCTGTTAACCGGATTATGGCATGGTGTTACGCTGAATTTTATTATATGGGGTCTAATATTTTTCTTCGCTCTGATTTTTGAACGTTATGTTTTGAAACTGAAGGAAAGAAAAAGCATTACACAGGTGATATGGAGAATAATATCGCTGTTAATTATTAATTTTAACTGGGTGATTTTTAATAACACAGATTGGAAGTCAGCGTTGGCATATTGCAAAGGAATGCTGGGCATGAATGGAACCCTTATGGTGAGTACTGAATTCTATCGTTATACCAGAGAATATGGTATTTATTTGCTCTTGGGTGTTTTGTTCTCAATGCCTATTATTCCATATGTGACCAAAACAATTCGAAAGCATGATAAATATGGTGTTTTTGAAATTGTTTCTCCAATTGCCTTAGTTTTGGCATTAATATGGGCCGTATCGTTTATTATGCTTGGCTCACATAATCCGTTTTTATATCAGCAATTTTAATGGGAGTAGATATGATAAAGAAGAATAAGCACGTTATAACGATAGTTATATTATTTGCAACTATTTGCCTTTGGGGATTATGCGCAGATTATAACTTTATAAGGTTTAAGTTGTATGACGATGTAAATGTGAATTATAATTTTTCTGAATCTGAGAAAAATGATATGCAGCTGGCGTATTCAGTCGTATTCCCATTAAAAAATCAAACAATAGATCTAAACGGTTTGTTTCGGAACGTATTTGGGCAGCGCGAGATGAATGGTGTGGTTAAGTTGGATAATGGACATATTATCATTCCTGAAGCCAGATGGAGTGATTCTGAAATAGATTATTGTGCAATGCAAATAATAGAACTTTCAGATTATTGTCATTCAAATGGAGTTGAGTTCCTTTACATTCAGCCACCGGTAAATATTGATGAATACGATAAAGAGCTTCCTATTGGTATAGAGGATTATAGGAATGAAAACATAGATTCAGTTATGCAAATATTGGATGATGCTGATGTTGATGTAATTGATTTAAGACAGTGCATGAGAGAAGATGGAATGAGTTTTTATGATTATGTCTATAAAACGGATCATCATTGGAACACGAGAGCAGCTTTCTATGGTTTTCAGCACATAGCTATGTGGATTGATGTAAAAACAGGAAAGAAAGCGGATCCAATGTATCTTGATTTTAATAATTACAACATTATACGTTATAAGAAATGGCATATTGGCGCAACAGGACAAAGAGTAGGCAGATATTTTGCCGGAGCAGATGATTATGAATTAATTACGCCGAAGTTCAACACATCGTTGACTGGTGCAGATGGTAATACATATACATTTGATGAGTATGTAGTCGGAAATGCTTTTGATAACCGTGACCTTACCAGTAAATACACTTATGATAGTGCATATAATAATACCTGGTGGAGAAATAACGAAGGCACAACGGAATGCGGAATCTTGATGTTTTCAGATTCTTATTCATATCCACTTTCACCATATATGAAATTGGCATATTCGGGGTATGAGTATTCATATTGGCAAGAAGGTATAAATTTGGATTTAGTTAAAGGTAAGGATGTTGTTATTTTCATGCCATATATATACAATGCGAACAGTTTGAAAGTTATTCCTGCAACAGAGTAATCGAATGGTTTGTGAATTGCAAAGCGGTGCTGTTAAGTAATTAATGGGGTTTAAACGTTATGGTTTACGTACTCGAAGATACATCCAAAGTTGAGAGATTATTCGATGGCTGGCAGGAGACGCTGATCTATTCATGTCTTCAGAAGGTCATGGGTAAGGTCTTTGTTACCGACCTCGAAAACCCTGTCTCGGCATTTGCGTTTGTCGGCGTTTTCGGCTTTTTCGCAGGCGCACCCGATGAAGAACTGGTAAAAAACAAACCGGAAGGTTTTGTGATCTTGACGCCTCAGAACGAAGAGTGGGCAAAGCTCATCGAATCCGTATATCCCGACGCTGGAAAAGTAACCCGTTTTGCGATCAGGAAAGATACTAAATTCGACGTTGAAAAGTTGAAGAAAAATCTTGAGTTCCTTCCTGACGGATATGAACTCAAAAACATAGACGGAGAGACATATGACCTGTGTCTCGAAAACCCCGTGACTGCTGACTTTGTATCCGCTTTCGAGAGCAAGGAAAAGTACCTTGAAGACGGCAGGGGAGTAGTGATCTTAAAGGACGGTAAATTCGTATCCGGAGCATCTTCATATACTCGCTATAAAGAGGGCATTGAGATTGAAGTAGATACCATTGAATCAGAGAGAAGAAAGCACCTGGCTACGGTCTCCTGCTCTGCATTGATATTGAGATGTCTTGACGAAGGGTTGTATCCGAGCTGGGATGCTCACAATATGGGTTCAGTGCATCTCGCGGAAAAACTCGGATATGAATTCGACCACGAATATATCGCTTATGAAGTTTCCTCGAACATGAGGACGCACTAACCCTTTGCGAATATACTTACTCACTGTTATTATTAGCCCGTGAATTTTTATCACGGTGAGGATGGGATAATAGTGAATTACAAGACCGGACTGGTATTAGAGGGCGGCGCCATGCGCGGCATGTTTACATGCGGTGTCATCGATGTTCTCATGGAAAACAACATAAGATTTGACGGGGCTGCAGGCATTTCCGCAGGCGCGGTTTTCGGCTGCAATTACAAATCGCGTCAGATCGGAAGAGCGATCAGATATAACAAAAACTACTGCAAGGATCCCAGATACTGTAGCTACCGTTCGCTCATAAAAACGGGTGATCTTTACGGTGCGGATTTCTGCTACCGCGAGCTGCCGGATATTCTAGATCCTTTTGACAAAGAGACTTTCAAGAACGATCCGATGGAGTTTTACATCGGTGCGACGGATGTTAAGACCGGCAAGTGCGTTTACCATAAATGCACCGACGGCGGCTGGAATGACCTTCTCTGGATGAGGGCATCGGCTTCGATGCCGATCGCTTCAAAGCCGGTCCGGATCGGTGACGGCACTTATCTCGACGGCGGCATCGCTGATTCGATCCCATATGAATATATGGAAAGTCTCGGGTATAACCGCAACGTTATCGTGCTGACCCAGCCCAAAGGTTATGTGAAGAAAAAGTCGCCGTTCATCATACAGATGGCGCTTCACAAATATCCTGCCATCGCTGAAGGAATGGCTAAACGTCATGAGATGTATAACAGGCAGGTCGAAGGTGTCGAAAAGCGCGAGGCTGACGGTCAGTCTTTTGTTATCAGACCGCCCGAAAAGATCGGCATAGGCCGCACCGAGAAAGATCCTGAAAAGCTCGAAAAGGCATACCGCACGGGCTGCCTTGAAGCTGAGCGCGTGCTCCCTGAACTGCGTGCATTTTTAGGTCTTGAGTGATGTGTTTTCGCGCACGGGACAGACATTGCATTTGTTGGTGTCAAAAATCTGTATCCGTATGAGATAATCTAATCAGTTTTCTGACAAACAGGAGGTAATTTATGAGAAAACTCTATGCTAAGGCAATTTCCGTTATGGTTCTTCTCACTCTTGCTGCGTTCTGCTTTACAGGTTGTGTAAGGTTCCGCACCTCGATGAACATTAAGAGTAACGGCAAAGCTGATCTGACAGTAATTTATGGTTATTATAACGAGTTGATCGACTCAGATGTCGAGTCAGAAATGGAAGACCTGGCTGACGCTTTCGAGGACGACGGCTGGACCGTTGACGATTATAAGAAGGGTGACTACGAAGGTTATACCTTCACGATGACAAATGTTAAGGTCAATGACTTTGAAGATATCTTCAACGCTGACTGCTTCACAGAGGACCTCGAGCTCGGTGATTTCGAACTCACAAAGAAGGGCGCCACATATACTATCAACTGGGATACAAACGTTATCGGTGACCTCAATGAAGAGGGTGTTACTTCCGAAGACCTCAAAACATACGGCGGTTTCATGGAAGTTGAAATAACTCTTCCTTCTCCCGCAACTGACGACAATGCATCAGAAGTTTCCAAGGACGGAAAGACTTATACTTGGGATCTTCTCGACGGCGACGAAATAGAGCTCACATTCACGCTTATTAATATCGGACTTATCGTTGCGATCTGCGCAATCGTATTTGTCGTTTTCGCAGCTGCAGCAGTCGTTGTGATCCTTCTCATAGTCAAGAAAAAGAAGCCTGCTAAAGACGGTACTGCTACTGAAGCACCCGCTGCAGCTCCGGTTTCTTCACCTGAGCCCGCATCACCCATCGACTTCTCTGCTCCCGCATCACCAATTGATTTCTCAGCACCGGCGCCTGCAGCTGCACCTGTAGCACCGGCAGCACCCGTTGCACCCGCTCCTGCAGTTGAAGCAGTACCCGCGCCTGCAGCTGCACCGGCACCCGCACCTGCACCTGCAGCTGAAGCTCCCGCAGCCCCTGCCCCTGCTCCCGCTGATCCTACAACACAGGCTTGATGAGCTGAACAGGCAATTCAATATTGATCAACTGCCCCTTCGGAACGATCTTCCGGAGGGGTTTTAATTGCGCAGGATGATATTCAAAAAACTGAATGTGCAATTGTTGCTCTTTTTTTCGCACAACAATTGCATAAAAAGGCAGATTTGTGCAATTGTTGCCCTGAAAAATGATGAACAATTGCATACGATCCATTTTCGAAGCCATGCATAAAAGCAGTATGCCGCAATTTGCTCAAATATTTTTGGCCATTTTTGAACAAAAAGCGGCATACCCGTTTTTCAAATTTCCAATTGGAAAACTCAAGCTTCTTTCTTGCGCAAACTCAATACGATGATCGCAGCGAAAACCAGTAAGATGCCTGCAATTGCGACGGGCCCGACTGTTTCCTTCATCACGAAAAACCCGAATAATGTTGCGGCTGCGGGCTCAACGGTTGCGAGCACTGCGGCTTTGCCGGCGGTGGTCATGTTGAGGCCCAAAGTGTAAAGAAGGAAGGGGATTACTGCCGTGACAACTGCCGTAAGAAGGACGAAACCGAACAGGGCCGGCTTGTTTTCTACGGCGGAGATCTTAGAAACGAGATCAACGGGATCAGCAACAAAAATGGAGCCCAGGCCAGCGATCAGGAATGTGTAGCAGGTGACAGTGTAAGGAGAATATTTCTTGAGCGCAAATGTCCCGAAAATGCTGTAAAGGCCATATCCCAGACCGGAACCGAGGCCGACAAGGATGCCCATAACAGTCACTTTGCCGCCGAAGCCGGAGACGAGAATGCAGCCTGCGAATGCGAGTATGAGCGCGATGAGTTTTTGTATCGTGAATTTTTCCTTGAGGAAGATTATCGCGAGGACCATGACCCAGATGGGTGAAGTGTAGAGAAGGATCGCCGCAGTTGACATCGTCATGAGGCGGATCGCGGTGAAGTAGCAGCATGTGAAAAATAATATGCTTACAAGGCCGAGCGCGAGGAACAGAGGGATGTCGCGCAAAGCGATCTTAAAGCCTTTGCGGTCTTTGATCAGAAGTATCAGCGCGAAAAGGATCCCTGCAGTCGTAAGGCGCAGACATGCGACCTGTATGGATGAAAAGCCGAGGTCATTTAAGTGGCGTACGAAGATGCCCATGCTGCCACAGAACAGACCGGCGATTATTATCAGGATGTCGCCAAGATAACCTTTCTTTTCCATGTCATACTCCTTCCACCGAAGGAATTATAACAACGGAACTGCAAAAATATAAGTGCCGGCCTATTGTTGACGGAAAACAGTTGGAAACTGTCAACAATGAAGCCGGCACGATTGTCAAAGGCTTGGTTAATATTGTTTGTAATTAAACCTCGTTTTTAACCTGTGCTTCTTTAACCAGATCGCTCTCTTGGGACTTTATCTTGTTTGTAACTAACGTGAAGCTTCCTGTCATGCAGAGCGCAAAGATAAAGCCGAGTGCGATGTTGTGGAATACTGAGCTCCAGAGGATGATCATGGCAATGAACAATCCTGTTTTGGTAAATGTGATGCCCAGTACCGTTTTGCTCTTTGCTCTTGAGATGAGCTTGTCCTGATACTCTGCTTCATGAAGCTGTCCAATGCCTACGGAGTTTCTGAAGTGATCGATCATGCAGTGGTCAAAATATGCCTGTTCCTTTTCGTATTCTTCAGCGAAAAATCTGCTTTCTTCAACCATCCTGTCTCTTGATTCTTCAAACCAGGCTTCAATGCCTGTTTTTCCTGACGGTGTGCCTGCAATTCTTCTGTTGAAGGATAAACCGATGATGTACTTTTTCTTGTCGATCTTCCTGGTCATTACAAATATCTCAGCTGAAGGCATGCCTTTGACTGTTTTGCCGTTTCCGTCAACAAAGTCTGTCTTTGCATTTTCGAGCATGCTGCTTAATGCCGGATATGTAAGTTCATCTTTTAATCCATCGGCTATTCCGATCTTGCCGTTTGCGACATACTTTAAGATGTACTTTGAAAGCTCGAAGAATTCACAACCTTTTACGTAATCCATAACTGTTTTCCTCACTATTCGTTTGTATTTTCCTTTGACAACGAGATAGTACCAGGAAAAACGGTCCCGGAAATCAAAGTGCCGTGAATGGAACTTTTATTGTCGCGAAATGCAAAAAGCCGGATTACAAGATCGTGAGGGCTATTCCGCCTGCAAGCAGAAGCACACAGGGAATAATGGAGATCCCGATCTTTGCGCCAAGCTTCATGCCCTTCTTTTCCATGCCTTCTGATATCTCAGTCTGGCGCTTTATGAGGTGTACGCCGAGGACGAGGAACAGCGGTGACAGGGTAGCCAGGAGCATAAGTGACGGTATTGAATCGACAGCGGCTGATGTAGCTTCTGCCGCGGTTACTGTCTGTTCCTGCTGCTGGGCGAGCATTGAGGTGATGGTGCTCAAACCGATAAGCAAAAAGTTGTTGATAAAGTGATAGAGCGCAGGAAGAAGGAAATTATTGCGCTTTACCATAAGGTATGCCAGGCATCCGCCCATTAAAGCCGTGTTTATGAATCTTACGGTATCGGTGTGAAGAATACCGAACATGACTCCGATGATGAGTACGATGATCCAGTCCTTTTTGATCCCGCGGAAGTTGCTTAATATCGCGCCCCTCATTATTGCTTCTTCGCAGATCGGGGGACAGATGACAGTAGTGATAAAACCTATTACTGCTACGCCTGCTATCTCCTGAACACCGGATGTTACGTTCTCAAATGTCTGCGGCATGAATTTGCCGACGATAACTGCGCTCAACATTCCTAAAGGAAGCGCTCCCATCCACATAAGTACCGTTCCGAAGAAATCTCTCACCGTTATTTTCTTAATGGGAAAAACTTCTTTTAAAGGAGTCTTATTGATAAGACATGCAACGATCGCAATGCCCAGAAAACCCAGCTGGACAACGAATGTTGCGAAAGAACCTAAAAAGATTCCTCCGATAATGCTTCCTGCAATGAGCCATACGAGCGTGATAACAAATAAGATAACGCCTTTCCATGGTTTCCATCTTGCCTGAGTAGATAATTCCTTAGCCATAATATGCTCCCCTTTTCTTATTGATAACCATGAGAATCTATCACCAGTGGCTCCTGCAAACAGAGAAGATGGCGTGAATTGTCAGTATTCTGCCGTAAATGGTATGGTAAAAGCGAAAAACATTTATAATACTAATCAGTAAATCCGGCTTTATGGGGGGATAAATATGCGTATTGCTGTCTGTGATGATGAAGAGTTATTCCGGATAGAATTTAAATCTGTTCTTGATAAAGTGCTTATTAATGCCGAATACGATATCGACACTTTTTCCGGTGGTTCAAGTCTTTATGAGGCTTTCTTGAAAAATCCCTTTGATCTGGTGTTCCTTGATATCGAGATGCCGGGCATTGACGGTATTACGCTCGCGAAAAGATTAAGGGCAGTATCCGAAAATGTCCAGATAGTGTTCCTTACATCGCACATCGAATATGCGCTCGAAGGATATGAGGTCAACGCATTAAGATATCTCGTAAAACCGGTTGATATGAATAAGCTCAGCGAAGTTCTGAAGTATATCCAGGACAAAAAGAATAATTCGCGTCAGATCATGATCAAGCAGGAAGGCGAAGACATCGTGATCGACATAAGCGATATCATTTATATGGAATCCATGGATAAGAACGTCAGGATCGTTACTTCCAAAAGCGAATACATCACAAGATACAACATCAGTGATTATGAAGAAGAACTGAAGAACAGCGGTTTTTTAAGGATCCACAGGGGTTATCTGATATCTTTATCCAAGGTAAAGAAGATCGTAAAAAACGATGTCGTAATGGACGGGGACATCTCTCTTCCGGTAAGCCGCAGCAATATAAAGACGTTAAAAGATGCATTATATGCATATGTAGAAGGAACTGCTTTCTGATATGACAGATACATTGGCAAACGAGATCATAACAATTATAACTTCGGTACTGAGTAACTTTCAGATCGTCTTTGCTCTGCTTTTGATAGTTGTTATTTCGGCCTGCTTTCTCGGAAGACAGGTTGAATTCTCAAAAAAGCTCGTCTTATCGGCATTCGGCGCAATCGGAGTAACTGTAATCTTCTCCATTGCAATTAATATTCTTTTTGCAGATGCGGACTCTGATCTGATATTGAGTTTGAATTACATTCTTGCCGGAATCTTATATGTCTATGCATTTGTATTCTTCCTTTTGGCATTCAAAGAAAAAAGATTAAAGCGTGCCATTGAAGCATGGATATGGTTTTTCCTTTTTGTCCAATATATATCCACCTTTTCCAATATGACTGTTATTTATCTGGCAGGCGGAACTGAAGAACTGGCATATTCCGTATTTTATGAGAATGTGGGATCAGGACCTTTATGGCTGGCGATGGCAGCCTTAAATTTCATGTTTACTTTAGCCCTTTTTCTCATCACATATTTCGGGTTTTTCAAGCCAAAAAAGTATTGCATAATCAGCGTTCCTGCCAGGGTGTTGTTTATTGTGTGGATAGTCATATTCCTGTTCATGCCATGCATCCCATCCCTTATTCCGTCAGAGTTCATTACAATCGAATACAGATATCACATCATGAGCATAATGTTTGGTCTCGGCATCATTATCCTCGGACTTGCCGCTCCGGTTTTTGTAGTTATCTCCTCGGCTGAGAGATCTTATCTTGAGAAGAACAAGGCCCAGGAAGCATATATCAGCGCCGAGCTGGAATATATCGAACAGTATAAGCGTAAGCAGACTGAGACCAGAGCATTCCGTCATGACATCAATAACCACCTGGCAATGACACAGATGATGCTTGAAGAAGGTCATTCGGATCAGGCCAAAGAGCACATAAGCGATATGCTCGGCAGTATCAGTTCGCTCTCTCCGAAATACGTTTCCGGTGATGAGATGCTCGACATCATCATCTCCATGAAAGCAGATAAAATGGATGAATTGAATATCCGTTTTGCGCTTGACGGTGTGGCTGACGGCGGCTTGAAGATCAAGCCGATGGATATGTGCAGCATTTTCGCAAACGCATTGGATAATGCGATCGAGGCAGCCTCCTCATGCGAAGATCCTTTTGTGTCTTTCTCCATCAAAAGAACGGATAAGTTTTTCGTATTCAGGATAACGAATTCGGCATCAGGCAAGGTCGATATCGAGAAGCTCCTGAACTCCACAGGTTACACATCCAAGAAAGATAAAGAGAGCCACGGCTTCGGTCTCATGAATGTCAGGCGCACGGTAGAAGCCTGCGACGGAATATTAAAGGTCTCATCTGAAGAGAACACTTTCGTCCTCTCGATAATGCTGCCCAGACCCCTTTAAAACTGAACTTTGCGATCCACCAAATGTCTCACGGGAATACCATGCCCGTCATTCCACGATGCGTGGGTAACATATCGCTAAGGGCTGTGTTAAGTTTGTAGCGGAAGGAGGTATGAACCATGGATAAATATGTAACCGGAGCGGTGATCAGAAAGCTCCGCGAAAACAAGAACATGACGCAGGAAGAACTTGCGGAAAAAGTATTTGTCAGCAGCAAGGCAGTGAGCAAATGGGAGACAGGACAGGGCTTTCCTGATGTAAGCCTTATAGAGCCTCTCGCAAAGGCTCTGGGAATATCTGTAATCGAGCTTTTATCGGGCGAAGACATTAAGAATATCAACCGCGCGTCGAACATGAGCAGATGCAGGTTCTATGTGTGCCCCGTGTGCGAAAATGTGATCGAGGCGACAGGTGAAGCCGTGGTCAGCTGCTGCGGAATAACCCTGCCACCATTGGATGCGGAAGAGTGTGATGATGAGCACAGGATAAATGTGGAGACGATCGAAGACGAATACTATGTGACTGTTGATCATCCGATGACAAAGGACCACTACATCTCATTTCTTGCGGCTGTTTCAGACCAGGGCGTGCAGCTAGTTAAGTTCTATCCGGAAGGACCTTGTGAGACGAGATTCAGGAAAAACTGCATTAGGAAAATATATTCTTACTGCAATCATCACGGGCTGTTTATGCTGAAGCTGTAACAGGATTTATTGTCCTAAAAACGAAATTGACGGTGTATTAAGCAGAAGCTATAATTATTTTAGGAATGAGGCATTACCGTATAGACGGTTATACTCGAAGTTTAGCTAAATAAGCCGCATCTTCTTGGTCGGAGGGGCGGCTTATTTCTTTGTCCCGTAACAAAGAGCAATGATCGAAACGGGCTGTTTATGCTTAAAACTTAAGGAAATCTTAAGGTGTTTGCCCTATTTCTGCGCAAGCTTTATATTTCCTGACCGTTATAATATTCGTAAGCTGACTTATGGGGATAGGTCAGCCGCAAAAATATTAGGAGATGATAGGAATGTTAGTTATACCGTATGTTTACATAGCAGCGGTCTATACAGCCATATATCTGCTCGTAAGGGCCGCAGTCAGCTTGCGCAATAAGAAGATCGACTGGAAGCGGGAGAGGCTTCATATTCTGATGTACATAAATCTTATTGTCATCATATATTTCACTTTCTCACCGCTTTGTCTGGATCTGAATGAGATCTTCAACTGCAGGATCAACCTGATCCCGTTTGTATATCTGTTGGATTACGATAGCATGGCACACATGATCTATAACGTTTTCGGCAATATTTTTATGTTTGTCCCGACAGGAATAGTATTGCCTGTGCTTTATAAGCGCCTGGATAATTTCTTCAAGGTTGTAGGAACCGGATTCCTCATATCTTTGAGTATAGAGATACTCCAGCTGCCGTTTGCCGACAGGGCATCTGACGTTGACGACCTCATCATGAATACATTGGGCGTTGCCACAGGTTATGTCATCTACATGATCGTGCGCTATGCAAAGAGTCTTGGAAAACAGAAGGCAAACCGTCCCGGGGTTCTTAAGCAAAGATAATCATAATAACAGCTGCTGTGAACAAGAGGGACTGTCTCAGAATGGATGAGATGGTCCCTGTTTATTTGGTATGGATCAAGGCGGGATCAGAGGTTTGCCAACAGGTTTTCGAAAAGCCGCAGCAGTAAGGTTTTATCGTATTTAGAGAATCACAGTAAAAGTCACAGTATGCTATGACGGTTATGTCGATGTACATTTTTCGCGATTTCCGACTCGAAAATTGCACAAAAACAGCTTTTTATCGCCGTGCCCATATAATTGTGTAAATTCAAAATAAAGAGCCAAGTGGCTTAAC
>R21__coassemble_572_pt1 | contig 29651 bp, 30 predicted proteins | sample R21__metabat2_high_PE_030 | metagenome-assembled genome bin R21 | reverse complement strand
GTTTTGTTCTGACTGCCATGATGAGCACCTCTGTTTTTTTACTAATTATAATACAGAAAAAATTGTCTTAAGTGTCTACTTTCAGAAATGAATCAGGACAAAATATATCGCCAGTCTCTACCGGCAGAAAAAAGAATTAAAGAAAAATATTTTTGGTGTCCACTTTTATTGACAGGTACAGGTACAACGAAAAAAAGTGAACTTGATGAAGTGGCTCACAAAAATGTAATCTGAGCTGAAAAAGTGACTCATAAAAATGTAAATCTTGTTGAAAAGTGGCTCATAAAAATGTAAGATTGGAATAAAAGTGGCTAATAAAAATGTTGGCCGTCGTTGATTTCTTTGTTGGAGTGAAGCTGTTGGAGGGCTCTAATTATGTATTTGAAGCGCAAAGCAGATGAATATTTAGAGGCTTGGTATAAGAATCCGGACAGAAAGCCTCTCATTGTTAAAGGTGCGCGCCAAGTCGGAAAGACTAAAACAATCAGAGAATTTGCCGGCAAACACTACGATAGCATTATAGAAATAAACTTCTTTACAAATCCGAATTATCAGGGAATAACTGAAGCGGGATATTCAGTTTCTGATATTATTAAGATCATAACGAGGATCAATCCTGAGATTAAGATCGTACCAGGTAAGACGCTTATCTTCTTTGATGAGATTCAGAGTTTTCCTGAAATCACAACATCGCTTAAGTTTTTTAAGGAGGATGGGAGATTTGATGTTATATGTTCGGGATCACTCTTGGGGGTGAATTATAACAGAATCGACAGTATCAGCGTCGGATATAAGACTGATTATGATATGCGCTCTATGGATTTTGAAGAATTCCTTTGGGCTAAAGGTTATGGCAATGACGTAATCGGGGAGATGTTAAATCACATGGTTTCCGGAGCGGCATTCACTAGTGTTGAGAATGATCTGTATTCTAATCTTTTCATCGAATTCTGTATGTTAGGCGGTATGCCGGAGATTGTTGCTTCATATATTGAGAAGGAATCTTTTGAAGGCAGTCTCGTTCTTCAAAAGCAACTGCTTAATGACTATGAGAGTGATATACGCAAGTATTCAGAGGGATTAGATCAAGCCAGAATTGTAAGTGTTTTCAGGTCTATTCCAGCGCAACTTGCCAAAGAGAACAAGAAGTTCCAGTTCAGGAAAGTAAGAGAAGGAGGTCGTTCCAAGGACTACTTGGGGTGCATAGATTGGCTTAAAGATGCGGGAATTGTAAATGTGTGCAATTGTCTGTTTTTCCCTGAGCTGCCGCTAAAGGGTAACGAAGATCCAAGCAAATTTAAAGTATATATGGCTGATACGGGACTTTTGGTTGCTTCTGTTGATCCTGAAGCACAGACTGATCTAAGGGCCAATAAAAATCTAGGTATCTATAAGGGTGCTCTATATGAGAATTTCGCAGCCGAAGCTCTGGTGAAGCAAGGTTATGATTTATACTATTACAAGCGCGAGAATTCCACTCTGGAAGAGGATTTCTTTGTACGGTCTGCTGATGATCTAATTCCTGTTGAGATCAAGTCGGGAAATGATCAGTCGAAGTCAATGAAAGAACTGATCAATAATGATAATTATCCGGATATAAAATATGGCATCAAATTTATATCCGGTAATATAGGTATTACTGATAAGGTGAAAACATTCCCTCACTTCTGTATGTTTTTGTTAAAAAGATATATCGAAGAGACTACATGACATAATAGGCAGTAAATTGGCCCTTCAGGCTGCAATTAATCCGACACATGTGTTTGAATATGTTGCTTATTCAACAATCAGGGCTGACATTAATCATTGGCTTGCGTTGCTTGAACGGTAATAATGAACTCATCAAACAGAAGATTTAAACAGGAGGAAATAACCATGAAGACTTGCAACATGAATATTGAGAAGAAGGCCATTAAGGAATTAACCCCTGATGATCTGAATGAAATTGCCGGAGGTCTTTCAGGTGAAGTAGTACTTGACAGTATATATCTTAAAAAGCTGGGTTTACTCTATGATACTGTCTCAGACGTTTATACTCTTTTTCACTGGGGAGAAGCCACTTCATTTGTCGAAGACGGATGGGCAAAGGTCGGCATTACTTGCGTAACCAGCTATTTAGACTGTAACTATTATTACTATCAAGGTGAAATGATCAGCAGGAACGCTGCTTTGAAAATCGCGAAAAACACCTGCATTAAAGGACCGCAGATTGGTCCCGGGGTTTACAATTGAGTGAGGCTTAATTATACACATATTAAGTTATAAGATATGCCCGGAGCGATATGCTTCGGGCATATTTGTTTTTCAATTTGTCATTGGGTGTGAATGCTATAATTTATTAAAGTGAATATTAAATCAGGAAAGCAAACCGGAATGATATTAATATTTGACCTTTTTCAAACACTCGTTGAAGTTGTCAGTATGGATTTTAATCTCGGATTAAAGCCATTTTGGAGTGAGCATTATAAAAATAAGTGTTCTTTTGATGAGATCAGTGCTTATGGTGAAGAGTTGTTCATACATATGCAGGGTCTTCATAAACAGGGATTTGAATTTCCTTTCGTAAAAGATGAACTGCCGATGTATGCCGGGAGATTCGGCGGCGATGTTATTAGCATGAGCATAGAAGAGGAAGCCTTGTTTTTGAGCAGGTGCAACGAAGAGAAAGTCTATGACGGACTTCCTGAGATGCTGGATCTTTTCGCGAAAAAAGAAATACCGATGTATGTACTATCTAACAGCGGATTCAGAGCAGATGCGCTGCGGCTGATGCTTGATTCATACGGGATCGGTAAATACTTTAAAAAGGTATGGTCTAGTGCTGATTTTGGAAAGGTCAAACCATCAGCTGATTTCTTTAATATGGCTATTGGCGAAGTGCTTAACCAATATCCGGATGCTACCAGAGAAGATGTATTGTTTATCGGCGATACTTATGAAACCGATATTGCGGGAGCCCGCAATGCCGGCCTCAGGACAGTGTGGATCAATCGGAATGATAAACCTGATGCCGATGGATTTGCTACATATCAGATCAAGGATATTACCGAACTGAGCAAATCGCATATTGTATAATGGTGTAATCTTAATGGAATTGAGACTGCATTATATATGGCTGAATTTGATGAATTAATAAAAGAAACAAAAAGAGAGATCAGAGTTTTTCTCAGGAATCCTGATGTCAGGCCTGACGATATGAAGTATGACCAGCTAAGAGATGTTCAAAGCGAAATCTGTAGAATGGCCCGCATCAGAGATCCCGAAAAGTTTTTTCCGTATTACCCGAAAGGCATGGCAGATGCATGCTGGCTTACGGATCATCCTCTGGTTATTAAACTTAATAAGATCTTGGATTTATATATTAATCGGGAGTTTTGAGCAGGCATATCAGATGACATGTGTCAGAACGACTCTTTCACCTGCGTTAGAAACTTCTCTGCAATAGGTGTAAAGGTCTGGTATTTATTCCAGATCAGATAGAGTTTGGTTTCCTGCTTCGGGGAGAGCGGACGGAATACGAGTTCGCTTTCTCCGGAGCAATTTATAAGATGTTCGAAGGTCAGAAGTATTCCAAGACCTTCCTTGGCAAACATCGATGCGTTATAAGAAAGACGGAAAGAGCCTTCAAGGCGGAGTTTGGAATACAGATCGCCTGCCCATTCCCGTATCTCGAGATTCCAGCTTTGTTCAGAGCAGAAGAGAGGCTGACCGATCAGGTCTTTAGCTTTGATGCTCTTTTTCTTTGAGAGCAGATGGCTGTTCAGCATAACGGCGCCCCAGCGGTCAGTGGCCGGAAACGGGAGATATTCGTATTTTTCTCTGTTTGGAAGCTCGCAGATCACACCAAAATCAAGAAGACCTTTATCAAGTTTTTCCGTGACCTGTTCCGTATCGCCGCTGGTAATATGGTAGGTGAATGAGGGATATCTGTCTTTCAACTTCTTTATCTCACGCGCGAGCAATGCGATCTGATACGATTCACCGAGCCCGAAATAAATATCGCCTCCGGTGATGTCATCAAGGGAGATAAATTCCTGCTCGATCTTATCAGCCATTGCGATAAGATCTTCAGCACGGTCACGGAGCAGCATGCCTTCGTCGGTCAGTTTGATGGAGAAACTGTGGCGTGTAAAGAGTTTCTTGCCGAGTTCATCTTCGAGTGCTTTCAATGCCTTGGATAATGTCGGCTGTGTAACATGCAGTATCTCTGCCGCATGGGACATGTTCTCTTCTCTGGCTACTGCAAGAAAGTATCTGAGGTTCTTTATCTCCATATGCTCCCCTTTCTGTGATATTCCAATATGGCATATCACGATATTCATTTTATTCATTAGCGAATCTTTTGGCAATCCCATATACTGATCTCAGATGTACAAAAACTATGCATTTGCAAGGAGATCCGGTTATGGACTTGGAAGCGATGATCGGCAGTGTGTCTGACATAGGGTTAAGCGCTGAACAGCAGAATACGGCTAAGATCCTCTATGGTTCTGGACAGAATACGGAATTGATCAGATATCTTAAGAAGTGCCGGTGCGGCCTAGTAGATGAGATGCATGAGAGTCAGAAAAAGGTGGACCGGATAGATTATCTGATCCGTAAAGCCGAGAAAGAAATATCATAACGCCGGAGGAGGTATAAAGAGATCATGAAAGCAGAAGAACTGAAGCTTGTAACAGAATGGGATAAGACATTTCCGGAAAGTGATAAAGTCGATCACAGCAAAGTGACATTTATTAACCGTTACGGGATTACGTTAGCGGCAGATATGTATGTGCCTAAGGATGCAGAAGGAAAGCTTCCTGCGATCGCTGTAAGCGGTCCCTTTGGTGCAGTTAAGGAACAGTGTTCCGGACTCTATGCCCAGACTATGGCTGAGAGGGGATTTCTTACCATCGCTTTTGATCCTTCCTTTACCGGAGAGAGTTCCGGTGAGCCGAGATACATGGCATCTCCTGACATCAATACCGAAGATTTCATGGCAGCTGTTGACTTCCTTTCGTTGTGCGAAAAGGTGGATCCGGAGCGTATCAGCATCATAGGAATCTGCGGCTGGGGAGGCATGGCACTTAACACGGCGGCATTAGATCCCCGCATCAAGGTTACGGTCGCTTCGACCATGTATGACATGACCAGAGTCAACGCCAACGGTTATTTCGATTCTGAAGACTCGGAAGAACAACGTTATGAGAAAAAGAAGGCGATGGCCGCACAGCGCCTCGAAGACCTTAAGAACGGCACTTATGAGCGTGCAGGAGGCTGTCTGCCTCTTCCTGTCCCTGAGGATGCTCCGTTCTTTGTAAAGGATTACAGCGAATACTACAAGGGCAGGGCATATCACACAAGGTCCCTTAACTCCAATGATGGATGGAACGTAACCGGCTGTCAGTCTTTCATGAATCAGCCGATTCTTAAGTACTCGGATGAGATAAGAAGCGCAGTGCTCATTATCCACGGCGAAAAAGCACATTCCTGCTATTTCTCGAAAGACGCATATGTGAATATGACAAAGGACAGCAAGTATACAGATAACAAGGAACTCATGATAATTCCCGGAGCGGTTCATACGGATCTGTACGATAATCTCGATGTGATTCCGTTTGATCATATCGAAGAATTCATAAGGAAATACATATGAAGATAAGAAGAGCCTTTTCACTCATTGTTCTGGTATCGGTCGTGTTGGCGGCAACAGCCTGCAGCACGCAGCAGAGCACTGCATCAGTTGTCGCTACTGTGCAGACAACGGAGACAAGTACGGCTTCTGAGGAGACATCCATGAGTGAGCAGACGACAGCAACAACAGAACAGAGCATTGAAGCCAAAGCCGGTACCTTTGACATGGTAAACAAAAAAGTCAGGCTCAACAGCGGATATGACATGCCTATAATGGGACTCGGTACATATTCGCTTGATTACGATACCTGTGTCAATTCCGTAAAAGCATTGCTCGGGAACGGCGGAAGACTGATCGATACGGCATATATGTACGGCAATGAGGACGCTGTAGGCGAAGGCGTCAGACAGGCGATGGAAGAGTATAACATTCCCCGTGAAGAGATATTCGTCATCACAAAGATATATCCAAGCCAGTATAACGAGCCGGAAGAAGCGATAGATATGGCTCTTGAAAAGCTTGATATAGGTTATATAGACATGATGCTTCTCCACCATCCGGGAACGGGAGATGTTGATGCTTACAAGGCGATGGAAAAGTATGTTGCTCAGGGAAAGATCCACTCTTTGGGACTTTCAAACTGGTATGTGAAGGAACTTACGGATTTTCTTCCCAAGGTATCCATAACTCCGGCGCTTGTACAAAACGAGATACACCCTTACTATCAGGAGCAGGATGTGGTTCCGTTCATTCAGGAAAAAGGAATCGTTGTCCAGTGCTGGTATCCTCTCGGAGGAAGAGGTCATACATCAGAACTCCTCAATGACGGGACGATCAGTTCGATCGCAGAGGCACACGGAGTGTCTTCGGCACAGGTGATCCTGCGTTGGGATCTGCAAAGAGGAATAGTTGTGATCCCGGGTTCGAGTAATCCGGATCACATAAAGGAGAATCTCGATCTGTTCGGTTTTGAACTTTCGGATTACGAGATGGCAAGGAAAAATGCTCTCGACCGGAACGAAAAGCACGACTGGTATTAACGGCGTAAACTTATATGAGAATGAACATTGCAGCCGCTTTGACCGCAGGCACGATCCTGGTAAGTCTGGCAGGTTGTTCTGCGGCTCCTGAATCTGCAACAACTTCTGCAACGCAGATTACGACTTCGGCTGAAGAAACGTCCGAAATGACAACAGAAAACACTACTGCAACTGCAATATCTGAAACGTCTGAAACGACTGCTCAGACAGAAGAGACGACTACCGTCACGGAGGCAGAAATATCAATGACATTAAAGATCGGAGAAAGGGAGGTTCAGGTCACCTGGGAAGATAATGATTCAGTTGATGATCTGAAGAAGCTTGCAGCGTCAGGGCTGACTATAAAGATGTCTATGTACGGCGGTTTTGAACAGGTGGGACCGATAGGACAGAGCATCGCAAGAGATGACGAGCAGATATCGACTGTTCCCGGTGATATCGTCCTTTATTCCGGAGACCAGATCGTTGTGTTCTATGGTTCAAATTCATGGGCGTATACAAGACTCGGAAAGATAAACATGTCGGAAGATGAACTGACAGAACTTCTGGGAAATGGAGATGTTACAATCACTCTAAGTGTTGTGTAGGAGGACATATCTAATGCTGGGGAAACATATCTGTCATGTCTTTTCCTCGTAGATTTTCTTTTTAATTCAAGACTATGTTTCATATTAAACCCCTGAAGTTTGTCCAACTTCCGGGGTTTACTTCATAACGGAATGCCCTTTATTGCTTAATAGTGTTGTATGCTTGACATGTCTGTCCTACTTGGATATAAACATATTTACACGATAGGTTTCAAGAGAATTGAAAAATGAACAAACTCAAGGAGTAGATCTATGATCACAAGAGATGAAGCATTTGAATTGCTTAAGAAATATAATAAGGACCCTTTTCATATCCAGCATGCTCTTACAGTTGAGCTGGTTATGCAATGGTATGCAAAGGAGTTAGGGTATGCCGAAGAAGCAGAGTATTGGGGAATCGTAGGACTCCTTCACGATATAGATTTCGAGATTTATCCTGATGAACATTGTCTTAAGGCACCCACATTATTAAGAGACGGCGGTGTCGGTGAAGATATCATTCATGCGGTTTGCTCACACGGATATGGAATTACCGTATGATGCGGAGAGACAATTGATGTTGAGCCTGTTCATGAGATGGAGAAGGTGTTGTTTGCAGCTGATGAACTTACCGGCCTGATTGGTGCTGCAGCCCTTATGAGGCCTTCGAAAAGCACGAAGGACATGGAACTCAAATCGTTGAAGAAAAAATACAAGAGCAAAGGTTTTGCCGCGGGATGTTCCAGGGAAGTAATCGAACGCGGGGCCGTTCAGTTGGGCTGGGAACTTGATAAGCTCCTTACCATGACTTTGCAGGCGATGGCAGATACTGAAGATGAATTGAATGCAAGGCTCTCTGTGACTTGATCACCTGAATATACGGAAAACAAGGTTGTTTATATGCTGAGCGAAGGCTATCGTGAAAGGGAGATGATGTATTTATGAAATCGATCTTGATCAAAGATACGACCCGCGAAGAACGTGAAGCAATCGTAAGAGCATCTCTCGATTGCGGCGGCGGTTGCGAGAATTGTTCATCCTGCTGGCTGGGCGGCGGATCACCATGGGACATTTACCAGGACTATATCGATGGAAAACGCGAGATCAAAGAGATCAACATGGGATATATGGAAGAATACCGCCAGAACAGGCAGATTACCTGAGGATAACAGTTAGTGAATAATGAACCTGACATAATAAGTTCAACTGAAGAAGAACGGAGAGAGTATATAAAAAATAGATTTCCATGTATTGCGGATTGCGATATGTGTGGTCTGTGTAAGATCTTTCATGGAAAAGATCCTGAAGCAGCCTATGAAGATTATATCTTCGGGAAGCGTTCATTTACTGAAGTATCAAGTGATTATAAAGGCAGATAATTGCAAAAGCCTTTGGAAGTCTTTTTATATTCGCAATTCCGGATGTTGATTTGTTGTTGAAACATGTATCAAATTGATATATGATTGATATATCAAAATGATATATGGAGATTTACCATGGCAAGTGATAACAAAATGAATCTGGTTATCTTAGGGTTGCTCGATCATGAAGACCTGACCGGATACGATATCAAGAAGAGAATCGACGGCAGCCTGCGCTATTTCTGGAAGGGAAGTTTTGGCAGTATTTACCCTGCACTGTCTTCACTTGAAGAGAATGGACTGATCAAAAAAGTTAAGGGCAAAAGCAGCAGCACCGGACGTGAAAAGATCGTTTATAAGATCACTGCTGCCGGTCGCAAAAATCTTCTCGCGTGGCTGTCGGAATCGAAGTCATCCAACAGTCTTAAGTATGAGACTCTCTTAAAACTATATTTCGGCGGCGTTGCTGATAATGAAATTTCGGTTGCGACGATAACTGAATTCGAGAAAGAAGTTGAAGCAGATCTCGCGGTGCTCAATACATACAAAAAGAATCTTAGCAAAGTGCTGGATGAGAGAGATCATGTCTTCTTTTATTTAACCGTCACATTCGGCATAGAGACATACGAAGCATATCTTCGCTGGTGCGAGGATGCGAGAAAGATTCTTTCAGGAAAGAAGATCGTGAGGAGCAAAAGATGAAAAGGATAATTATTTACTATTCACTGTCAGGCAATACGGAAGAAGCAGTTAAATTAATAGCTGAACAGTTGGGCTGCGATTTTTTAAGGATCGATACAGAAAAGCAGATGCCGAAATCTTTTGCAGCACGAATGCTTGTCGGCGGCGGGCAGGTTGCATTTAATAAAATACCGAAGCTTAAACCGATAGATAAAGACCTAAATTCATACGATGAGATCTTCATTGGAACGCCGATCTGGAACAGCAAGGGAGTCCCTGCGATCAATGCTCTTTTGCAAGATGAAAATATAAGCAGAAAAGTCACTGGCCTGATAATCACATCCGGTGGCGGAGATATAGATAAATGCGTGAAGGCATTAAAAGACAGGATCCCGAATCTGAAATATCAGGTCTCGCTTCTCGACAGAAAACATCAGGATTACGGACTTAATGGTGACAAGATAAAGAAGTTCGTTGAAGAGGTGAACAGCTGAAATAAGCGTCTGCGGCTAGGGCAATAATCAACGATCAATACGAGTGATATAATTACCCTGTTAGGAGATATGCGAATGGAAAAGTCGATAGGCGGATCAGGCAAAGAATACAGCAAATTGTGTCTGGCAGGTTTTATTCTCACGATCATGCCTGTGCTATTGTTGCCATTATGTTTAATCTTCCCTAGGGAATATGGAGTCGTGGCAGCTTTGGCCATTATATTATTGTTGCCGCTTACCGGTTTAATTATATCAATAGTAGGACTCATAACTGCCGGTAAAAAAGGCAAGACGGGCAAGTCATATGCATACGATTACGCCTCGACAGAAGACATAGCCGGAGTAGACATCTATATGATAGATATGGATTCTTACCAGGAGTATTAACGTGGATCTTTTTGCAGACGAAAAACAAAACAAACTGATCAGTGATGCCAAAGGCTATATCGCAAAGCTGTTTGAAGGCCACTCGGACGGACATGATCTTGAGCACAGTCTGAGAGTGTTTTCAAATGCAGTTTCGATTGCCCTGAAAGAACCGCCGTGCGACATGGAAGCAGTCGCACTCGCAGCGCTTTTGCACGATGCCGACGATCACAAACTCTTTGATACGGTGAATAATCAGAATGCGAGAAAGTTTCTTGAAAGACACGATGTTGACAGCGACAAGATAGACTTCATCTGTACAATTATCAACTCAGTTTCATTCAGCAAGAACAGAGGCAAGACTCCGGATTCTCTTGAAGGTAAGATCGTCCAGGATGCTGACAGATTAGATGCAATGGGTGCGATCGGAATTGCACGCACATTTGCATATGGCGGAAAACACGGCAGGCCGCTTGATGGCGGGATAGAGCATTTCCACGAGAAACTTCTTCTTTTAAAAGACGAGATGAATACCCAAACCGCACGTGAACTTGCCGAATCAAGACACGCATTCCTGGAAGAATTCCTCGCACGTTTTGAAGAAGAGAATAATGTTGAGATATAATTGTCTGCCGTGACATGCTGCAGCCAAATCGAATTGGTGTTCCTATAAATACTAAAAGGTAGTACACTAATAAATGTAAATATTCTTTTAGTTTCGGGAGCAAAGATTTATGAACAATAAGCTTTACGTTCTATGCAAAATTGTTCTGACAATCAATGTGATAGCATCATTTCTGCTTTTTGGAATGCCGAAGTTCTTAACATGTGAGCATCATTTTATTGGATTGATCGAAAACTGTGATGCATATCTTTCCCGGCAGGATCTGGTCTTGACTGATGCTGAAGGAAATGAAATATCAATTCTCAAAGATACCAGGGTCTACATTCATCATTTCTATGGTGATGATGTAAGCATTATTGGCGGGACCGAGCCTGAGGTAAAAACTGTATCAGCCTGGACCGAGGAACCACATGCCAGATTTGAGATCAGTATTGAAGAATTAGAAGATCCGGAAAAATTCGAGAATGTCTCCGATCTTTACAAGCAGGAACAGGATGAAAAAAGACGTGAAGGTGAAGCAGAATTTGATAAGTATATGATGCGGAAAAGACTTTGGTTCTTTTTCCCTGCAGAGCATCTGATAAATTTTATGGTCGGCTTGTTATTTGCCGGTCTCTCTTTTGCAATCGGAATCGCATTGTATAAAAATAGATATAACGTCAAAGGTAATACTGTTTTCTTTTCCGTTCTTTCTTTGATCAAGATAGCGGGCATTGTTTATTTCTATTTGCATCCGGTTTTCTGTTTATAAAATGGATTATTGGCGAAGGAGAAAGACATGAAACGCAGAGTTAAAGTATCGATAATCTTATGTGGTGTTATAGTTTTAGTGACGTCAGGCTTTACTGCACTGATAAATTATATCAGTGTAGGTGGACATCCGGGAACTCCGGGTGAGTCATTTGCACCTGTTAATGTCATGCATGTTTCTGATGAAGAAGATGTGATCGTTAATGTGTATCCCACCGGAGGAATGTTGCCTCACGGTTATGATAAAGAAGCAGAACATGTAATTCCGCTGAACAGTATACGAAAAGGCTGGCTTGTAGCTCAATATCAGGGTAACTGCCGCGTGTTATTTGAGGTTAAGGATGCGGACATGGAAGATTTTTGTGGCATAGGTAATACCGAACACTATTACTATGCAGAAATAATACCTCGCTCAAGATTAAGCATAAGAGATCTTACCGCAAGATTGAAAGATGAGCCGTCAGATCCTTTTGCAAGTGATAAGGGCGCGATCTATTTTGATTGTTGCATAAGAGAAGAATTGCTTCGATATAATCTTCCGAGACACAGTATTCCGTTTTGTTTGGCAGTAAATGCAGTATTCATCCTTCTTGTAGTCGGAATTAACCTGATAGCAAACGCAGTCGGAAAAAGAAGATAATGATGGCTTTGCCGGAACCTTTTCCTGTTTTCGACGATTCGGGAAAAGAATTAGGAAAAACAGGGTCCTTTATCCCAAATCGTTTCCTGTTTTGCTGATTTAGGTAACGTTCTAGGAAAAGAGATGACAACTGCGTTTTTAACGCGAAAACCTGATTCAGTCAGTCGTTTGTATTATGTTGAAGGAGCGTGTAAGTGATATGAGCAATGATAAGTGGTTTTGTACCGAATGCGGAACAGCCAACAGCGGTAATTTCTGTTCCGAATGCGGAGCACTAAGAAAAACAGATGAGCCGGTTACGTGCACATGCGGTTTTGTATATACCGGTAATTTCTGCACCAATTGCGGAGCGCCGCGTCCGCAGCTCCAATCATCGGTTAACAAGGGCGATAGACCTCTGACTGATACAGAAAAGAAGGCTTTGATCGAGCATGGCTGGCGCGATGACAGCGGCAAATTCAAAGCCGTTTTAAAAGATGGAATACTTACTTCAAGCTACACCACGTCTATAACAGATGGAGAAGAAGATACACTTCAGATAGATACTGAATATAAGTTTTCTCTTCAGAAATTGGGCATGGTGAGCATGGCTTATTCAATCCAGAAACTTGAACATCCTGATGAGGGTTTCATCATTTATCCCAGAGATGTTTTTTATCAAAGTGAAGGCAGAGGCTTATATCAGATAACAAAACTCTGGTATGGTTCTGACACGCTTCATGCAGATCTGAAGAATTGCAGAAGTTACGATCATTTTACTTTGGATCTTGTGCTTGACGATAATGTGACCATCGCATCTGATACTGAACCAGCTATAGGCTGGACCTGCTCCAGGTGTGGCAAAGAGAGCCAGACCGGTGAATTCTGTGACGAGTGCGGAGAGAAGATAAAGAAGGTTGAACTCTTTTCGTGTTCTTCTTATCAAACATGTAATCCGCCCAAATATGAAAGCGCGACTGTATATGAGTATTCCGATACTGAACTCATTTGCGTTATCTTCAATGACGGAAAAACAAAGTACAAGCTGCTCCCCAAAGACATTGCCGGTACTGCCCTTAACATCATCAAAGAATATGGTATCGATAAGTGGAAGGACTATGAGAACATTAATAATCCCATGATGGGCGGAAGCGTGTCTGTTATGTACAGAGACGGAGATAAGATGGTCGGTTCCACAATGGACCACATGGGTTCTGCAGTAACCGGCGCGTGTTGGAAACTGATGTTGCTGTTTAACGGGAATTGATCTCCGTTAATCTTCCTCTGCCATATCGATTACCCTGAGCAGAGTCTGATCCCATTGCTGACGGACTGCATATGAGTTGGGGTTGGTTCCGCTATTGAAGATATCATTTCTGGCATAGTATTCATCCAATGTGTATGGGATGTAGATATCGGGTTCCGTTCCGTAGTATGAGTCTTCAGGATAATTAATGTTTACCGTTGGAGCATAAGCGAACATGAAGTGTGATTCCGGAAGATAGCACTGCATTATACTGCCGCATATTCCCTCACCGGAGGTGTTGGTTCCTACAACAACACAGTTATCGTATTCTTTGCAGATACGGGTCATGACATCGGCAGCCGAGAAGGTGTTGTACGATGTCAGAAGGTATATCTTATAGTCTTTTGCTGCTTTTCCCTGAACAGTGAAAGTCTCTGTATAGGAGTAGTTTTTGCCTATGGTGGAGAAATCAGAAAGATTGTCGAAGGTGGTTTCAAGGAAACGGTAGATTGCACTTCCGTAGAATTTCCTTGTGTGGATGTTCTTTCCCCCGTAAACGTGGCTCTCAAAGGTGACGTTGTGGGAGAAGATCACGGGAAGGAGCTGCTTGGTGACAAAATCAATGCTGCCGCCACCGTTCGAACGGATGTCCAGGATTATGGTGTCAGCATCCGCTTCTTCCAAAGCATTAGTAAGTTCGACCGCAAGTCTTTCTCCTTCATAGGTGTTGCAGCTTACTGAGTTTACATAGACGAGCTTTTTGTCGGGATCTGTAGAGATCCTGTATGTTGAAGGAATATAGTCAGGAGACATAACGTCAGTGACGGTTGTTTCGCTTCCGGAACTTGTATCTGCCGCAGCTTCCTGATCTGCAAAAAACTCAGGATACACTTTTCGGGATAATAATGCTGCGTAATCGAATCCGGGATCATCATAAAGATCGATCGTTAAAGTGGTTCCGTCTCTAAGGAGAAGTTCTCCTGTATGCTTTTCGCCGATGCCGTCATTGTAGATGAGGTAACTGCGGAAGAAGCAGTCATTGATTCCGTCGTATCTTGGCGTGTAGCAATCGTATACGTCAAAGCAGATGTCTTTCGGATCTCTTCCGTCAATGGAGACAAGTGCGGCGCCGATATAGTCTTCGTTGTATTTCGGAAGAATATTGTCCGGAGCTGTTACGACATAAGAACCGTTGACATAAGTGAACCCGACCAGGTTGTATCCGAGGCGGTCTTCCACATCATCACGGAATGATTCTTTCCAGGAGTAAGTGTAGTCCTTGAACTCCTGCGTGCCATATATTTCATTCAGCATGTATTCTGCATGGGCCGCATTGATTTCGTAATCGGGAAGGCCCATGATGTTATGACATCCCGGAAGGACTGCAAGGAAAGCACCGAGATAAGAGAAGTATTCGTAGTCGGTCTCGGCATAGACTGCTAGATCACGGTATCTGTTGTAGATGTCATCATAAGAGATGCCGTATGCCTGCTCGATGCGTTCTTTCTCCGGATTTTCAAGGCAGACGATGTCGTACATGTAATCAAAGTCTTTGAGCCTCTGCTTCTCCGTCATCTCAACATTGATAAGGTTCGCACCTGTATCTTCCGTCAGGAAGTCGGTTTTGTTGCTCATTATTATGAAAGGCAGAACGATGATGAAGAACGCCGACAGCAATAAGGCTGTGATAACCGCTACTATGCTGAGTATTATGATCTTTGCCTTTTTTGACTTCGGCTTCTTTTCTTTCTTACCCATATCGAAAAACCTTCCTTATGCATCAAAAATCACGTGTAATTATATCATCTATAAGTGTTCTTACCCCGCCTTCTCGAAAATCAGGCAAAAGTCCGGCTATAGCCGTATTTTTGTGAGGGCATGAAGCCGTCAAATCCGGAACTGTTATAATTAAAACTGGTCAAAAGAGTGAAGGGAAGGAATCGCGGGAGCGTGACACTTATCAGACAGCATAAGATCACAAGCACATTTATCTGCTTTCTGTTGTTGGCAGGTGTATGCAATATGCTGACCAAAGTTCAGACGACGTTTGTTGCAACACTGATGTTCTGTCTGAACTTCATGATCTATATCGGACTCATCATTTTCTGGGTGCAGCATGTCATAAAGCGCATCCTGCCGACCAAGACCAGAGGATACATAATCGCATCGTCGTTTTTCATGATCCTTTATATCCTTCAAAGAGTGGTCAGGTACCGTCTGCTCATAAACTCCGTTATTGCATACAGATATTTGGGCTATTTCTATTTCATTCCGCTGATCATGATGCCGTCGCTTCTGCTCGTTACTGCGATCCATCTGAAGTATGGTGACAATAAGATAAGCAATAATATCGAGAAGGTCGTTGTCGTTCTTGCCGTGGCTGTGTCTTTGATTGCGTTGACCAATGATCTGCATCGCCTTGTTTATGTTCCGAAAGTTGATATGTCCGTGTTTAAGATGGACGACAACACATATTCGTGGGGGATAGGATTCTATGTTATTTACGGATGGATAATCCAGGCGCTGCTTTTTGGTGCGGTATTCCTTTTGCAGGTTGTCGGCAAGAAAGGGAAAAGGTCGATTATCCTTCTGGCAAGTTCTGTCGCGGTATGGCTTTTGCTGTCGTTTGTCCATTCGGCGGTGTTCGAAAGGTTCAGCATTCCGCGTCCGTATTTCAAGCCCGAGATCGACTGCTTCGGCATGCTTTTGATCTTCGAGTGCTGTATAAGGAGCAGGCTTATTCCACATAACGAGAACTATCCGGGTTTCTTCAAGAAACTCAAATTGCCTATCCTCATCACTGATGCAGAACTCGGGAACGTCAACGAGACGATCGTGCCTGTTAATGCAACTAAAGAAGATCTCATTAAGGCCAAAGACGCGCCTTTTTATCTTGATGAGGACACGAGACTTTCTTCCATGAAGATCCGTGCGGGATATGCTTTCTGGACAGAGAATGAACACGAGTTAAGAGAGCAGAGACAAAAGCTTGCAAATGCCAATGAACTCCTGAGCGAGGAGAACGATCTTATCGCAGTCGAGAACAGGCTCAAAGAGCAGAAGGCTCATCTCGATGCGCAGAATCAGGTCTATGAACGCATCACGGCCGCCATCTATCCCAAGCAGAAGAAGATAGACGAACTGCTGTCAAAGACTGACCCATCTTCAGAAAGTTTTGCGGAGACGCTCGGAACCGTCTGTGTCCTTAATGCATATTCCAAGCGCAAAACTAATCTGCTGCTTCTGTCCGAAGACACCCTCGCAAAAAGCAACCGTGAGCTGTTCCTGGCTCTTGCCGAGTCGTGCAGATTTCTTAACAGCTGTAATATCCATGCGGCGGTAGTAGGTGAAGAGTACTCAAAGCTGCCGCTTGCTCTGGTCAACGATCTTTACGATACTTTCGAGACTGTTTTGGAGACTTATCTGAAGTCAATGAAGCGTATGACCGTGTCGATCCTCGAAAACGGTATCCGCATAGCAATGGAAGCGGGCGAAAAGCAGGAACTTCCAAACTCTGCTCTTCCCGTAAGTTGCAAGGAAAGTGACGGCATATTGTATTTCACCGTGAGCATTCCGGAAGGCGGTGCGGCATGACAGGGCTGGTCAACATTGCTGGCACATGGATTTGGTATGTGATATGCGTTGCGGCGCTTATCCTTTTCGTCGGATCACTCGCTGTGCTTTTCAGTTTTCTGATGGACAAGCGCAAAGTGGCACCGGTGATAATCGTGCTCTTGAATTTGCTCATGACGGGTGTTGTCATCGTTGTCCTGATGGACTGCGGACACTACATGCATGTCACAAACACTGTTGCCTACAAAGCCTTCCAGATAGCGATGTTTGAGGTGCCTTACCTGATATATCTTATGGTCGAGCTTATATCGTGCATTGCTCTTTTCGCGATGGTTATAGAAGGCGCGAAATACCGCACTGACAACGTGACGCCCGATTCGATCCAGCAGGCAATCGATGCTCTTCCTGACGGAATCTCGATCAGCAGCAAGGACGGTATTGTCCGTCTGTCCAACCTGAAGATCAACACATTAAGCCGCGCTCTTACCGGCAAAGTATTAACGAATGCCGAGCTGTTCTGGGATGCAGTTATCAAGAACGGCAAAGAGCAGGGCGGATCTTTTCTTGTTGATCTTCCGGATAACGAAGTCTGGCTGTTCACCAAAGAGAACCTCCGTATCGACGACGCAGACTACGATCAGATAACTTCGATGAACGTTACCGAGCGATACGAGATCATCAGGGAACTCGAAGAAAAGCACGGGCACCTTCAGGACATCAGGCGAAGGATGAAGGAGGTTTCCGACCTGTCCGGTGACATGTTCATCGCGCAAGAGGAAGCTGATGCCAGAGCCGCACTCCACAACCAGCTTGGCCAGGTCCTGCTCATGGGCCGTTACTACATTAACCACCAGGACATTACCGATTCTAAGATGGTCTATGCTGCAACCCGCCAGATGAACCAGTTCCTCCTCGGTGAAGCGAAAGAGCCGTATCAGGGTGAGGAAGATTCTATTATTCAGGCTGTTTCAATGGCCGGCAGCATCGGCATCAAGGTCATCATGAACGGCCCCGCGCCCGAAAACAATGACGTCAGAAAGATTCTCTCCAAGGCCATCACCGAGTGCGCGGCCAACACGATAAAGCACGCGGAAGGCAACACCGTAACCGTAAATATGAGCGCCGATAACGGCAGAACGCTTATCTCGATTACCAACAACGGCAAGCCTCCGAAGGGCGAGATCACCGAGAGCGGCGGTCTCCTGTCACTTAGAAGAGACGTCGAGAATCTGGGCGGCTCGGTTCAGATCGAGAGCGAACCTGAGTTCAATTTAATAATGAGATTCTGAAAAAATCAAAAAAATGGTACAAATGGGTGATACCCATTCCAAACCCGCTAAACTAATATATAGGGGTGTAATTAAATTGTAATATTTACATCCATGTTTACGGAAAGGAAGGGCAGCGCCCGCTATGAGCAAGACAAGAGTCGTAGTTGCAGACGATCAGAATATTTCGCGCGGCTTTTTCGAGATGTACGTCCGTGCATCGTCCAATTACGAGCTGGCAGCAGGACTCCGCACCGCTCAGGCCGCGATCGACTATGTCGATAAGAATCAGGCTGACCTCGTGATAATGGATGTCATGATGCAGGAAGGCATCGACGGCCTTTCCGCAGCTGCGAAAATAAAACAATCCCATCCTGAGATAAAAGTAATCCTCACGACTTCCACATCTGAAACCAGCTGGGAGCAGAAGGCAAAAGACGCCGGCATCGAGAGCTTCTGGTACAAGGAGTATGATGAGCACGGCCTCATGGAGATCATGGACCGCACAATGAACGGCGAATCCGTCTATCCTGAAGACGCCCCCAAGGTCCCTTTCGGCAAGATCACAAGAGAAGACCTGACCGACCGCGAGATCGAGATAATCAGAGAACTCACGGCGAGCAAAACAAACGAAGAAATCGCCGACAAGCTCCACATCTCAGTTAACACAGTAAAAAGACATATCCAGAACATCATGGAGAAGACGGGCTTCGAGAGCCGCCTTGATCTTGCCATGAGCGCGAAAAGCACCGGCCTTGTCGTCAGCGACAGCGACAGGTTGGGTAATGACCAGACTGAATGATATGGGAATCATAGGAATAAAAAAAATAAAAGAGGGAGATTAGTATGAAGATGAAGTTCACGGTTCAGAAGATCATCGCTACGCTCGTTGTAGCAGCAATCACCATTGGTCTTTTCCCGAAGATCCTGGGAAATGACAAGGTGAACGCGGCAGGTTCACACAGTATTACTGTTACGAATGGTAAGGCGTACGATACGGATTTTAATGAGTTAACTTCTGCTGAAGAAGGTAAAACGATCTTTGTCCGCTTTGATACAGGGGTTCTTCCGGCAGACAAGTATTACGATTTGACTTCGACGCCTGAAGCAAGTGTTACCTTGAAGACGGAAACATTTGTAGTACCCACGTGGAGTTTTACAATGCCGGACAATGATGTTGCGGTTGATTTCAAATTTTCTGATGCAACTCCTTATACAATTGACCTGACAAGCGGTTCTGCGACTGTTCCTGATGAGGTTATGCAGGTCATAACCGGTTCTGCAATAGATAGTGATGGAAACTTGGACGGTGTTGGCGATTTTGATATTCATGTTAAATGGACACCGGGCAGTGATGGTATTATTACAAAGCTTGCTTCAGCAACTATAACTGACAGTTATGTTAAATCCAATCCTACATTAAAGTACAAGCCTGTAACATACATATTCTCAACTTCTGTTACTGAATATCCCCTTTGGGTATCCGGTGTTCAGGTCACAAGCGCAAACAAGGACGATATCCTTGGCGACGGCGGAAAGGCAAAGTATGACTCGGATACAAAGACATTGACACTTAATAACCCATCTATAACAGAACATTGTCTTGGTGCACTAATCTTCTCTAGAGATAACTTGACTGTTACCGGGAATGCCAATCTTGTTATTGATTACCCCAGTGAAAGAGGTATCGTTGTAGTAGATAAGTCACTGACCATCAATGGCAATATTACTGTCACTGGTATAGATTATAACGGCAAAATGGGTTTTGAAGCCGATGGAATTACTATTGTTGGTGGCAATGTAAAAACTAAAAATGTTGATTATGGTCTTTATAGTAGCGGGGATGTAACGATCTCAGGTGGAACCACGGAAATAAATGCTCTGGTACGCGGAATTCGTGTTTTTGAAGGATCGATTAATATCACTTCAGGAATTACAGAAGTTGATATATCGGGTTGTTCTTCCGAAGCCTTACAAGCCGAAAACGGAATTAATATTGATACGCAATTAGAAATCGCAATTCCTTTAAATGGTGTTGTCAACAGTAGCGGAAGTAATAGCTATATTGCTGAATCAGACGGTACTACTATCGCGAAAAATGTAACGATAGTTCATAATGGAACCCTTTCAGCTTATCCTGTTTGGGTAGGCAGCACCCAGGTAACCAGTGCGAACAAGGACGATATCCTTGGCGATGGCGGAAAGGCAAAGTTCGATCCTTCGACAAACACTTTGACATTGAATGATCCTACAATTGTCGGATCACATGGAGATGCCTTGATTTATTCAGAAGGAATAGATCTTACTCTGGAAGGCAGCGCGACTTTTTCATCATCTTCTTCGGGTGCAATTAAGGTTGTTAAGAGCGGAACCAACGGTGGTGTTCTTACGCTCAATGGCGATTTCAAAATAGAAGAAGTTCGTTCTACTGCCAGTGCAGTGTTGGCAGATAATGGAATCAATGTTACCGGTGGTAAGATCACCAATACCAGTGGTAAATATGGTTTGAAAACTGATGGCGACATTTCGATCTCCGGAGGTGAAGTGAATGCTTTTGGAACAGAGTGGGCCATTTATGCAAAAAACGATATTTCAATAACTGGTGGAAAAATCTGGGCGGCAGGATATGGTAATGATGCATCTGGAATATTCGGAAACGATGTAACCATTACTTCGGGTGAAATAACTATTGGCGCTGGTGATGAAGGTTTGATATGTGATGGTCATTTGGAGATTTCCGGGGGAAGTTTAAATGCTACTATCACAGGACAAACAGAGGCTTCAAATGCCATATGCGCTGATTCAATAAGTATTTCCGGGGGAGAGATAACAGTTTCTTTGTCAAAAGGAGATGCTGTTGTCTCCAGTAACGGTGATATGAGCATCAGCAATGCTACTGTTTCGGTTATGAGTTACAACGGAGCCGGAATACTTGTATTTTGGGGTGAACTGAATATTAACAGCGGAACTGTTTCATCTACAAGTAAATGCCCTTCAAACCCAGCTATAAGTTATGGCGTATGTGTCTTCGATTATGGTATTACGATAGGAAATGATATCACCAGTGTTAGTTTTTCAGGTGATGTCATGGGTTTGTTCACTCCATTTAATCTCATATTGGGTGACAAGCTGATTATTAAAAGTCCTGAAAACGGTAAATTAAATACCGCTGGAAATTGCATCATTGGATCGGACGGAAAAGCTGCGAAAACAGTAACGCTTGTTCCCCAGACAGGATCAACCACCTATCCTGTTTGGGTAGGTGACACCCAGGTTACCAGCGTCAACAAGGACGATATCCTTGGCGATGGCGGAAAGGCAAAGTACTATCCTGACTCGAAGACATTGGTTTTCGATGATCCTACTATCAGCAGTTACGGACTTTATGGATCCAATGTTTATTTCGAACAGGACATCAATATTGAGGGTACACTCACCATTACCGGTGGTCAGTTCGGAATCATTGACGACGGATATAAACATAACATCACCATAAACGGAGATATAAATGTAGATGTTCTTAATGATGCTATAGCTGCCAAGGATATCGAGATCAAAGGCGGAAAAGTAAATCTGAATTCGCAGAAATCAAATGCGATAATCGGTCAGAATATCACCATCTCAGGCGGTTATGTAAATGCTGCCACTTCTTCTACTACTTCATATGCTATTGTGTCTGCTGGAGGCGGCGATATCGTAATCTCCGGAGGAACTATTACCGCAACAAGTGCATCGCAGTATACGATAAACAGTCTCGAAGGCAAGGTTATCATTGCCAATGGTGTGTCAAGGGTAGAAGCAAAGGGTACCGGCGAAGCAATATCGGCTGATAAAGGAATCGAGATAGGCGAAGTCCTTAACATCACGACTCCTGCAGACGGAATTATCAGCAGCGACGGCAAGTTCATCGCAGAATCAGACGGAACGACACCTGCTGATCATGTGGTTATCGAGCGCGATCCTGCAAAGTTCCCTGTAACGGTTGTTATTACAACATGGGACAAAGACAATAACTGTATCTCTGAAGTAGGCGGAACCGTAACAGGCGCTCCGACTGTCACAAAGAAGGGCGATACGATCGAAGTTAATGTTACACCGAAAGATGGCTATGAGATCGTAGAAATCAGCTTTGGAGACGGCTTAATAAGCACTCAGACAGGCATGAGTACGAAGTTCACTGTCCCGGCAGATTACACACCTTTGACAGACACGGTTCAGATCGATGTTCTTTTCCGTGCGAAAGCAGCAACACCTTCTACTTATACCGTTACATTTAATACTGACGGCGGAAGCGCTGTTGCAGCACAGACAGTAACAAGCGGTGCTAAGGCCACAAAGCCTGCTGATCCTGCTAAGGAAGGATTCACTTTCGATGGTTGGTATAAGGATGCGGCATTCACCACGGTGTTCGACTTCAATACTGCGATTAATTCCGACGTCACGGTCTATGCGAAGTGGAAGGAGAATGCAACAACTCCTGCGGTTTACTACACAGTCGTAAGCGGCGCAAACGGAACATGTACACAGGGCACAGATTTCGTAATGCAGATCAAGCGCAGCGAGAATGACGAGAAGACTTATTCCGATTACTTTACAGGTGTAAAGATCGATGACAAGCTGCTTGTAAACGGCACAGATTACACTGCAGCTCCCGGAAGCGTCATCGTAACGATCAAGGGATCGACTCTTTCAGATCTCACTGTAGGCGGCCACACTGTAACGATCGAGTTCAAGGACGGCACTGCTGTAACATCTCTCAATGTTAAGGCCGCAGCAAACGTTGTAAAAACTGGCGAAGATATGTCCCCTGCGCTCTGGACAGGTGTTGCGTGCGTCGGCTCGGCAGTCATGCTTTTCGCAGCAGTCGTCACTCAGAAGAAGAGAACTTCTGTCAGGAAATCAGTTAGAAAGAGCGTAATGAAGTTTTAAAAGAGGGTAGATTGGGATCAACAGAGGCGGCGACGGCATTGTCCGTTTGCCGCCTTTTTAGTGCTGGCGTATATCTGCATTTGTGTTCGTGCGCACGCTTTCAAAGTTCAGTCAGAAGTTCAGTCTCCAGACGGAAGTTTTGACGGAACTTTTTGTGTTTTTCCGTATTGTTCAGTCAAAAGTTCAGTCTATAGACGGAACAAAAGACGGAACTTTTGCCTGATTTTTTCGCCGGTCTCGAAAACTACGGCGCCGGAAGATAGACACCACACTAGGAATGGAAAAGATGTATAAATGCTATAATGAATTTATTGGGGTTAAAGTTAAGAAAAACAAAAAAGGATTCACTTATGTATCTTTATATCGCATACAGAAATCTTAAAGATCACTACGCGCAGAATAACGCATGCGGCGGCCCGTCTTACAATAACGATTATAGATTTACCGCTATATGTGACGGGGTTTACTATCTGCTCATAAAGGACAACATGAACTATGCTGTCTCAAAAGAAAACGGTGATAAGTTTATTGAAGACGTTAAGAGTAAGTGTACCGGTGAGCACCCGGGATTCTTTCCTTCGGTTCCGTCTCTTAACGGAAAAGAGACTGCAGCTGTAATTGAGATGTCGCAGGACAGAAACCAGTTCTATTACGATATGGACGATGAACTCCTGCTTAAGATGTTAGATGACCTCAAGGCTAAGTCAGGTGAGCCTTTAAATGAGCGCGAGTTAATGAACTACTGCTATCCTAATCCGGCTCTTCCGGAGGGGGATTTTGAACTGTGCGAGATCTATCACGGCATTTACTTTAAGCCTGATAACACTTCGGCTTCCGTTATCGGGGCATTCGATCCGGATAAGAAGATAAGTTGCCTTAAGGTGAATAGAAACGGATCATCCATTCAGATTAGAGAGGGTGACGAAAACGTCTTAAGCAAGGTGCCTGAAGATCTTATCCCATGGATAAAAGAGAAGGTCAGGGAGCTTTGCAGTGAGCCTGCTGAAGCGTATGTTGAGAACGGCTGCTGTGAAGGCTATATCAAATTCGGTAAAAAGAAAGACAGGATATTTACGGATCCTGTTAAGACGTTGGAACTTCTTAATGAGATCGCATCAAAAAGCGAATATGAAAAAACAGAAGAAGCCGTCAATAATGTTCAGGTCGCAAATGCTTTCCCGATGGGTGCTTTTCCCGGAATTAACTTGATGGGCGGAATGTGTGTCAATCCTTCAGTCACACCTGGACAAACGGCTGAACCAGTTTCAGGTGGAGCCAAATGTTCATATTGCGGCGCTGATGTAACAGGCAAAAAGTTCTGCACGGAATGCGGCGGAAAGGTCGGATAATACGGCCTTAGGTGCATCTGTTTTGTATGCTTATATGTTGCTGGAAACCTGATGATTATATGTGAAGGCCTAATGCTTGCAGTTTATCAGGGATATTGTCAGACTTTGTCCACTTGTTGATTTTGTCCTGCGTGTTATCCTAAAAGCAAGCAGGTTGATAAGTAGGCTTTAAGAATAACCGTTAAAATCTTGTGGGGATAAGATCATGGCGATTTCTGAAAGTGTATCTCTGAGAAAAATACGGCGAAGAAAAAAGATGTCTGCAAAAGACGTTATCTTTTACGCGATCCTTTATGCTTTCTTCTTGCTGTTTGCTGTGGTAACCGTATATCCGCTGATAAGAATAATCTCATATTCGTTTAGTGATAAATATGACAAGCTGTATACGGATATTATCCTGTTACCTAACAAGTGGACATTGAATAATTATGGAAATTTTTTCGTTAATGATGCATACCGCCGGGGCTTATTTATTTCTGTTTTAAGAGTGGTGATAGGAACTTTTGCAGGCACGATGTGTAGTTCTTTGCTTGCGTTTATTCTCAGCCGTAAGAAGTTCATATTCAAAAAGGGCCTTGCTGTTTTCTGGACCATTACGATGTATGCCCAGGCAGGTCTTGTTACGACCATGTTGCTTTATAAAAAACTCTATTTGCACCATACTTTCTGGGTTTATATAATCCCTTGCATGGTGAGCGTATTAAACGTAATGGTCATAAGAACTTACATGAAAAGCATTCCTGATTCATTTGAGGAATCGGCACAGCTTGACGGTGCAGGTTATATGAAGATATTCACGAGCATTGTCATGCCATTATGCAAACCTGTTTATGCCGCAACAGCTCTTTTCTTGGCCGCATATCAGTGGAATGCCTGGTTTGATAATTTAATATATAACCATTTAGACGACCAGTACGCGACCTTAATATATGAACTTATGAAGAGAATTAATGATTTCCCTTACCCCAGTAACAACGCCGGTTGTTTTCCGTCTTATCCTACCATCACGGCTGCGGGAATTATCGTTGCTGCCATTCCATTGATCATAATATATCCGTTCTTCCAAAAATGGTTTGTAACAGGGCTTACGGTAGGGGGCGTTAAGGAATGAAAACTATAATAGCTGCGCAACCGATGATGATGTTATCTTTGCCTCAGGTACCTGACTTGTTGATAAACGCCGGATTGAAGACTAAAATCAGGTTATGAAAGAGTTGATACCTGATAAAGAGCTGACTTTTGAGTCGCTTCAGAAAGATCCTGAGATCGCCGTTATAAGCGATGAGGTCAGTACGCGTGAAGAACTGCTCGAGACGTTTGCAAGGTATCTTAAGCTTTCAAGACCGAACAGAAGATATTCTGATTACTATTCAGTAAAGCTGTTCGGATGCAATGTCCCGAACATGTTTTTCAATATGAGTTACCGTTTCAAGATTGATCCTCCTTTCCCTGTAAACGAGACGTTCCTTGTAACGGAACCTGATCTTTACTACAACAAACAGGCCTTCGATGAAGGTAAAGTAAACCTCTGTTTTGTGATCGGCTATTCCGGTTCAGGTAAGTCGCATCTTACAAGAGAATATGAAGGAAATGGAATCGAAAAAGTAGAGCTTGATGATCTCGTATGTGCTAAGGACCACTTTACTTTGAACGAACTTAAGAAGATGGGTGATCTTCTTTATTCGTTCTTCTCAGGAGAAGGTTCAAAATACTATATCTCGCGTAATGAACGACCCGTATTTGCAAACCACGCTGAAGTTTTCATTGAGTTCATTAAGTACGCACAGGAGTATGCCGAAGAACATAAGGATAAGAAATTCATACTTGAAGGCATCTGGACATATCTGTTTTTTGACGATCCTTCCAAGTTCGATAAGTATGCCGTCTTCATGAAGGGCACATCTCTTGTCAAATCAAAATTCAGAAGGATGTTAAGAGAATCCGAGAACAGTATTTCGACTTCGCTGGACAGATTTTTCGATTTTGGAATATATGCTGCCGATACCACTTTCCGCGATATCAATGTCGATAAGTGGAGACGCCATTTCGAGAAGAAGAAGGCGACAGTGATGAAACTCGAAGACAACAGATACACGCTTCTGGCACAGAATTTAATGAAGCGCGTGAATTCTATAAACGACTTCTATGTTCACGGAAACGCAGCGGGAATAAAGAGAATAATGAAGCGCACTTCTGAGAACAAGAGACTTGATAAGACTGAAAAGACCATCATTGCCGAAGAGTGCAAAAGAGCTCTTGCAGATCTGGCATAAGCCCGGTTGCAACATTTGGGGGCTCCGAATTGTATTAGTGTTAGAAATCATAAACAAGGAGATTTACCAAATGAAAAACGCAATGAAGAATTCAATAAAACTGATTACTGTTTTGATGATGTTTGTTCTTTCCCTTTCTATTGCAGGATGTAGGAACAGCAAGGTCAACATTGAAGAATTAAAGCAGCACAAAGGCCCGATGCTCGTTATCACATCAATGAGCGCCGGTGAAGGAACTGTCGAAGAGTTTGAAGACAGCATATATGAGATCTCCGTATCTTACGACGGCCGCGCTCACATTCCGAATCCGATAGACGACTACGAGCCTATGATGTCTGATGAAGATTTTACAAAGCTCTACAAGTTTTGCGTCGATGCAGTTGAAAAAGACAAGTTCGCCGACTACAAGGAAGATGTTTCCGACGGCACTGTATACACATTTACTTTCTACGATCTTGAAGGCGTATCACATGAGATTTACAGTGGCTACTGCTACTCCAATAAAGATCTTCAGGATGCAATCGCAACTATTACAGACTACACGATTGATTGATATGAATGGCCTGTCAGGGAGGTTTTATTATGAGACTCGGAACTTCAAGTCCGCTAATGCACAATTCGGCAGAAGAATGGGCAAAGAATCAGACGGATTTAGGATGCCGCGCAGTTGTCTTTCCGCTCTCGTCAGATGATCCCGAAGAGAAGATAAATGAGTATGTCGATGCAGCAAAAAAGCACAGTCTTCTCATTGCCGAAGTGGGTATCTGGAGAAACGCTATGTCGCAAGATCCCGAGGACAGAAAAGTGCAAAGGGATTACTGCGTAAACCAGCTTAAACTCGCAGACAGGATAGGCGCACGTTGTGCCGTAAATGTTGCATGTGCGATGGGCCCCAGATGGGACGGACACTATAAAGAAAACTTTTCCGCCGAAACCAGGAAAGAGATAGTTAAGATGGTCCGGGAAATAATCGACCGCGCAGAGATCATCAACACGTATTTTACGTTGGAGCCCATGCCCTGGATGATACCCACAGGACCTGAAGATTATGTAAGGCTCATTGAAGAAGTTGACCGCGAGCACTTTGCGGTCCACATGGACATCATCAACATGACCAATTCTCTGGAGCGTTACTATGAAGCAGAAGCCTTCATCGACCGCTGTGCTGAACTTCTTGGAAACAGGATCCGCAGCTGCCATATCAAGGATGTTCATCTTAAGGAAGAATATACTTTTCAGTTGGAAGAGTGCGCGCCCGGCAAAGGCGAATACCCTCTGCGCTATTACGTCTCGAAAATGAATTCGCTCGACAAGGACATGCCCATAATCCTGGAACACCTTAATACTGACGAAGAATACATCACATATATGAATTACCTCAAGGAGGTGCTAAATGGCATATAACAGGATTTCCGACGCGAACGAGATCACGGAACGCTACATGGATTCGCTCCTGATAAAAGAACGTCTCATTGATTCCGTCGTCGCAGATACAAGCATCAAGTTCTTCGGCGAGACATTTTCGAGTCCTGTAATGACTCCTGCGTTCTCGCATCTAAAAGAGTTTGGCGGCCGCGATCTGACCGGTCTTGAGGAATACTCCATCGCCGCCAGGAACCTCAACATCTTAAACTTCGTCGGCATGATGGAAAACGACATGTTCAAACGCATCGCTGATACGGGCGCGAAAACAGTCCGCATCGTAAAACCCTATGCCGACAACGAAAAAGTGAGAGACCAGATGAAGTTTGCCGAAGACTGCGGCGCGTTCGGTATCGGAATGGATATCGATCACATCTTCGGAAATGACGGACTTGATGTCGTCATCGGCGAACAGATGGCAGTACAGACTTCCGACATGATCAGATCTTATATCGAATCAACAAAACTGCCGTTCGTTATCAAGGGCGTGCTTAGTGAAGAAGAGGCTGTAAAATGCGCTGACCTTGGCGCAAAGGCGATAATCGTAAGCCACCATCACGGCAGACTTCCTTACGCCGTTCCGCCCATGATGGTCCTGCCTTCGATTAAAAAGGCTCTTGAAGGAAGAGACGTTAAGATAATCGTAGACTGCGGTATTGCAAGCGGTTCCGATGTGTATAAGTGTCTTGCATTAGGTGCAGACGCAGCGGCAGTCGGTAGATCAATGCTCCCATCACTTGAAGAGGGCGGCGTCGAAGGCGTATCGAAGTTCATTAAGGGTGTTAACGACGAACTGAGATTTGTCATGAGTTGTACAGGGTTTTCGCATGTTGCCGATATTGATAACAGGTGTATAGTAAAGGCATAATCTTGAATATATACGGGTATTATTGCCATGTCTGAATATACATACATTACATTAAGAGAGCGCCCTGAGCTTAACGAAGCGGCCGCTGAATGGTTTAACAAGAGCTGGGGAGTGCCCAAGGAAGCATATCTTGAATGCATAAATGCTTATCTTGACGGTTCGACCGAATATGGCTGGTATATTTGCATGGACGGTGACAGGATCGTTGCCGGCATGGGCGTGATCGATAATGACTTCCATGACAGAAAGGATCTGAATCCGAATGTCTGCGCCGTTTTCACTGATCCGGAATACCGCTCCCGGGGTATAGCAGGCAATCTTCTGAACATGACAGTAGAGGATATGAGATCCAAGGGGGTTACGCCGATTTATCTTGTAACCGACCACACCGGGTTCTATGAGCGTTACGGCTGGGAATTCTACTGTATGGCCCACGGCGACGGTGAGACAGAACCGACCAGGCTTTACATCCACAGATGAGCATCTGACACCAAAACAAAGTAAATGATGCATTTACCCGCGGCTAACCCGGTCGCGGTTTTTTGTCTTATATAATTAACATATAGTTCACTCAAAAAAAGACAAAAGAATCTGACAAAATGAT
>R21__coassemble_531_pt1 | contig 30944 bp, 26 predicted proteins | sample R21__metabat2_high_PE_030 | metagenome-assembled genome bin R21 | reverse complement strand
CTTTCACACTCGATTCCAAGGAGCCTACAGCAGACTTCTTCGAATTCCTCAAGGCTGAGGTTCGTTATAACTCACTCTACAAGAAGTATGATGCTGAGGTTGTTGACGGTCTCTTCCAGAGATGCTATCAGGATTCAAGAGATCGTTATGCTTCTTACGTTAAGAAGGCTAACGAGGCTTAATCCTTAAGCTTTAGATCTAACAAATCGAAAACGGGGCTGTCCCATCAGGGGCAGCCTCTTTTGTCCTTATAACGGGAAAGTTTGCCCCAAACTGTACCCAATCGTGTACATAATCCATGCTATAATTAGCAAAGCAATTTAAGGAAGAGAGTTCATATTTGGAATGAAGAGTAACAAGGGCATGGAAGATTATTCCAAACTGCTTATTAATGACAGTCTTCTGCCTGACATTTTCCTCGTCAGATACGCACAGGAACTGAGCAAAAACGCTTTGCTCGTGTATCTGTGGCTTAACATGACTGACAAGAAGGAAGGCTTTGACGAGAAGGACATTAAGGAGCTTAAGATCATACGCGAAGAAGACATCGCGCCGGCTCTTGCAGAACTCATGGCAGCAAGCCTTATCAACCGCAAAGATAAGACGTATGCATTCGAAGATATAAAGGCCAGAGAGATCGGCGATTATATCTCCAGCGCCATCGCACGTGGCAAAGATCCTGAACTTACGGGGCTCATGAGCAACGAGAAGGACAGAAAGATCCTCGCAGATTCCATCTCATCAACGTTCTATCAGGGCGAGCTTCCTTATATTTTCTACAGACTTATAGATAAGTGTCTCAACGATTACAAATTCGATTCGAGAGTGTGCTATAAGCTTTTTGAAGAGGGTTACGAGCAGTCCATCCACAGGTCTTTGCAGCAGATGGAGAAGATGGCGCGTGACTGGTATGACAAGGGCTATACGGATATCAAGAGTCTTGAGAAGCAATTGGAGATCAACAAGAGAACCAAGAAGATCATTAAACTCTGCGGCAGTCTTTTGAGAAAGAGACTTAACGGCCTTGATATCGACCGCGTTACAAGCTGGGTTGAAGAACTCGATGTCACGGAAGAGCTTGTAAACCTTGCTTTTAAAGAGAATGAATACAGAAGCAATCTTGCTTTGGTACATGTAGGAGAGACTCTTAAGAAGTGGCATGACCAGGGAGTAAAGACTGCTGAAGATGCTGCCAGATTCAGCGAGGAAGAGCACAAAGAGAACAAGCGCAATGCCACCAGAAGGAAGTCAAAATCAGGTTCCGTATGGCGCACCGGTGAGGAAGCCGGCATTGCAAGTGCAGCGGCAGCAGAAGCTCCGGCACCCAAAGTTCCCGAAGAGACAAATAACGACGACGATATTCCTGACGATATCCTTGATATGTTTGGAGATGCAGATGAAGACAATTAAAGAATTGATCAGTGAGAGTCTGACAGAAGTTGCAGCATCCAGAGAGATTAACCGCGAAGAGAATATCAGGCGCGTATATAAGGCATGCCCGGAACTTAAGGATATAGACGACCAGATCCTTAATGTGCGCAACAACAGATTTATCGCCGTAATCGATAAGGACGAGCGCCTCATAAAGAGATTCGACATAGCTGAAGAAGAGCTTCAGGCTAAGCGCGATAAGATAATCCTCAGAAATAACATCGATCCCGAGTTTGATGTTATAAAGAACATCTGCGACAAGTGCGGTGACACGGGCTTTACAAAGGGTTCCGACGGTACGCTCAAGGTATGTTCATGCAGGAAAAGAGAGCTCGAGACATGTTATGAGAACAGTGGCATGGCTGATTTCATTTCATATAAGATGAAGAATTACAGAGATGATTATCTTGGTGATGCTTCGGGCAGAAAGAAGATTAAGAATGAACTCCTTAAGGTCCTTCTTGGACTTTCAGAGAGCGATGAGAAATCTTCCTTGTGGATCTATTCCGCAGCTCCCCAGTCAGGTAAGACTTTCCTTTCCGTATGCGTATGCAAGACTGCCATAAACCTTGGCAAGAGCGCATATTACGGCAAGTGTGAAGATCTGGCCGTTATCGGTACGGATACATTAGATGACATCAAGAGGATCGATTTCCTCGTGCTTGATGATTTTGCCGATTCGGTAACAATGACTAATAACATCGGTTCGATCCTGAACAGCATCCTTGAGATCAGGGCTGCATCCAAGCTCCCTACGGTACTTGTTACGCCGTTCCCGAAGACAGAACTTGTAAACAAGTGCGACATGAGGATCAGCGGCAAGTTGTCCTCAGCCAGGCTGATATCTAAATAAGGCAGGTAATGATCCCAAAGATGGACGTGCGCTGCGGAATCGATATCGTGGATATCTCCAGGATCTTAAAGAAAGTAAATGACGGAAATGCGCCATTTATAAACAAGTGCTTTACCGAAGACGAGATAAAGTATTGTGAGTCAGCTAATAATGCGGATAAAAAGGCCGAGCGTTATGCCGCAAGGTTTGCCGCCAAAGAAGCTGTCGGCAAGGCTCTTGGCACCGGTCTTATGAGCGAAGGTGTCGGAATGCACGATATAGAAGTAATTAAAGATGAGAGAGGCACACCCGGCATAAGACTTTCCGGCGGTGCTCTTAAGCATGCGAATGAACTGGGAATGAGTTCCATTTCGATAAGCCTGTCACATGACGGCGGAGTTGCCGCTGCTTATTGCGTGATGTTATTGGAGAAGTAAATATGAAGAGGCGCGATAAACAGGAAGAAGGCAGCAACAGTATCTTTAAGATCTTCGAGCGCAAGAAGCCCAAGCAGGTAGTAGGCGAGGAGGTTGCGCCCAAGACGATAAGACACCTCGAGCGGCCCGTTAAGCTGCCTTTTCTTGCAGACATGGATGAGGGCAAGGAACAGTACGGCAGTGCCGAAGACATGCAGGATAAATGGGGCCTTTCGGAAAAGCAGGCTACGCTTGGCGGAGCCAGAAAGAGAAAGCTTCTGGGCCTTGCAATCGCATTCTCTGCATTTATTTTGCTCCTTACGGGCATTTTCTATATTCTCCCGAGAGTATTGCCTGACTTGTTCCGAGGAACGAACATCGAACTTTTCGTTGAGCCTGTTATCAATCTTGAATACGATGAACCTGATTACAGGGTCGTTATCGACAGTACCGTTGCCCTAATGAAGGCACCGAAGCCTGATTCCACAAGGATCGCCGAAGTGCTTTATAACGAGCCGGTGCGTTACATCAGTGACAGTGAGAACGGCTACTGCAAGATCCAGACAATGGACGGACTTATAGGATACGTAAAGGCTTCAAGCCTTCTTGAAGACATGGATTCCGTTGAGCCCGATATCCACCAGTATAAGCTCATCGTATCTGATCCCTCGAAAAACATAATGACTCACGCAAGCAACGGTACCCTGATCAAGAAGGTCATGATGAACACCGTACTTTATGCGGATATTAAGAGAGAAGGCGTTTACCAGGTAGCCCTTCCGGGCGGTGATTCCGGATGGATCGGTTCTTCGGGTGTCATCGAACTCTCAACAAGAGGTGATACGGAAGAGGTATCAAGCCGATATTTCGTCAGCTCGGTCCTTACATTCGTTAATGCGAGATACATTGAAAACGGCATGTCCATAGACGGCGCATCCATAAATGGTGCCGTATACGTCAGTGCCGAGATCAACGGTATTGATATTCCCAGGACGATGGAAGGGCAGGCGCAGGCGGGTATAGAGGTCATCCCTGAACCCGACGCGGTTACAGGCCAGATACGAATAGACCAGATACTTCCGGGCGACATAGTATTCCTGTCGAGTCCCAAGAAACCTGGTGATACAGAGATATATGAAATGGCCGTCTGTACCGATACAGGCACGCTTTTTATGCTGTCTCCTGCAAGGACTACGGTACGATTACGCAACTTCAAATCGGGCGATGAGATATGTGAAAGAATAATAACCATAAGGCGTATTTTCAGCGCTAAAGTTACAAACTGAAAAGAGCCTAAAAAGTCTTGAAAATAATGTTGCATACTCAAATAGGTTGTGGTATTATTCATAGGCATTTGAATTCTAACAGGAGGTGTTTGCATGGCTAAGTGTGAAGTTTGCGAGAAGGACATGTTCTTCGGCAGAAAGATTAGAATCACGCGTTCACAGATTTCAAGACGCGCGCTTACTACGCAGCAGGCTAACGTACACAGAGTTAAGGTTGTTGTTGACGGCACCCCCAAGTCAATGAACGTTTGCACACGTTGTCTTCGTTCAGGCAAGGTTGAAAGAGCGTAAGACTCAAACTTTAACGGTGATTCAAGAGGTTGTCTCATATGAGGCGACCTCTTTTTTGTTGTATATATTTACTTCTGCTATTTTCGGACACGATATGAGGGTGAAAATGTGTCTTTTTTGCACAGAGAAATAAAGAGGCTGCCCCTTAAAGACAGCCTCTTGAATTACAATATAATTAAAGATTATTTCTTAACTTCGATAACGGATTTGCCGCCCATGTAAGGTCTTAATACCTCAGGGATCCTGATGGAGCCGTCTTCGTTGAGGTTGTTCTCGAGGAAAGCTATCAGCATTCTCGGAGGAGCAACGCATGTATTGTTAAGAGTGTGGGCAAGGTATGTACCCTCAGGACCTCTGATCCTGATCTTAAGACGTCTAGCCTGAGCATCGCCCAGGTTGGAGCAGGAACCTACTTCGAAATACTTCTTCTGTCTGGGGGACCATGCTTCAACGTCGCAGGACTTAACCTTGAGGTCAGCGAGGTCGCCGGAGCAGCACTCGAGTGTTCTTACGGGAATGTCGAGTGAACGGAAGTAATCTACTGTGTTCTGCCAGAGTTTGTTGTACCATGTCATGGAATCTTCAGGCTTGCAGACAACGATCATCTCCTGCTTTTCGAACTGGTGAATTCTGTAAACACCACGCTCTTCTATGCCGTGAGCACCGACTTCCTTACGGAAGCAGGGAGAGTATGATGTGAGTGTCTGGGGGAGCTGGTCCTCTTCTGTGATCGTATCGATGAACTTACCGATCATGGAGTGCTCGGAAGTACCGATGAGGTAGAGGTCCTCGCCCTCGATCTTATACATCATGTTCTCCATTTCAGCAAAGCTCATAACACCGGTAACAACGGAAGATCTGATCATGTAAGGCGGAATGTAGTATGTGAATCCGCGGTCGATCATGAAGTCACGTGCATAGGAAAGGCATGCGGAATGAAGTCTTGCGATGTCGCCCTTGAGGTAATAGAAGCCGTTTCCTGATGTTTCTCTTGCCTGGTCGAGCTCGATGCCGTCAAGCTTCTCCATGATGTCTACGTGATAGGGAACTTCAAAGTCAGGAACGAAAGGCTCACCGAAACGCTCGATCTCAACATTTTCAGAATCGTCTTTGCCGATCGGAACGGAAGGATCGATGATGTTAGGGATAACAAGCATGATCTTTCTGATCTCTTCTTCGAGTTCAGTCTCCTTGACTGTAAGAGCCTCAAGCTCTTCAGCCATGTCTGTGACCTGCTTCTTGATCTCTTCAGCTTCTTCCTTCTTGCCCTGGCCCATGAGAGCGCCGATCTGCTTACTTACCTTGTTGCGGTTAGCTCTCAAAGCTTCCGCACGGGTCTTGCTCTCGCGGAATTCCTTATCAAGTTCAATAACCTTGTCTACCAGGGGGAGTTTCTCATCCTGGAACTTGTTCTTGATGTTCTGTTTTACGATGTCCGGATTGGCGCGTAAGAATTTAATGTCAAGCATATTGTCACCTCTTAATAAATTAACCTCAATATTTTATTCTTTGAAACCTCAGGTTTCAATCTGTCTCGACTGACATATCGCCGTCGTATGAACCTGAAGGATATCTGCACGAAGGATCCCAGAGGATAAATTCCTGAATTCCGAGATCGTGGATAGCCTTGATCTGGGAATTGATCTCCCTGTAGCCGTATTCCATATAGTTGCCCTTACCGATATAAGAGGCCGTAAATGCCTGAAGATAAGGTCTCACAGCCGTAAATCCGGGCTGCTTGTAGATTGCCTGGCATTCATGAAGCACGCTGTATACCATAAGGTAAGGCTGCTTGTCAGGATATTCGAAAACATGTCCTCCCAGCATCGTTCCCAATGCATAGTGGGAAGGGTAGACCATCGGGCAGCAGGAGTCGATGCCTGTCATGCCGAGTGTCTCAAAGTCCTGTCCGATTATCTTGGCGTCATTGGGAGATGTTAATACGATACCGAAAATATCTGCAGATACCGCAACACCATAAGTATCCTGGATCCTGATCCTTGCTTCCTGAAGGAATCTGTTTACTGCTTCTGACTTCTCGGGATACTGGCCTTCTTCACCGAAGTAAGGCTTAACCTTATTCTTGGTGGGACCTGCCGGGAAACGCACGTAGTCGAACTGGATCTCGTCAACGCCGTGCTCAGCGGCTTCGATGCCGATCTCAATGAGGTAGTCCCAGTTTTCGACACAATAAGGACTTAAGAAGGGCTTGTTGCCTTCGTTACTGAACTGTACAACGTTGCCGTCAGCGTCCTGGATTGCTCTTTCGGGGAAGTGCTGGGCAGCGACCTGGTCATTGAAGGATACGATTCTTCCGATGACTCGGATGTTGTTGGCGTGGCACTTCTCGATGACTGCATCAAGATCGTATGCATCCCATACATAGCCGATCTCGTTGGCTGTGGGGACCTTGGACATGTAGGGAAGACCGTATTCGTTCTTAAGATCGATTACTATCGTGTTAAGCTCGCTGTTGTTGCAGAGTTCAATTGCCTTGTCGAGTGCCGAACCGGAACCGATATATAAGCCCTTAACTTCGAAATGATCGGGAACCTTAACCTGATCTTCGGGAAGCTCAGGGAGCGGACGCCAGTAAGAATCTGCAAGAGGAGTAGCCTCAAGCAGTTCGGAGTGATAAACGGTAGGTTCGGTAAAAGTAGCTTCAGTTGAGACGAGAGTCGCAAAGACGGGAGTGCTGTCTGAAGTCTCTGCCGTTCTTGCATAGTTAATGATCTTGGTTATGCCCAAAGTGATAAGGATAACTGCAAGAAGTGCGGAAACTGATAAAAGGATCGTGATGATCTTTTTGAGTTTCTGGATCTCAGCATCATTAGTATTAGTATTTAAATTACTATTATTAAGCATAGAACAATTATACAGACCTGTCTTCAAAAGAACAATTGGAAAAGGGACACGTGCGCAAAGAGTATCAACCTGTGATAAAATCTGATTATAAATAATTGACTTTTTAGCAGGTTGGAAATGATAGTTCGTAATTGTGCCGGCGGAATAGTATTTACAGGGGATAAGGTGCTTCTTGTCGCTAACGATAAGGAGGAATGGGGTTTCCCCAAAGGCTCCGTTAAGACGGACAGCGATCTGAGTTTGTCTGAATTTGCCAAAACGCGTGTAAAGATAGAGACATCTGTCGATGCCAAGGTCATTGCGCCCTGCGGCAAGACAAATTACGAGTACTATTCGATATCAAGAAGAAAGCCTGTCCATAACAATATCTCCTGGTTTGTAATGAAGGCCGACAGCGAGGAATGCAAAGCCGATCCCGAATCCGGAACGGTAACCTGCAAGTTCGTCGGCGTTGCCGTTGCACTTAATGAGATTACATACAGCCAGGATAAATCTCTCCTTATGATGGCTTATCAGAAGTACAGGGAGAGCATGAAGGATTGAGCCCAAGCGTAACTCTCAGCAAAACCGGCGATTCAAAGATCGAAGTCAAGAAGTCGGTCTTTATCGGAAAGAGCTTTCATATAACATCACCCGAAGAAGCCGCTAATTATCTTGCCGAAGAACGCAAGAAGTATCCTGATGCAAGGCATCTTTGCTATGCGTGGGTACTGGGCGGTGAAGTGTCCCGGCAGAAATCAAGTGACGACGGTGAGCCGCAGGGTACGGCAGGCCAGCCTTTATTAGAGCTTTTGACTTCAAATGGTTTTACGGATTCGCTCATCTGCGTCACCAGATATTTCGGAGGAACTCTTCTCGGCAAGGGAGGACTTAAGAGAGCTTATACCGACAGCGGCAGAGCGGCTCTTGAAGCAGGGAAACCGGTTACGTTGATCCAGGCTCTAAAGTGGAGACAGAACTGTTCTTATCCGGTTTTCGAGATGCTCTCGCGCAAGGCTTCCCAGTCCGGCTGGACTCTCGAAAATGTAGAGTACGGTCAGGATGTTGCTTTTGATATCATAGTTCCGGAAAAGAGCGGGGACGAGCTTAAGAGGGTGTGCCTTGATCTTTCGGGAGGTGCGCTCGTGCTTGGGGATTCAGAGAGCCTTCTCATGATGGGAGAGAAAGCTTCCGTTTCCTGACTTGCGATTTGGACCAAAATCGCCCAAAATATGTGAGACGTCAGGGGTAGAATAACACCTGACGGACAAGGGAGACGTGATCACGCATGGAAAACGACAATAAGGAAATGAACGAAAGACAGGAGCACATTCCTCAGACCTCAAAGGAAAAAAGCTACCGTCTGACGATATTCGTCTTATCAGTGATCCTTTTGGCATGCGTAATATTCTCCGGTTTCCAGTCCGTATATATCTTCAAGCTCAATAGTGGCCGCGAAGTGATACTCTCATATACAAGAACAGGTTCGACTACCACGGAGACCACAAGTGAGATCCCTGAAGAAACAGAAGATAAACCTGCCGAAGAACGTCCCGAACCATGGTTCTCACTGGAAGATGCAGCTTATATCCCTTCAGCTGACAAGACCAGGATGACCACCGTGGAGATCGCAAAGCAGGTAAGTCCTGCTACCGTGTCCCTGAAAGTAATAGGTGTTGATAACGATACTGAGACGGTCATAGGATCAGGTACAGGATTCATTATCACGGATGACGGATATATCGTTACGAATAAGCATGTTGTCGTTCTCGCTGAAGAGGCGGTAAGCACATATTACGTAACCGTTGTACTGCCGGGCGACGAACTCCCCGTCAGGGCAGAGGTCGTCGGAAGTGATACGCAGACAGACATTGCGGTCCTTAAGGTGGATACTGACAAAAAGCTGCCCTGTGTCAAATTGGGCGACTCCGATCTTCTTCAGGCAGGTGAGCTTGCAGTGGTAATCGGAAATGCTCTGGGATCTTTGGACGATTCCGTTACGGTCGGAGTAATCTCAGCGCCTTCAAGAGAGATCAACCGCAACGGATACCGTGTTGAGGTAATCCAGACAGATGCTTCGGTCAATCCGGGAAGCAGCGGCGGACCGCTCATCAATTCATATGGCGAAGTAGTCGGCATCACTAATTCCAAGATAATTACTTCCACATCCGAGAATGTCGGATTTGCAATTCCCGTCAATGCCGTTAAAAAGGTAATCGAAGACATCATCAATTACGGCAAGGTGGTAGACCGCCCTTATCTCGGTGTTTCCGTAAGATATGTTCCTGAAGGTTCTTATTATGGCGCTGAGGGCGGAATCTTCGTTGAAGAGATAGTAATGAACGGACCTGCTTACAATGCCGGGTTCAAACTCGGAGATAAACTCATATCGATGGACGGTGTTGAAATAAAAGAGACCGGTGATATTATTAAGGTGCGCGATTCACATAAGGTCGGAGATACAATAGAAGTCGTAGTCGAGCGTGACGGCAAAGAAATGACACTGTCACTTACGATAGCAGACAGTGCCGATTTTCCTGATTAAGCGCAAACTATATTTAAGGATGTTGATTATATGAGCAGCGGAAACAATAAGAAAATCGGAACCAAGGTTATGGCTTGGATATTGATCGGAGCTATGCTCCTTACTTTTGTTTTCGCGATCGTTGTCGTATTGGTCCAGCAGTTTTCGATGGGCGCATAAGATAAAGGGGATGAACCCTTTACCTTACGGTACGTCCTTTATCTGAGCCAATCCGTCTTCATGGAATTCCCAAACGTATTCTGAAGCTTTTCCGCTGATGAACTGCTGATAGTTGTTCATTCTGAGGAAGCTGTTTACCCTGTCATACCATTCGGGGTTGGGTGATTCTGATATGAAGTAGATTATGTAGAATGTTCCGTTAACCTCGATCATGGTCTTATCACCGAGTTTACGGTCAGGCGAGAATATCCATTCAGCCATGGCCCCTGTATATTTAGCCTGATATATCTGGCTGTCGTGAACTATCGAGAGTTCTCCGGCGAGGATATAGTCGTTATAAAGATTTTCTACCTCATTGCAGCTGTCGGCATCTTCGATGTAGTCGAAGATCTCCTGGCCCAATGCCTGTGTAGCGGCGATGTCGGGCTGCATGTTCTCGTTCAGCTGCTGGTTAGCAGTGATGATGTAGCAGTTGCGGAGATGCTCTGACATACGGTCTCTTGATACGAATACAAGAATGATGGGGAAGCCGTCTTCGTCAGGGATTATGGTCGCATCGCCGACTTGTCTTGTCTCGTCAAAGAGCCATCTTCTGAAATCGACGTGTGTTACGTCCTCGAAACGGCAGTTTGCGATAAGCGTGGAGTCAGGTTGTGAAAGCGTGTTTGCGGCAACACCTGAGAAGTACTTGGCAGCGCATGACTCGAACTTTGAAGGATCGCCGTTCATTGCGTCAATGATCTTCTCGGCATGGAGGTTCGCCGTATCGATAAATGCCTGGTCTCTCTGTTCGTAGGTGATCCTTAAGATCTTGTAACTTACGAGGTCATAGATCGTTCTAGACTGGTTATATGCATGCTCGGCCTGCTCGTCTGAAGCTGAGAGCTGGATGAGCTTCTCACCCTCTGCGTAGTCTTCCGTGAAGTATTTTTTCGCGAGCGTGTTGATGATTATCTGCTCATCGACCTGGCTTCCGAATACACCCTTGATGTATGTGTCGAGAGGCACGCCGAGTTCATCAGCCTTACCCTTGAGCCAGTTGATGTATGCATTGGCTCTGTCATAGTGAGCCTTCTCAATTACAAATCCCTGGGCGGTGGCATCGTCGTAGAGGATCTCGATCTTCTGAAGATCCTGTGCAGTTACATATCTGAAGTAATCTCTGTAAGTCTGGAAGTTCTCATCGTCAAGATAAGGAGATGAGAGCATTTTTTCTGTGTCCGCAGCGAAAAGGTCGACACCTTCATTCAGGAGCTCATAGTGGTACATGAAGCTGAATTCGCCGCTTGAGATGTCTCTTCCGTTAATTGTAAGAGGGCTCTTGAATGATTCATCCATGCCCGTATCAAGTGCAAAAGAAAGGATCGCGATTCCGGCTACCATTAAGATTCCCAAAAGGACAAAGAGGATACCGGCATTTTTTCTGTGCTTGCCCTGCTCAAGTGCATCTTCGTTCCTGTCGAGGTTGATCTCAGTAGGGATCTCCTCTTCCTTGGGTTCATCCTTGACCTTGCTGTTCTTGCTCTCGGGCAGGGAAGGCAGGTCGGGAACTATTGCTGTATCAGCGGGCTTACCGGTGAGAAGTTCCGGATCGATCTCCGCAAGATCGTTTAATGTGACACTCTTCTTGGGCTCTTCAACCGGGGAGTCCATGAAATCATTGGTCGGATTACTCTCTGAAGAAGCAAGTACCTCTGTCGTTAAAGCATTCTCGTCAACCACCGGCTTACGGGCTTTTTTATCGTCATTTCTATTCTGTCTGTTTTTACCCTTCATCAAATTTCCCCTTCGATTAGTTACAGGTTAAAGACACTTTACCATAAAAGAAGAAACATATAAGGTAAAGTGTGCTATTATTAACACGTTTGTAATCTAAGAATAATAAATACCAGGGGTATTATGTGGGAAAAAATAGTCCAATACTGAGAGAAAAGAGTGGCACTTTGGGTGTGCTTAAGGAATATTGGCCCCAATTTCTTCTGGCATTTTTATTCCCTACGCTTACAGTGCTAGCCGCTTTTGCGGTAACAGGTTGTTACCCGTTCGGTGACAGGACGATGCTGACGGTCGACCTTTATCACCAATATTGTCCTTTCCTTGTGGCGTTCAGGAACAAAGTCCTGTCCGGAGAGTCGCTTTTTTATACCTGGAATGACGGTCTGGGTCAGGAATACTATGCCGCTTATGCCAATTACGCGGCAAGCCCCCTAAATATCTTTGCAGTTTTCTTTAACGCAAAGACCATGCCCATATTCATTCAGTTTATAACATGTCTCCGTGCAGGTCTTTCTTCGGTCTTCATGGTGCTGTTCCTATCTGCCAATGACAACAAGAGGATAGACAATATAACTGTCGTGTTCAGCTCATCCTATGCGCTTTGCGGATGGTTCATATCCTTTTTCTGGAACATAATGTGGTGCGACGCCGTCGTGCTTTTGCCGTTGATAATGCTTGGCCTTCGAAAACTCCTTCTCGAGAAAAAGTGTGGTCTTTATGCCGTAACTCTTGCCATAGCCATCATCAGCAACTACTATTCCGGCTACTTCCTCTGTCTTTTCCTCGTGCTTTTCGCTCCGGCCTACTACGTCTGCCTTTATTCGCGCGAGAAAGCCAAGGGCGATCCCGGAAGGCTCTGCTTTAAGACATTTATCGGAAGCGCGCTGCGTTTTGCCGCATCGAGCTTTATAGCTGCGGGTACTTCAGCGGTTTTATCGATTCCCACATATCTGATCCTCAAGAATTGCTCAGCCACGGGCGATGAACTGAAGATGGATTATGTTCTTCAGAATAATCTGTTTGATTTCTTCGGAAGACTGATGGTATCCGCAAACCCCAATATCAGAGACGGTATGGCCAATGTATACAGCGGGCTCGTAATTGCTCTTCTGCTTCCTTTATTCTTCCTGCTTCCTTCAAGAACAGGCATCAAGCTAAAGCATAAGATCGTATTCGGTTCGCTTCTTGGCATAATGTATTTAAGCTTTACCAACCGTACGCTTAACTTCATATGGCACGGATTCCATTTCCCGAACCAGATCCCTTTCAGAGAATCGTTCCTTATGAGTTTCCTGCTCGTTTTTATCGGATTCTTAACGATCAGACGCATCAGGAGCCTTGGTTCGAAATATATCACCGGTGCCATACTGAGCTCGGCTGCATTCCTTATCCTTTTCGAGAAATTCGGCACAGGCAATGAAGGTTACATCCAGATCGGATCGACCCTTGTTTTCCTTATTGTCCAGGGTGCCGCCCTCCACACCGTAAGCAATATCAGAGCCGGCAAGAGCGAATTCTTCTGTGAGACGCTTCTGACGGTTACGATGATGGTTGAAATGTTTGCCGCTTCGCTGACAACGATAGGCCTTGTCTGCTATCACGAAGGCTTTACGGGTTATACGGCTTACGGCAAGAACTGGCAGGAAGTCTCAGCCTATGCAAAGGAAGTGGAAGGAACCGAAGGACACATGAACTTCGAGCGTTCTGAAATCTATCCGAACAACGTATGTGATCTCCAGTCACTTTATAACGTTAAGGGCATGTCCATTTTCTCTTCCACGACCAGGGAGAGCTTCGTTAAATACATGAGAAACTACGGTTTTCACAACAACGGCATCAACGGACTGCGCAATGCCGGTCTCACACGTGTTACCGCCACCGTTCTCGGTGTCAGGAATCTGGTCGAGACAGAAAAGGGACAGAGTGTTCCGGCTCTGTTTGAGCAGGAGTACAAGGACGGAATAATTACTTCCTGGGCAAATCCTGATGCTTTGAGCGTAGGATTCATGACCGATACGACGGTAATCGACTATGCTCCTGATTACGATAAGAACCTTGATGTTTTCGATAAGACAAACGAATGGCTCAACAGCATGGGCGCACCGGACGTTTATAAACCCGTAACGCTTACTACTGTTGCTTCAAGCAGCCTTTCCACAACGGATAAGCATGACGATGTTTTGGTATACAGTTCAGCGGGTTCCGCTAATAAGGACGGATACTCATTCAGTATAACAGTTGATGAAGCAGACATCGGTTCTGATGTTTATGTCTATGTCAATTCCAAAAAGGGCGGCAATGCCACGGTAATCAATAATGGCAAAACATTGAAGTTTGAGCTCAGAAGCTATCAGATAATCTGTCTCGGTGTTTATGAGGGTTCACCGATCGAACTTACCGTTAAATACAGCGATAATCCCGGATCTTCGATATTCGTATACGGATATCAGCTTGACCAGGCAGGGTATGCCCAAATGGTGCAGACATTCGCTGATGAACAGCTGGAAGTATCGGCTTACGATTCCACCACGCTTTCCGGACATATCGAAGTCAAGGAAGACGGACTTATGTTCCTGTCGATACCTTATGCTGAAGGCTGGGCTGCAACAGTAGACGGCAAGCCCGCTGAGATAGTTTCCGTACAGGATGCGCTTATGGGCATAAAACTCAGTAAGGGCAGTCACGACGTAACGATCAAATATACACCTGCAGGTTTCAAAGAAGGCATAATGATCAGTGCGGTCTCCGTATTCTTCATTGCCTTGCTCTTCATCGTTCCTGCTGTTTCAGAAAAGCTCAAAAAGAATAAATCAGTATTGGGTGCTGCCGTTACGGCAGAAGATGTTGAGGCACAGGGAGCACCTATCGAAGAAGTGCCTGTCTCGGAAGTTATGGGACAGGACGCGCCGGCTGAAGAATCTTCCAAAGATATAGAACAGGCTGATGTCTCTGAAGCGCCTTCTGAAGTTGTAGAACAGAACGACGACGCTGAAAAGCCGGAGGCAGATAATGATTAAGGCTGCGGCAGGAAAGCTCAAAACATATGACGGCGTAGTATTCTGCTTTATTGCATCGGTAATCATTGCAGTTGTTTCATATAACATCGGACTTCTGACAGAACCCGGAAAGATCCTGCCTACGGGTCTTTCCATGCGCAACGGCGAAATGAGCGCCAATATTCTCCGCGGAATCGATCTTGCAGTTGAAGATGTTGAGCTCATCACATCCGGAAAGGCTTCGTCTGATCTGTGGAGACTTCTGACATTCGTTCATCTGGATCTGTTTTTTTACCTTGCTCTGCTTATTCCAAAAGCTGCCAGGACGATCCTTCTGGTCGGTTATTATTTGAGATTCGGTCTTTGCTGCTCTGCCATGTATTACTTCATGACCGCGCACATCAGGCTCTCCAGACTTCCCGCTGCTCTCCTCGGCGTAATGTATACATTCTCATCACAGATCGTACTGACCGCCCAGCATGCTTCTCTTATGAACATGGCACTCTTGATACCCATGACAATGTCAGCCTTTGATTCATATCTTCAAAAGAGAACATGGAAATCTTTTGTTCTCGTATGTCTTATGTCATTTGGCGTTGCAGCATCCGGCGGATACGGACTCATTACTGGCATTCCTTTTTTAATCATTTTGACTCTTCTTATGAGCATAAGCCTTTATAGTACATTCAAGATGGCTATTACTTCCTGGCTCAAGCTTTTGGGAGGAATAGTTACTGGTCTCATCATGTCTGCGGCTTTTGCGGTTCCGGGCCTTATGTCGATGGAATTAAGCGTTGATATAGAACAAAGCTTCAATAATGCTAAGGTAAACTACACTGTTTTCGAGGTGATCAGAGGCACGTTCCTTCTCCGTTCAGGCAGCGTTTATGTTAATAATTCTCCTCTGTTCTATGTCGGTATATTTACGCTTGTTGCCGTAATGGCATTCGCACTTAATGAGATGATCCCTGTAAGGCTTAAGGTTGCTTCAGCGCTTATTGCTGTCGTTATCCACATTATCTGCAGTTCATCATTTGTGAATGAGACGGTAAGCATTTTCGGAACCTCAGCACTCCTCAATTCTTCAAGGTTTATCTGTCTTGAGATAGTACTTTTCTTTATTGCGGCAATCGGACTTAAGAATGTTAAGAGCCTTGGACGCGGCGAATTCATCGCCTCATGTCTTGTTCCTATGTTCTTTCTTGTCATGTCCGGCAGTTCCGCATCAGGCACTTCTTTTGCAAGCCCGATCGTTATTAGCACATTCATTGGAATAATCGTTGAAGGATGCATTTTATATGCACTTGCCAAAGATAAGATCACGGATAAGGGCAAATATGCCGTTCTTTTCATAATCTTCACTTTTGTGGGTATTAATACGGCATTTATGTACTTCAACAATACGATTCAGAAAAACGCTGTTGATGAGTATTTCAAATTGAGCTACGGAGACAGTTCTTCTGAGAAACTGATCTATGACAGCGGTTTCGACCTTCCAGCAGTAAACGGCGGAGATAAATACCAGATCATCCCCGGTGACCTCAGCGATTTTGTTGCCGGAGATATGGTTTTAGATGATATTAACTACTCATCGTTAAGGGTTTCCGGAACCATGCTCTTTGATGAGATCTTCCTCAAGGCATCCGATAAGAAGGAATTAAGACAGGAAGGACCTAATACATATTTGCTGAGGGAGGGCGGCAACACCCTGACTTTCAGTCCTTTCGAGATAGCTGACGGAGAGAGAATGTTCATATACTGTAACGCAGTTAACGGAGCTTCAGTAAGTTTCTCTTCTGACAGCGGAGATTCGGCAAGTGCGTTTACCGGTCCTTTCTTTACGGAGATTGCCCAAACATCCGGTGAAGTATCACTTGAGTTCATGATCGATTCAGAAGGCGACGATGCCTGCAGGATCTCGATCTTCAAGTTAAACCAGGAAGCTTTTGAATCCATGAAAGCGCTGTCCGGTACCGCAAGCGGTTCCAGATTCATGATCGATGTCTCTGAAGTTGACGGCATGTGCACCATTGTCCTGCCTTATGCATACGATGACACTACAGTCAGAGTCGACGGCATTACCTGTGACACGTTCGAATACTGCGGTAAGCTTGCAGCTGTTTTCGTTTGTAACAATAACGGTCTCATGGAAGTTTCCGTAGAGCGGAAAGATACAGGCATCATCCCGGGAATACTGGTAAGTGTCTTTGCGGCTGCCTGCCTTATCGCAATTCCGCTTACCCATATGTATAATGAAAAGAAGAAAGTAACCGGTGAAGGGACCGACAGCAATGCTTAGCAGGAAAATAACAGACGGCACGGAATTTGTAGTTTTTGACATGGAATGGAACCAGCCGATGCCGGGCAAAGAGTATCCGTTTGATGTCAGCAAGCTTACCGGCGAGATCATAGAGATAGGCGCTTTAAAGTACGTTTATGACAATGGTGAGTTGATCTACAAGGATTCATTCTCCACCGATATCGTTCCGGTAAAGTACACCAAGCTGCACTATCATGTAAAAAAGGTCACTCATAAGAAAAATGCAGATCTTTTAAACGGCATCCCATTCCGGGAGGCTTATTCACAATTCAGAGAATTCTGCGGTGACGCTATCCTGGTAGGGTGGGGCAGTTCCGACCCTTCCATGCTCAAGATGAATCTTGAATTCTTCGAAATGGATTCAAAGCTCAACATGTTCTTTCTTGATCTCCAGCCGATATTCTCGCTCTTTGCAGGCCTTCAGGGAACTCAGCGCAGCGTAGAAGCAGCTGTTGATTTCTATAATATTGATAAGAATGAGATATTTCATAGCGCTACGGCAGATGCACATTATACCGGTGCCGTATTTGAAGAGATCTTCAAACATAATAAGCCCTCAGCTGTAATATCAGCCATATCCAGTTCTTCCATTGACCCGGATGTTCCGTCTGATTTCAGCTTTGTAGGTCCTGAGTGTCTTGATGGCACGAGCGCTTTTGCAACATCTGTGAATTTTATGAAGAATTGTCCCCTTTGCGGAAAGAAGCTATCCGTAAAGATCCCGTCATTTCGGATCCGCAAATCCCAGTATGCTCTTCTGGAGTGCAGGGAGCACGGCGAGCTGTTCTCACGGACAAGAGTGAAAAAAAACAAGGCGGGGAATTATTATGCGGCATCTGTAATGCGCTTTGCAACTCAAAACGATTACTGGCTCGTGGCCTCTAAAAAAGAGGAGTTTGACAAGTACGGTGAGAAGGGTAAGCCCGTCGAAAAAACTGAAACTGAAGAAAATGAAACGTAATTTGTAAACGAAATGTTAACAAACTATGTAAAAAAAGTTAGCAAAATTCGAATTTTCTGTTGAAATTTGAATTCGTATGACTTAAAATATGCTTAACATATTGGGAAAAGTGTGCGGGTTCAGTCCCGCCGTACTATAATAAAAGAAATATCTTTAGACACTAAACGCAAGGCAGGTGCTTCTTATGATTAAAAGATTAAGCAAGTCGAAGAGAAACAAGCAGGGTGCAATTCTTGTTTTGGTTGTACTCATTTTGGCTCTTGCAATGATCTTTATTGCTTCAGCTATGATGCTTACTCAGGCTACAAGATCACGTTTGTATGAGAATACAATGTCCAGTCAGGCTAGACTTACTGTTTCGGCTGCTGCAGAGACATTCCTGGAAGCACTTCAGACACAGGAAATCACAGATAAACAGATGGATGCTATGCTTACTGAGTGCTCCACCCGTCAGACTGATAATTCAAAGAAGATAAAGATGGTTGTAAACGGTGTTCCGGGTATGTCCACTGCACCTGATAACTGCACATATTTGGACCTTTATTATCCCGATACTACTGATACGACAACAGTATATGCTGACTTTACGACTATTATCGGTGATCAGACTGAGAATGTCAGAGTCATTCTTGTTGTTGAGGATCCTCATTCCACCAATAACGGACGTTTCAAGAATCAGATCGATATTGCCGGAGACGTAGGAGCAGAGCAGCTCCGTTTTACAGAAGGTGTCGGCATGACTTCTGCTGCTAAGAGAGCTGAAGGAATTACAGATAATACTATCCTCTTGAGAGGTTCCGGCTACGAGCAGGCATCTTCAAATGTAGTATATTCAACTATGGTTTTTGCAGAGGGTGCTGTAGCTACATTCGGTGGTGGAAATGTATTTAATGGTGATATGGTGCTCCTTGATGGTGCATACATGAGTACATACAGCAGCGCCTCACAGTACAATGGTGACATCTATTTTGTCGGCACATCAGGTGATCCTGGTTTCAAATTTAAGAATGATGCTGGTTGGGATGGTTTCGCATCAGGTACTAACTTCTATTTTAAAGGCAGAACAGTTCAGGCCTATGATAAAGATTTATCTAACGACCAAAATGCAAAAATTAAGGGCATGATTACAAGCACAACCGTTCCTCATAGCTGCTACTTTGTAGGTGTTACCGGAAATGTATCTGCTTCTTGGGGAAATGGATCAGGTGTTGAACAACCATACACGGTTACAAATGCTGGAAGCACGCTTCCGACTGATGCTGCAAATTATATGGCTGTATATTCACAGTATAATTATTCTACTGACAATCTGTTCCCTACAGATACGAGAACACAGGTTCTTAATGAGATCAATGTTGATGGTCAGAAGATAAAGCTTACATCGGCTCAGACATTTGATTATGACAACTATGATACTGATGGAAATATTTATGCTGCTGGAACAGAGATACCCGCAGAAACGGAAATTATTGCTCACCCTATAACAGCTGAGTACCCTGCATATCGTAAGATTATGAGTGGCACTAATAAGGTTATCGATCCTGATAGAACCTTTGATATCGGCAGTTTGGATACATATGATACTGATGGAGACAGGATCATTGATTTGGCAAATGGTGGTGCATATTACTTTACAGCCGGAACAACTATGAGCAACAATAATAACGTCGAACCCTATGTATTTGCCATTAATGGTTCAAAGCAGAATGTGCTTTATTTTGGTTCTGGTGAATTTAATTTTAACTGCTGCTGCTTCGCACTTTATAATGTTAGTGACACAATGTATCCTGTCATCATTATTATGGAAGATGGTGCTGAGTTTGTTCTTGCCGGAGATTCAAGTTATCAGGTTGGAGATAAAGCACTTTGTTCAGCTGGTTTCCTTTCACTTGACAGAGGATTTACTACTGCAGCCGGAATAGGTGGTTATATTCATGACCACGGCACTACTTATGAGGACATCGAATGGGAACAGGAAAATGGTGATAAGTGCACATATTCAAGTAAATATGATGGTAACGTAAGACCGAATATGTATATTTATGGTGTAAAGAATAATAAGATTACATTCGGCAATGACAACATCGTCGAAGCTTATGTAGGTCTTTATGATGGCAGTAGTTCGACATCCGGTTTCTATTCAGCTTCCAATGGTGCTCACTGCAGACTTTACGGAAGACTTGAAGGCAGAAGAATTACAAATGGTACGGCAGATACTTATAGTATGCCTTATTGTCCTGCTCCTGCTAATACAGACACTCAGCCCGATGAGAGAGTTGCTGTAACCAAGTATAAGGTTTCTAATATCATCTACTATTACGGAACACTTGATTCAGAACCTGTACCTGAAGGAGAAGGTGCATAAAATCAAATCAATACAGGCCGGCTCACGATGAGCCGGCCTTTTGTTTTCAGAGAATCATTTGAATAAACAAGCAAGGAATGGAAAATCAAATTTTTAAATGCCACCTTAAGCTGGTGACATTTATTATTCAAGTGTTAATACGTTTTGCAGGAAAACAATATCTTCAGCTATAGAACTGAAAGCCTGGATTGAAATCTTAGAATCCAGATCACAACTGATCTGATACTTAGTTATGCTTTCATCATCTGCAATAACAATTTCGGATTTGGATATTAACATCTGAAAGATGTCGAATAAGGGATTGTTATTGTCCAAAAGTAAAGTGCCTTTGTCGACCAAATAGATGATGAGACTCTTGAACTCAGAATGAGCAAGAGCATTAAAAATAAACTTAAGCATTTCTCTTCCGTGATCTGAATCAGATGAATAGTAGTCGTGCTTAATCAGAACATATTTAGAAGATGTTTCGTCGTCATTTTTCTGAGGCATTACTTCTAAAACAACATTATCAGAATACTGCTCAATTACAGGTTCAGAATACTCAATACTGTTTTTTTGTTTGTTGTACATCAAAATCCCTCCCATCAGAAGAAAGGAAGCGCATCGAACGCTGGATCGAGTCTTTGCTGGTACCCCAGGGTTTGTCTGTGTTCCTGTAATCAAATTTAAGAGTAAAATACTCCACATCTGATATCAGTGCCTCAAAAGTTTTGGAATTGTTATTGTATAGAGCATCAACAAAGTCGGATGCTTCGTTTTGCGAGAGTTTTGCTGCCTGTCTGAGAAGCATAGCCGTATGCGGAAGACAATGGAACTCTGCATTCATGAATTTATCCTTAAACTCATGATCATGGGAAAACATCCAGCAGATGACCTCGATATAATGCCCCATTGCCTCATTGAGATTGTCACATATAGGACAGCTGCCTATCCTTTTTTCTATGAGGTCAGCTACAGCGTTGAACTTCTGCTTATAATCTGAACTTCTTCCTTTAAGCAAGCCAGCTTTAGCAGGAATAGAAGCTTTGAGCTTTGGATCAAGCTCTTCATGAAAATCTTTAAGATGAGTATGCATGACAAGACCAAGTCCCAAGCGGTTAGTAACAGCCTGGTTCAGTTTTCCCATATGAACAGGGCAGAAGCCGGTCTTATTGGTGATCTTTCTTGTGTCCGGTTCCATTAATGAAGGTCCGAGATAGTATTCAAGATAATTAGTTTCAGCCTTGTCACGGAGTCTGCATATGGGACATCCGCATGGCTCATTGTAGGCATCGTTAACAGGGATCATATATATTTTTTCCATCAGGAGTCCTCCGAATCTTTATTCCTGGGCATATGTATAAGGCGACTTGCTCTAACATTAACGCTGTTCATTGTAATCGATGTAAATTCCTCGACTGCGCTTCCGACACGTTGCTGTGCTTTAACAAGCACCTTCTGGGCATCGTATCCATAGTAGAGAGCCAGATCAAGACTGATCATAACGCCAAATGTCTGCTTTTCTGTTTTAAATGAAGTTACTTCGGCAAATCCCGGAACATCTTTAAGAACTATCTTGATGAGATCAAGAATAGCTTCATCAGATATTGAATATGAACCCAGGGAAGAGAAGGTAGGCCTTACGACTGTTCTGTCTGAATCCGGTGCAAGCGGAGCAACGCCACGCTCACGATCAAACCTCTGTCTGAGTTTGCTGAAAGGATCCGAGAAGTAACCTGAGAATTCGTGTTTGATCTCCATGCTCGGAACAGGAATGGTATGCATACCTTCATTCATACGGGTATTGCGGGCCATTCGTCTCTCCTCTTCGGTGGAGACATCTTCAATCCTGATGAGCATGGAGGGTTTGTTAAGCCAGAGATTGGTAGTAATCTTTTCCAACATCGAATCGGAAGTTCCGAGGATCATCAGTGCGCGCGGCATGGACTCAACCAACGCACGGCGCATAACAGATGACCTTGTCGGATCAACGAAGATTGCCTGTCTTACGGATTCCATCTTCGTGGGAGCTTTTTTTGCAGAGGTTCCTGCAACGATACGGCTTCCGTTTATGAGCAGTCCGTCATCGATTATGTAATGGATGTTGTTATCTCTGGCAACTTTTATCGCACGAGTGCTTTTGCCCGTACCGGACGGGCCTACAAATGCGATTACAGCTATATTGGAAAGGACTTCACGTGTTAACTGTTCGTTGGAAAGAACGAGCTCAATGCTTCGTTCGATACTCTGAGATAGATAATCAGAATTCGGATTATTCGTTGAAGTCCCCGAACGGTCAAAACGTTTTAGAGTACCGCGAAATTCAGACAAGAGCGTCTTTCGCGCTACAGGAGCGTTTTTAACTGAATTATGTTCCTGTCTTGATTCTTCGCGGTTGTCCAAAACTTAATGTCCTTTAGCCGTTCCAGTTATGGAACACTTCCTGGATATCTTCGTTCTCATCCATCATGTCGAGCATCTTCTCGAGCTGTGCGATGGCATCTGGATCGGTTACTTCAGCTGTTGTCATTGCAACAGGACCGAGAGTTGAATCAGCGATAACGTAGTTCTTGGCCTCGAGAGCATCTCTGACATCATAGTAGTCAGTAGTGGAAGTGGAGATGATGTAGAATTCGTCGTCACTGTCAAAATCAGAAGCACCGCAATCAAGTGCATCACCCATGACCTGATCTTCATCCTCGTAGTCTTCTTTGGAGATGAGGATCGTGCCCTTCTCGTTGAAAAGGAAAGAGACGGAACCGTCTACACCGAGATTTCCGCCGTTTTTATCAAAAATGTGTCTGAGATCAGCTGCTGTACGGTTGCGGTTATTAGTCAGGGTCTTGACCATGATGGCGACACCTGCGGGGCCATAACCCTCGTATGTGATCTCCTCGTAATCATCGCCTTCGCCTGCCTCTGCAGCTTTCTTGATAGCACGGTTGATGTTGTCGTTAGGCATATTTGCAGCCTTAGCCTTGGCAACAACTACTTTCAGCCTGGAATTACTGTTGGGATCAGGACCGCCTGCCTTGACTGCTACTGCTATTTCTTTGGCAAATTTCGTGAAAACAGCGCCCTTTGCTGCATCAGACGCTTCCTTCTTTCTGCGGATATTACTCCATTTTGAATGACCTGACATTGGTGTTCCTCCAAGTTGAATTTCGTATTATAATAAAACCATAATATTATACAGTTTTTAAACTGATATAGAAATATAGCGAAGCGGTTTAAATCGTGTAATATCGCCGACATATGATTGTCAAAAATATTTTTTGTGCAGATTGTCTTTTTAACTTGTTATTTACCTCATTCTGTTGTATAGTTCTAACATCTATGCTTGGGCGAATTGCGCCTGTTTGTTTGTGTGCAAAACTTGAGTGTGAATTTTTATAGGATTGTCGGGAGGGTTCGATGAAGAGATTAGGTGATATTCTGGTCGAAAGTGGCTTCCTAAATGCTACCGAACTTGCAGAAGTACTCAGTGTTCAGAAAGAGACCGGTAAGCGTCTTGGTGAGGTTATCGTTGAAAGTGGTTTGATGTCAGAGTTTGACATTTTGAGAGCGGTATCCAGCCAGTATAACTATCCGATTATTGATCTTGCAGGTATTGATGTAGACCCCAAAGCTACAGCACTGCTTACGCAAAAGTTCTGCGAAGAAAATGTTGTATTCCCGATAGGTTTTGATAATGATAATCTGGTTGTCGCTATTGATGACCCGATGAATATCACAATTGAAGATGAGTTGCAGTTCCAGACCGGATACCAGGTATCTCTCATGCTTGCAACGCATTCTTCAATCGTCGATGCCATTAAAGTAAATTATGGTAAAGAAAGTGCAAACAAGGCAGCTGAGGAACTTGGTGCAAGTTTTGAAGAGGACAGCCTTGATGATAATTCCGAGCTCTCCGAAGCAGTCAACAGTGCACCTGTTGTTAAGCTCGTTAACTCCATGATCGAATACGCGATCCGTTCTGGCTCATCCGATATCCATATCGAGCCTCTTGAAGACCGAGTAAGAGTCCGTATCCGTATCGATGGTGTCATGCAGGAAGTTATGAGCAACCCTATTTCCGCAAAAGACGCCATTACAACAAGAATTAAGATCCTTGGTGGTATGAACATTGCAGAGAAGCGTATCCCGCAGGACGGCCGTATCACAACGGTAATCAACGGTGAGCCGGTCGACATGCGTGTATCCATTCTTCCTTGCGTTACAGGTGAAAAGACGGTTATCCGTATCCTTGCCAAGAACGATGCAAATCTTAACAGATCATATCTTGGTATCAGCGCTCGTAACAATGAAATGATTGACAGGATGATCAAGATTCCTCAGGGAATCATCCTTATTTCTGGTCCTACCGGTTCAGGTAAGACAACTACTCTTTACACTCTTCTTTCAGAAAAGAACACAGATGAAGTTAATATCATCACAATTGAAGACCCTGTAGAAATTAAGATCCCCGGATTGAACCAGGTACAGGTTAATGTAAAGGCTGGTATGACATTCGCCAGCGGTCTTAGATCCGTTTTGCGTCAGGACCCTGATATCTGTCTCGTCGGTGAGATCCGTGACGGTGAGACTGCTGAGATTGCTATGAGAGCTGCAATCACCGGACACTTGGTTTTCAGTACTATCCATACAAACGACGCTGTTTCTTCAATTAACCGTCTTATCGATATGGGCCTCGAACCTTACATGGTTTCATCAGCCTTGGTCGGCGTTATCTCTCAGCGTCTTGTCCGCCGTATCTGCACCAACTGCAGAGAATCCTACGATCCGGATGAGAATGACAAGGAGTATTTGAGACTTGATGCCGGTCAGAAGTTATATCGTGGTAAGGGATGCATTGAATGCAACGAAAAGGGATATAAGGGACGTATTGCTATTCACGAGATTGTAACTATCACAAGAAAGATGAAGACTTTACTTGAGAAGAGAGCAAGTGAAGATGAAATGCGCGTACTTGCAGTCGAAGAAGGAACACAGATGCTCCAGGATTCGGCAAGAGACCTCGTACTCGAAGGAATTACGACGGTTTCAGAACTTAACAGAGTTGCTTACACGATTGACTGATAAGGAGGTTTTTTAACGTGGAAGGATTTAGTTTATCGATTGAATCGATCTTGGCTGAATCGGTAAAGATGGGGGCATCCGATACCCATATTACTGTAGGATTGCCGCCGATGATTCGTGTAGACGGTATGTTGATGCCGTTGGGAAATCAGCCGCTTACAGCTGCAGATACCGAGTATCTTTGTAAGTCAATGATTGACAAGTCAAGACAGCAGTATCTGAATGAGAGAGGTGAGATCGACTTCTCTTACATTGTTGAGAACTACAGCCGTTTCAGATGTAATGTCTTCAAGCAGCGTGGTACTTATGCACTTGCTGCAAGAACTATTACAAATGAGATTCCTACATGCGAGCAGTTGGGTCTGCCTAACGTATTTAAGGAATTGGTTATGAGACCTCGTGGACTCATCCTTGTAACAGGACCTACGGGTTCCGGTAAGTCAACAACACTTGCTGCAATGATCGGTCACGTTAATATGAGCAAAAAGTGCCATATCCTTACATTGGAGGAACCTATCGAGTATCTCCATATGCATGGTGAAGCAATGATCAACCAGAGAGAAATTCATGAGGATACACTCTCATTCGCTAACGCACTCAGAGCTGCTCTTCGTGAGGATCCTGATATTATCCTCGTCGGAGAGATGCGTGACCTCGATACAATCAGTACTGCTATTACAGCAGCCGAGACGGGACACCTCGTTCTTTCTACACTCCATACGTCATCAGCAGCAGATACAGTTAACCGTATCATCGACGTATACCCTCCGCACCAGCAGGATCAGATCAGAGTTCAGCTCGCTACTGTTCTTGTTGCAGTTATCTGCCAGACACTCGTTCAGAGAGTCGGCGGTGGTAGATGTGCTGCATTTGAAATCATGATTACCAATGACGCTATCAGGAATAACATTCGTGAAGGTAAGACGTATCAGATAGACAGTGCTATCGCTACCAGCCTTCAGACTGGAATGTGCCCTCTTGATTTCTATCTCGCAGAACTTGTTAAGCGAAATATGATCACAAGAGATACTGCTCTTCAGAGATGCAGATTCCCTGATGATCTTAAGCGCTTCATCAACAATTCCGGACAGACCCAGAGTCCGTTGTTTGGTGATTTGGAGTTTGCCTGAGTCTTTGGGTAATTAATGAGATTTTTAATAAGGAGGGAAATATCAGATGGCTAATTTCAGATATCAGATTATCGATTCCAAAGGTAAAATGTCTGAAGGCATCATAGAAGCTGCAACCATCGGAGAAGCATCGAGAAAACTTAAGCAAGATGGCAAGTATATTGCATCCCTATCTTTGGATAAGGGCAAAGGCCTTGCCAACATGGAAATCGGAAGTCCCAAACTCAAAACAAAGGACCTCGTTATTATTTCCAGACAGCTTGCTTCACTTTTATCGGCAGGTATTACTGTTGTAAGATCTCTCGATATGTTGTATCAGCAGCTTGAATCAAAGAAAGCAAAGAAGTGCATAGGTGATATCTATGAGTCCGTGCAGAGCGGTCGTTCACTTTCCGAGGCTTTCGCGGAACAGAGAGGCATCATACCGAACATCATGATCAGTATGATTGCTGCAGGTGAGGAGTCAGGTCGTCTTGACGAAGTTATGGAAAGACTTGCTGACCACTTCGCTAAGGATGCAAAGCTCAAGAACAAGATTTCTTCTGCGATGGTCTACCCGAAGATTCTTGCAGCTCTTACTTTAGCAATCAGCGTCGGTCTCCTGACATTCCTCGTTCCTAAAATCGGTGACACGATCAAAGAACTCGGCGGTGAATTACCGGGTCTTACTAAATTCCTTTTGAATTTTTCTGATTCTATCGTTCACTATTGGTACATTTATATTGCCGTAATCGGTCTTGCTGTATATGGCTTTAAGTTGTGGAGAAGTTCTGATAAGGGTGCTGTTCAGTGGGCAACATTAATGCTCAAGATGCCTGTTGTCGGAAAGTCCACAAGAATGAATGCATCAGCAAGATTTACAAGAACCGTAGCTACGCTCCTTAAGTCAGGTATTTCTGTACTTCAGGCTGTAGAGATTACCGAGAAGTCTCTGGACAACGTAGTTTTGCAGAAAAAACTTGCTGATGCCCGTGTTGAGATTAGAAAAGGTACTTCTTTATCGAGATCTATCAGAGATATTACGGAATTTCCGCCTATGATCTACGCAATGGTTTCTATTGGTGAGGAATCCGGTACATTGGATACGATCCTTGAAAAAGCGGCAGACTATTTTGAGGATGAGGCAGATGCTGCAACAGCAAAGATGGTATCAGCGCTTGAGCCTGTAATGATCATCATCATGGCTATCATCGTTGGTACAGTTGTAGGCGGTATCGGTATGCCTATCTTCACAATGGCTCAGTGGCTTTTGTAATCCCCGTAAAGATTGAAAGGAGAATAATAAATGGATTTTTCATTAGGTAAGAGCGGAAACGAACTGGTAATCGATTGCTCCAGTTCAGATCTCAAATTAGTTGTCGGGAATTACAATTCCAAGACAGGTAATATTTCTATAGACAAAATGGGTATTGTCCCTCTTGAAGGCGATGCTGTTAATGATGGTGCTATCTCTGATTCATTCGGAATCGTAATGGCACTTAAGCATGCTATCGCAAGACTTGATATCAGAATGAAGAGCTGCATCATCACAACAGAGGGTGCGTTCGTTCATACAAGAGACCTTGAGCTTCCTGTAGTTAAGGAAGATCAGCTTAAGGATATGGTTAAGTACGAGATCTTAGGTCAGGGTTCCAACAGAGATATGTCAATTGATTATCTTGTTTACGGAACAACAAAGGATGCTGAGACAAACGCTGATAAGATTCAGGTAAGAGCTACAGCAATCCCTACAGACGTTATCAAGGATTATCGTGAATTCCTTAAGAACATGGATCTCACTCCTGTTACATTGGATGTAAACCCTAATGCAGTAAGAAAGCTCTTCGAGCAGGGTATCATCAATGGTAACGTAAACATCAAGCAGTCAACGATCCTCTTGATTGAGCTCTCTAGCAAGACAACTACAGTTACAGTTCTTGACAAGGGATTCCCGGTTCTTTCAAGAAGACTTCAGTTTGGTCACTCCAATATCAGACAGGTCGCTGATTCTGTTAAGAAGCTTCAGAGCGGCAATCAGCAGTCTTCATTGGCAAGACGTCTTAACATTACAACTTCAGAAGCTGAATCAGGCGTGCCTGTAGAAGATATCGATGTATGGAACGAGACTGTTGCAGAGACACCTGCTCTTCAGAGTGCTGTAAATGCATATTTTAAGAGCCTGGTTGATGCGGTATCCCGTACTGCACAGTTCTCAATCGCAAAGTATCACATTGATGCTATAAGCACCTGCTTCCTTTATGGTTCCGGTGCAGGCTACAAGAAAATTGACAAAGAACTTGCACGTCAGCTCGGAACACAGGTAGAGATCCTTAAGAATCTCAGCACTGTAAGTGGTCCTAAGGATTTTGAGCTTGGCAAGTTCGTAAATTGTTGCGGCGCTTTGATCCGCCACGATTAAGGAGGGGTAAACTTTATGGCTAAGGCTAATGGAATCAGCAAAAAATTATTGGCAAAGAAAGACGTAAACTTCTTTGCTGAATTTACAGCCAATGCAGCAAAAGCAGCAAGAATGTTAGGCTACGGTGTTGCAGTCGGCTTTTTGGTAGTATTTGTTGTCCTTACATTTATCGTAGCTTTCTTTATCAGAAACACGATTATTAAAGGACAGATCAGAGATCTTGAGAATACTCTCGCAGGTCCTGAGTATGCTTCGCTCGAGCAGGATGCAGCAATTTTGACAGAACAGCTCAATGATATGACGAATTACTACTATGCACTTACTCAGATGCGTAAGACTGTTGACCGCATTGATCCCGCTCCGACAGATCTTCCCGATGTAATTGCAAAGTGCATTCCCAGTGATTCTTATATTGCAAGTTACCAGATTACAAATTCCCAGCTTACAATGAATGGCTATTCGTTTACTTATTACAGCATGGTAGATATGGTAAATATGTTGCAGAAAACATCTGTTTTCGCATCAAGACCTACACTTTCTGTTTCAAGAGTAGATTTGGTTTCTGAAGTTGGAATTGATGAGATTATTTCCGGCAATACGGTTGAAGCTATAAACAATTATTATGGTTTCACTATTTCCGGCGTCTTGGTTGGAACGCTTCATATGTCTGTAACCCGTTTCGTAGACGGTGCTGAATCTGCTACTGCTTTGGGCGGTGTTGAGACAATCGATGTCAGAGCAGGTAATTCTTTCTCAATTGATGGAGTTGCTGAATATAATTACGCAGGTATAACATACAAGCTTTCCAGAATCTTTGTTGACGGAGTTCAGGTTGATGAAGAAAGCTTCAATGCAATAGTAGCAGCAAATCAGTATGTTGACACAGCACGCGGTAATAACGATATTAAGTTGTATTACTCACCCGTAGTTGCTACCGACGCACCGGTTGAAGGCTAATCTAAAGGGAGGTAATAAAAAATGAATAATCTTACAGCTAGAGAAAAAGGCTTTTTGTATGTAGTCACCTTGTTGATTATTGTCGTACTGGCTTATTTCTTCGGAATCAGAACATTAAATAAAAAATATGATGAATACAAAGCTGAATTACAGACTCTTCAGGAAAGAAAAGCATATCTCGACCAGTTGAGAGAAAACAATGCCAGCATGGCTAATGAAATTGAAATGCTTAAGGCTTCATGTTCAGAGATCGAGTTGTCATTTATTGATAAGCTCGAAACAGAGTGCATTGGTCAGTATGTCCTTAAGACATTTGAAGATGCCGGCTGTCCCTTCCTTATTAGTTTATCAACTGCTGATGTAGGTATGGCTGCAGTAACATATCCTGATGGAACTACATCTCCTGATGGACTTGTTTGCACATCTGTTTCTGTTACATATTCATCTACAGACGGATATACTGTCACACAGTACAACCTTAATCCCGACTTTACCAGCAAGGCTACTGTGCCCGTAGAGGAAACAATTTCACAGTTGAGTGAACAGATGGGACAGGGTGAATACGCTAAGAGAAAGGGATATGATGAATTCCTTAAAGCTCTTAAGAAGATCAATTCAGAAAACCCTGACTGCATCAAGGTAAGCAATATTACTGTTACAGAAAGCAATGGTGTTTTAGTGCTTTCTGCAACGATTAACTTCTATGGTACAAGCCTCAAGAACAGAATCTCTGTTGATGAGAGCCACGCAGCTTATACATACTGGAATGGACATACAAACGTTGATACTAAGGGTGGCTTCATTGGATTCCCTTATGTATGCGACAATAAGGACAGCCTCTGGTATGGTGTACAGAATCGTGAACTTGATGCTACAAAGGCTAAGCCGTTTGCTGCATATTGGGCTAATGCTCTGTTTGCACAGCAGTTGGAAGCTGCAGGTGACAGCTATGTAAGGCTTATCGGTTTTGAAGCAGAAGTTGAGCCGACACCTTCTGTTTCACCCGCACCGGCCGCTCAATAACAATTGTGGCAAAAAAATGAAAAAATTTGAAAAAAGTGTTGCAATTTAAAATCGAGTGTGTATAATAAAGCTACAAACTCAAAAACTTACAGGAGGAATCTAAAATGAAGAAGATTCAGAAGTCAAAGAAGGGTTTCACCCTCGTAGAAATGGTAC
>R21__coassemble_498_pt1 | contig 32057 bp, 30 predicted proteins | sample R21__metabat2_high_PE_030 | metagenome-assembled genome bin R21 | reverse complement strand
CGCAGGAAAGTCTGCTGCCAAGGGCATCGACGAGTATCTTTCAAAGAACTGAGTTTTCGTGAATTCATAAAATATATCCCACCGGTGAAGCGTTCATCAGGGGGATTTTTTGTGTGTAAACTTCGAGTACGTAAAACATACAGTAAATTGCTCCAACTACTGTATGATTTACGTATTTACGCCCCCAAATACGTATTTTGTACAGTAATTGCACTGACTTACTGTACGATTTACGTACGGCTGTTTCTTGAGATAAAAGAACGTCATTCCGAACACACGAAAAGAGCCCGCACTCCGAAAAGCGCGGGCTCATATTATTTCAGTTGTAATTCAACTTATGCGTTGCAGATGATGGAGAAATCCTCAGCCTTGAGGGAAGCACCACCAACGAGACCGCCGTTGATATCAGCCTGAGCGAAGAGGCCTGCAGCGTTCTTGGCATTGCAGGATCCGCCGTACAGGATCGTGATAGCCTCAGCGCACTTAGGGCAATAGAGCTCAGCGATAACGCCACGGATGAACTTGCAAACTTCCTCAGCCTGCTCGTCTGTAGCTGTCTTGCCTGTTCCGATAGCCCAGATAGGCTCGTAAGCGATTGTGATCTGGCAGAGCTTGTCAGCAGGGATATCCTTGAAAGCGCCAACGATCTGACCCTTGATCCAGTCGAATGTCTCGCCTGCTTCACGCTGAGCAAGAGACTCACCGCAGCAGATGATAGGTCTTACACCATACTTGAGGAGTGCAAGAGCCTTCTTGTTAACTGTCTCGTCTGTCTCTGCGTTGTACTCTCTTCTCTCGGAGTGACCGATGATGCAGTAGTTAACGCCCATCTTAGCAAGCCAGAGAGGTGAGATCTCGCCTGTGAATGCACCCTTCTCTTCGAAGTGGCAGTTCTGAGCAGCGATCTTGATGTTTGTGTAAGCAGCAGCCTCAACTGCAGCAGCAAGTGCTGTAGCAGGAACGCCAAGAGCGATTCTGTGCTCAGCATTCTTAACGAGGGGCTTGAGCTCTTCGATGAGCTTAACTGCATCTGCAGGAATACCGCAGTTCATCTTCCAGTTGCCTGCAGCAAAGATTCTGCCTGTCTTCTTGTCGTTGATGCAGTCAATACCGGGGAGAACCTTACCCTCGATGTACTCGAGAGAAGCGCCGCCGCCTGTAGAGATGTGAGAAACCTTATCAGCATAGCCGAGCTTCTCGATAGCAGCTGCGGAGTCACCGCCGCCGATGATTGATGTGCAGTCTGCATCAGCGATTGCCTGAGCGATAGCCTTTGTACCAACTGCGAACTTCTCGAACTCGAATACGCCAGCAGGGCCATTCCAGATAACTGTCTTAGCGCCCTTGATAGCCTCAGAGAACTTAGCGATTGTTTCAGGTCCGATATCGAGGCCCTGCCATCCGTCAGGGATCTCCATTGTAGGAACTACCTTGCTGTTAGCGTTTGCATCGAAAGCATCAGCAACAACTGTATCTGTAGGAAGAAGGAGCTTAACGCCCTTTTCTTCAGCCTTAGCGAGGATCTCCTTAGCGAGGTCAACCTTGTCAGCCTCGAAGAGGGAATCACCGATCTTGCCGCCCTGAGCGCCGATGAATGTATAAGCCATACCACCACCGATGATGATAGTATCAGCCTTGTCGAGGAGGTTTGTGATAACACCGATCTTGTCGGAAACCTTAGCACCGCCAAGGATAGCAACGAAAGGTCTTGCAGGGTTATCAAGTGCACCACCGATGAAGTCTATTTCCTTCTTGATGAGGTAACCGCAAGCGGAAGGAAGGAAGTTTGCAAGACCTGCTGTGGATGCATGGGCACGATGAGCTGTACCGAAAGCATCGTTAACATAGAGATCAGCCATGGAAGCGAGCTCTGCAGCGAACTTAGGATCGTTCTTTGTCTCTTCCTTGTGGAAACGGACGTTCTCGAGCATAAGGATCTCGCCGTCCTTGAGAGCAGCTGCCTTAGCCTTTGCATCTTCGCCGATAACGTCAGCAGCGAGAGTAACGGGCTTGCCGATGAGCTCAGCAAGACGGTCTGCTGCGGGCTTCATGGAGAACTTAGCCTCAGGACCGTTCTTCGGACGGCCGAGGTGAGATACGAGGATAACCTTCGCATTGTTGTCTACGAGGTACTTGATTGTAGGGAGAGCACCCTTGATACGCTTGTCGTCTGTGATCTTTGTGCCTGTCTCTTTGTCGAGCGGTACGTTAAAGTCAACACGGACAATAACTCTCTTGCCGGCTACGTCTAAATCTTCGACGCTTTTCTTGTCATACATTGCCATGGATTGTCACACTCCTGATTCATATTTTGTGTTTTGGGAAGCACCATAAACAGTGCCTCTTATTTACTGACTTGAAAATTATACTATCTTCGGGCGATATATAAAAGCAAGAAAAAAGGCGAGTTTGGCGTTATTTTTGCCAAACCCGCTCTTATTTGTCATTAAAACAAGCTAGTGAAAATTATTTCTTGCCCAGGAGCTCTACGATCTCGTGGATCTTGAATACCTTCTGGCCGTCTACATAGAACCTGTAAAGTTCTCCGTCCTTGTCGTAGATCTCGAAATGCTTGCCGTAAGATGCCACAAGTCCTCTCATCGTATCGATCTCGAAAACCTTGGTCTCGAACGGTGCGTTCGGGTCGAGCTTTCTGTCCTTGTACTTTCTCATCGGCTTGCCCTTCTTGTAAGGTATGCCTTCTTCAGCGGGACAGTCGGTTCCGACATAGGTGATCTCCTTGTCGGTGATGGTGATCCTGCCCTTACCTGTTTTCGCAAAAGTGAATCTGTCAAAAACCTTGAACAGATCGGCATTCATCTCCATCTTGAATCCGCCTGCATCGAGCTGGTCTTTTATGAGACCCCTCTCCCACTCTGTCCACTTGTGGAGGTCGTCGAAAACGACACACTGGGGATCGGCCTTTTCGATAAGGCCCGTAGGGAGATATCTTGCAGCGTTACCGCAGTTGGAACACTGGATCATGTCGCCCTTGCCGGAATTCATGAACTGCATAGTATATTCGGAACCGCACTTGGGGCACGCATAAGCGATGTTCTGGAGACCTGATGCGAGCTTCTTGCCCTTGTAAGTTCTGGGATTCTCGCGGATCCAGTCGTTCTCGTTGTAATCGACACCCTCAAGGATCTTCTGCTGAAGTTCCTCAATGGACAGCTGCTTGACCTCGTCAGAATAGATCTTCCTGACGAACTCTGCGCTGATCCTGCCCTTACGCATACCGGACTTTGACCATCTCGGCCATGCCATGTAAGCACCGTGGATATGCGCAATATAAACTGAAGCGCCTGCCTTCTTTGCAAGTCTTGCGACACCGTCATCGAAGCCTACGGACTTGCCGTCGACGTGCCTTGTAGCTTCAGGGTAAACGATGATGATGCCGTTACGCTTCATGACACGCATCATGGCCTTAACAGCTGCCGTGTCAACGACGAACTGCTTCTTCGGGATCGCGCCGCCGAGCTTGAACCAGTGGCCCCAGCCCTTTGCCCTGAATACGAACTCGCCTGTTACGAAGTTCGCAGGTCTTGCCTTTGTAAGTCTGTTTATGACCATCGGGTCGAGATAAGACTCGTGGTTTGAGATAACGATGATCGGACCCTCATGGTTTACAAACTCCATATCGGGTTTGACCTTGATGTGGGTAAAAGCACAAACCAAAGGCACGATGATATGGGAACCGACAAATCCAAACCAGAATTTGCTCGGCACACAACCTATGTCGTAATCACGCGGCGCCTTTGAACGGGAAGCCGCATTGCTGGGTTTTTCCTGTGTTTTTAACTCTGACATCTCTATATTGCTCCGACAATTATTTTGATAACCGAAGTAATTGTTTGAGTATTATACATTATTTTGCAAGACGATGCCTTATGTTTCTTCAATTACAGGCTCGTTTGCCATCTCAAGCTCGCCGCCGTCCCTGATCACGATGACCTTTCCGTCCTCTGCAGCGCTTCCCTGTGCCAGGAGCGCGTCAGGATCCGTCGTCTCAACAGCGTCGATGATCGCAAGGTGTCCGGGCTTGACGATTCCGTCGAGCATAGCTTCGGAGAAGCGGTCCTCGACCATCGATGTGATGACTCTTCTGAGCGGTCTTGCACCGTACTGAGGATCGTAACCCTTCTTTGCGAGAAGTTCTTTGGCACTCTCGGTAAGCTCGATGTCCATGCCGAGATCCTTGATCCTCTTGCCGACCTGCTTCATGAGGATGTCTACGATGCGGATGAGTGAATCCTTGCCGAGCATACGGAAGAAGATGATGTCATCAACACGGTTAACGAATTCAGGAGTGAACGTCTTCTTGAGCTCATCGATTACGACCTTCTTAGCCTCATCGTAAGACTTGCCGCCGTAAAGACCTTCTCTGGAGAGCTCGTCCTTATCGCTTTCATCTGCCATCGCAAAGCCGATCTTGCGGCCTTCGCTGCCAACGAGCATTCTTGCGCCGATGTTGGATGTCATAATGATGATCGTATTTCTGAAGTCGACCGTTCTGCCGTGGCCGTCCGTGAGACGTCCGTCATCAAGAACCTGGAGCATCGAGTTGAAGATCTCAGGGTGTGCCTTCTCGATCTCATCGAAAAGAACAACCGAGTAAGGATGTCTTCTTACGGCTTCAGTGAGCTGGCCGCCCTCATCGTATCCGACATATCCCGGAGGCGCACCGATGAGTCTTGAGACATCGTGCTTTTCCATGTATTCGGACATATCGATCCTTACAAGAGCGCTCTCGTTGCCGAACATTACCTCGGCAAGGGCCTTTGCAAGCTCAGTCTTACCGACACCTGTCGTACCTAAGAAGATGAACGAACCAGAAGGTCTCTTCTCGTCCTTGAGGCCGAGTCTTCCTCTGCGTATTGCCTTTGCGATTGCGTGAACTGCTTCGTCCTGGCCTATTACTCTTTTTGCAAGTTCAGATTCGAGATTCTTAAGTTTATCTGCGTCAGATTCTGTGATCTTTGTTGTAGGGATGCCTGTCCACTTCGCAAGAACTACTGCAACGTCATCAACGGTGAGGGTTCCTGTAAATCCGTCCGCATCAGGCTTAACCTTGTCCTGAAGAAGCGAGAGTCTTTCATTAAGCTTTTCTTCTTCCTCTTTAAGTGTCTGTGCAGCTTCGAAATCCTGTGCATCTACGGCAGCCTTCTTCTTATCTTTGATCTCTGCAATCTTCTTCTCGAGATCGTTCTTGACCTTGGAATCTGCATAGTTGATACGCTTTGCGGCAGCTGCCTCATCGACAAGGTCAATGGCCTTATCAGGCAGGAATCTGTCCGAGACATATCTTGCCGACAATCTTACGGACTGCTCAAGGACATCATCAGGAATATGGATCTTGTGATGTTCTTCGTACTTGGATCGGAGACCTTTCATGATGGCGATCGCATCTTCGATGGAGGGCTCTTCGACGAGAACCTTCTGGAAACGTCTCTCGAGGGCGTGGTCCTTTTCGATGAACTTGGAATATTCATCTAAAGTAGTTGCGCCGATGATCTGGAGCTCGTTCTTTGTAAGGAGCGGCTTCATGATGTTAGCTGCATCCATTGAACCGCCGGAAGACTCGCCTGCGCCTACAAGAGTATGGATCTCATCGATGAAAAGAATGATGTTAGGATCTGCGACTGCCTCGTCGAGCATGTTCTTGATACGCTCTTCGAATTCACCTCTGTACTTGGAGCCGGCTACCATTGAGCCCATCTCCATGCTGTAAACGATCTTGCCCTTGATGACATCAGGAACGTTATTCTCTGCGATCTTCAATGCAAGGCCTTCTGCTATTGCAGTCTTACCAACACCCGGGTCACCTACGAGACAGGGGTTGTTCTTTGTGCGGCGGATAAGGATCTGCATAACACGTGAGATCTCTTCCTCACGGCCGATAACGGGATCGATCTTGCCCTGCTTAGCAAGCTCAGTCAGGTTCTTGCCGAACTTATCGAGAGTCTTGTGCCCCTTCTTTCCCGTACTCTTTTCAGAAGACCTGCTAGCTCTGGGTGCTGGCTCGCCTGCAGGAAACTCATCATCGTCGCCGCTGCTCTCAGCAAATGTTCCTTCTCTTGCAGCCTCAGCCTGCTCGTTAAATACGTTGATGATGGCACTTCTTATGCCCTCGACATCGCATCCTGCAGCTTCAAGACTGCCGAAGATCTCAGGGTGGTTGGATATCTTACGTGAGATGATCACGAACAGAAGGTGCTCAGGATTTACTGCGCCCTTAAAGCCTGTTCTTCTTGAGAGATCAGCAGCATTTGCAAAGATCCTTCTCACGTCGATCCTGAGGCTCGAAAAAGCCCTGTCTGCAAGCATCTTGAGAGCGGAATCGTCCATCTCGTACTCGCCCTCGACACCCAGGCGCTCAAGCACGAGTGAGAGGTCCGGAATGTTCTCGTTTAAGATATCTCTTGCAGGTGTATCCGTTACGCACAATGCCGCGAAAAGAATGGTGTCACGGATAAGTGATGTATGTTTTTCTTCTGCTATAAGGCTCGATACCGCGAGCACCTTAGCTGTATCTTCTGTGATTCTCATGATAGGTCATCCCCTTTCAAAATCTTTCTTATTCCATTTGCCATGAATTTCTGCGATTCCGCACTCTGGCTGCTCTTTCTTGACGGAGCACCGGGCTCCCAGAGTATATCCATCGTTAACTTATCCAGAGTGTTCCAGGAGAGCTTTATCTCACCGGAATCATCGTAATCGTGATAGAGCCTCAGCCACCCCAAAGCCTGAAGCGCTTCGCTTCTGGAGATCATGCCGGCATATCTTAATGTGCCGTAAGATCTGCCGTAGATGTCTGCCGACTGCTCTTTCTTGTTTGAAGCGATCTCATCCCTGCATGCTCTTTCAGCCTTGATGACATCAGCGATGAGCATCTCGCCTCTCTTAAGGACTTCATCCTCAGTAATGCCGAGAGTATTTACGCTCGCAATGATGTAAACACCGGAATCGGCGCTCTCGCCTCTTTCAGCGAAAGGATAGATCTGCCATTCGTACTGGCCTACACGCTGTGTGAGTGCAGCGATACCACCCTCGGTCTTTGAGATCGCGGGAAGCGCGACTGTGTAAAGGATCTTAAGTCCCGTACCTGCAAGCTTTATGTTTGAAGTAAGGAATCCGTATGTCTCTGAGAAAGCAACATCAAGTTTGCTCTCTAGATCTAAAGCTACCTTTTCGGCTTTCTTGTAAACGCTGATGTCATGGCCCTGTGCCATTGCTTTTACGGTAAGATGTTCGCCGCTTCCTACACCGATCGAGAGGCTTGCGTCGTCGTTATAGTAGAAAGCCTTTCTGTCGGGATCTGCCATCATGCTGGCTTCGCGTCCGAGTATCTGGAGTCTTGTAAGTCTTAAAGTTGTTTCCTTATCAAAACCTGAAGCAACTCCGCCCATGAATTCATCTTTATCTATAACGCCATCGATGGTCTCAAGGAGGCTCTTGCACTCCTTGTCGTCCAGACGCGGCATGAAATTATATCCCTTGATGTTACGGACGATGCACGCTTTTGTGGAGAGAACAACATCGTTGTCCTTACCCTCGTTAACATACCACTCAGCCATTGTTGCCACCGTCCTTTCTGCCCTTGAGTTCGTCTCTGAGTCTTGATGCGAGCTTGTATTCCTCGGCATCTGCAGCGACCTTGATACCCTTTTCGAGTTCTTCGTCAGAGAGCATACCGAGGTCAGCCTTCATGAGCTGGTCAAGAGTAAGACCGTCCTTTGAATTCTTCTTTGCAGCAGTGGGAGCGCTCTCCTTAGCATCAACCTTCGGAGCCTCTGCCTTTGCAGCATCCGGATTGGGCTTTGCGATCTTCTTTATCTGCGGAACATCTTCCGTCTTTGCATCAGTATCAGCAGACTGCGCGGGAATTCGTCCTGCATATTCGCTGTTGCCCTGCTGCTTGAACATCTCTCTTACGATGTTGTCGTTGAAGGTGTTGTAGCACTCGATACATCCTACGCGGCCCTCATTCTCGAATTCCCTTAAAGTCATTCCGCACTTGGGACATGTAAGTGTGCTGTTGCCGAAATCGAGCTCACTCATCTGCATCAGCGAAGTCGCAAGCTGATCCAACGGTGAAAACGGATTGCTCATGAGATCTGCCGGGTCTCTTAGGAACCTGTCGTAGCCCATAAGCCTCGCGCAGTTCTCACAGTAAGTGATGCCGTTTATCTTTATTATCCTGTTGGTAAGTTCTTTACCGCATCTTTCACATCTCATTAATTATTGTCTCCTTCCGGGTTCTATCCTCTTAAGTAACCATCAGTCCCAAAAGCGCATGCTTGAAAATATCCGCTCTTAAGACCGCCCTTATATCCGAGTCAACTCTTGCCAGAGCCCTGTCTGATACCGCTGCCATGATCGCAGTACCTTCCTTTGAAGTCATCGCGCCGACAGTAACCGCATTTGTTAAAAGGTTCTTTGCCTGCTGCTGCGACAGGTCATCACCGACACCGTCGATAATCGCCTTCAGATACTCGGCAGGTCCGACATGATTTACACGTGTGATCGTGATCTGTCCGCCGCCGCCTCTTCTGCTCTCGACAATATATCCGCTTCCGCCCGAAAATCTTGTAGACAGTACATATGTGATCTGGGACGGCACGCAGTTCGCCTGCTCCGCCAACTGGCTTCTGCAGATCGTCGCCGTTCCGTCATTCTCATCGACCATCTCTTTGATCATCTGTTCTATGACATCAACCAGTCTAGCCACAAGATCGTCCTCCTTCCGCTTAATCGTTTTTGACTTTGTTCTTTTCTGACTTTGACTTTGACTTTCTTTGACCAATCGAATTATCTGACTTTTCTTGTCTTTTGTCAACACTCGAAAACGTTTGCTTCAAAAAATCAGGGCAATAATACGGCGCTGCCGTATTTTTTGCCGTATTTTCCGTCAGATAAGGGGCAATAATACGGCTAAAAGTACGGCTATAGCCGGAGTATTGCCGTACTTGGGGTATACAAAACAAAAAAGCCCGGTGCAATGAAGACCGGGCTTTAAAGTCAAAAAGAATAATCAGAAACTTATCTGTGATAAAGCTTCTTTGTCTCGTAGACAGGCTCACAAGTAAGGTTGATCCCAAGCTTGTGGAACATGTTTACGTCAACGGAACTCATCATGGTTGTTGAGTGCGCGTCGCTGTTAGCGAGATTGCTGATCTGCTGCATGGCGAGCTCTGCAACCGGGTTTGTGGCAGCACTGATCGCAAGCGCAATGAGGACTTCGTCTGTATGAAGTCTCGGATTGTGGTTGCCCATGTGATTGATCTTGAGATCGGAGATAGGCTCGATAACATTGGGTGAGATGAGCGGGATATCATGTGAGATTCCTGCAAGGACCTTAAGAGCGTTAAGAAGCGCTGCAGATGCAGGTCCAAGGAGAGGTGTCGTCTTACCTGTAACGATCTGTCCGTCAGGGAGCTCTAATGCTACAGCAGGACCGCCTGTGGATTCTGCGCGTACGGCAGCTGCTCCGATAACGCGGCGGTCGGAAATGTCGATGCCGCTCTTCTTCATGAGGAACTCGATCTTAGTAACGTCTGAACCATCGGAGTTGCCGGCACGTGTAGCCATCTTAGCTTCGTAGTATCTTCTTACGATCTCCTGTCTTGAAGCTGCCTGGCATGCCTCATCATCGATGATTGCAAATCCTGCCATGTTTACACCCATGTCCGTAGGTGACTTGTAAGGGCTCTCGCCGTAGATCTTCTCGAAAATAGCGTTTACTACAGGGAAGATCTCAACGTCTCTATTGTAGTTAACTGTTGTCTTTCCGTATGCTTCAAGGTGGAAAGGATCGATCATGTTAACGTCAGCTAAGTCTGCAGTTGCTGCCTCATAAGCAACGTTAACGGGATGCTGGAGCGGGATGGACCAGATAGGGAATGTCTCGAACTTGGCGTAGCCTGCCTTGATGCCGCGCTTATTCTCGTGATAGAGCTGTGAAAGGCATGTAGCCATCTTTCCTGAACCCGGACCCGGAGCCGTAACGACAACGAGCTTACGTGAAGTCTCGATATAGTCGTTCTTGCCGTAGCCGTCTTCACTTACGATGAGCGGAATATCTGAAGGGTATCCTTCGATGGGATAGTGTCTGTAGGACTTAACTCCGAGACCGCGGAGTCTTGACTCGAACTTCTCAGCAAGAGGCTGGCCTGCAAACTGCGTGATTACTACGCTTCCGACAAAGAGTCCGAACTCCGTGAAAGCATCGATCAAGCGGAGATCTTCCTGGTCATAAGTAATGCCGAGATCTCCTCTTCTCTTATTTTTCTCAATAGCATCAGCATTGATCGCGATAACAATCTCAGCATCTTCCGAAAGAGCCTTGAGCATTCTGATCTTGCTGTCAGGTTCAAAACCTGGAAGAACTCTTGATGCGTGATAGTCGTCGAACAACTTGCCGCCGAACTCAAGATAAAGCTTGCCGCCGAACTTCTCGACGCGCTCTCTGATATGCTCGCTCTGGAGCTCTACATACTTATCATTGGAAAAACCGAGCTTAAACATAGGATTGGACCCCCTTCAACGAAAAGATTATATCGTAAAGAAGTCCAATCTTGTGTTACAAAATTCGAAGCGGTTCTAATAATAGAAGAGATTTTTCTTCAGGAAGAGTATCTACACTGTTTCCGCCGTTTACTATGGCGCGTCCGCCGGCATTTCTGACCAGCTCAACAAATTCTTCTCTTCCGGAGATCACATCATATCCGAATGTCTCTCCCCTGTAATGCATCGGGACAACGACCTTCGGATCGATCTTCTGACAAAGGTCAAAAGCTTCCTTACAGCCGATCGTGAAAAAACCTCCGACGGGGATCAGGAGAAGATCGCATCCTTTTAACTTTCCGATCTGGTCATCAGTAAGCTCACATCCGATGTCGCCCATGTGGACAACGGACTCGCTGCCTGATCTTACGATGGTGATATTGTTGGGACCGCGCTTTGCTCCCTGAACTTCATCGTGATATGACGCGATAAACTCTACTTCGGGTGCGGGACCGGAATAAGGAACATCGGGAGATCCGACCGAAGCACGGTCATTGTGGTCTTCGTGCTCATGTGAGCAGAACACTTCATCAGCAGCAACATTGCAGTCGGAAAGTCCTGGAACGTATCCGTGCACATAAGGATCAAAGCAGACTGAAAGGCCTGTGGAGAATTTGATCAGGAAGCATGCGTGGCCGATGAATGTAACTTTCATGATTAGTCGTCCTCCGGGATGTTTTCGTGCTGACCGGGATCAGGAAATATCAGAACTTTGTGCTGTCGTCATCTGATTTGTTATCAGATTCTGTCGTTGTGGAATCTACCGTAAATGAAGCATCGTCAAGGATCTTGGAATTAGCTTTGAATTCCTTCTTGGCCTGTGATGCAAGCATGGCATTTGCGATACCGCCGATGGCGCCGACAACAAGAGTGATACCGATAACAACAGTGAGAGTCTTGGTTGCAAAATTAAAGAAAATGATCACTGCTCCGAGTGCAAGGGCAATAACGCCGAAAAGAACTGAGAACCACCAGTATTTCGCGCCGGAGATCCTTAATGTTCCGATTGCCGAAACAATGATGACGATCGCATAAACTGCGATGATTATTCCGAAGATAAAGTTGAATACCGTGATGACGGGAAGCGGATTAACGATGAACACGATTCCGACAACGGCAATCGATAAGCCGATAATGAGCACGATCCAGTCAAAAACGGTCTTTTCCTTGATCCTCAAGAAGTTGATCAGGGCAAATACTCCTACCACAATGAGCGCGGCGCCGATGATCCTGACAAATCCTGCTGCAATGTCATCGCCTTTACCTGCAATGGTTCCGATGATGAATATGAGTCCCAGGAACAACATGATAATGTCGATCACTATTCTGCCGGCATTGTAATTGACAGCCTTATCTTTTTTCTTACCCATATGTTTAATCCTCGCTTTCGCCTGAAGCCATTATTACATTCTTACCTGAACTTTTCGCTATAGACAAAGACTTCTCAACCTCATCCAGAGCACTCTTCAGATCCATGGTAACATCAAACCATGAATATCCACCGCTTATTGTAACGGGTTCTTTTGTAAATGAATACTTTTTCTTCGAAAAGTCTTTGCGGATCTGATTCAGTGCATCGAGGTTTTCTTCCCTGACACCGTTCTCGAAAATAACAACGAATGTATCTCCGCCGTATCTTCCGACAATCGTATCCTCATCGATATAATCCTGAAGGACAGAACCCAGTGTGCGGAGGACATCGTCTCCCTTGTCATTGCCCATCTCATCATTGATCTTTTTGAAGTCATCGACATCAATTATTGCAACACCGCACGGATCGAGCTCATTGGTCTTAGCAAGGATCTTCTCTGCTTCTTCCGTAAGATATTTCTTGCTGTAAACTCCGGTAACGGAGTCGGTCTCAAAACCGTTTTCGAACTTATCGGCACCGGCAAAATTTCTCTCGCGCACCATAAGCATTCTGATATTGAATATCTCAAGCCTGTAAGAAATGAAGCTCAGGGCGATTACCATGACTTCAGAAAATATAATGCAGAGGATCGTAAATGCCCTCTGGTCCGGGTAATCGTACAAATGGAGAATGCCCGCATAAAGAACAAATACAAAACTTAAGCCCGCCTGGATCATAAGGATAAAGCGGTCATGGAAGATCGTGCAGATTACGACCGTAAACAGCGGCAAAAGCCAAAGCGGAATGGAGTAGCTGTGCGCGAGTGCAATCACGCCCGTCATTACGAGACCGGCAAATGATACAACTCTATTTTTCGTGCTATCGGTACTTGTATCAGACCTGTTCGAAAACCTGGCAATAATATAAACCAGAATGTTTACGCCTAAAGGGACCAGTATTCTGAAAGCAATATAATTGATCAGCGGCTGGCCTAGATCATGAATAAAATAGTAATAGAATGTAAGACCGATCTCAGTCAAAAGACATATGATCGTTACTATGAGAATAAGTTTCTCAAACTCAAACCTAATCGTTCTTTCCAGATTCCGCAGCGCGGGATCGCTCGCAGGCTTGCCTTCCATAGTATTGTCCCTCTTCAGTTATTGCCGTTAGGCCGGTACCCTTCCTTAAGTAGCTGTTCCTTCCACCGTCGGTTCAGCCGGTGTGTCCCCGATAGTCGGATCTGTTCCGCCTTCAGGATCCGTTGATTCACCTGTCGGTTCAGACGTAGGCTCTGTGGTATCCGAGGATTCCGTGGGATTCGTGGGCTCAGTCGGATCCGTGACATCCGGCGTCGTATCACTCGGAGCCGTCGGCTCAACACTCGGTGTCGCAGTATCCGGTGGTGCAGTTACCTCCCATTCTGCCGTCGCAGTCATGACATTTGCAGGATCAGTAACTGTAGTCTTGCCGATTACCCTGATATTAAGGTCTGTATCATAAGAAATGCCAGCGACATCTCCATGCCATGAATACTGCCAGTATTCAAAGTAGAAGCTTCTCGGCGGAATCATGTCGCCTTCCTGGTAAAAACTTCCGTCGCTGTAGCAGCTGTAAGGATATGCATACCAGAGTTTATATCTGGACAGGATATCTCCGGAATATCCGCCAAGTCTGCTGTTGATATCTGAAGTATTGAGATAAACACAAGGTGTGTATCCGTTCTGTGCAATGGTGCTGCAGAAAGCCGTAATTACGTTGGCAAAATCCTGACCATACAGATCCCACGTTCTGTATCCGCCGCCGGTCTCCCAGTCCATAACGACAGGCATGTCGATTCCAAGACCGCTGATCTTGTCGAGCGTGATGGATGCTTCTTCAAGTGCCTCATAAGGTGTTATGGCCTGTGAGAAGAAATATACACCAACCTTGATGCCGGCAGCCTTCGCACCTTGAACATTCTCATAGAATCTTGAATCATCGTAGATGCCGCCCTTAGAGTAGCCGCGTCCGCCGCATCTGATAAAAGCAAAATCGATTCCGTCTGCTTTTACAGCATACCAGTCAATAGAACCCTGGAACTCCGAAATATCAATACCGAGTTCATAGTCCACGATCTCTCTGGGCTCTGATTCGGGTATGAGTTCATATGAATAAGTAATCGTATATTTTCCTGCGGTGTTCTGTGCAGTCTCAAGACTCACTTCGTTGCCGTCTGAATCCGTTATCTTTAGTGAAATATCTTCATTTCCAACTTCGCCCGAATACGTTATTGCCTTTACACCATCAAGAGGTTTAAGAGCCTGACCTTCAACAGTGCTGAAAGAAGTGTTCGGAAGGACGATTGCAGGTGAGGTGTCACTCTGTGTCGGTTCAGGTTCGGGTTCAGAATTCGAGGCCGGAGCATCACCGCCTGATGCTGTGTGCCCAGCATCTTCGTTCTGTGACTGGTCTGTCTCAATGTCGCTTCTGTCAATGACACCGGCCTGACCTGAAAGGATCGCATCAACGAGTTCTTCATCGGAAAGTGACTGGAGATCTCCGACATCAACGACATGGTCGCCTGTAAGGCTGCCGCGCTTGGCAGCTCTGGTCTCAGCCGAAGAAGTCTCAGTAGGAACTTCAGGTGATGTTGTAGTCTCGGAAGTCTGCTTCTCCGAAGCCTCGATTGCAGCCTGTGCAAGATATTGTTCGGCAGCGTTGAGTTCCATGTTTTCGGAGGGTACGGAATTACCGGAATTGCTTCTGATCGCAGCAGCACAAACAGAACCGATCGTTGCGACGACCACAACCGCAGCAAGGATCAGACTGACCTTTGCCTTGCCTTCCTGAGCAATACAGAACTTATCGATAAAGTCCCTGTTTCCGCAGTTTTCTGCTTTTTTCTTCAAAACAATACCACCTATGCAAATTCATAAATATTCATGATAATGATGCTTTAGGATACTTGTGAAGTCAAGGAAATGCACCTTACATATAAGTTACCGTTTCGCGACAAAATCACGCTCACACACGCGCAAAAAGCCGTGTTTACTGTGCCTTGGGATACTCGTTGCAAAGGAGTCTGTAAGGGGGTTCATCCTCTTCGATCTCAGGAAATCTTCCGACGGGCGGATTAAACCTGTTATCCGCATTGTCGTCATTTACCTGGGAAACTTCACCCAGGAGCACTGCTCCCGTTCCCTCTTCGACTTCGAAATCATGATACATGCGCGGCTGTATCGAGATGCTCTCACCGGGAGTGAGCCTGATCTGCGTGCCGGCCTTTACCTGATATGTCCTGCCATCTGTATGGACAGTGACGTCGCTTTCCTTATCGATCTGTTCATCCGGTAGCGAATTATAGACTCTGATCAGGAGATTTCCGCCGCCTTTGTTGATGATGTCTTCCATCTTGTACCAGTGGAAATGGTTCGGAGAATACTGGCCTTCTTCGATGAACAGGAGTTTTTCCGCATATGGCTTGGGATACTTGTCCTTAAGTTTCAGGTTGCCGTTGCGGATAGTTATCATCGAGAATCCGACCTTGCCGAAATCGCCCAGGCCGTAATCGGTTATGTCCCAGCCAAGCATATTGTCTCTGATCTCATCATACTCATGACCTTTGTTAAGCCACTCTTCCGGCGTGAAATTACAGAACGGCGGAAGGCTGATCTTCAGGTCATTGATAACGCTTTCCATGCGCTTTAACGCTTTGTTGATCTCGGATCTTTTCATAATATTCTCCTTTTATCCCCTGCCTATCTTAACATTGAGTCAGAAATTATTTCCGCTCAAAAAGGGGCAAATTTGAGCACCCGTTATCCGGCTCTCTTGTTGCTTATAGCTCTGAAAATGCAGGCAACACCGAATGCCGACAGCGTAATGACAGCGAAAATAGCTATTCCGACAGGCCATCCCCAGCTCAAAAAAGCATAGAAATCATTGGTATCAGGCCATGGCCCGCCAACGCCGTTTATAAGGATATTCGTCATGTATCCGATGCCGTAAAGAAGTGTCGGGACCGCTGATATGACCGTATATTTAAACGGGATCTTCTTCCTTCTGATAAAGATGAATTCAGCCATTGCCGCAAGAGGTTCCAGCAGGTGGAAGAACAGATTGCCCCTTTTATAGAACTGCGGAAAACCATAAAGCGGGCCGAACATGAATGCAACCACCACAAAGGTTATCGCGACCCCGCACACAGCTGCAAGCTTAAACACACGGATCTTATCCGCATCTTTCTTAAGAAGGATGAATAAGAGATAAACCGCTGCGACAAGGCCGCAGAAAACATTGGACAGGACAGTGTAAAACTTGAAATTGCCTATGCCGCTTGTCTGCAGCGCTCCCTCTTCGGAATTGCCCGTGAGCATCAGTACAATTCCCACTATCGTCAGTCCGGCAATAATGAGATTGAGTATAAGTTCAAATGAAGGCTTTTTGCTGTTGCTCATAAGCTCATTATAAATCGGTCTTTACTCTATTTATGCCTGAATCCGTGATTCTTGGCACAAATCTGTGCGCATTTTCGCAAAATTTCATGAAAAGGGCTGCCCTTGAGGACAGCCCCTGATAAATAACTTTTTTCGAGCGATGTTTACATATTGCCCTTTTCGAGAGCGAGTGTAACTGTTGTGCGGTCGCAAACTTCTGAAGGTCCGAAGTACTGGATTGCACCGGGGAATGTGAATGCGGTCTCAACTGCCCACTTATCACGGTTAGCTTCGAAATACTTGAACGGCTTGCCGTCGAGCTCGACGAGAGCCTTACGGATAACCGGCTTGTCTGCACCGTTTCTTCTCTCCATGTTCATCATCTTTGTGATAGGCATACCGCCTGCAACCCACTCGTCAGCAGGCTTGGAGATGTTGGAAACCTTTGAGAGGTATCCTGTGTAACCATACTGGATGAGCATGAAAGCGTTGAAACCCAAAGAGTAGCAGTAGTCTGCATCAAAGTTGGAAGGGAATGCGCAACGGCCTTCATAACCGAAGAAGTGGTGCTGAGCGCCGAACTTGCCCTTGTATGTGCCAGCTTCCTTTCTCTTTGCGAGCTCGTTCTTAACCATCTCGGAGAAGAGCTTCTCGGACTCGATGAGGGATACCTGAACGTTGCCGTGAGGGTCTCTCTCGAGGAAGAGCTGCTGCTGGATGCCCTGAGGAAGGATATCGAAAACCTTGAAAGCATCAGCGGAAAGGCCTGCCTTGATGAACTCATACTTAGCGTTCCAGTCAGGAAGCGCATTGAACTGAGCTGTCTTCTCGCCTGCGAGGAGCTCGTTGATCTCAGCGATGAGAGCGGAGAACTCAGGAACGAACTCTACGATACCCTCAGGGATGATAGCAACACCGAAGTTGTCGCCGTTAGCTGCTCTCTTCTCAACAGAGTCAGCGATCTGGTTTGTGATGTCAGCAAGAGACATCTTCTTAGCTGCAACTTCCTCACCGATGAGGCAGATGTTAGGCTGTGTCTCGAGAGCGCACTCAAGAGCAACGTGGGAAGCAGAACGTCCCATAACCTTGATGAAGTGCCAATACTTCTTTGCGGAGTTAGCATCTCTCTCGATGTTGCCGATGAGCTCGGAATATGTCTTTGTAGCTGTATCGAAACCGAAAGATGCCTCGATGTCCTCATTCTTGAGGTCGCCGTCGATCGTCTTAGGGCAGCCGATAACCTGGATGCCTGTGTTATTTGCAGCCATGTACTCAGCGAGAGTAGCTGCGTTTGTGTTGGAGTCATCACCACCGATGATTACGATAGCTGTAAGACCGTTCTCTTTTGCATAATTTGCAACTGTCTGGAACTGCTCAACTGTCTCGAGCTTTGTTCTTCCGGAACCGATAATATCGAAACCGCCTGTGTTTCTGTATGCGTCGATGAACTTGTCGTCGAACTCAACATAGTCATTCTTAAGAAGTCCGTCAGGTCCCTTCTTGAAGCCGAGGAGCTTGTTTTCAGGGTTTGTAGCCTTCAAAGCGTCATAGAGACCGGAGATAACGTTGTGTCCGCCGGGAGCCTGACCGCCTGAGAGGATAACGCCTACAACCTGCTTCTTGGCAGCTGATGTATTAGCGCCCTTTACGAATGTGATCTCGGGCTTACCATATGTGTTGGGGAAGAGAGCCTTGATCTTTTCCTGATCTGCAACAGACTGTGTTGCTGCGCCTTCCTGTACTGAGATTTCTGCAATACCGTTTCTAAGCATGCCCGGAAGCTTTGGCTGATACTCATATCTGGCTTTCTGAAGTGGTGAAATATCCATAGCTGTACTCCTTATAAAATAAAATACACAAGAATAATAATTAATCGGCAGACAAAAGTAAATGATAGATTTAGGGCTTTGTATATGATTATCAGCACTAAACTGCCAAACCAGTCAAATCAATTTGTCAATTACCACTAAAAAAGTAATTTGATTGTCAAACAATTTGTCTGAAACTCTATTAACATTCGCATTTTGATTTGATAAAATCCAATCCGTATGGGGTAGAACTTAATGCGAAATCCCAGGAATAAAATTTCTAGGAGGGTCATATATTATGGCAGAAAACACACCGGCTCAGGGTCAGTCAAAGGGTAAGTCAATCGCTTGCATGGCATGCGGTATCGCTTCCATCGTTCTTTCATGGTCTTATGGCTGCGGTCTCATCCCCGCAATCGTATCTCTCGTTCTTGGAAGCCAGTGCGCTAAGGAAGGCGTTCAGAACACATTCACAAAGGTTGGTAAGATCACAGGTATCATCGGTCTCATCATGTCCATCATCCTTGGTGTTATCATGATCATCGTTGCTGTTGCTGCAGCTGCTTCCGGAGTTTCAAGCTACGGCTACTAATACCGATTAGTAAACAAACTTAAAGCCGTCTGGATTTCCAGGCGGCTTTTTTAATGCTTATTTTGTTTTCTTATTCTTAAGCAGGCTTAGCTTCTCCCTTGTTCTTTTTGAGAAGATCGGAGATCGTAACTATCACGGCAAACGTAAACAGCAATATGCTTATTATCTGTGATGTCGAGAGCCCGAAAAGGAATCCTCTGATCTCATCTCCTCTGAAGAATTCATCTATAAATCTGATGACCGGATAGATATAAAAATACACGATCAGCATCCTGTGCTGGAACTTCTGCTTTTTGTAAAGCACAAGCAAAACGAAAAACAGGATCAGGTTAAGTCCTGATTCAATAAGCTGTATAGGAAGCCTGTTAACATCATTTAAGGCCGGATATAGCGTGTTCCCGTGTGCCGTGAAGCCCACATCACATGCTACGCCATAGCAGCATCCGCCCAGAAAGCATCCGATACGGCCGAATGTATGGAAAAGCGGAATGGCAACGGCTACGGCATCAAACATGACATCTCCCCTGAAATACTTCTGGGATACCTTGTTTGAAATAACAAGCGCGATCAGGCCGCCGATAAGACCGCCGTAAAATACCATGCCGCCTAAATAGTTTCCGAACAGTGTTTGAACAAAACTTATGAAGGTATATTCCTTAATGTGCTTAAACAATTCGATGATCTTATCTGTATTGGTAATTCCGTAAACTATATGTGCACCGATTACGGCTCCGGCGGCGAAGATCAGACCGGTCATGGCGATATCTTCAATATCAACTTCTTTTTTTCTTAAAAGCAGATAGCAACACAAGGCACTGGCAAGCATTCCAACAGCTGCCATTATGCCGTAAGTTCCTATAGTCCTGCCGAATATCTCAATAAATGGATACATGAATAACCCTTATTATATTGAAAAAGGTCAGTTACTTAAAGATGTAAGCAACTGACCTCATAAGATTTAAATGGATTTATGCTATTACACTGAAGACGCAAATGCGCAAGCTGCACAAGCAATGCAGAGACCGCAAGAGAAGAATACGATAGCACTTTCTACTGTACCTACGATAGATGTAATAAGACCGACCGTAGCAAAGATCTGCTTCTCGCCAGCAGCCTTAGCTTCTTTTCTTGCACCTGCAGACTTGATCATACCAATAATACCAACAACGATAGCTGCCAATGTAGCAACGATAACGATGATACCATAGGTAAGTGAACCTTCATTTGTAGATGTGTCGATAGCGTTAGCAATTGATGTTCCGATGTTAGGGATAACAAGGGAAGCAATACCTAATACCATTGCAACAATTTGCTTATTCTTTGTAGTTTCCATAGTGACCCTCCTATTATTATTTGTGCGGTAAATCCGCGCGGACCTTACTAATTATTGCATTTATCACTAAAAAAGTAAATGCACAATAATTTTTGACAAGTTAATCCGGTTTAATAACAGGAATATATCCGCTGTCCTCTACTATCTTCTGGCCTTCAGGAGACAGCATAAAGTCAACCGTTTTATAGACGTTCTCGTTGGTCTCGCCCTTTCTGTAAATCGCATAGACACCGCCCGAAACAGGATAGGAACCATCTGCGATCGTCTCAACCGTGGGCTCGATGCCGTTGATCTTGAGAATTTTAACTCCGCCCTCTGCTAGCATACCGGTTACATAGTATCTGAAAGAGAAACCGATAGGGCTTCCTGTTATTGCCGTGTAGTCAGGAACGATCGGAACATCGCCCATAAGCTTTTCGAGCGCTGTCTGTGAGCCGCTCCCTTCATTACGGCGCATTGCCGCGATCGGTATGTCATTTCCTCCGAGCTCACTCCAGTTTGTTATCTGTCCCGAATAAATGCCTCTTATCTGATCGACCGTAATGTCATCCACAGGATTGTTGGCATTCACGATGAAAACAAACGCGTCAGATGCGATCTGAACCATCTCAAGCTCAACACCGTTCTCTGCCGCATAAGCGAGCTGTTCATCGGAAGGCTGTGCGCATATGATCAAATCCGCATTGCCGTCAACGATATCCTTGTATGCGCCCCTGGTATTTGTATAATGCATGGCGCTGGAAGGATCATAGCCTTCACCGTTGAAGATGATCGAGTCTTCCGGATAGATGCTTTCTACAAATCCGGCATATATGGGAAGCAGTGCTGCCGCACCGTCGATAGTCGGGATGTCGCCTTCAAGTCTTTCTGCGCCTTCTGCCGAATATACATTTTCTGACCCTGTGAAGGGCACATAGTCTGCCACTTCAACGCTCATCTTCTGCATGCCAGGTGTATGGTGGCTTATCACTCTTTTAATGAATAGCTGGTATATCGCAAGATCAAGTCCGGCAAACAAAACTATGAGCAGAGCAATTACCGCCAGCTGTTTTCCCAGTTTTTTCTTATCCATATCAATATCCCCAATTCGCGATCATCTCAACTATTGAGATTTCTTTCCAAAGATTGTATGCGTGGATCAAAAGGGCTGTTGTGGTCGCTATTCCAACGACCATGATAACCGCCAGTATAATTACAAACGTCTTATCCTTCATGGTCTGACCTCACATGTGTGCAATTGCAGAAGCAAGCATTGCAAAGAGAACGATCTCTCCAATGGTACCCAACAGGAAGTATCCCGAAATGCAGCCGAATACTATGGCTTTTACCTTTCTCTCGCCCTTTTTCTTTACTTTTATTACCGCAATAATGAACAGAACAAAGAAAACGAGAAAAGTGACCGGTATCGCGCCAAACATGAAAGCGGAAAAAATGTTTTCTAAAAACCTTTCAAAAGTGTAGGCTCCCATCATAAGTGCTGACAAGATTTCCATTTTTATTCCTCCATTCTTATTTTTTATGCCTTAAGCCTCACATGTGTGAGATGCCTTCGGCGAACCAGATGATAAGCAATGCTTCTGCTACGAGATAGGAAAAAGCCGCGCCTGAGATAATGCCGTACGTCAAAGCTTGGGTCTTATTCTCCCCGCCTTTTTTATATTTGCGTATGTGTATTATCGAATTGACCAGGCAGATTACAAAGAACACCGGCGGTGCTACAAACATGACGAGCGTTACAACCAAAAGCAGAAACTCTTCCATCACTGCCTCCCAAGAGAATCCCTGTATTCTTCAACTTCATTCCTGTCGAACGAAGATATCAGTCTGCAGTCATCCTTATTCAGAAGTCTGTAATGGCCGGTAACATAATTCTGCTGAAGCCTGATCCCGTCCTTCTCATCTATCACGCGCCACCAGACTTTGCCGCCCATCGTCGGCGGATAATTGATATGTCTGTCCTCAAAGGCCAGTGCATGGATAAGATCGCCCGCTTCACCGCCTACGATTCCCTGGAGCACTTCGCTCTTCTCGAAAACAGATACTACAGCTATGACTTCAGTCCAAGACAGCTCGCGTCTGCCCTTCTCGGTCTCAACAAGAGTCTTCTTGGAGATACCGAGCATCTCACTCATTGCCTCCTGGGTTATTCCATACTCAGTCCGGATGAGCTTGAGCTTGCTGCTTACAGTCCTGATCAATTCATCGCGCTTCATGTTATCCGTGTATTCCTTTGATAATCAAACTACGTAGTGTAATTTTACACCTTTGATGTGAATTTGCAACTTAGAATCGAGCTGTACGGCGAAAAGTACGGCAAACGATACGGCTATGCCGTACTGACAGCCGTATTAAAAAACCAAAATCCCATAAAAATACGGCAGACGATACGGTATAGCCGTATTGAATGCCGTATTGATTGCCATATTACTTGCCATATTACTTGCCGTATTGCTGCCGTACCGAAACAGATTAAAGTATCAGTCCTGGAACAATGGTGTCGAGAAATATCTTTCAGCCGTATCGGGAAGCACAGTAACAACAGTCTTGCCGGGACCGAGCTTCATTGCGAGCTTGATCGCGCAGGCAACGTTTGTGCCTGAAGAGATTCCGCACATCATGCCTTCCTCTCGCGCGAGTCTTCTTGACGTATCAAGCGCCTCGTCGTCCGTAATGATGCAGATGTCATCGTAAACCTTTGTATCAAGGATTCCGGGGATAAGGCCGTCGCCTATTCCCATCTGAACATGGGTTCCGATGCTGCCGCCGGAGAGGATCGCAGCATTCTCGGGTTCAGCAGCCCAGATAACTGTGGAAGGGTTTGCTTCCTTCAAAGCATGTCCGATACCTGTGATCGTTCCACCCGTGCCGATGCCTGAGCAGAAACCGTCGATCACGCGGCCGTCAACTGCCTCAAGGAGTTCCTTTGCCGTATATGCGTACTGTGCTTCTGTATTTGCGGGATTCTCAAACTGCTGCGGAATGAACACATTGGGATCTGATGCAGCGATTTCTTCTGCCTTGAGCCTGCAGTTTTCAATAGCCTTGCCGATATCGCCGTCATCGTGGATGAGAATTACTTCAGCACCATAGTGCTTTACGAGCATGGATCTCTCATGGCTTACGGAGTCAGGCATGATGATTATCGTCCTGTAGCCCTTGACCGCACCGATAAGTGCGAGGCCGATTCCCTGGTTGCCGCTTGTGGGCTCAACGATGATGCTGTTCTTGTTCAGCTTTCCGTCTTTCTCGGCATGCTCGATCATGTTGAGTGCCGTGCGCGTCTTGATAGAACCGCCGACATCAAGTCCTTCGTTCTTAACGAGAACGTCAGCTGCGCCCTCAGGTACTATGTGGTTGAGCTTTATGAGAGGTGTGTTGCCGACAGCCTCAAGGATGTTGTTATAAACCATTAATATGTCTCCGCGTTATAGGCTATATTTATATACGCGACATATTATACTAGGTTTTTCTTATAACTGCAGACTAATTCAGATTAAAAGTAATAGACGTACTGGAACATCTCGATGATCTCGCCTTCCGAGTTGTATCTTGTCTCAACAACGACGTCGTTATCGGAGTTGTAGCTCTTTTCGACAGTCTGGAAAACGGTTCCGTCAGACTTAAGGGATGTCTTCTTCGTCATGTTGCCTGCAGCGTCGTACTCATATTCGATCCAGCTCTGGATTCCGCCATCAGCTCTGTGGAACTTCTCGCATGTCATGTTGCCGGCAGCATCGAAAGTGAATTCAGACCAGTCAGAAAGCTCACCGCCTCTGTATGTGGTGGACTTTGTTATGTTGCCTGCTGCATCATACTCATATTCATATCCGATCTCATAAGTATCGCCGCTGTTATCATTATGGGTCTGCTTTGTGTGGTTGCCTTGTTCGTCGTTCTCGAAAACAAGCCACTGTGTCTTATTGCCGGCAGCATCATATTCAGTATCCTTGATCATGAAGCCTGAAGCATCGTACTCATATACATGCTGGTTTCCGTAAGATCCGTCGGGATTTACATAGATCTTCTTGACCATGTTGCCTGCGGCATCATATCCGTACACATTACCGCCCTGGCTTAAACTGTCATTGCCGATCTTCATCTCTGCAATGAGGTTTCCTGCCGCATCATACTGGAATTTGTTGGTAAAGCCGTTGTCGCCCAGACGCTTTTCTTCAACCATGTTGTTATTTACATCGTAGAGTCTGGTAGCAATAAGGTCTCCGTCAAAATAAATGCAGGCGGTCTTATATGCTTCAATGACCTCTGAAGAAGCAACTGTAGATTCCGTGACTGCTGCGTCAGATGTCTCGAAAGAAAAATCCGAAGCAAAAGAAGCTCCTGAAGATTCCGTGATTACTTTATTACATGCCGTAAAGCTTCCTGCCATCAGGGCAGCTGCCAATATGCAAACTAACTTCTTGTTCATAACACTCTCTGGGGGTTACTTCAGGCCGCGCATTTCGAAGGAGAACAAGTAACCCATTTTATTTTTCGCGATCCCCTATCCTTCGCCTACTAATAGTATCAGACAATCACCTGGAATGATATTAATATTTTTCTCAGACCTTTTCGAGACTCTTGTCGATCGGCTTTTCCACAAAAAAGTAGATAAGCACGGCCAGACCAATCTGAACAACAGGCATTATCCAGTACATCTGGGTCTTACCGTAAGGCAGATCCACTCCGGCGAACAGATTATAGATCTCAAGCCAGAGATAAAACGGGAAATTGAGCGTATAGAGTGCGTAAGAGATCACACCGAGCGAACAGAACACTTTGTTCCCGATGATCTTATCCAGGAAAGGATTGCGGACAACAAGAAGGATAAGCGGGATATATAGCATGAACAGCGCCGGCAAAGACCTGCTCAAAAGCGGTGTCTCTTCGTATATATAAGTCTTTCCGAAAATCTGGTAGAGGATATATAAAACGATCGCTGTGCATGAATAGATATTCGCATTTCTCCTCTTGATCTTATACGCAAAAGAAGCAACCAGAACACCAAGAAAGAAAGCGATATAACCGCGGCACATTGATGAGTTAAGGAGAGGCCACGGCAGACCCGATGTGGTGAAAAGGATTCCTATAACGACGGGGATTCCCATGAGCCAGAGGCCGTCTTTGACTTTCGATGCGATCCTGCTTATGACATAGAAAAGTATCAGGCAGAATACAAGAACACTTACAAACCACAAGGGTCCGTTGATCGTAGACTTGTCTGAATTCCATGTCTGTATGCAGAGAAGGTTCATTATGACGTGATATCCCTCTGCCCTTCTGTCATACCAGGGTTCGCCCGCAATCGACGGGTATATCAAAAGACCTATGGTCATGACAATGGTCGAGAGGAAGTATAAAGGATAAAGTCTCTTAAACCTCTTCTTCATGAAATCGAAGAACCCGAGATCATTATCCTTAATAAGCTGGAAATACTTGAACATCTGGAAGCCTCTTAAAAGAAACAGGAATTCCATCATGGAGTACGTATAACTGAATGAGAACTGGGTTACCTTGTTAGTCAGCTCAGTGAAAAACAGACTTGTTCCGTCAGCGTAATATCCGGCAGGAGTAAACTGCCAGTAGTGGCCATAACTGACAACAAGAAGGATAACAAGTCCCCTGAATGCATCAAATGATTTGATCCTTCCTTTTGTCTCCATAGATTCCCTCCACAAATTCGATATATCAATTTAAGACAGCGGTTATGACCTCAAAGAAGATGCAATATAACGTGCCTAAAACAAGTATAATATCAAACCAGAGCTTCGCATCGCTCCTGTGAAGGAAAAAGAGAATTAAGCATATTAAAGCTTCAGTGCCGACCAAAATGAATGTAAATTCCAGCACGGTCTTAAAACTGGCCATCTTTTTGCTGCTGACCCTGTCACTCTTCAACTCCTCAGGAGAAAGGCTCTTAACATAGTCTATGTATTCTTCATATGTTAACTGCTTTCTGCCAAAGAAATAGTCAGCATCGTCACCTTTAAACTTCAGGTTGTAAACAGGAAAATCATCAACAGTCTGGGTGCCGTAGATTACTGTACATACACCATCATGAGGACCTGATGCATATACTTCCTGTTCGCCTCCATATAGCAGCATGATCTTCGTATCAGAAAAATCTAAAGCAGAAACCTTTTCAAAGTTCTCAGCACTTTCAAACCATGCATCCTGATCCATAACAGGCACTGTTGTTGCTTCGTAGCGGAAATAATACTCGCCTTCGAGATACTTGTTATAAGATTCCCGCATGGTGTAAAAGTAGTCTGATATCGAAAATATCACACTGGTAATAATGATAATAAAAGCTATTTTTCTCCACATATAATCTATCTCCTTAAATCCAAGGAAATAATAACATGAATTTCAAAGATGTTTTATATCTATCCTTTAGAAAGTTTGGATAAGACGACTATCGTCTCGATCTTATCTGTCCACGGGAACATGTCCACGGGCTCTGCGATCTTAGCTTCGTACCCTTGTGCGGCGAAGCCTTTGAGATCTCTTGCAAGAGTCTCAGGGCAGCATGAGATATAAACGACCTTTTCGGGCTTCAGCTTTCCGCATGCCTTAATGAATTTAAGCGTCGTTCCGGCTCTCGTGGGATCCAGGATCACACAGTCTATTTTGGCATCAGTCTTGGACGTCTTTTCCATATATTCAGTTGCATCGGCATTTACGAAAGAAGCATTCGTGACCTTGTTGACCGATGCATTCTTGAGAGCATCATTGTATGCTGCTTCCTTGATCTCGACACCGGTTATGCTGCCGACAAAATCAGCAAACGAGAGAGTTGTTGATCCCGTTCCGCAATATGTGTCGATGCACACTTCATCGCCATTAAAACCTGCAAGTCTTATCGCTTCAGAATAAAGGATCTCAGCCTGTTCGTGATTGGACTGCATGAATGAATCAGCAGACACCCTGAACTTCTTTCCGAGAATGACATCTGTAATGTATCCGTTGCCTGTAACCTTCTTAACTTCATCACTTCCGAGAATCATGGAATCGTGGCGTCTGTTAACGTTGATAAGAAGCGTTGTTATCTCAGGATGGCGCTTTAAAAGCTCGTCAGTAAAGAGCTTCTTTTTCTTGAAGTAAGTGCTGCCGATAACAAGCACCACCATGACTTCACCGGTGGCATCTGCCGTCCTTACGAGGACTCTTCTCAGGTCACCGATATTCCTGGTCTCGTTATAAATGCTGATCTTGAATTTCTCTGCAATATCGGCGCAGTCCCTTATTATCGATGACGCGATCCGGTTCTCGATAAGGCATGAATCAACCTCAACGATGCGGTGGGAACTTGCTTCATAAGGTCCGCAGATGACATGCCCGTTCCTTAGTTTCTTAAATCCGGAATGCACCTTGTTACGGTAGTAAAGAGGCTGCTCGCAGTAGTATATCGGCAGGACTTCACAATAAGAGGAGATGAGTCTTTTTACCCTTTTTTCTTTTGCCTGGGCCTGCTCGAAATAGCTTCTTCCGGCATAAGAACAACTGCCGCAGAGCTTTGCCACGGGACATTTGTTGCGGACAGCCAGAGCCTTGGTCATCCTGGTCTTGTCAGTCTCTTTAGGGGACTCCATCAGGCCTGCCTTTCAGCGTTTACGACAACGTGCTTCAAAAGGATCGCTGTCGTGATAGATCCTACTCCTCCCGGTACCGGTGTGACTGCTTCAGCAATCTCTGATACCTTATCGTAATCAACGTCTCCGCAGAGCTTGCCTTCCTCATCGACATTCATTCCGACGTCGATAACGATCTGGCCTTCCCTGACGTAATTCTCATTAATGATCTTCGCTACGCCGCAGCATGCGACGATGATGTCTGCGCGCTTGCACTCTTCTTCGGTATTAACGGTCTTTGTATGGCATACGGTAACTGTCGCATTGGCTGTTGTAAGCAAAAGTGCAACTGGCTTGCCGATAACAAGGCTTCTTCCGACAACCGTTACCTTCTTTCCCTTTGTCTCGATCTGATAGTGCTTGATAAGCTCCATTACAGCTTCAGCCGTACAGGGCGCACTGCAGTCACGGACTCCCGCAAGACAGTCTTCCATATTGCGGATATCCATGAAATCAACATCCTTGCCCGGATCGATCGTTCTTCTCATGTGCTCGTCGCTTAATCCCTTTGGCAGAGGTCTGAATACGAGTATTCCGTGAACCTTGGGATCGTTATTGATCGAATCGAATGTCTTGTCGAGTTCTTCCTGCGATACTCCTGCATCGAGTTCTGTTACCTCAACGGCAACATCGATCGTGCCAAAACGCTTCAGAACGCCTCTCTCATAAGCGAGGTCATCTTCTCTCTGACCAACGCGCAGGATCGCAAGCTTGGGCTCCGTGTCCTTAGCCTTCAATTCATCAACTCTTATCTTGAGATCAGCCATGATCTCATCTGCAACTTCTTTGCCGCCCAGTCTTCTCATATCAATTACCCGCCGATCAGAATCGTTTTTACCTGGCTGTAAACCTTATCGCAGATCTCTGTTGTCTCGGCAACAAGTTCGTCCGTTTTCTTGTTAAGGTCTTCAGCATATGCCCTGTCCTTCATGGACTTTGTGTTGATGTAAACATTCATTGCAGCGCCCCTGGCAGCCGTGCTGCATGCTGCAGCGGCAACTCCGACGTCGCTGATCGCAAGTCTTGATCCGATTACGGCAAGACGCGCAAGAACCAATGCCGTCTCGTAAGCCTTTTCGACGACTTCAAAAGGAGCTGTGCTCGCGTCCTTCAGAACGCCTTCAAGGATCTCGTCTCTGCCTTCCTGATCCTTAGGGATGGAGTAAGCTTTTGCGAGGGGCTCGAAAACCTCCTCATCCTTCTTGCCTAATGCTTCGAACTCTTTTACGAGTGAACCGCACTTAGCGATGGCAACTTCGATCTCCTCCTGGTACTCGGCATACTTCTTCTTGCCGCTCGTAAGGTTGCCTACCATTGAGCCCAAAGCTGCAGCGATCGCGCCGCATACTGCCGAAGCTCCGCCGCCACCTGGTGTGGGAGCGCCTGAAGCAAGTTCTGTAAGGAATACGTCTACTGTTCTATTTTCCATGGTGATTACTCCGTTTAACTTATTAACTCATATATTTTACCCGACTTATATGTGAATACAATTAGCACCTTCCCCATACTCTTAGGGCTCAAACGCATCTGTTTTCGATTCCTCTGATAAAAATCACGGTAAAAGTCAGGCTGCACCCGTACTTTTAGCCGGACTTTTGCATTCACACGCTTGAAAATCAGGGTAAAAGTCAGGGTGTACCCGTACTTTTGCCTGTATTTTTGTGGCAGCGCGAAAAATCATGGCAGCGCGAAAATGAAAGGCTGCCCTTTGGACAGCCTTCGTAGTTACTGGATTATTCGTTTGATGTCCATGATTCCCATCATGTCGAGGTTGCCGTATACAACCTGGCCTCTGGTGGACGATGCGTGGATTACCGTACCGTCCCCGACGTATATCGCAACGTGGCCGCAGTAGGTTCCGTAGTCGTAGCAGATAACGTCACCCGGCTTTAAGTCTTCTCTCGGAACGCTGACGCCCGAGTAGTACATAATCGAAGTAGCGCCGTGAGGAACGGATACACCGACCTGTGCGTAGCAGTACATTACAAGACCTGAGCAGTCGATGCCGCTTGAATCGGAACCTGCGAAAACATAAGGTACGCCGAGCATTGATTCAGCAATGGATACGATACTCTCACCGTTACAGCCGGTGATCTGGGGGAGTGTTCTCGGGTTGCCGTAAGACCTGCCGCTCGAATTCGAAGATCTCGGATAAGGAGTAGGCGTAGGTGTGGGCGTCGGCGGCGGATTCGTTGTCGTATAAGACTTATATACGTATCCTGTGTAACCGCTTACTGTTGTAACTTTATACCATTTGTCGCCGACGATGGCACTGCAGTAAAGTCTCTCGTCCTGACCTGCAACACATACCTCATCTGCGGATGTGGAAGGCTCTTCTCTTACGATGAGACCGTCCGTATCAACCCAGACCGTTCTGTCGATTTCGATGGAAAGCATTGTATCCTGGATGGAACCTGTAAGAACGTAACCTTCATAGCCGTCTTCAGTCTCGATCCTTGACCATGTGTCGCCGACACCGGTACGTGTGACCTGCTGGCCAAGGTGGAGTGATATGAGCGTTTTGGAATCCATGTCAGGAATCTCTTTGAGGATCGACTGGTTAGCTCTTACATAATATGTGGTGTTGTCAGCTGCAAAGCACTCGGGATCCAATAGTTCGATAGGAAGATTGGAACTGTCGTACTGCTGATAGACAACATACTTGGGAATATCTTTATAGCTTGTGGGAGCACAGACCTCTGTTACCTCAGTAGGATCTGTTGTAACCGCAGGATCTGTGGGATCTGAAGGTGCCGCTGCAGGAGTTACTTCAGCACTTACGAGCTGGTCTGCGCTGCTAACAAGAGCCCAATCCTCGATAACTACTTCACCAGTGTGGATGTTTGTCGTGCCGAAAACCTGTTCATAAGCATGAGATACGATCATAGCAGGAGTCATGCCTTCGCGAAGGCCAATGGGCAGGCATATTACCGGAAGGGCTGCAAAGAAACCCGTCGCGATAGCGAGTATATGCTGCTTTCTGTTATGTTTTAAAACCGTTTTCCTCATATCATCCCATCTGTTATGTAGGCATTTTTCACTTCTAGATTATACAACCCGCTGCCATTTCTTTCTGTGGCAATTCTCGGGATTATGTTACAGGCAGTTATTATATATCACTTATTTGCGCATAAAAACGCCGGAGAATAGACTCCTCCGGCGTCATTATAAACTGTTTAGACTTCGAGTTGCTTTACAATCTCGGGACAAAAGAATTACTTCTTTTCCTTAAGTCCATCCATTTCGAGCTGTGATTCAAGGCGGTCCTGCTCGTCGAGGAGCTCGTTCCTTGCCTGAACCTGATCGAGATAATCGTTAGCGAACAACTCAGCGTCGCTCTCAGCCTCACCATACTCGTGGCCTGTGATGAGCTTGCTGTTTGCCTTGATGACAGGAACAGCAGTGATATCACTGTGAGCCTTGATACCGGTACCTGCATGGATGAGCGCACCGATGATGACGTTCTCCTTGATACCGATGAGCGGATCGACCTTACCCTTGATAACAGCGTCTGTAAGAACCTTAGCTGTTTCCTGGAAGGATGCAGCGGACATGAACGAGTCAGATGCGCTTGCAGCCTTAGCGATACCGAGGAGGATCGTCTTGCCGTTAGCGGGCTTGAGACCCTGTTCTTCGCAGTCTCTGTTTCTGGAAATGAAGTTATACCAGTCAACAGTTGTACCTGTCATGAAGCCTGTATCACCCGGATCGTCAATCTGGACTCTTCTCATCATCTGCTTTGTGATGATCTCGATGTGCTTATCGTTGATGTTTACACCACCACCCGTGTAGTAAACCTTAGTGATCTCACTGATGATGTACTTCTGAACAGCACGGATATCCTTAACTCTGAGGATCTCCTTAGGATCGATCTTACCGTCGATGATCTGATCGCCGGCTTCGATTACCTGACCGTCAGTAACGGTGAGTGTAGCGTGTGAAGGAACCTTGTACTCCATCTTTTCGATGGTGTTGCCCTTAGCATCAAGGATAGGAGCAGTATCTTCGTCGTAAACAGGTGTTACAACGATGGTCTTCTGCTTTGTCTTCTCGTTCTCGACGATCTTAACTTCACCGGGAACAGAAGAGATGATGCCGTGGCCCTTAGGATCTCTTGCCTCGAAGATCTCTGTAACTCGTGGGAGACCCTGAGTGATATCTTCACCTGAAGCAGCGATACCACCGGAGTGGAACGTTCTCATTGTAAGCTGTGTACCAGGCTCACCGATCGACTGAGCTGCGATGATACCTACAGCTTCACCGACTGCAACAGGACGGCCTGTAGCAAGGTTGATACCGTAGCACTTTGTGCAGACGCCTCTTCTGGAGCGGCAGTCGAATACTGATCTGATCTTGAGCTT